>Ga0247730_1001624_pt1 | contig 12133 bp, 15 predicted proteins | sample UWRJL073202C2_FD_180959 | JGI IMG/M metagenome (GOLD analysis project Ga0247730, IMG submission 180959) | Plant litter microbial communities from Arlington Agricultural Research Station in Wisconsin, United States - UWRJ-L073-202C-2 | ecosystem: Environmental > Terrestrial > Plant litter >...
ACAAGTCAGAACGTGCGGTTCTACGTAGACAATGGTTTTGGGCGTACCGATAGCTTTCACAAGATTGCTTGTGGCCATGACCAACACGTTTTTGCGATGTTTAAGTTTGTCCAACTGAGTAAGGAGGGCATTAACGACCTAGGATCCACATTGTTCAATCAGTTGTCATGATGCATTGTCCAGTGATTTCTCGTACCCGTAGTCCGTCTGAGGGCTTTTGCAGCGCATGAGATCTATGCTTGAGCGTTATTGACCAACCGACGCACCTCTGTCCCTGCCATAGCACCAGCACGGGCAGCAGTCAAAGATTCCACTTCGTCTTGAAGTACGTTAGAAGGTCACTATATGCGGTTTCGTGCGCATGAGATACCTATAAGCACGACCACAAATCCATCCTCTTCGTCGGCTAACTCTGCAATATCTGAGAATAGTTTCTGGACCAGCTTTCCGGACTCGGAGAACCATTTCGAAAAGAGTGAATGTGAATTGATCTCTAATAACCGGGCATGTGCATATCTGGGAACCCAATATCGTCAATGCGAAACACCACAAGAGATGCAGGAGATAGACCTCTGAGAAAGGCGGATAGATAGTTTTTGAGCAAGCGCACGGCATAAAGATGTCTTTCCCTACAAAGAACTTAGCGTGTGTAACTATAGCATGAAACTCAGGACTAACTGTGCCAGGAGGACCATGCAGTAGAACGACACGATTCCAGGAGACCAGGTTGACTATCGTATGTCCTATACTCAGCATGTAGATCCGTTGAACAGAAGTCCACCTACAGTCTACATTAGCGTCGCTAAAAGCTAGAGTGGCATTGATGTAGTCGAGCAGTTTGAGCTTAATGTCGTCTGCATATATGAGGGAATCCCACAGTCCATCCCAGGATCTATTCGGAAGTTCTGTCATAGTGGCAGCCATGGTACCTTCCTCGTCTCCACTGGCAGCAAAGTCCTCAAAAGCGTCTGGAAACACATAGTAAGTGAAAGTTGTCAGCTTGACTTTCTTCCTTTACCTCCATCGGACGGCTGATATACTGGCTCAAAGATCAGGATATCCCACACTTAAAAGTGTAAAGCATGCCCACCATGTATTTGCAAAGCCATTTGGTTTAGCAGAAGACTGGCAGAAGGGCACGCGGAATCCGATATCGCTATGCGCTCAACCACAGATGCAAGTTCAGGCAAGTCCTCCCAGCCACTGATTTCTGTGGGAAATGGAATAAGGGTGGATTAACGGGAATTTATTTTCAGACGCACCACTGCCCAGATTGACGCGCTCGAATGTATGCAGCCATATTCTTACACGCTCACGAATGGTGTCGAAACGAACACTGGTCGCTGCTTTTAAACGCACCTCCGCTGAATACGTAGTCAGAATACATTGCATTATAGTATGAAGAAATATATATACCGTGTATATTCCAGACCGATGGATGGAGAGAACCCATGGACGAGGCGTAAGGCAGGTGGATGTGTGGGCTCGAGATCGATTTCGCGCGTCAGAACGCGTACTGTCACAGATGCACGTGATTTAATTGATACTATGTCACACACGTTATTGATTAGATTATCTCGACCACCATGTCAGCCTCGACAGAAACCGAGAAGAATGACCTGCTGGACCCCTCTACATTTGTGTATCCCCAGGAAAACAACTTACCTGTCTTAACTATTGAATTTTGCGATCGTGTAAGCTCAGCGTTCTGTTGAGTACAACATACTGACTCAGCATCCTTTGGCTTGGTCCAATAGTGCCGATGGTCTGTTCTCTCCAATCTAACCTCTGCTGTAGTCTTGATATATTGAAGCATTAGAATCTAGGCTTCATCGTGCAACTTGGACGCAGACTGAGCTATTCTTAACTTTTCCACCGCCTGCCATTGGTTCAATCAACTTGATACCCTTGAATGCCGATGAGACAGCTGGTCGTTTCAGGGTATGGCTTCGCAAAGGGTCGTCAGATCCCGACCTTTTGTGGGACAGGAAGGTCGAAGGTGACAACAATTCATTATGCGTAAGATGAGATCTTGTCGCTCATCTAGGCCATCCCTTTGTAGGCGGATTCCCCGAGTTGAAAGTTCTGGTATGTTTGGATAATTTTCAGGACAGTTTTCATTGCCCGTCGGTTTACCCGAGCTATCCACAGAAACAGCGCTTGCGAGACAGGATAAAGCCTGACATGCCATTGGGCCATTCCGACACGAGCGCGAAACATCAGAACTAGAATATGTGCAATCATCTGCCGTCGCAACCCTTTACAACCACTTCGAGGGCTCTACTGTCAATGATATATTCACCGCTGACAGATTCCATGTTGGTACGATGAATAGGGTCTAGTGTGAGTCAGTGGTATGACCTCCTTCAACAAAACGAGAGCACTATGGCTCTGGCGCTGGAGTTGTGAGCAGATTATCGACCACGTCTCCCAGGGCTGGTCCTGGTCCTGGAGATGACAGCAGACTGCAACAAGAGCAACAAGGGGCTCTGTTTTCTGCTTCCATCTATATCAGCGGCTTGCATCAGAAGTCCTTCCCCAACAGGGCAGGAGGATAGTATGGGCGCCTCGAACATTTACTCTCCCGCTTAACATGTGCCCTTAAGACCCTTCGAAATCTTCGATTCAATCTAGGCAAAATGAGGAAAACCCGGTGCCTTTCCTGCTTATAAGCTGGCACCTTGAATCATGAGTTCTTGCCTATCCCCCAAGCCAATACATGTCGCCGGCACCTCTCTTTCAGTTTTCCTTGCTAGCCTTAGGGCTCCTTTCATATGTCGCTCTTGGAATTGTCTACAGAATTTTCTTCCATCCACTGTCAAAATTCCCAGGACCCCGCTTAGCTGCAGCGACTTCATGGCATAGAGGCTATCACTACACTTTCGGGAAAGGGCAGAATATACAAGAGCGCTTGGAGGAGCTGCACGAACGCTATGGTACGAGAGACTTTACCTTCAGTCGTTGCGAGAACACCATTAATGAAGCCTAGGTCCTGTCGTTCGTATTGAACCCAATATGCTCCACTTTAGTGAGCCGCAAGCTTACTGGGACATCTATGCTCCTGGCTCGTCCATGCGAAAGGATCCCCGATTCTATGACTGTTTCCAAATGCAAAACTCAGCCGCTGGATCTATCGAAGTAAAAGACGCAAAGAAGCGGAGAGACCTCATTAGTGGGCTTTTTTCGCGGCGATCTGTGCTCAAGGTGTGTACATATTACTTTGTCGGTCTACAGTCACTGACTCCCTTCTCAGCTGGAAGGTGTTATTCAAGATACAGTATGTCGCATTATACATAGCGGTCTGCGATTAAGCTCATTTCTTGTGTCAATTCTCTAGGTTAACAAATTCGTTGGGCGTATGTTGGAATTCCCGTCTGACCGGACTATCAATCTCCACTTTGCTTTGCGCAGTGTAGCGCTGGATGTCATCACTCAATACTGCTTTGGAGACGCAATGGCCTCCAATACCCTGGATACGAAGGAGTTCGATCATCCTGTACTTCGTTCAAACGAGCAACGGCTGGGAATCTTCTGGTGGATCATTAAGCTCCCTTTCCTACTCCCTTTGGTCTATTCCATTCCAGACTGGGTCGCTGACCGCCTCTTCGTCGGCGCCAAAGAGCTGCGCGGACTGCGACAAGACAGCATGACATCTATTGACAGAATCCTGGCCGACCCCAGTCAACTTCAGCATTCTGCTCATGAAACCATTTTTCATCACCTGTTGAATCCGGAGTCTTCCAAACGCCAAGGATTGACCGCCAAGAAGGTATGTCCATGTTTCCCGTGAACGGTTCTCTGTATTCACCATATTCATAGGATCTTATCGACGAATCGGACTCGCTCGTGGGCGCAGGTTCGGACACCATTGGAAACAGCTGCAATATTGGATTCTTCCACATATTGAACAATCAGAAAGTCCGGGACCGGCTGGTTGCAGAGGTTCGCCATTCATGCCAGACATCACATTTGACATTTCTCCTAACTCCTTCACATGGTGCAGCTCGTCGAAGCTTCGCCTGATCCCGAACATCCGGCTGGGTTTGACCGTCTGGAGAAACTCCCCTACCTGGTAAGAGTGAATTGATCTCCTGATCTCACGCTAGGTTCTGACTTTTGCATTTGTACCAGACCGCGGTTTTGAAAGGCAAGAGCTTCTGGTTTATAACGCGGCCAATTGCCATCTAACATCGGAGATCCAGAAACCCTCAGATTTGCCCATGGGGTTGTCACGCCGATCCCTCGTCAGGTTACGGACACCAATGGTGCTATCATCGCAGGCCACGCCGTTCCCCATGGGACTGTTGTTTCCCAGAGCGTCCTCCTCTTGCACTCGAACCCGGATATATTCACATCCCCGAAAACATTCGATCCTGAACGATGGCTTTCAGCAGGCGCATCTCGGTTAGATGCACACTTTCAACCGTTTTCTCGCGGCCCAAGGTATATATTCCATATTACAAACATTCCTAATACCCGTTCGGCACTGACTGGATCTTGCTAGAATGTGTTTGGGTTTGACGTATGCTATCCACTACTCGCTCCACTGCTGTTTGGTCTGCACTAACATGTCTTGATTTGTTAGGTTGGCGTGGTGTGAGCTGTATCTTATTTTCGCCACTGTTTTCCGGAATTTGGATTTAGAGCTTTACGAGACGAGGTTAGTCTATAACTTCTTTTTAATATCCACCAACTGATGGGTCCCGTTCAGTATCGACGATTTCAAGAACGTAACTGACCGCTTTGTCTGTCATTATGAAGGTCGTCAGTTGAAGGTCCGGGTGAAGGGAAGGTTAGGAGGAAAACCAAATTGACAAGTATACCCTGGCATGCACACTATATTGGATTATTATCGTATTTAGCTGTACAATGAGCAGTAAAAAAGTAATGGAAAAAGTAAATGAATGTGAAACTAGCGTTTGGGGGTGCTAGTACGGGTATCTAATCGCTTCATCTCTCTGTCTAACTTCTCGACGCTGTTCTGGCCGTTCAGAACCCCTCGAGCTCCATGCTTGTCAAACAAGTAGGTAAGCAGATTCTTCTTGTCATCTGGTAGCCCATCAAGGAGGGTGAATAGATGAACTTCATCTCGTAGCACAATTTGTGCGGCTATGATAGCGGCGGCAGCCGATTCTCGAGTAACAAGAGATGTCTTGTCACTTAATGCCTAAAAGACAAGGATATTAGACCATGAACTTTGATAATCCTGAAAGATGGTACTTTGATAAACGTGCCCTTCAAATGCGGTATCTCTTCCTCAGCAATCTCTGCGGGTAAGCGCAATATGAACTTCCCTAATGCCATGAGACCAAAGGCGTACGTTCCCGATTTCGAGTCGGGGTCGGCATCTGCAGGAGCGGCTTCTTCTTGGAAAGCCTTCAAACTTGCGTGTAAAGTGGCCAGACCATACACAGGCTCGACTTTAGCAGAGAGGGAATCGCGGACGGTATTTGTGGCTTCTAAGACCTATCATGGGCGTCAGAAAAATAGACATAGGGTCAGAGACAGACTTACATTGGTCTTGCTACAATACCTTATCCGAAGCAGCGAGGAGAAGATTTCTGCTTCACGGCCTTCTACTAGAACCCATTGATTGTCCAGAAGCTCAAATACTAGTATCAATCCGTATTCGAGGATCTCTTCGCTCTGCTGAACACATCAGAAACGTTAACTTGCCCAAAGGATGGCTACTCACCTGTGTGGGTTCCAAGAATCGCAGAAGCACGCTTAGCAAACGGTCAAAGATTCTATTCACTCCCCAAATATCGATGTGACCTGGAGAGGACGGGCGTTTGGGCTTGCGAGTAAATGGGGATGGGCTCGTTGGGAAGTACTCCGCGTTCAGCGACGAGGGATCCGCTGGATGTGCCACAGACAACAGGGTCAACGTCTGTAATGTACTGAGATCGCAGTTACCCGTTTCTAGATCGCCAACGAGGCTCGCCAACGACTCAGCTGGCGTTGATTCGGCGGTGGAATTGACGTTCCTCCTAGCCAGTACTGCGGTAAAAGATTGAATACAGGGCAAAGGATCAAATCAAGGGTAAACTCACGGGCTTTTCGCTTAAGCCACCATCCTGTTTCATGTTTCTTGTCTTGCAGAATATCGACCAAAGATGAGGAACGACTATAAGCTGGACTGTCCTGGAATAAGGCAGCTTGGCGCATGACGGCAGTGGCCCGGTTCACTGGCGTCACGGGTGGATTGGTCTTTAAATGCGGCATGGGGACTGGAACAGGCTTTGCTTTTCCATTTCCATTTCCGTGCAAAGATGGGATTATGGGATTCTGGAGTCCTTCGTCCTCGGATTCGTTTAGCTCCAATAATCGTTCTGCGGCACTCTCCGCTTGCTCAGCACGAGCTCGCAAAGCATCTTCAACAAAGCCAGATTGCCCAGTAGCTGCCATGGCAGCGACAGAGTCAGATGAGAGAGCATTTATCCCAGCAGAAATGAGCCTCGAATCCACGGACTTGGGTGAGAGAGACTGAACTTGAGAGGGCGGTTTGGGAGCTTCCCATTCCCGATGAGTTTGTTCCAGAAGTGGAATCTGATCCATTGTCTGAGAAAACGACATCAAGTTCATGGAACGTTCGAGCTCGTCAAATTCACTATCACCGTCAGGTAACGGAACGTTTTGCGCGAGCAGCAGGGATCCGGAGTCATCTGCATTGTAAGGCGGTATGAGTACCGACATTCTGTTGAGGTGCATTGCGGATGATGCGCGAGCCGACCTTGCAACTGGTGTCGGAGATTGCGAACCAGGCGAGGGAGGCAGAGCTGTGTTCGCAGCCTGCCGCATGGTCATCGACGTTCGACCAGCCAAAGGTGATGAACGATGGACGGAGGGATGTTCGTCAGAAGATGGAGGCGATATAGGGCGAACGCTGCTACTTGACGGACTACGAGAGTGCCCACGCATATTAGTGGAAGAAAAAGAGCGAGTATTAGGGGCAGCGGACGGGACTCGAGGTCTTTGTGAGGGAGGAGATGTTGACATTCGCAGAGGAGAGGAAGGGCGCAAGACTGGGCTTTTCTGAGAGGCTCGTTGAGGGCTCGTTGAGCTGGGTCGTCGGGGAGATGACTGGGATGCAGATGTAGCTTGATGGCGAAGGGTTGGGGGTGCGGTGGCAATTGCCTTTGCTTTCGCGCGACTGGCAGCAATGGCAGCGGCTACACTCGTTTTCTTCGTGGTTCTAGGAGTGGTAGGAGGTAGCGTTGCGATTGCATCTGGGTTAGGGCATGCCTTCTCTAGTTGCTTTCTCGCTACTCCATCTAGGGTCTCCATGATAGGGAGTGCTCGATCGTGCCACACCTCGTCAAACGCCCAGAATGACGCTCTTGCACCCTCTTTAACAGCAGGATTGGGATCGACAAGTGACTTCTTGAGCGCCTTCTCTATGATATCAACACCTCCTGAATTCTCTATCTGATGCCTGAGTGATTGTCCATGGGTGACAAGGTACGTTTTGAAATGCAGGATCATATATGATCGCGTCTGAACATTCTTATCCTGCAAATTTTGCCATAGCGCAGGCAAGTAGATGCGCGGAGTACCAGAGGTATTGGTGATCAGACATGCTGCTGCAGCTTGTGTCTGTTGCGCCGCGAGCTTCTTAGTGAATCCCGCCATCTTCAGAAGATTATTCACAAGAAGTTCACAGAATGGGTCCATGAGAGTGCCCATCGCGATGGCAAGTTCACAGTACAAACTGCACGTGTTCATAGTCACTGTGGTGCGAAGGCTTGCAAGCTTGAAAGTTAGGACGTAAGAGGATATTTATGGCGCGAGATAAGTAGGAGCGTACTGTTTTCAAAGATAGCTGTATGAAGTTGTCCTTTAGACAGCCTAGGAAAATGTCCTGATATCGAGTATGCACGTCTCCTTTAAGCATGCTGCGTACACGATTCACAGATTTCTCTCTTGTGGCCCAGTTATGTTCTGTTTCTTTCCCCTACAATCATATCAGATAACCCCCCCTCAAGGTCTGAGAGGAAACGTACATCAAATGCTTTAGTCATACTAGCAAACTCACTCTCCAAATCGCGGCCGGATGCGATCTTGATATACGAAGTCAGCCATTGTTCGGTAAGTTAATTTGCTAACGCACATAGACTGGTTTGATATCTGGCGAATCCGTTGTAGGGGTCGACGGAATGGGCGAACTTGTGGCAGCGCGACTCAGTGGGCGAGGGATGTCTCGGACAGAACTATGACTGACAGCCCTAGGCAGTGCAGCAGGCTTCTGGCCCTTCAATGCTAAACTCGGGGGGATGTATTCTTTAGGCCTGGGTGGATCACCACTTTCCGATCCTTCACGGCTGGCCGGGTTGCTACTTGCACCACCTCCACCTCCCAGGATTTTGGATAAAACTCCGTCAACGATAGTCTTGCGTGTTCCTTTCTTGACCATCTCCTTCTTCAAATCAGCACGGGCAGCATCGGTAACCGCAGGTCCGGTGAAGAGTTCTACCACAGAAACACGGGCACAATCACGGACATGGGCATCGGTGTCCTCCAAAGCTTCCACCAAGAGGGGTAGATATGGTCGAAGTGGGAAGGTATGATGATCTCGCCGGATATGCACAAGCGTCAACACACACTACAAATATAATATGAGCTGGAGTCTGGTGGTCATTTGTAAATACGGACCTGCTCTCGGACTTTCCAATTCTTGCTGCCGAACCCACTCTCACGTAGCAACCGCTCGTAAAGCAAGAATGGGGTCTCAGGTCCTTTGCCTGCCTTAGTGCCTCCACTGCCAGCTCTAAATACATATCCCCCCAGCAGCACTAATGCTTCACGAGCCTTTGTTTGAATCTTATCCTTGTCACCAAGCCGCTCAAATAGCCCACCCGAAGGGAGAAAAGCGGTCAGCACCTGTCGCAGGAGGTGAACGTCTACAACAAAGGTCGAGACAGAGGCTGTCGATGTTGAAGCTGATGGCGAAGGTAGATGTGGAGCCTGAGAAGAAGAGACATTCCTGGATAATAGTGCCTTCAATGCGGGGAGTAAAGCAGACAGAGTCGCAGCGACCAGATGCAAGTTTGGTGTTCGTAAACAGGCCTTCAACGCGTTGACAACCCCTTCGGAGTCATTTACCTACGAGATAAAGTTGTTGATGCACACATCTAACGCGTCTTAAAGAGACTTACTATCGTTTCCGACTCAAACTCAGCCTGCAGCTTCCCTAATGCGTCTATTTTGACATCGACATCTATGGAGAATAGTGAGAGGCATTCTCAACGTCAATGGCGCTACACGCACCATTGCTTCTGAGCTGAGCTATCAATGCAGAGACTCGCTCGTCGCCTTCATCCATGGAATGTAGTCGAGCGTATTGTGGCGGTCGTCCAGCTCAAGAGCCACGTAAACAAGACCAAACATTCGTTTCCGAAGTAATATTGAATGCTTACAATATGCGTGCGCACCGATTCCTGAAGCTCACTGCACACCATATCCACTGAACTGAGGGAGTAATGCGCCATAGAATGTAGCCAATATAGCAGCCTAGTCGGGTGAAAGTCGAGCAGCGACCACGAAAATCCAAATCTCATTTCCTTAAACGAAATTGGAATAGAACAGAGCAGGGCTCTCATATTTCCGTGTTACATGTAATTATATTTTTAAGCAGGGAAATCACCGTCAGTTAGACCATTCTGAGAGTCTTCGACGTCAAAATAAAATAAAACGGTCCATCGCGACTTCCCAGTCCTCAACACAATGGGGTTAATGTCCATATTTACCGGATGCGACTGGCGAACCCAGCGCGCCTGAGTATGAAGTAGTATCCAGCGCCAGCACATGTACCCATTACATGCCCCCAGAAGTCCGTCCGTGTGCTGCCTCTTCTGTCAGTAACCGCAGAGTACAAATCCCAGCAGAATAGACCAGCAACGCATCCCCAAGCAGGGACCTAGTAGCTGTGAGAAATATCTGATGCTCATTGAATTGGGTTGCATACCTTGAGAATTCCGTACAGATAGAATGGCATGAACGGTGCGGAACACGCGAGGAATCCCATGGTACCGCATAGAGCCCCACTGGCCCCCATAGAGGAATAATCAGTTCGACTGTAAAGCTTGACGCCAACTGTCCCTATTGCTGATGCAATGCCACCTAATAATGTCAAGTTATTAGAACGGTGCAAGATTCAATCATAGTCGACGTACTTCCAAGGTATAGCATAAGGAATGTCCGTGAACCTAACGACTCAAGCACGGGTTTTGCAATCCAGAACAGTCCAAGTCCGTTCATGAGAATGTGCATGGGTTGCTCATGCGAGAACATGTGCGTAACGAGAGTCCAGCTGTTAAAAGAGGTGGAAGTATGCCAAGTGGATTGAACATCACATAGAGCCTACTCACGGCCGTCCGTTCCACACATTGCTGACACTAGTAGTGAAGTTCTTCATCATGGCGCGTACAGGGCCCTGGTCATGTTCGACTTTCTGGGCAATAGTAAGTCACAAGCTTGAAAATATAGAAGGAGCTGCATCATACCGCTTGAGTCTCTGCAAGATGCCATGCAGCGAACACAGCGCCGTTAATACCAACTATCGACCAGAAGCTACAGGAAATGTATAAGCGCTTATTCTAGCAGAAATAAAAGACCATACGCACACAATATTAGTGGGTATTTTGTTCAATGACTGGAACCAAACGCGGGGTGCAATGGAACCTCCAGTTGGCCCACTTCTCCATGGTGGTGGAGGCGCTCTTCCAGATAAGCGTCGAAGGTTTCCACTTGCTTGAAGCCTGGATTGTCGCCAGAGAGAGCCTGAGCAGAGTTTGGATTGAACCAAGAGTGTAGAGTCCCGAAACGCGTGTCGCACGGACAACATGATGGTAACATGGAAACAGTGAGCTGATCTATTCATTGACTTGCTTTGCACTCTCATGTCGCATCACCTTTTCATCCTCTCACCGTCAGACACGCCTGTGTATTCATTAACGCATCTGTCTACGAGACCCACACCAAGTCTTGCATCGCCCTTATCAGCCAACTTGCCAACTTGGTCCACCTCTGCGTTTGCTGGGACATTGACCGCATTATCTGGTGCCTCGAGTACCACTCAACAGACGTCAGGAGGCTCTGTACGCGTAGGAGGTGGTCAGGATCGCCATGTTATCCAGATGATTGCGAACTCTAGCTTGGATGTTATAGAGGACGTTATGAAGAAAGATGGTAGCATGTGAGCGCGAGTGCATTTCCTAGGCGCCTATCTCTCCGACCAATTCATCATAATACGGCCGGTCAGGTATTTGAAATCCATTGACAAATTTAACGAATGGACCGTGTCTGCGTTTATAACGCCTGGCAGTAAGTTATCTAGACCACAACATGATTGTCGAACTGCTTGAACTGCTGCTTTGCCCAGACACAAAGATGCTGCTACTTCATGAAGGCAAGAATGACGATGGTATCCGTGCTTTTTTCATGGAAGTTTGGGAACTGTATGTGAAGGTAACCAGTTGTTCATGGTAATCCGAATGTATATCAAGAAGCTAATATCGCGTTTACAGACGTCCCTTAACCCGTTTTACCGACCATCGGCCGCGATAAAGAGTGTTGTATTTGATGCTCGAGTTAAGCAGAGTGCGAAGAAGTATCTATAAGCCACCGAGACTGCTAAGGGGCTTAAGAGGCATCATGATACTCAACATCATCCAATTTCCCACGCCGCCAACTCCTAGGAAGCTATTCAAAGTATATCAATCATCAGGAGATCTGTATTTGTAGGGAAGGCGAGCTTAGTTGAATGTACGGTAAGTAGAGTCAGAACGAAGGACGAACCAATGTTGGAGATATTTTACTTTTGCTACTGTAACAGCCTGCCGGCGTTGGCACTGGCAACGTTCCATCATGCACTGTAAGCTATCTGCAGATTGTCCTGTACAGATTGATAGAGAGACCAAGTTTACCCGCAAAGATGGTCTCATGCGGTGCTGGTCCGTGGTCCACATGGCCAAACAAGGCATAACAGAACAGGTCGCCTGGAACTGGGCCCTCCTTCCTTGAACCTGTTTCAACTGGCAGTCGCCGTCTTTTCCAGCCTTTTCTCTTTGTCTCGTTCCGTCTCTGCAGTAAAATCGTTCTCTTTCACCTCTAATAAATCATCTTTCTTTCGTCA
>Ga0247730_1001625_pt1 | contig 12128 bp, 20 predicted proteins | sample UWRJL073202C2_FD_180959 | JGI IMG/M metagenome (GOLD analysis project Ga0247730, IMG submission 180959) | Plant litter microbial communities from Arlington Agricultural Research Station in Wisconsin, United States - UWRJ-L073-202C-2 | ecosystem: Environmental > Terrestrial > Plant litter >...
CACAGAGTAAGATTAATTTTCATTAGACGTGGCCAAACTCGACACGACCAGCTGCCGCCAAATCGCGCGAGAAGAACTTGATCACACCTGCAGTCGCTTGACCTGGCCAGTGTTGATTCTTACTGGGGCTGACAGTGTTATAATATGCCAATGATAGCCGATTTCACCTTTCCTCCCGGGAGAAGTATTATGATAGATGTAGGGCAAAAGGACAGTCTCTGTTTGGAAACACGGCGTATATGGAATACACACTTTGTTCTACTGAGCTACGCATTAGAAGGCAGATAAGGTGCTTAGTCGCAGACGAGGAAGAGGTCGCCGCGACCGAGACCAGGACACGTGGTCGCGCTAGTCTCGTTCCAACCGGCCCTGAACTCGCTTCAGCGCTCCCTTCATCACACAACCTCCATTCGACGTTATACAGACCATGTCTGAAGACGGAGATAACTCCACACCTGACATTGTCGACTTTGCTATCCTTGAAGCGGCCAAAGAGAACGTACAGCCATTGGCAGCAGGTCGACGCGTTACTGCATTGTCCTCAATATTGGCCACTCCTCATGCACAGAGACAGTCTCAACTAGCCTCTTCACGCAATAGGCTTCGCATCAACATCGAGGTTGCTTTGGATGGTGAAGACGAAGACGATGATGCACTAGAAGCATATTGTCAGATGGTATATTGGACACTAGAGAACTACCCAGAGGGTGACAGTGCGGAATCAGGACTCATCGAGCTACTTGAGGAGGCAACGCGAAAGCTGAAAGACAATCGAAATGGAGCTTGGAAACAAGACATGCGGTATTTGAAGCTTTGGATCTTATACGCCAGCTTCGTGGAAAAGGCCGCCATGATTTACAGGTTTTTATTGGCGAATGAAATTGGAACAGACATGGCTTTGCTGTACGAAGAGTACTCGGCCGTACTGGAGCGCGACAAGAGGTAAGCAAATCCCTTTCTCTTAACAAAGCTTAATGTCCTAATGCACTGAGCTTAGACGAAAAGAGGCCGACGAGATCTACGCTCTCGGCATTGCCCGTCGTGCAGAACCTCTGGACCATCTCAAATCTCGTTATGCCGAGTTTCAGAAACGTGCCATGTTTACGACAGACTCTTCCATCCCACCCCCGTTCCAAACCCCTGCTGCATCAGCCACCCCTGCTCCCCGTCGACCAGCACTGGGTAGTAATGCCGCCCCCGGACCAAGTACTGCCTTGCCATCCACATCGCGTGCTCCACAACCAAACGCGCCCATGCCCGTCTTCTTTGACCCCACAGGAGACGCATCTCGTTCGCCGGATTTCCAGACGAACCCTTGGTCGGATATAGGAACCACGAAATCAAGGGTAAAAGAGAATGTGCCTCAACCGAAGAAGATGTTAGGATCGAAGGTAAAGCAAGCTGGAAAGACAAAGCGGCTGGCAAGCAACCCAAGCTCAGGGATCGTACCCTTCCGAGACGAGGAGCCAGTTCCGCAATCCCCTCGTTTCACGCCATTCGTTGATGAGGTGAGTTATTACATTTCTTGTAGACGCTTTATCGCGATACTGAGCGACCTGCCAGACATCGACAGTAGCTTCCCCTGCAATGCCCTCAACAGATTCTGGAACTACTCTGAGAAGCGCCCCTGCTAGCACGGAAGCGGATGCACTGAAGAAAGATCCATTGAAGAATTATGGCCCAACTATTCTTCACGGACTATATTGAACTTCACTGAACTTCACCTTACCTTTCCTGCTATTTTCGATCTTGCATACTCATGTGGAGGTATACCATAATACATTTGTACATTGATATTTTGACGACGCTGCCGCTCATTTACTGAGGATGGAACGTAATCTCCCATACTTTAACACAAGCATCTGCTCCAGAGGTAACTAGTTTCTTGTCGTTCTCCACCCACAGAACAGCATTCGCTCCTCCTGCATGTACATTCTTCATCGCGATGCTCTTCAATGGCTTTGCCACACTCCAAATGTAAACATGTGTATCAAGGCATGCAGACGCGATATGCTTTGAATCAGCTGTCCAAGAAATGGAGTTGATTCGAGCAGTGTGCGATGTCCATCTTCCTGTCACGAGCTATTTGAGAAGCAAGATCAGCGAAAAGATCACTGGAACTTGGTATGAGGACCTACTGATTTCTCTCTCGTATTGAACAGCGCAAGCTTCCCTTGGGACTACCAGTAAAAGTGAATCAGCTATTATCAAGAACCAGTGGAAAGGAGATCGTACATCTCCAGAGACGAGCAAGGTTCCATCAGGCGAGAACGCAATGCATGTAACGATGCTCTTATTGGCTTCCAATAACCCACTCTCTTTCAGGGTCTTTCCGTCCCATTCAAACAGATGCACTTTCCTGTCCTGTCCCTCACTCAGCGACACGCCCTAAATATAAGAGAATACAGTGGACGCACGTCTCCAACAGCAACAGTAGAGCCATATGCAGCTATGGCACTGGGCGAGTAGTTGAGAGGAAGGTTGAGAATTTGTTGGTTGTCCTTGATGACTTCAACTCCTGAGATCTCGGCTACAAATACATAGCCGTCCTCTGAAGCTGCGATAGACTTTGGTTGAGAAGCTGTAGAGAGCGAGGCAGAACTGCATGGAAATCAGCTTAAAATGGAATGGACGGACGGGCAGGCAGGAAAAATACGGACGTGAACTTTCCGCCATTATCGATTTCGCGGACTTTGTCGTCAAAGCCTGTTGAGAATACTTTGCCGTCCTTGGTTGCAGCCAAGCCCACAAGCACTGCTAAATGACCTTCTCCTTCAATTGATGATGATTCTCCTGATGCGGTTGAGTACGACAGAACGCGACCATCTGCTGAGCCAGCCAAGAACGTATCTGAGGACGATGTAGGTGCAAACGCGTTGATAGCCTTCTGAGGAGCCTATTCCCAACCATCAATTTGAGGAGATCATATTGCCATGAGCAGTAAAGAGACCCACTGTGAACACCCTGGAAGGTTTCTCGCCCACCCGAGGGTCGAACACGTTCAGATCACCGCCGAGCGATAGAGAAACAATGTTACTTTCTCCGCTCCAGGTATTACCAACTTGTTGGTCATTGACTGAAGTTCCAACAGTCCAAGTTGTCGTAGCTTTCCGCGTCTCTACGTCCCCTTTTCAAAATAAGCATTTCCAAAAGAGTTCATGGTAGACAGACATACATAATTTGACTGTTCGATCTGCGGACGATGTAAGAAGCGTTTTACTGTCGGGACTCCAGTTGGCAGCCATCTGTTACATAGCCCATCTCAGTCGAGCAAAACATAGATTTTAGAAGGGGCATACTATGGTTCCCTTGTGCGGGCTATCAGTGATCTCGTCCAATGTGTCTCCAGTCGAGCCGTCATAGAGAAATATCTTGGAATCAGCGCCCACACTGGCGAATACTGCGCCTGAAGGAGCATAGCGAACATCTTGCACGAACTTAGTGTGTGTCTTGATGGTCTAGCGAATAGAGTTTAATGGCAGGTTTCTATCCAAGAAGTAATGAAGAAGCTTGCCTTTTGGTACTTGTAGGGAGCACCGTGATAGAAAACTATCAACGAATCGTCTCCTGCAGTGGCTGCGCGAAATGGTCTTTCCCCACGAATAGTGACGGCATTTGCAGCCTTCATTGAAGAGTGAGTGCGTGTGGTCTTGAATTACAATAGATATTACCCGTACCTTCGAGTGTCCACTAATTTCCCCAGCAGATGACCCAGTGTCCATCATGAATACATGTCCAAACCTATGGTGAAAATTAGACATCGACTTCAGGGCATTGGGTATAACAACGTACTTCTCGCGTCCATCTCCAACGGCAATGATTCTCTTGCTCTCCCCGTCCCATTCCAGGTCGTTTCTGTAGACAATGAGCGGATGGATCTAGATGTCCATTCAGCGAACAACGCACATACGTCCTGAAAGGACCTTGTAATCTCCTTTCATTGTCTGGTCTTCTCCTACAATATCCCAAACCTTCACCGTCCCAAACATGTCGGCAGAAGCGCAGTAGTATCCGGAGGGAGAGATGCGAGCTGCAGTGGTGTTCTGGACATGTCCCGTATAACTGACGGACTGAGATGGGTTCTGTGCGGGCAAGTAACAATGAGAAATGCGTGTCAAGCAAGCCCTCAAGGGAGGTTTACATTCAAGTCTCGGATCTAGTGGCGAATGAGTTGCTGCGGTGGTAGCAACGCGTAGAGACGTACGATGACAGTCCTGCCGTTTGCATAGACAACCTTGTCTTTGCTCGAGCTCAACTTGGTCGACACGCCACGCGCTGTCGTAGGATTAGCTGGATAGAGTCCTGTTCGCTTGAAGGACATCGCTCGAGATGCAAGATGTGAACGCGATGAGAGACAGTAAAGAGATCCAAGCGTAAAACCTAGTTTCCATTTCGAGAGGCTTTAACTGCTTGCCTTGCCTCCATCATCCAGAACACTGGTCCGGTCGTCATGGCCTTGGAATTCCTACAACTGCCTGAAGAGCTACTCATCGAGATTATTGAACGTGTAGCTGCGCTCTATACCCCATCTTCAAGGCTTAGGAAAGCAGGTTTCCAAAGCCTGCTGGACGAGACCTCCGTATATTCAGTGTCGTTGACCTGTCGTACTGCCAGACGCATAGCCCTTCCAATCCTGTTCAGATCTCTCAGAATTTTGCCCGGATTCCTCTCGTACATGCACTCTTTGCCTTACGTACGCCACCAATATTTGCAGCCCATTACAGACACTCTTCGTGCCTCGCCTCGACTAAACAGAGAGTGTGTCAAGTAAGATATTGTTCATCTCTGCATCGCCTTATTTAAAACTGACACCTATGAAGACATGTTCATGTTCTGGAATGCAAGGGCGATTTGCATGCATTTGTTATGGACTTCCTGAGCTTGTTCCCCAGGCTTGAATCCGTTGAACTCCCCACCTGTTTATGGAACAACGCTTTTGTTCTACAAGCAGTCAAAATTCATCCTGCACTCCTCAAATGCGTCTTTAAATCGGTCGAGCTGGACTCCTCAGATGCCCCCTATGATAACATGGAAAAGATCGTCTGGGAAACCTTGACTGTCACTGCAGCTATGCCCACTCATCATCTCGACCAATGCCTGCAGGCTGGGGTGGAAATCGAGAATTTGCGTCTGTCTTCTACGCTCGATAAGACGGACTGGGCTCATCTCAAATTCCCCGCTTCGCTAACGTCCATCAGAGTTTCCGGGAGTTCTCGAGGTTTAAATCCCCTACCATGGGCATTTGTTGCTGAGCAAACGAGCATTCAAACATTGCATCTTTTGTCAGATGAAACAGCGAAGGATATAATTGGAGAAGCCTATCACCATTTTATCCCAGTCCTTAAAGAGGATCCACCGTCTAGAATCTCCTTCGCGCTTCTGAAGAAGATAGAGGGCATGTGGAAACTCAGAGAACTGAGTATCAATTTCACTGTTCAAGATCTGGATACATTCAGCACCAAACTTCAACGCCTGGGCCGGGTTTTGGTTTCTCTCGAATCTCTCTGCTTGACTATCAGTGCCCCTAGCTCTCTTCGACTTCCACCAAACATCCACTTAGAGGTTCGTTTTCTTTTATCGTCCGAACAGGAAATGTGCATTGATCTGGTTAACGCTCTAGAATCTGTTCGGTGACGCCTTATCGACGTTCAGGAATCTCAGGGAACTCCTTTTCGATTTCCCTTATTCCCTCACCCACCATATTGATGTTACTCGCGATCCTGAACACTGGGTCCCCTCGTTTGATCTATTCAGCAAGGCTATCCTACCGCTATCTAACCGGTTAGCTGTGTCATCTCCTTCCATGGAGAAAATCGTCTACTCCGGCACCTTCAGGCAATTATTTTTGGATTTACTGAAGACAGAAGAATGTGTTGTTATCATCGAACGTGTTCCTGCCATTAAATTGCGGGTTTTTCAAGCTCAGGCGAGCAATGACCATGTCCGTGGAGGAGTACACTGGTTACCTGTCGGTGAAGAGTGGAGTGAGTCTTCTGCGTAGGAGTTGGTTACATATAGAGAGTATGAGTCTATGTCCTATCCACTCGTTCAAGTTGGTATTATACATAATTGTATTTAGGGAACTGAACACCAAAGGTATCCCTCAGCCTCAGTACATAAGAGTATGTCCGATGCGTCCACATAATTTACCCAATGCCCTTATATAAATTCATGACTTGAAGATCCTCAACAATCTAGCCTCTGTCACTATCCTTGTCCTGCATAAGGGACATTCTCGAGAACTTGACATGATCAACTCTGAACATGCTCGACACATTGCCAAATGCCTTAACAAGAAAGAGAAGGAGAATGAATGAGCCTCTCATGTATATGTTTGCATGTAGAACTGGAAAAACTCACCCGCAGTCCACGATGGCAATATTGGCTTCTTCGTCCTGGCAAACGACGCACAGGCCATCTCTTTCTACTCGAGGTATCGCACCGGGTGGAGGAGAGGGTGAAGAAGTGCTAGATCCAGTCCCACTCGCCTGAGCTGCGGCAGCTTCGTCTCTTGCACGCTTCTCTTCCATTAAATGGTGTTGCAATGCAATACGTTCCGCTTCCTCTTGTTCTTCCACTAGCCGTTGCCTCTCACGTTCTCTCTTCTCGTTCGCAATAAGGGCTTCTACTTTGGCCACTAGCTCGGCCTTCTCGAGGATGTTCGTTGCGTTTACATGGTTACTGAACAGGATCCCTTTCAGTGCTCCTACGCCCAACGACCGTATGGCATCAGGAGACATGTTGAGAAGGTCATTGAGAGCTGGGACTGGAGCCTGAGAAGACGGGGCTCTCGCGCGAGGGGGTTGAAGGGGCGGAGATGAAGGCGCCGTTCGAGGAGAATGTGAAGGCGGTCTAGATGCTTGAGGAGGTCGTGAGGTTTGAGGTGGAGGTGCCGGAGGATGGGGTGATCTGCCTGGATAGGTGGTATATGCAGGCCTCGGTGGACTCTGCGGTGGCGGCGGTGGTCTAGGCGTGGGTGCTGCCGTTGGAGGAGGGGAGGAGTCGGGAGCTAAATCGGGTCGTGCGAATACTCCAGAGTGTGGTTGTGTGGAACGAGGTGGTGGTGGAGGGGCAGGAGGGGTAGGGGGCGCTGCATTGGAACCAGGGCCACCTCGGGCGAAAAGACCGCGAGGTCGAGAGTAATCGAAACGGTCTGGCACAGAGTATGTTCGGTAGTAGTTCTGGTAGATGGTAAACAAATGAAGGTACGATATAATGGCAGGCTTAACGGACCTCTTTCGCAGGTGGTAAACAGCCATGTGGGGTCTAGAGAAGAAATGAGGTTTGAAGTAGGAATGCGAAAGAAAGTGACGGACTCTAGCAGACAAGATCGCGTTGATGTAGTCGTCTTTCTCGACTGCCCCGTTAATCCCGATGTTATATGCCACAAGATACTTCTTGAGTTTCGCCAAAGGAAGAGCTCGTAGTTGGCTTCGCCCAGCCGCAGTTACTGGTATTCATGTAAGCTACCTCTTCCCGGGAGGTGCAAAGAACGTACCAGTCAAGAACTCGATGCAGTGGCCGCAGACAGATGCTGGATCGTACCCCGACTCTGCTCCGCCTCTGGGCATCAATGCCTGGTAGTCGCTGCAAGAATGGCAATAGTGGTAACCTGCTGTGAGACTCAATACAGCCTCCCTTTACAATATGTTCAAAGACGGACCACAGTGGTTGCATTGCCGTTTTCTACTGAAGAGTACATTGAACTCTTTGCCACATTTCCGACAGCCAATGTCGACACGCGAGTCGGCCCCAGTGGCTCGCTGTGTGGGCGGAGGACCACTCAACAACGGCAAACCGCGTACTGGGACGTCCATGGAGGTTAGTGATTGAGATTGAAGATCTTCTGGTGAGGTTATAAGCAGTGCTACTATAGAAAGGCGTAGAACATTCGAATTCGGAAGGGCGCGAGGGTCTGTCAGCTGCCTGCTAAGCCGACATGACTCACCGAAGTTGCGCCACACGTCTTCTCAGGCACAAGATGGATGTGTGCGTCCTCACTTGCAGGCGCTTGCTCACACAGGCTGATTTCGTCGTACATAGACTCTCTATTGAAAAATCGCATATAAATTGTACAGTAAACCCTCAATATTATTGCGCAAGAACTAGTACTAGAGCTTGGGAGGTCGAGACCTAATAAAACAAGGATGAGCTATATATCGAGCAAGAGAGCAGGAGGATTCACGTACTTGGGAGCATATACTTTCCCCACCACTTCAATCCTTGGTCCAGGTCCATAACAATCCTCATGCCCATGAAATACGCTCAGTCTAGGAATGCGAGAGATAAAGATTTTTCGGTCTTCATAATTGAACTTGGAGATCGGTATGTGCCAGTACATGATATGTAGGAGGGAAGGTAATGAGGCAGCGATACTGTGTGTCAGCTGAAGCGTTTCGCGAGTGTATATCATGGAAAGATAGGTACGATACTTGGTCGAGACGGAATGGCCAGGCATTTGTTTTGGCCTGAAGGGAGCGTTTCGAGATTCAATGTAGAATGTGAGCGCAGGACAGAACGAGATCCAGAGGTCCTTTAGATGCTTGAATGTTGAGAAGGCCTCTCTGAACACGGTCTACAAATGGAGCAAGTTAAAGACTGTCGCTCAACCAGTGTCAGGTAAGAAAACAACGAACCTCCAAGGGGAGGTGAAGAGACGATACCACGCCTCCAGTAGCACCAGTGAAATGCAAGGAGAGGGATTCGACCATTCTTAACACACAGCCTAGGCTTTTGAACCTAGCACTAAAGTCGCGTAGCTGCAAAGGTGCCGTATTATCGCAGTGATAACGTAGTTCGAGCTCTCTGACACCCCACACGCTATCAACCCTCTTCAGGCGCGCACTGGAAACGACCAAAGAAGAATCCTGAAAAATCTGGGCAATTCCGGGCTCAACTTTTTCGATGATGAAGCATGTGGTGCTTGACGAGGTATACAGGTTCAACTCTTGGACGCTCTGATGTTCCATGACAAAATCCCAAACCAAAGGCCAGAAACTCGGACTGATGTCTTCACTAAGGTCGATAGAACGTAATGTGTTGGGGAACTTTAGATGGGTCCAATCTAGATTTGGTGTGATATCGTTGTGAATCAATGTCTGGATTCGTGCCCCCGCTTGAAGAGATTGGGCAAGGAGAGATGGCCTCACAACGGTATAATAGAGCCAAAAAGTCCTGCTCATATCAGGGTACGGTTGTGCAGAAGGTTCGTAGGCTACTTCCCGCGAAAAACGCCTGAATATGCATTCGTCAAGACTGGGATGTTCATGAACACCTTGAAGAACGGAGCCATCGTCCCAAAGATAGTCAGGAAGCATGATGGTTTGCAGTGTTGGAAACAGGCGCAGCGTCTCAAGTATGAAGTTGAGCTCTGGATCCCCGACGTAATCCGAGATAGCGACATGCCTTGAAGAGTAAGATAAAATCAGTGAACAGTAATAGAAGTTGCGTTATATGATCTCACTTGACACACTGTTTTTTCCATAGCTCTATGCCGCGTAGAGCATTCAGAGCCATTTCCTGCTCCTTATAAGGTGTGAAACGGTATCGTGGCGCTATTCCCGGGGTAATACTCAAGGATCGAAACAGAATCGGAAGGGTTAACCGCCTTACAGTCTGACAGGTGAATGAAAGGGGGGATAAAGAAGTATCTTCACAAAGAGATCGGAAACCTGCGGAGGGTACTGTAATAGTTGGTGCAGCTTCTTCTAAAGCTGCAAACTCAACAATAACGATGATTATTTCCTCGGGCAACTGCAGAAGCTCAAACACCATCGTAGAACTGGGATGCAAGCAGACAGCAATGGTGAAGGTGCGGTGAGACACCACCACCGAATCTAGCGAGTCACATCTGGATCAAACTATTTCTCACGCCTCTTGTCCTGTTCCAAATGATCACCATTGTCAAATTACTAATGTCCATATTGATAAACTAACGAGAAATGAGCGTCAATGCAATGCAGTCCGTAACAGAGTGAATGTGATGCTTTTAACGGTGACCAACGGCAACCTTCGCAAATCCATGAGACCTCTTCTTCTTCATTGGGCTGGGAGTAACACTGGGCACAGCAGCGCAGTTGGATGAACTGGGAGCTGGGTGGGCTTCAGGAGTAGGCTTTTCACCCTGGTGCCAAGTCGAAGTTCCTCCGTACACGCCCATGGGCTCGCCGCTGTCACCTTCGCAGTTCTCGAACACATCCTTGTCGTAGTTTGCAGGCATGTTCTGGAGTACACGATCAGCATGTTAACGAAACAGACAGTATATTGTACATACCCAATAGCAACCCATCACATCGTAGATGTGTTGACACAGTTCACGAGCTTGGTTTCCAGTGCAAGCACGGAAGCAGAACTCTTTCTCAGAGATGAAGGAAGTCCACTCGTGATATTGCAGAGCTTCGCCGAACGAATTTCCGTACACAAGTCCGCCGATTGGGTTACCGGTACCCTCAGCACCGTGAGGATCAAGTTCACCTCCGCTATAGAAAGCAACTCGTTAAGAGACAATGGCGAGCCAGCATAAGAAGCAACTCACGAATCGCCCTTGGGTACGTTGATCTTGGTCAAATCTCCCTTGCCAGTAATTTGGACATAGTCAGGTGTCTTGACAAAGTGTACGCCGGCAATGGTTCCCTCAGGAATCACACGGGCACCACGACCTTCCTTGGTGCAGAAACCAATAACGTGTCCTTCGATCTCGCCAATTTCAGTGGGTTCAGGGGGACCCCACAGGCAGAAGTCGTCGGCCGAGCTAGTCAAAATATTAGGGAAGTTCAGAATAAGAGTATACATCAACATACTTGATCCACACGGTCTGGCACATGGCATCGTCGCTATCTTTGGTACCGCAAGCGTTTGTACCAGTTTGACCGGGCTCAGAGGTATCAGGGAGTGCGTTGGCCATGTAACCAATGTTCCAAACTTGGTTGGCCTGGCTGCAGCCCCATAGTTGCACCTGAAAGATTGTTTCAGCGAAGAGCAACAAGAGCTAACCAGTAAACTCACCTGGTTGCCAGTAGCAGTGCTAGCATCGGTGAGATCCAAGCACATGCCACGGTCAGTCCATTGAATGTGGTTGTCGCCCCAAGGCTAGATGAAGGAGAGAAAGGAAGTAAGCAATACGAAACGAGAAGTAGTACCAGCGAACGAGACGCACAGTGTAGTAGAACTGTTGATTGGGATTCTTGTTATCCGAGCAAGTCCACACTTGGAGCTTCACTCCATTTTGTGTCGAGCCGCCAGTGACATCCAAGCACTTGTCTCCGTGAACCTTGATGCTTCCACCTTCGAAGCTCCAGTTCTGGGATTTGTTGCCAGTGCATGGCTGGATGACAGCCGGAGCACCATCTGTGTTCTCGGCGGACAGACAGAAGGCTATATGCATGCATCGTTAGCAAATGCAATTGGCCTATATAACAGTAATACTTACCACTGCTCACGCCAGGTTGGATCAGCACCTCACCAGTGAAACTGCCAACGCAAAGGTATGTCAATACAAGGACAGCGTTGAGCTGCAATGTTCTCGACGCACGCTGGTTTCTGGGCTTCAACAAGTGCTGCAGCGAGCACGACAAAGAAGGTCGCTGTGGTGAGCATGACGAGAGGCGCGTAAGCGGAAGGAATGTGAGGGAGCGAGGGGGAGGGGAACCGAGAATGAAGGGAGAGAGTGAGTGTCGGAAGCAAAATAGACGCGTCTTATATATTCATCGCAAACACATGTTTTGATGGGATTCTAACGGATCAGCTTCGATCACGCCGACGGACATCCTGCATTAGAAGAAGCCGCCAAGTGCTCTCACCCTCGCAACGCAGCCTGGAGGCGTTGAATTCAGGCCAGCTCTCAGAGCGCTGCGTATGTCAATCTCAGAGAATTTCTCAAAGTTATTAGCAATGTAAGACCTCTTTGAGAAACAGAAGACAAGTAGAGAATCCACCTTCACATGTATCTGAATGTTTCACTTGTGGTTTCCCTCGTTACGTCTACAAAGTACTTACCGACCTTCTGTATCGAAGTATCAGCCAACAGTGGTTGACTCTCCGTGAGATTTATAGTTCCAGATAATATTCTAGATTGTTATGAAGGCTGTCAAACCTTAATCTGGAATTTATGCGCCATACCGTAAGACCAC
>Ga0247730_1001627_pt1 | contig 12107 bp, 11 predicted proteins | sample UWRJL073202C2_FD_180959 | JGI IMG/M metagenome (GOLD analysis project Ga0247730, IMG submission 180959) | Plant litter microbial communities from Arlington Agricultural Research Station in Wisconsin, United States - UWRJ-L073-202C-2 | ecosystem: Environmental > Terrestrial > Plant litter >...
TCGCGCATCACTTCGGCCGCCCCCAACAGAACGAGAGCAAAAGAAGCTGGCGGCGAGCATCTTATCTGCGTCCAGACGGTTGCAAATGCTCTGCGCTATGGTCGATTTCCCCGTACCGGCCATTCCGTTCAGCCAGAAGAATGGTGTTCCATCCGGATCGAATGCCCACTTGGTGAGCATCTCGAGAATCTGCGTGCGCGTTCCAGGAGTGCACTCCACTCGGGCCTGGATTTCAGAATCCGAGCTTTCGAAGGATGCACCTGGAACGTGGCCAAGTCTCTTCAATAACTCTACTAAGATGTGAGCATTGGAGAGCGAGGGTCGAAAGCAGGCTCACTTTCGTACTTGATATCTTGCACGAGCTTTGTGTTCTCTCGGACTTCAAAGCTATAAGCTCAACAGATAAAGAAGGTATCAGACCACTTTACCTTCACTCGTAATCTCCTGGTGCATTCCCCTTGTAGACATTTCTATCTGACCCGTTACTTCAAGCTACGGTCTCCGTCAGGAGCTGTATGCACCAGATACAACGAAAAAGGCCATTTACATACCTGGAGCAAATTTACAAAGCGAGTCAACTTGCTCATCGAGGCCACCAGCCTGCTTTGGTCATCGGTGGCCTCGATGACACGCGAGATACGTCCTTTTCCATTTTGAGTCCGAACAGCGGCCAGAGCTTCCTCGAATATTCTGAAATATCAACGGTCAATAGTTGTTATAGCTTCATCAAGGGTAAAACGACGGACCTTTGAATGACTTCCAGTCGCTTTATCCGTTCGGAATCCATCCCAGCTGGGTAGTCCGACACAATGCGCTGAAGATGACCGAGAGTCTGCGTAAGCTCTTCCACTTTCTCCGTGTTAGCCTTGTAGGTCTGTCAGAGTTCCAGACCTCAGTAATGTTCAGACACGTTCCAATGATGATACGCACATCAAACTTGGAGATGACTGCGATGAACCCTCCTATAGCACTCTGAAGAGGCGGGAAAGCAACAGAGACTTTTTCCACAATGGGAAGGATGGCCTTAAGACCGTTCCATGCTTTCTCAGCGGGGGTCATCTTCGGTGGGTCTATGTTGCCCACATTGTTTGGTGGGGTAAGAAGTAATGGATCGGCCGCAGTTCCCGCAACATTGCTCGTGGCGTCGTGCTGGTACGGGACTGAGGTATCACCAGAAGAAGATGCACCTTCGCTAGATAGGTGCGCGCGTTTGTTAATATGGAAGAACTCTGCGATAGTCTTCCGTTTTCCTTTCACCTCCATCTTGTGCAGGCGAAGAATCCTGGAGGTAGTGATAGTGAAAAGAAAAGGAAGTTGTTGAAAGCACCATTGTACAGCATTTTATCAGAGCCTTGCTACACGTGCATGTAGTGCCATATTCTCAAGTGCTATGCAAGCCTCGGAGAGGCGATGCAATTGAGATCGTAAAGTGATGAACATGAGAACCTTGTAAGCTGTTGTCTCGGGCCGATTATCTCACAGCCACCGCATCCTTGTCCTTGCACTACCACGATCTATTCGAATGCCGTCAACGCCTCAGGCCTCAACGCTACAGTCTTATCATCAGCACCATATGTACAGCCTTCCATTTCTCTTCTCCTGGCGACATGGGACTGGATTCCACGTAGCGGGCCAAGGTCTTGCTGAAGAAGCAGAAGCTCGATAACTAGACCCTTTCATGGAGGCAGCGATGTCCTCATCACTCGCCCTGCCTATCTCCCTACGTAGACTTTTAACTATGTCTGGACCCTTTGAATCGTTTGGCAAATTTTTGGGTGTTGTGATTTGCATCTGACGGTGTGTCTCACCATCTCGTATTCCGAATTTCTTGCTCATCTCCTCTATAGAACTGGCCACATCCTTCAACACTATTCATGCAATATAGCTTTCCACAATGGCGGAGGTCCACCAGAACTTCAACGATATAGTGCACCGCATAGCGTGCGGCGTACTCTCGACATCTATCCATTGGAGGCAACAGTCGACATCCTGCAAGGCTACGTTGGACTTGGATCCCCAGCTCATAGTTATACTTCTTTCCTTCTCTTAGCTTGGCGTGCTCGTCGATTCATGCCAGCAACCAACCGCCCCTGGCTCAAGAACGTCTCTCCACGCCGATATCTATAGTCGCCCTCGAGCAAATGTTCTACCGATGAACTTCCCAAGTCTATCTCTTTGATTGCGGACAGCTACGAGTACGGAAGGGCAGACAGTGCCTCTTTCGCTGTCTGTTTTGTGTCTTGCTCAGACCTTGGGGTGCCATCTATGTCACTGGCTACATGGAGATGCTTTGCGGTCCAAACTAGCGATTCTGGCTCGGCTGCTGCTGTATGTTGCATCATTCTACTTACTGCTCATATGCTAACTAGTTTTGCTCAGTCCTGGTCAGCAAGTTCGCACGATACGGGGATCGTTGCATGGGCGCCAATACTATGTCACCAAAGAAAGCACAACCGTCGCACTCACTACCCTGGCGTCATTGCTCAATGACCACTTAGCCTTTCATGGGCTAATTCTTGTGCTTGGTAACTCACGAGTCCTCTAGGTTATAGACGACGCACGGACAACTTTGGGGATATGAAAGGTGGAACTGGCACGATGCTGTTGTGCATGATGGATGTAGCTTCGACAGGTCCAAGGTCTCAGTATCAGCATTCTACTTCACTCTTAGTTATCTGGTTTACAGGTATGTACAGGCATCTCATATGTCGTTCTGCTCTTATACTGACTATTTTGTTTAGCTACTACACCGTCAGATAAGGCTCTCTACATACACACAATGGATAGCCTTCTTGTCCCCCGACCAATATTTAAGATCTTCGTCTAATGCTTTCCGATCATGCTCTTCTCAGCGCCTTCCTGAAGAGAAATCCCTGGTAGGGATCTTCCTCAGGTCTGGCCCGAAGATTGCAGTTCCTACGGCGAAGTCCATGTGGCGTGTCAGACTCGTAAGTAGCTCGTCTCGGAGCATTCGCAAAACAATCGAGACTGCTTACCTTCGCATCGTGTGATGGTTCAGCTTGCAATGAGAATGCCAGTTACATTACAGCCAGCCTCTTCATCCACGCGCCTGACTCTTGTTCTTGGGGATGTCTCTCTTGATGATCATATCGTGGGTACTGCGGTGCTTGTTCGCCAAGTCATTCGAGAGGGGGGAAAGACTATCGAACGTATGTGTACTAGCGTATTAGGCTGAACCTCGAAGACAGTCAGGCCTCATCGATTTATTCCTAAGAAAGACTGACCTGTACTGCTCATCTGAAGACTGAGGACACGGTCTTCCGCATACTCTCTCGTGAGATACGGAGGCTGCATGCTTACGCTTCAGTGTAGCACGAGGAAGGAGTGGAATGAGAGTACGTACATGAAGATTGCTGGTTGCATTTTCAGGGTCCACTCGACATTTGGCTTTGTACAAGTCATACAACTGAGACCCGCGTCAAGCCGCTAGGTCGGTTTGAGCTATCCTGGTAAAGTCAGCGAAGAAATGAAAGGAAACAGACCTTCGAGAACGAGCTTGCTGTTGTCGAGCTTTGGCTGCATACTAGTCTTAAGCAGGGAAGAGCCAAGGTAAGGAGCCAGAAGCGCATTCGCGGCGCGCGCAAAGATAACCCCAGACAGTTTGACAGAGGCATCACGAGTGGGCAAGAATGCCTTTAGTATGAAATAGAACCGAATGAGGCCAAAACAGCTCGAATGTCTGTGCCAGAGGGTCCAAGCTCAGAAAGGCAAACTTCGACAATGTCCTTCTTATTCAATGCCGAGAAGCAACAAGGTTCGGAGACTGTATTCAACTTGAGAAGATTAATACATCGGGGATGTAGGTTTTGGTAAACTGACAAACTGTATATAGGTGTCAGTGCGATGCCGGAAAAAGGGTGTGAAAGAGAGAGCACGTACAGAAAAACTTCCAAGAACGTTCTTAGTCCTTATCCATCCCAAGCTGTTATACGAGCCATTGCTATGAGTCCTGCCTCGCATCCTGATGGGCTTGCGCGCGTCTGCTCCGATCTGACAATGGGTTTGTTCGTGAATTGGACGCCGCTTGTGCGGTTCCTGTCAAACTGCTTCGTTCGTGTCTGCGCCTTGGTCTTCAGGTGCGTTGAGCTTAGGATACCATACTTGTGCGCTCGTGGACTACTCTCTCAGAAGCTGTATAGATTGGACTATAGATTGGACCAAGAGATTGCAATACCGGTTCACTAGGCACGGTGGCAGATGCGTGTTCATGCCACAGAATGGGCCACAGGTCCGACAGAGGATGGGAGGGCGGCGTTGGGCATGTCACGTTGAACGCCATCATCGCTGTCGTACAAGAAAAGTAGTTCTAAAATGGACGCAATATCGGATTAGATTAGATCAGGTTTCTGAAGGAGTAGTGAGTACATGTACCTGCAGTTCCAGAACCAAAAGCGCAAGCTTTATGTTTTCCTCTTCCTAGTCTAATTCATAGAACAAGGGCAGAGATGGGAAGTATTTCAGACCAGTCAGTGAGAATTGGAGCTTCGATGAGGGCATTGCACAACGCATAGCAGCGGCATGATTCGTTGTGCAGAGAACATGGGAGAAGCCACCAAACAGGAATCTGTTAAGGGCCGGTACCTTCGCGTCATATCGACGACTTCTACAACCATCATCGCTAGCTTTGTCGCCCTGACATCTCGTTTGACCAAGCCCGTTCGTGACACCATGAAGCTCGTCCTCAAGTCCAAATGTTTTCCTTGCCTTCGGTGCTCAAGAACGCGTACGGGCGATCGGGCGTTGGAACTGAAGGAATTTTGATGACAACGATTCATACTACACGTACTGAACCCAAGTACGCCCATCCTCAGCTTCTCTTACTTGCTTTCACTGACGTAACTAGTGTCTTAGACGGTTTCTCAGTACCACGAGATCCTCTACCCTCCATGATCAATCTTGACAGTACGTTTCTCTCTTTCACTATTCCTAGCATCAATCAAGCTGATAGATAATTTGAGACTCTACTTCGATATCCTACGCAGCTTCTTTCTTGTCCTCGGCGGTAGGACCATCCATGCTACCTCGCTCCAAATCAGTGTCCCACCCGTGTCGCTTATCTGAAGATGTCAGCCAATGGGCGGCAGGAGGAAGAACCTGACAGGTGTACCCTAGACTACGAAAAGTATGGGTGTTCTCCTTATTGTCACGCCATGCTTCTTAGCTCAATCATTGCCCTGCAGATGCATTGATATTGCTACTCCCATCCAACCTCTTCGATCCTTTTCGACGAGTCCGCCGTCATTCTCGTTAGGATCCCGAAGCTGGGTTGGTCCTCGCTCTAGAGATCGCGGGGCCAGGTTGCTCTAGGAATGTAGAAACCTGACTGCAGTTGGCTTCCGACCTTGAAGCTACGCCTTTATACTCGCGAAACAGGAATCATTGTCGTGGAAGAGCTTTGTGGTGCCTCCGTAGCTATCGACTTGGGATGTGGGCGGCATTCTAGCGCTAGCACCTATTCGCTAACCAAGCGTATATTCTCAGGGCCTTCTCTATCCAAGTGCTCCAAACTATGTGCGATGCATGTACAAGCGAAGCAGCGTACAAGTTGCAGATTGGACTGCTTGAGGTCTACTGCTCCCGGTTTCAAACCATAGCGCCAACTCTAATCGTGGCTCTCCGATGAATGTACAGGATGCCCCACAATGTCCTTTCGCCGAATTGTTGACTGTTCCTTCTGATCATCCCCTACTTATCAGGGTACGTGTACTTATCTCGCCAATTATTTCTGATTCGTGAATGTTGACTATTCATCGCAGCCACCTTGTATCGCTTTGGTTCAGGAGCCCTCATGCAGGCATACTTCATGTATGGAATCGCTCTGGAAGACTGGTCGTGGCCAATACCTATTCGTTTCTATTTCCTTGTAGTCGAACGTGTTTTCTTACTCGAGTGGAAGTACTGTTCTTGCCTGACATGGGAAAATCTTCATCTTCATCCGTCATCCACCCTGGTTAGCCTCTCAGTTCGAATTGAGTTGCACTGTGACGTTCGTTTGTTATCAGAGACTTTGTTCTTGTAGCGCTGTTTCTCTCTGGCTCGAGGTATCAAATGCTGAATGGGATCGGTCTGGCAATCGCCGATGGGATCTGTCTGTGGGATCTATGGTCTGGTTCCAGTCCGAACCTGTCTAATATATGAGATTGAGATAGCGAGTGACCTCACTCATGTACTCTCGAGGATCAATGAAAATAAACCGAAATCTTTTCAGGAACGAAAGGGTACAAGGATGTGTTCTGAAGGTCACTGGACTACACTAAATAACTGAGATGTCTTGAGCTGGAGCAGATATTCAATCGGTATAATGAGCGCCAAAACTGTGGACGTCCTGGGGCGCCTTCAGGATGATAACGCCATGTGTAGAAGACACTAAAACCAGATGTGTGTCCCCTATTTGCGCTTGTTCCGTCCATTCCGCTTGATCAGGGATCAAGGAAACCTCTTCCCTCCCATAGAAAATGCCTTGATATATGTTAGGAACTCTAAGCCCTCCGTGATTTGAACCTCTAGTGTGAGCTAAATAACCGTTTGCAGTCTCAGGGTAAACGTTGGGCACACGTGCTTTGCTGATTCTAGCACCAGTCTCTGCACTACGTTCTTCCCACCAACGCTGATACACGTCGGTATCATCTGACATATGTACCGCGTATATTTGGCTATCTGGCGAGAATGTCGCATATCTGATGAGAAAATCCATCTGAGTGGCAGCCCATTGAAGCATCCCGTTTACAGTCTTGAAAACCTGTGAACATTGCTTTTTTCTGCTGAAATGATATGAGTACCGCTATTGAAAAGTGACTTAGGAAGACTTACTAGAGCGAATATGAAACCCCCATAAGTGTTTCGTCAGGGGAGAAACAAACAACGAGAGGATTATGCAGAGAATGAGCCCTGGTTCCCAGCAGTTTCAACAAACGGTGAGTGTTATTGTGAACATTGACCAGATAGATGTTGATCTCTGCCAGAGTCTGAACCCACACAGCCACATAGTTGCCATGTTGCGAAACTGCCATTCCCGTTCTTTGCGACCCCTTATATCGGTGAATCCAGGCCAGCGGGTAGACCTGTGGTCTATTCAAGAGACCAATGGATGTAAAATAGAGTAAATTTTGACTTTGGTCAAAAGAGAACACGCCTTTAGCCGCTATCTTGTGTATCTTGTTGTTCCTGTTCCTGTTGTCAAAATGCTCTACCACATATCGAGTTTCAGTGCCTGTTCTTGTGGCCCACTCGTGCAGTATCAACTCAGAATCAAGTTCCGAGTGCGAAAGCCAACGGGCACAGCCCAAGTAGGAGGAAGTAAACAGAGAACCTGGGATGTGCAGATCCCTGGGTATCGTCTGAACACTTCCGACGTTTTCCGGAGCATCCAAATCCTTCCATGACTTCAAATGCCCATATTCAATGGTAGGAAGATAGGAACGCATCCTTTCGCGAGCCAGACAGTCACATGCGGAGCTTGGAAGCCAGACCATCGGGGAATGATATATCTCGTAAGGACAGTCACGGTCCATGATAGTAATGTTTGCGTCGTAAAACATGCGGATGTCTTTCAGGGCTTTCCTGCACTCTTGGGGGAAGTGCTACAGATAGTTTTAGGTAAGTGTACATTGAGACCCAAATACGAGAAAATATTCGCTCACTCGGTATTGAGTCTTGTCCGACCGTAAATGTCTAACAACATTCTGCGCATTAATCCAGCATAAATATTCCAACCAATGCAGTAAGTGCTTGTCCACAAATCTGTTCATGGAGCCAATTATTGCATTCTCCATCTTGTCCAAATCGGTATTGATTGCTGGAGAACTATCCCAACGATGCGGGACTTGGAATCCCCTTCGACCATTTTGTCCATACTAAAAAAAGCAGCGGCGAGGGAGTGTTCCAGCGACAAGCCATGATCTGTCAGATCCCTGCATATCTGGAATGGGAAGAACAAGCGCAAGTAGGAGGAACGTATCTCTTTTTGGCTACTGCCGAGCGTGGAGTGGTCATTTTAAAGGTGCCGCCTCAGGATGCTGAGGGTACGTTGTCCGTTCACGACGGGGGTTCTTAGTGATCATTAGAGATGTATGCTATGATTTGGTCCTTGTGATGTGTGTGATATCATATCTGTCCGAAAATGTCTCAGGTCCCGATGCTAGTAGCTTTAGTCTGGTATATAACCGTCCTGGAGCCCCAGGACATTCAGACTACAGACCCTTCTTAAACAAGTCATCTGTCTATTTCAGTGGTAGGCAGGAGTCATGGCGCTGATTAGATGTCATTGGACAATGTTGCAATTGGGCTCCCCACGAACAGAGCACGTTTTCCAAGTCGAAGAGAAATAGCGTGCGTAAACCAAGCAACGACAATGGCACATAAACATTCACGAAGCAAGCCAAATGATTGATCAAAACCAACATAGATTGGAGCCGGGAACGAACTTCTAGCACAATGACATACATAGGCAGATGTCGACTACTCTGGCTGCAGAATTCTGACCAGCATAACAGTAGTTTCACCGATGAAGAGTGATGGTAAAGGATGCCGCGGCTGTAGAGCATGACTGAGCCAAGCGATTCACGAACTAACTGGAAGACTGCACACCTTAGGAGTCTAGACTGCTAATGTCAAGTTTTTGCTTGCTATAAATTCCGCGTCCCTAGCACTCAAACGATTCAGCCCATAGATAGGAGCAGCGGAGGCCAGAGTATATCAAAGCAGTGCAGCGGCGTGCATCTAAGAGAGGGAGAACGGGCAGGGCAGGAGATTGAAAAAACCATGGTGCAAGATGAATTCGCTTCGAGTTGAAAGGCCCGAACAGTGAAGAGTCGATATAGGTGGTGCGGAAGCAGCTTGTCAAGTCGAGAGCCAGAAATCATCTAGGAAACGCAAGAGACATCAGCGGTAAGAACCAGAGAAGACTACACAGATGAACGTACCGCCAAAGATTTAGAAGCCCGGTTGTGTCTCTACATTTGCGAGGTTCTCTTCACATGCCTGACCCACCGCCCATATCTGAGGAACCATAATATTCCGCCTGGATGTCCCTTGCAGTCATGCAGTTGCTCGTTGTGGCTCTAGCGGAAGAGGCTGAGAAGAGACCATATGCATGGATGTTGCAGAGTAAGCGGTGGCGCGAAAGTACCGGCCCTCAACACATCACTTCTGCGTCCTCCTGCCATCTTGAATTCCACAGCTCAGGCTTGAATTATGCCCCTGCGCGTTGCAAAAGAAACATAGGCCTTTTCTCGTACAACTTTTCGCTAAAGAGGGACATTTCGTCTTTCATTCCTCCTTTCCGAACGTGAAGCGATGGGCTACTGCAGATACTAAGGGGAAGCGATAAAGCTTCACCGTACCCCGAGTTTGGAACTCCTAGTACGTGTGCACACTAGCTCTTTCGTCTTTTCTGTGTTCTGATGCTGGATTATAGGCATTACTGAATATTCAATACCTCTTTCTCGTCTCCTCAGTCGGGCCACTTGCGTGAACATGATTCTGCCTCTTGAACCAGCAGAAGAGCCCGTGAAGGTTCTGATAGTCTTACATAATGACTACAGACCTGTGCTACAAGGTATGCCTCTTAATATTTCTCCATTGTCAGAACTAGAAAAGCTGAACCAAACGAGTGTCGGAGAGTGACATGCTTTCCTCAGACGTAAGCATCGAGTGAACCCAGAGTCAACTCAGGAATAGGGGATTTAACCCGGCTGCAATCGACGAAGGACGAAGGCTTCAATAGCTAAGGACAGAAGCTGAGCAGGGTTGCATCTGAGTGTTTCAAATCGTTGTCCGTGTCTCATCTTGCCGCCACCTTTTATCTCTCTTCCTCTGGGCAAGGCCCATGCAGCCTTTTTGGCACACCAGTCTTCAGGAAGGAGACTGCGTTCTCGGCATAATAGGCTCCCCAAGTGCAACACAGGCCTAGAATATCGTCGCACCCACCCTTACCGCAGTCCTAGCCGTATTGAAGGAGGCTAGGAAGCGACGAGAGATCTTACAGACTTGCGCTTCTGAACTGTCGAGATGTGCTGATACATTGTTGACGCGATAGGTTAGCGCCGTGAAGGTGATCAAGGGCTCGGTCAGAACGAGTATCAGCGCTGGCGCATTCGTCCAGGCTTTTACACCTGAAGTAATTCTCACTTTCTCCCGCACTTCTGTTACAACCCAGCTGACTTGGCGTTTTGTGCAGGTCTTTGTCGTCTGGGTAAAAGCTGGTACTCAGCTATGCGCTTGCAGACCTCACTGCACTTGTGCCGGCAATACATTTACGCCGACTTCTTTTCACGCTGGGGGGTTCACATGCCACTGGGTAGATGGAAAAGCGGTGATATCGCTTCTGTGCAGTGTTTTACTTGTATAATGGCACAACTTCTTGACCTTCTCCCAAACTTCGTATTGCTTCAAGAAAGGAATCCGGCGCTGGGGTTCAAAGTTGGCCACGTGCTGGTGGGCACCTATTGTCCGAATACATGCTGAGCTGTTTGGGATCCACCACGTTCATCGACTGAATTGAATTCATTTCGATTGCACTGCACAACGAGCAGTGCATGCGAACGCGGTGCGACTTATTTAAACAGCAAAGACCATCATTCGAGATTGCTTGCAAGATCTCACGCTTACACCGTACCACCACTATCTCCTCCCTCTGGTTGGCTTCTCTACGTAACAACATGGACCTCACTGAACCCCGTAGCAAGCGGAAGGCGATCAAAGAGATGTTCCGTCCTAAGAAACGGGCTCACGCCTCTGGGTTTGAGATGGCACTCGGCGATCACTCAGCAGCAGGACGAGCAGAGCTGTTAGCACCCGTCGAAAGCTCAAACTCTGATCTGCGCGATCCCTCGAGACGTTCAGACAGTGTGATGGCTGGTCCATCGGCGCCTATCGCAGGTACCCATGCACAGCCAAGCAATGCAGGCAGTCCAGCAGCGCAACACGCTAGGACTGCGGCTGACATAGCGTGGGGTACTTTCAAGGCCACACTGCCTGTCTTGGAGAAGGTTTCCGTCGTCTGCCCGCCGCTTCAAAGTGCTGTAGGAGGGCTCATCAAAGTGCTTGCACACATCGATGTGCGTATCAAGAACCGTAGGCAGGCTTGCCAACTGACTATTGTCCGGTGCTAGACGTACAAGGGAAACGCAGAGAAGCTAGAGGATCTCGCAGGAACATTGGACCAACTTCAGCGCATTCTTTCGGCTTATCCTGAGATGATGAAATCCAAGCAGATTAAGCAAATGGAGCCAGTCCGAAGGTAAATCCTATATCAGCTGGCAATAGCTTCTAGTTTACTGAACACTGTACTTTCAGGATATTCGAAAAAGCAACGGCTACAATCCTAACTCAGAGCACAAAAGGCCGCTTTACGCGTTTCGTTCAAGCATCCGATGACCAAATCAAGCTAGTAGAATCAATGGAAAAGCTGACTCGCTTTGTTAACCTGCTTCAGGTATGCAGCTTTCCGACCAGATGCTCTCGTTTAGTTTCTGACTGCGATTGCAGCTCGAAGTTTTAGGCCAGACGGGAGTTTCAGTGAAGGAAATGCATCATGACATTAAGTACGAAGGCGAGTGTTTTGTTTATCAGACCGCCTTCTTGGTAACTGATGTTTCATTAATACTTTCGTAGAACTCTTAAGGAAATTGAAGCACATCCCTAGTGCATCGTTCGAGATGACCGATTCAGACACCCGGACAAGAGTGGAATGTACTCCTGGGACCCGAACACAGATCCTCGAGATGCTCACTACTTGGGTCCATGACCCGAACGAGACACCGTTTTTCTGGCTGAACGGAATGGCTGGCACAGGGAAATCGACGATAGCGCAAAGTATATGCAATCGGTTAGATGGGGATGGGATGCTTGCCGCGAGCTTCTTCTGTTCTCGTTCAGCAGGTGGAGGCCGAAACGACGCGCGCAAGATCATCCCCACCATAGCATTCCAGCTCGCATACCACATTCCAGGCTTTATGCAAGAGATCTGTGACGTTCTGCGCACTCCAGACAGAGCGGAGCAACCAATTGAAAAACAGCTGAAGAGGCTTTTCTGGGAGCCTTTAGACAAGGCATTCATGGCATATACGGCGTCTTTGAGTGAGAAT
>Ga0247730_1001630_pt1 | contig 12100 bp, 9 predicted proteins | sample UWRJL073202C2_FD_180959 | JGI IMG/M metagenome (GOLD analysis project Ga0247730, IMG submission 180959) | Plant litter microbial communities from Arlington Agricultural Research Station in Wisconsin, United States - UWRJ-L073-202C-2 | ecosystem: Environmental > Terrestrial > Plant litter >...
TCTTCGGGCTCGTCGTTGAGGAAGCTCAGCGGCTTGTCGGCTCCGGCGTCGAGCGCGCGCACGACGACCTTCTTGCCGGGGAACGCCTCGAGCAGCTGGGTGTACTTCGCCTGCTGCTCTTCGACCGTGGGCGCCTTGTCGGAGTCGAGGAACAGGAACTCGGTGCGGAACAGTCCGACGCCCTCGGCGCCCTTCTCCACGGCAGGCAACGCGCCGTCGGCGGAGCCGAGGTTCGCGAGCAGCGGTACCGGGGTGCCGTCGGCGAGCGCGCCCGGTCCGACGGGAGCATCGGCGGCGGCGGCACGGGCGGCGATGGTGTTCGCGGCCGCTGCCTGGTCGTCGTCGCTCGGGGTGACGTTGACGATTCCGGTGGAGGCGTCGACGACCACGATCTGGTCGTCGGCGAGTTCGAGCGCACCGGCCGCGCCGACGACGGCGACGATGGCCTTCTCGCGGGCGAGGATCGCGGTGTGGGAGGTCGGTCCGCCGTCGCTCGTGATGAGCGCGAGCACCTTGTCGAGGTCGAGCAGCGCCGTGTCGGCGGGGGCCAGGTCGCGGGCGACGAGGATGAACTTGTAGTCGGGGTCGGGCACGCCGGGGGCGGAGACGCCCTGCAGGTGTGCGACCACGCGCTGGGAGACGTCGTTGAGGTCGGTCGCGCGCTCCCCCATGTAGCCGCCCATGCTCGTGAGCAGGTCGCGGAACGCGGCGAAGGCCTCGAACACCGCGCGCTCGGCGGTCTTGCCGGTGCCGATGCGGGCGTCGACGTCGTCTTTCAACGTCGGGTCTTCGGCCATAAACGCCTGCGCGTCGAGGACGTCTTTGGCGGAGCCGCCGGCGCGGGCGCCACGGAGGCGGATGTCGGCGGCAGCGGCAGCGAGGGCGCCGGCAGCGCGCACTTTCTCGGCGTCGCCACCGACGGTGCTCGCGGCATCCGTCGGCTCGGGAAGGGGCTCGGGCATCCGCAGGATCGGGCCGACCGCGAGTCCGCGGCCGATTCCTACGCCGGTGAGGGTGCTCATGCGTCGTGGTCCGTGGTGAGGAAGGTGGCGAGGTCGTCGAGCACGCCCTCGGCGTTGTCGCCCTCGGTGTGCAGGGTCACCTCGTCGCCGTGCTGGATGCCGAGCGAGATGACGCCGAGGATGCTCGCGGCGTTGATCTTCTTGTCGCCCTTGGTGAGCTCGACCGTGAGCCCCGAACCGGTGACGGCCTGCACAAACAGCGACGCGGGCCTTGCGTGCAGACCGTTTGCGGAAGCGATTGTGACACTGCGATCAGCCATGGGGTTAGTCCTTCTTGATTGTGGTGAGAGAGGAGAAGAGTTCGTAGGCGGCCTCGGCGCCGCCGGGGCCGAAGGTCGTTGCCGACAGCAGCCCGGCCGGCACGCCGAAGCCCGCGGCGCGCGAGCGCAGGGTGTCGAAGCTCGAGGCGAGGTGCGATCCGACGAGGAGAACGTCGGCGGCGGGGAGGCGGGAGTCGATGTCGTCGTCGCTCGCGGCCTGCACGGTGACGGTCTCGCCGCGGGATGCGGCAATGGCGCGCATGCGGCTGGCGAGGAACGTGCTCGAAGCGCCGGCACCACAAACGATCAGAATGGTAGTCATGGATCGCCTCCTTGCGTTCCCTGCGTTACAGCGAATCGACGTGCTTAGGCCTCTATCTTTGAACGAATCCTGCGCGGCATCCAGTAGTTCTCTTTCCGCACCGGCGGAAGATACTCCCTCTCGGCCAGCAGCGGCCGCGCGAACGTGGTTAAGTTGCTGTAAATGAGCGATAAGTACGAGCGCCTGCTTCACTACCTGTCGCAGAGCGATACCCGCGTGACCGCGGCAGAGCTGGCCGAACACCTCGGGGTGACGACGCGCAGTGTGCGCAGCTATGTCACCGCGGCCAAGGCTGCCGCCCACCCGCTCAGCATCATCTCGTCGTCGACCAACGGCTACCGGCTCAACCGCGAGGCCTACGCCACCTTCGCGAGCGGCGGACACGGCCGCGACACCGACACTCCGCGCGACCGCGTGCACCACCTCGTGCGCCGCCTCACCGAAGAGCCGGGCGGTCTCGACGTGCACTCCCTCGCCGACAGCCTCTACGTGAGCGAGTCGACGATCGAGAGCGACCTGCGCAAGGTCAAGGCGCTCGGCGAAGAAGCAGGCCTCACCCTCACCCGCCGCGGCAGCCTCGTGTCGCTCACCGGAACCGAGGTCGAGTACCGCCGCATCCTGAGCAAGATCTTCCGCACCGAGAGCGCGCAGGGTTTCCTCGAGCTCGAGAACGTGCAGCGCGAGTTCGTGTCCGAAGACCTCGGCGCGTTCAAGACCGCCCTCATCGCGATGCTCGAGGGCCAGGGCTACTTCGTCAACGAGTACGGCATCAACAGCGTGCTGCTGCACGTCGCCATCGCCGTCGACCGTGTCATCCGTCGCCCGACGCCAAAGATTTCGGATGTCGCGGACCACACCGACACCCCGATCAGGGCCGCGCTCGCGGCGCTCACGCGCGCCCACTTCGACGTCGAGCTCGACGCGACCGACCTCGACTACCTGACCAAGCTGCTCACCACGCGCGTCGTCACGCCCGGGCAGAACGAGCCGGTGCAGTCGGTCGTCGACAACTACGTCGTACCCGAGCACCTCGACACCGTGCGTCGCATCGTCGGCCAGGTCGGCGAGGAGTACCTGCTCGACCTCGACGACGAGACGTTTATGGTGCGTTTCGCGCTGCACGTCGGCAATCTCATCGCGCGGGCGCAAGACAACTCCTACTCGCGCAACCCGCTCGTGAAGTCGATCAAGACCTCGTACCCGATGATCTACGACGTCGCGGTGTTTATGGCCAGCCAGATCCAGCGCGAGAAGTCGATCACCATCAACGACGACGAGATCTCGTACATCGCGATGCACCTCGGCTCCCACCTCGAACGGCAGTCACGCAACGAGGAGCGGCTCTCGGTGGCGATCGTCTCGCCGGGCTACTACGACATGCACGACATTCTGCGCCAGCACATCGAACGGGCGCTCGGCGAGGAGGTCGCGGTCGAGGTGGTCGTGACACGCACCGACGTGGACTCGAGCGACTTCGCCACCGACCTGGTGCTCTCTACCATCGCGTTCAAGGGGGCCGGCGACAACGTGGTCGTCATCCAGCCGTTCCTCACGGAGAACGACGTGGAGAACATTCGACGGGCCATCTCGCGAGTGCGTCGGCACCGGCGCCGCATCCGGATCAAAGACGACCTGCTGCTCTATTTCGACGAGTCGCTCTTCCTGCGCAACGTGCAGGCGCCCGACGAGGCATCGATGATCCGCGTGCTCGGCGACTTGATGGTCGAACGCGGCATCATCGACGAGAGCTACATCGACGGGGCGATCGAGCGCGAGCTGCTCTCGTCGACGGCGTTCACCGAGTCGATCGCCGTGCCGCACGCGATGGCGATGAGCGCGACGCGCACGTCGATCGCCATCGCAGTGAATGAGACCGCGATGCCGTGGGGCGAGAATCGGGTCAACGTAATCGCGCTCATCGCCTTCAACTCGGGCGGGCGCGCGTCCTTCCAGACGACCTTCGACCAGTTCGTCGAGGTGTTCGCCGACCGGGCCGACGTGCTCGAGCTGATCCGCAAATCCACCGGCTTCACCGAGTTCATCGAAGAACTCGTTCGGATGATCGACAAATAAATGGATGCGGACGAGTTTCGCGAGGTGTGCCTGAATCTGCCGGGTGCCGGCGAGTCGTTTCCGTTCGGTCCCGAGACGCCGGTCTACAAGGCCGCGAACGGCAAGGTTTTCGCGATCATGACCGAGCCGGGCGACCCCTCCCCCGCCGTCACGCTGAAGGCGGCGCCGGAAGACGGGCTGGCCGTGCGTGCGAAGCACCCGACCGTGACGCCCGGCTACCACATGAACAAAAAGCACTGGCTGACGGTGCCGCTCGACCTGCCGGAGACGTTGCTCGTCGATCTGGTGACCGAAAGCCACCGGCTGGTGCGGCCGCGGTTGCGCTGAGGCCGCTCGCAGTCGCCCGTCAGCGGGCCGGCGCCGGTCCCGACGACTTGCGTATGACGAGCAGCGGCTTCTGCGTCGGCGCGGGCTCGTGGTCGATGCCCTCGATAAGCGCGAGCAGCCGGTGCACCGCCGCCCGGCCCTGGCCATCGAAGTCGTTGCGAACAGTCGTCAGCGGGGGGTCGAGATAGGCAGCTTCGGGGATGTCGTCGATGCCGACGACGCTGACATCGTCGGGGATACGCAGACCCGCTTCTTTGAGTGCGAGCATTGCGCCGATCGCCATCTGGTCGTTCGCGGCGACGAACGCCGTCGCGTCGGGGATGACGGAGAGATCGGCGAGGGCTCGGTATCCGGAGCGAGCCGACCAGTCACCGGGGTAGATTGCGACCGACTGCAGTCCCAGCCTCTCGATCGCGGATTCGTAGGCCAGCACGCGGTTGCGCGACGCCGACCACTCGAGCGGCCCGGCGAGGTGCACAAAGCGACGGTGACCGAGTTCGGCGAGATGGCCGATCAATGCGGGAACGCCGACCCGGGAGAGCTCGCCTCTCGGATCGTCGGTGAGACCGTCGGATTCTGCCGCGACGTACGCCGGCACCCGGAAGGCGGTCGCCTCGAACGCCCTCGTCATCTCGTCGGTGACCCCGAGAGCGAGCACTCCCGCCAGATTGTGCTGGGTGATCAGTGCGAGCGACTCCTCGATGGCGCTCGGATTTCGGGTGTCGAGCGAAACGATGTCGAGCACGTAGCCGGCCTCACGCGCCGCGGCGCTGGCTCCCTCGACGATCCGGGCCGGGCCGACGTGGGCGATCTCGTGGGTCAGAGCGCCGATGCGGTGCGACTCTCCCGACTTGAGGCTGCGAGCGGTGAGGTTCGGGCGGTAGCCGAGTTCGCCGAGGGCCTTCTCGACCCTCTCCCGCGTGTCCGGCCGGATGCCCTCGAACCCTTTCAGGTACCTGCTCACGGTCTGGTGCGACACCCCCGCCGCCTTCGCGACGTCATAGATCGTGGCGGCTCGCGAACGGCTGCTCCCGCGTGCCGACGCGTCGAGCGACTCCGTGCTGGTGCTCATTCTGACCTTCTCCGGTCGCGTTTCAGCGAAAACTACTTGACACCGTGATGTTATCGGCAACATTATTGCTTCGAACGAATGTTATCGACAACATTCGCTGATCGATACACACCCTGACGCCCTACAACGGAGTACGCCTCAGATGTTTCTTTCGCTGCCGCTCGACACCGCGCCCGGTTTATCGCCGTTCGCTGCGTCGCGCGAGCGGCTCTCCGGACGGGCACAGAACCCTCACGAGCACGGCGGTCGATGCCGACCGCAGACGGGCTTGTGAGCGCCACGGATCCTGCGATCCTCCACACCCCACAGGAAGATTCACGATGAACACGAAGACACGGAGAACAGCAATGGCGCTGCTTGGCGGCGCCGCGACTCTCACACTGCTCTTGAGCGGTTGCACGCCGAATTCGGGCGGCGGCTCTCAAGGCGCCGTGAGCGAAGACGACATCGACAAGGCGATGACCACGCCGACCAAACTCACGTTCTGGACGTGGGTGCCCGACATCGACAACGAAGTCGCGCTGTTCGAGGAGAAATACCCGGCGATCGACGTCACTGTCGAGAACGTCGGCCAAGGACTGCCTCACTACCAAAAGCTGCGCAGTGCGATCGAAGCCGGCGAGGGCGCTCCCGACGTCGCGCAGCTCGAATACCAGTACATCCCGTCGTTCGTGCTCAACGAGTCGCTTCTCGACCTCACGGCGTACGGCGCAGACGACCTCTCAGACGACTATGTCGGCTGGGCGTGGGACCAGGTGTCTCCCGCCGACGAGGTGTGGGCGATTCCGCAAGACGTCGGACCGATGGGCAACCTCTACCGTGAAGACATCCTCACCGGTGCAGGCATCGCTGAACCGCCCGCCACCTGGGACGAGTACGCGACGGCCGCCCAGACCGTGAAGGATTCGACCGGCGCGTACATCTCCAACCTCGGTGCGACGCAAGCCGGGCAGATGATCGGCTTCTTCTGGCAGGCGGGCGCGAAACCGTTCGGCTACGACGGCAAGGAGACCGTGAAGATCGACGTGAACAGCGACAAGGCGAAGGAGGTGGCGACCTACTGGACCGACCTGATCCAGAAAGACCTGATCTCCACCGACGTCGACTTCCAGGACCAGTGGTACCAGGGCCTCGCGAGCGGCAAGTACGCCGGCTGGCTCACCGCGGCCTGGGGCCCGGTGTTCCTCCAGGGCACCGCCGAGTCGACATCAGGGCTCTGGCGGGCGGCAACGCTGCCGCAGTGGGCTGCCGGCGACAATGTCTCGGGCAACTGGGGCGGCTCGTCCGACGCGGTGCTCGCGTCGAGCAAGAACCCAATCGCGGCGTACGAACTCGCGAAGTTCATTAACAACGACGAAGAGTCTGCGATGAAGCTCGCGACGGAGCAGTTCCTCTTTCCGCCGCAGCTCTCCGTGCTCGAAGATCCGGCGTTCGCCGATCAGGAATCGGAGTTTTACGGCGGCCAGAAGGTGAACCAGTTGTTCGCCGAGATCTCGGACACCGTCGACACCGATTTCCAGTGGCTGCCGTTCATGGACTACGTCTACTCCACCTACGAAGAGACCATGGGCACGGTGATCGCCGACAAGGGCGACCTCGCGGCTGCGCTCGACGACTGGCAAGACCAGCTCGTGAAGTACGCCACAGATCAGGGGTTCACCGTCGAGTGACGCCCGCCGGGTGCCCGCCGGGCGGGCGGGCACCCGGCCCCTTTGCTCGGCCGATCGTGCCGGGCCGCCATCCGAACAGGGAAGGAGTTGCGATGACGCACTCCCCGACGCTCACCAGTGAGCGCACATCCATACCGTCGCGTGAGCGGCACACGAGTTCGGCGGTGCGCAAGCAGCGCCTCGCCGCCTACCTATTCCTGCTGCCGTTCTTCGTCGTGTTCGTCGCGATGCTCGTCGTGCCCCTCGTGTACGCCGGGTACCTGAGCCTGTTCGAAAGCAAGCTGATCGGCGGCGAGGTCTTCGCAGGTCTCGCCAACTACGGCCGCGCCATCACCGACCCCGCCTTCCTCGGCGGGCTGGGACGCGTCGCGCTCTTCTTCATCGTGCAAGTACCGATCATGCTCGGCCTCGCACTGTTCTTCGCCCTCGCGCTGGACAGCGCTCGGGCTCGCGGGTCGAAGGCGATCCGCATGCTCATTTACATGCCGTACGCGGTTCCGGCGGTGGTGGCCACGCTTATGTGGGGCTACCTGTACGGTCCCGACTTCGGACCCATCGCCCAGATCGCCCGCAGCGTGGGATTCGGCACCCCCGACTTCCTCTCGCCCGAAAGCATCCTCGGGTCGATGATGAACATCGTCACGTGGGAGTTCGTCGGCTACAACATGATCATCATGTACGCGGCCCTGAGATCGATACCCGCAGAACTCTACGAGGCGGCCGAGATCGACGGAGCGGGACAGTTCCGGCTGGCCTGGAGTGTGAAGATCCCGGCCATCCGTCCGGCGATCCTGCTGACGGTGATCTTCTCGATCATCGGCTCGTTCCAGCTGTTCGCCGAGCCGAGCCTGCTCAACACGATCGCGCCCGATGCGGTCTCTAACTCGTTCACCCCCAACTACTACGCGTACAACCTCGCGTTCATCAACCAGGAGCTCAACTACGCCGCGGCCATCGCGTTCCTGCTCGGGATCGTCATCGCCGTCGTGTCGTACGTCGTGCAGCTCGGTGAGGAACGTCGCGAGCGCAGAGAGATGAGGCTGTCATGACCGCCGTAGACGCACGATCGACAGCGGCGGGCGGCGTGACGGCCGAGCCGCGTCGTGCTCGCCGATTCGCCCGAGAGAACCAGCGCAGCCTGCTGCTGACCGTCTTGCTCTGGCTGTGTGTTCTCTACTTCGTGCTGCCGATCTGGTGGCTGTTCGTCTCGTCGACGAAAGACAACTCGTCGCTGTTCGCGACCTTCGGCCTGTGGTTCGGCGGCGACTTTTCGCTCTGGGAGAACCTGCAGACGCTCTTCACCGTGCGTGACGGAATCTTCCTCCGCTGGATGGTGAACACACTGGTCTACTCCGTCTCGGCAGCTCTGGGCGCAACGCTCCTCGCGACGATGGCCGGATACGCCTTCGCCAAGTACGACTTCCCTGGCAAGAAGCTGTTGTTCAGCGCCACTCTGGGCGCGGTGATGATCCCCCTCACCGCGCTAGCCCTGCCGACCTATCTGCTCTTCTCACAGGCCGGGCTCACCGACACCCCGTGGGCCGTCATCATCCCGTCGCTCGTGAGCCCGTTCGGCGTCTACCTCATGCGGGTCTACGCGGCCGACGCGATCGACGACAGCCTCCTCGAGGCCGCCCGGGTCGATGGCGCGGGCGAATTCAGAATCTTTCGCCAGGTCGGTCTTCGCCTGCTCGGGCCGGGACTGGTCACCGTGTTCCTGTTCTCCCTCGTGGCGACCTGGAACAACTATTTCCTCCCGCTGATCATGCTGAATAGTTCCGACCTCTACCCGATCACGGTGGGGCTAGCCCAGCTGCAGTCGGCGGCGAGCGCCGGCGGCGGTTCGCAGGCGCTCTTCTCCACGGTGATCACCGGCTCGTTCGTGTCGATCCTGCCGCTCGTCGTGGCGTTCCTGTTCTTACAGCGGTACTGGCAGTCCGGTCTCGCCAGCGGCGGAGTGAAAGGCTGATCATGACGATCTGGTACGGCGGGGACTACAACCCCGAGCAGTGGCCGAGGGAGATCTGGGACGAGGACATGGTCCTCATGAACCGTGGCGGCATATCGCTCGCGACCGTGGGCGTGTTCTCGTGGGCACGCCTCGAACCGCGGCCGGGCGAATACGACTTCGGCTGGCTCGACGAGATACTCGGCCTGCTGCATACCAACAGCGTGCGGGTCGACCTGGCCACCGCGACCGCATCACCCCCGCCCTGGCTTGCAGTCCTTCACCCCGAGACCCTGCCGGTGACGGAAGACGGTGTCCGTCTCGCTGTCGGAAGCCGGCAGCAGTACTGCCCCAGTTCGCCGGTGTACCGCGAACGGGCACGACAACTGGTGCAGCGCATAGTCGAGCGCTACGCCGACCACCCTGCCCTCGAACTCTGGCACGTCAACAACGAGTACGGATGCCACGTCAGCCGGTGCTACTGCGATGTGTCCGCGTCCGCGTTCCGAGAGTGGCTGCGTGCAAGGTACGGCTCGGTCGACGAGCTCAACCGGGTGTGGGGCACGGCATTCTGGTCGCAGCGGTACGACTCCTTCGACGAGGTCGAACCCCCGCGTGCCGCACCGTCGTTTCGCAACCCCACACAGCTGCTCGACTTCGACCGTTTCTCGAGCGACGAACTGCTCGCCTGCTACCGCGCCGAGGTCGACGTCATCCGCGAGCGCTCGTCGGTGCCCGTGACGACGAACTTCATGGGGTTCTTCAAGGCCGTGGACTATTGGAAATGGGCCGCGGAGGTCGACATCGTGAGCGACGACACCTATCCGGATCCCGCCGACCCCGATTCACCCGCCTACGCCGCGATGGTGCGCGACCTCATGCGGTCGCTCGGCGGAGGCGCTCCCTGGCTGCTGATGGAACAGTCGCCGAGTGCCGTGAACTGGAGACGGCAGAACGCCGCGAAAGCCCCGGGGCAGATGCGGGCCTGGTCGTACCAATCGGTGGCCAGGGGCGCTGACGGAATTCTGTTCTTCCAGTGGCGGCAGTCGGCCGCCGGCTCGGAGAAGTTCCACTCCGGCCTCGTTCCGCACGCCGGCACCGACACCCGGGTGTGGCGGGAGGTCGAGCAACTCGGGCAGGAGCTCGCAAAGCTGTCACTGCGCACCGGCGACGATGCGATCGCGGGCACCCGGGTGCCGTCGACCGTCGCCATCGCCCTCGACTGGGACAGTTGGTTGGCGATCGAACAGCCGGCCTCGCCGACGGATGTCGCGTACCTCGACATCCTCTTCGCGTGGCACCGCGCCCTCACCGCCCTGGGGATCGCGGTCGACTTCGTGCGTTGCGGCGATGACCTGTCGAGGTATCGCGTCGTCGTCGTGCCCGCTCATCTCGTCGCTTCAGACGCGCAAGTCGAGAATCTCGCGACGTTCGCCGAGACCGGCACACTAGTCGTCGGCTTCGGAACCGCGATCACCGACGAGAACCTGCACGTGCGGCTCGGCGGCTATCTCGGCGATCCGCTGCGACGCGCCCTCGGGGTGTGGATCGAGGAGTTCGCCCCGCCCGCCGCACCCGACCTGCGCGCGACGGGCGTATCCGAAGCGCCCACGGTTCCGCTCTCCGGCGGCGTGTTCGACGGAGCGACCACGGGCAGCGTCTGGAGCGAATTCGTGCGGGTAGACGATGCCGAGACCGTAGCGACGTTCACTGGCGGCCCGCTCGCCGGCTGGCCGGCGGTCACGCGCCGGAGCACCGGCGCCGGGAGCGCTTGGTACGTCGCCACGCTGCCGCAACCCGACGCGCTACGCCTGCTCGCGGCGCGGGTCGTCTCGGACGCGGGGATAGAGCTGCCCGCGGAGGCAGCGACCGGCGAACAACTCGAGATCGTGCGGCGGGGCGGGGCACTCTTCGTCATCAACCACGGCGCGGGCGACGCCGAACTGCTCGTCGACGGGACCGACCTCCTCAGCGGCGCCGCTGCGCGCGGCCTACGGCTGCCACCGCAGGGTGTGGCCGTCATAGCGAACGAAAGTTAGGACACCATGCACCACCTCACCGACCGCGTTCTCTTCGGCGCGGCGTATTACCACGAGTACCAGCCGACGCCCCGTCTCGAAGACGACATGCGCCTGATGAAAGAGGCCGGGTTCTCGGTCATCCGCGTCGGGGAATCCGTCTGGTCGACCTGGGAACCGGAAAACGGCAGCTTCGACCTCGATTGGCTGCAGCCCGTTCTCGACGCCGCGCTCGAGAACGATATCCGGGTGATCCTCGGCACACCGACGTACGCGGTGCCGATGTGGCTCGCGCGGCTCTATCCGGAGATCAACGTGCAGCGGCGCAGCGGGGCGGCGATGGGGTGGGGCGCCCGCCAAGAGATCGACTACTCACACCCCGCTTTCCTGTTTCACGCGGAACGTGTCATCCGCAAGATCGTCGCAAGATATGCCGACCATCCTTCGGTCATCGGGTTTCAGGTCGACAACGAACCCGGCAACGAGATCTTCGCCAACCCGCAGGTGTTCCAGCGGTTCGTCGACCACCTCCGCACCCGATACGGATCGGTCGAGGCGCTCAACACCGAATGGGGGCTCACCTACTGGTCACACCGGCTATCGACCTGGGCGGACCTCTGGACCCCAGACGGCAACGCGCAACCGCAGTACAGCCTGGCGTGGCGCACGTTCCAAGCCGAACTGACGACGGCGTTCATCGGGTGGCAGGCAGGTATCGTGCGCGAATACTCCCGAGATGATCAATTCGTCACGACCTGCATCTCGTACGAGCGCCGGACCGTGAGCGACGAGCTGCTGACCGTCGGCCTCGACGTTACGGCCGGCAATCCGTACTACCGGATGCAGGACAAGCTGGCCCTCCCGTCGGCGGAACCGTACGACCAGCACTGGACCACCACGGGAACGTGGGCGCTCTACGCGACCGCCGACCGCATGTACGGATCGAAACAGGCGCCGTTTCTCGTGACCGAGACCGACGCGCAGGCGATCGGTTTTCCGTGGTCGAACGAGCCCGGATACGACGGGCAATGGCGGCAGGTCGCCTGGGCGCTCGTCTCCCGGGGCGCCACCATGATCGAGTACTGGCACTGGCACACCCTGCACGCCGGCACCGAGACCTATTGGGGCGGAGTGCTCCCCCACAGTCTGGAGCCCGGCCGGGTGTACGAGCAGATCGCCGCTCTCGGCGCGGAGTTCGCCGCGGCCGGCGACCGGGTGACCGAACTCACACCGCACCACGACGTCGCCATCCTGTTCTCCAACCGCAGCAAGTGGGCGATGGAAGAGTTTCCGAACCTCTCCGACGACGGCAGGCCCGAACGGCGATCGTTCCAGACCGTGTTCGACGCCTTCGCCCGCGGCGCATTCGACTCCGGGCTGCAATCCAA
>Ga0247730_1001632_pt1 | contig 12070 bp, 10 predicted proteins | sample UWRJL073202C2_FD_180959 | JGI IMG/M metagenome (GOLD analysis project Ga0247730, IMG submission 180959) | Plant litter microbial communities from Arlington Agricultural Research Station in Wisconsin, United States - UWRJ-L073-202C-2 | ecosystem: Environmental > Terrestrial > Plant litter >...
CGAAACGGATGCCGCAATCGGCCTCGGCGATGTCGATCACCGCCACCAGCCCGCGGTCGGGCAGCTTTTCCGTATCCGCGTCGGATGCCGCGACATAGGCGCGCGCGCCGTTGGAGGCGAGCGCCAGCGACAATCCGACGCCGTCGATGGTGATGGTCTGGGCCGACAGCCCGATCCGGTCGGGGTCAGGCCCCTCCGCCTTCACCAGTTCCATGTCGATCGTCGTCAGCCGCGTCGTCCTGTCGGTCTCGACGAGGATGTAGGCACGGCTTTCGGTCGGCGCCACGGCCAGGTCAAGGCCGTTGGCGACCAGCGAGACGCCACGGCCCTGCAGCTTCAGCCCGTTCTGGTCGCCGGTCATGATGAAGCGCCATAGGCTGGTCCTGGTTTCGACACCGGCAACATTGGTCAGCACGTACAAAAACTGGTCGTCCAGGCTCCAGGCCAGCGCGCACAGCCGCTCGCTGACCGGCAGTTGCAGGCCGTCCACCCGGGCCTCGGCGGCCGTCATGCCGGCGTTGAATTTCGAGACGTCGACCAGATAGAGCCGGTCGGCCGGGTTGACGCCGCCAGGCGCCGCGAGCGCTAAAAACCGGCCGTCATGGCTGAACTGCATCATCGAGGCGCCGCGCAACGGCGCATCCCGGCCGGTGCCGAAACCATGATCGAAGGTGAAACTGCCGGTCAGGTTCGGCAGCTTTGGCCGTTCCGGATCGGCCAGCCAGTTGCCCAGGTTTTCCGCCGAGATCGAGCTCAGCGTCGCCTCGTCCTTGGTGAAGTTGAGAATGAACAGTGCGCCTGAGGTCGGCGAGACGGCGATCCGCGACGACTTCAGCTCCAGTTGCAGCACCGCCAGCGGCGCGGAATCGAGATGGACGTCGCCGGCCCGCCAGACGCCGATGCCGCTGACATCATTGGCGGCGACCCGGAACTGGCCGGCGGCAAACACCAGCCGGGCCTCGCGGCTGGAGGCGGTATCGGTGGAGGCGTTGTTCAGTTCGAGCAGGGACACCAGATCCTGGGTGCTGCGGTCATGCAGGTAGAGATGGGCTCCCTTGGCATTGTTGTCGGCCGCGATTTGCAGCCATTGTTCGGCGTCGTTGATGTGCAGCGCACGCGGCGTCTGGACGCCCAGCGTGATCGTATGCACCCAGGTGAGCTTGGCGGTGACCGGCACCTCGACGGGAGCAACATTTTTCGGATCGCGGGCGCTGAGCACAAACTTGAAGCGTTCGGCGATCCGTCCGAAATTGGTCGCACCACTGCTGCCGCATCCCGGCAGAATGACCGGCACGGATTCCGTCCCTTCATCGCAGCGTTCAATGCCGATGAACAGATGCTTCGTGCCGTCGAGGGCCGCGGCGAGATCACCATTTTCGGCCAGCATCCTGGCGATATTGACGCCGACCTGCTCGGGAACGACGATCTCGTTGCCGCAGCAATCCAGCGCCATGCCCGGCTGGACGACCACGAACTCAAAGCGGCATCCATCCACCGGATGCTGGACGATTTTGAGCCCGCAGACGGTGCCGGTGCCGTGCAGCAAGGCGTTGTGCATGCGCCGGTGACCGCGGCCGTAATCCTGTTCGTCGATAAAATCGCGGCTGACCAGAAGCTTGCCGTCGAAGTAGTTGTTTCGCTGCGGCTCGTGCAGCCCGCACGGAAGGCAGGTTTGATCGTCTAACATGACAGTTTCCTTTCATGGACGGCGGAACGAACGGGAACGATCCCTTGGGGCACCCGCCCCTCTGTCGAAAAATCCAGACCGAGATGCGCCAGACCCAGCCCTTTTGGCGCGGCACTGCCGATCAGCATGTCGACGCCGATGGTCGACTGGGTGCCGAGAACGATGCCGGGATCGACCAGCCGCAGGCTGATGCGCACATGGGCGGGCGCATTCTTGGCGATCAGCCGCAACAGCCGGTTTCGGGCGATATCATCGGCAACGGCCGAGCGCGGCAGCACGATCGTCGCGCTGTGGGCGGCCGGGGCGACATCCAGCGGGCTGCCACCGATCATCGGCGCTAAGCCGTCGGCAAGCCGATAGTGCTCGATGATCTGCGGCATCGGATCGGACAGGCCGGTGTGCCACTGCAGGATCGTCTTCAGCCCTTTGACCGTGCCGCGGATCGCGTAATAGCGGATCGCCTGCGCCACCATCGCGCGCCGCGTCGGCACATCCCATTCGGACAGAAAGGCCAGGTCGAACCAAGAGCCGAGCCAGTCGAGAAACGCGCCTTCGGGGCTTGCCTGCGGATCGAACAGGGTGGCGATGTCGCGGTTTGCGGCCGAAATTTCGGCAAAGACCGTGTCGAAATAGCTGAGGAAACGATCGAGGAAGCTGACGCTTTCGGGGTCCTGGTGAAAACTGGCCGGCAGGTAGCGCATAGCGCTGCGGCGCGGACCGAAAATCTCGACCTCGTCGATTACCGGCGAGACGTTGCCGTCGCCGAACAGGCCGATGCGGATCCACAGGTAGCGGCCGGCGGCACTCTGCACCAGCGTCTCCGGCATCAAGGATGCTGTCGGATCCACCGGCATTTCCAGAGTGAGCGGCCGCGACCATTCGTCGTCCGGCTTGGACAGGATCCGGTCGAATTCGATGGCGCTGTCGCTGGTCAGGGTCTGCACCAGCAGTCGCGTGTTTGCCGGCAGCGCGCAGCGAAAGGCGATCCGGTCCCAGGCAAAGCCGGCACGGCCGCTGTCGAGCGCCTGGGTAATGAAACTGCCCGAGCGCGGCACCTGCACCCGCTTGGGCATTGCCACCACCGGCACGCCCTCAACCAGCAGGCGGCCGTCGCCCGTCAGCACCAATCCGGTCAACCGCAGAGGATCCCGCCCCGGCCGACCGGGGTCCGTGTAGAGCAGCGCACCGTCATCGGCGCGCGTCAGCGCCGGCGGCGACAGCGTCAGCGTCTGCGCATCCGACTTCGGCAGCAGATAGCCCCCGGCATCGAGGCCGATCAGCCGGCCATCGTCGAGCGCGTAGACGACGGCGTCCTTGTCGTGGTGAGCCTCGCCGCAGTTGCCGCCGCAATCGCAGCCGCAGTCGCAATCGTCAATGGAGATCGCCGAGGCCAGGAAGGCCGTCCCGACCAGTTGTACCGATGGGCTCGGAAAGCCCGGATCGCGCCGCCACTGTGGATCATAACGATAAATGGTTCGCCGTTTCGGATCGGCGACGTAGATGTTGCCCTGCCGATCTGTGGCCAGCGCGGTCGGCGCACCGCCGGCCACGGAAATCACTTGACGCAGTTGGGCGGTCGGATAGGCAATGACGATCAGCCGCTCCGCACCGGGATCGGCAATCGCCAGATCGCCATTGGCCAGAAACGCGAGGTCTGTCGGCCGCACCAGCGTAAAAGGGTCCGGTGGGATGGCCGGCGGCGGCGTCACGTCCTGCGGGGCTGGCGCCGGCGGCAGCGGACGGGCGGGCCACAGCGGCGCAAACGCTGCCGGCCCGTCATGGCTCGACGCCTGCGCAGTCCAGATGACACGGGCGACCGGGTCGGCAATCAGCAGCCGTCCGGTCGCCGAAATAGCGACCCCGCGTGGCACGCGCCTGCCGCCGAAGCTGCCGAACGGCTCGCCCAGCGCGATCGCCGATGCGCCGGCGATGGCAAGCTTCAGCGGGCCGCCGAGGCTGACGATCCCCGGCCGCGAGCGGGCATCGCCGAGCGGCCAGCCGGTCGCCGCATTGAGCCGCAGAAAGGGCGGGACGGTGGCGCGGATCTCGCTAATCATAGGCGGCCACCAGCGCAATCACATCCCGGGTCAAAACCGGCAGATGGCCTTCCGGCAGGGCGATAATGTCGGTGTCGTCCGGACTGACGCCATCGACGGCGATCTGCAGGCCCGACGCACGCCGAACGCCGTCGATACGCAGAACCTGCTCGTAGAGATCGGCGACGTAGATATCGTCGCCCATCGGCCAGCCGCCGCCATCGTCGCCGCCGGTGATCGGATGCAGGAAGGCCAGCAATGCCTGGTAGACCGCATCGGAAACCGCGGTCAGGTCGAAGCCGGCGCGCACGCTGATCCGCAGCTGCACGGCGGTGACCTTGCTGTATTGCGGCCCGACGATGAACAGCTCGGTGGTGATCAGCCGCCGCGGCTCCATCCATGCGCAGATGGCGCGCAACTGCGCCTCGGACGGCTGCGGCGTGGCGCCGCTGTTGTTCGGCAGCACAACCAGCGTGACGGCGCCATCCTTGACCACCAGCGCACCGTCGGCATCGACCGCGCGCCGGGCAATGGCGTAGGCGCGATGAATCCTGACGCCGGGGGTTTGCAGCGCGATGTCGACGAAATCCTCGGCGCTGACGGCGCGCTTGAGGTTGCGCAGGTCGTGCGGCGCCCGCAGCTTGACGTTCTCCATGGTCTCGGCATCGCTGCCGTCATGGGCGGCGCGACTGTTGGCGGCCCCGGCCACGCCGCGGATCCGGCCCTTGATTTTCGACACCGTGCCGGCGGCGACATTGCCGATATCGCCGCCACCGACCCGGTAGCGGCTGGCGATCACCTGTGCGTCGGCCACCGGGATCCGGCCGCGCCGGCCATCGCCGAAGGTAATCCCGCCCGTTTGTGGATCGAGCCGGAAATGCGGGCTGTCGGGGCCTGAGGTGTAGAAATCATCGACCCGCTGCCAGACCTCGCTGGCGCCGGCGGTGATCACCGTCAGAACAAGGTCGGGCTTGTTGCCGAGCGGATCGATCAGGACAGGCGTTTTCGGCAGCGTAAAGCGCTGTGCCGGCCGGCCGGTCGAGCGCCCGAGGCTGTCGTCCAGCCGGGTTGCCGCCTGCGTGGCCGGCACCGTGTTGAGATGCAGGGCATTGATCGTTGCGGGCTTTGGATCCTCGGCCAGCAAAAAAGGCGACTTGATTCGGGCCCGCAGCCAGTACAGCGCGCGAAAAACATCCTTTTCCACCGGCAGGTCGATGGTAAAGGCCGGATCGACCTTCTTCCAGTCTTCCAGCGACAAGGCATCAGGATCGACCGTCAGGGTGGCGATCTTGGCGGCCGTCTCGCTGGCCGACTGGGCGCAGGCGGCCAAGGCCGCCGTGTCGTCCGGGTCGTCGACCCCCATTTTCTCCCAGAACTCCGCCAGGCCGTCGACCATGTCCGGCCCGAGCGGCCCCTGCAATGCCGCGATCAGTTCGGGCTGGCTGGCCGGCGGTTTCTCCTCGCCGAATGCGGACCAGAAGGCCGGCGACAGTGCAGCCGGACTGACGGGCTCGGCGCCGGCCGGTATCTCGAACACCAGATGGCCCGAGCGCGACAGATCGAGGGTGGTGTCGGCCGATAATGACACCGTCTGCCATCCGGTATTGTCGGCATCGGTGAACAGACCCGATTGAGTCTTTTCGCCGGTAAACAGCTGCCATTCGATGTGCGAGGCAAACGGCACGCTGCCGTTCCGGCAGGATGTCGACAAGGGCCCGCTGATGACGTTTCCGCCGGGATCGGCGTCGAACACCTGCGTCGCCTCGACATAGAGATCCAGCGGCCCGGCCGGCAGCCGGTCGTTGTTGTATTTGTCGGCGGGATCGCTGCGCACCGGGCGCAGCAGCAGGCCGAGATAGAAGCACGATCCAACCGGCAACGCCGGATCGAACGGCGCAAACGAATGCAGCCAGGTCAGGTCCTTGGTGTAACTCGTCACCAGTTCCTTGGCGAGACTGCCGGAACCCTTGCCGGTAATGGCAACGCCGACCGCGGCATTCAGCGCCAGCAAGGTCCTGTCGGTTTCAAACAGCACTTCCTGGGTCAGATCCGGGTCATCGACCGAGACCTTGGTGGCCAGCGGCACCGGCACCACCAGCGCGTCGTCCGGCTTGTCGAGCTTGTCGAGCTTGAAGGTCAGCTCGGTCAGAGCCGGATGCGCCGGTTCCGCCGCCACCCCGAGCAGGTCGAGGAACTTGACATAGTTGAGTTCGGGTACGCGATTGAGCTCGAACAGGATGGTTTCGGTCATCCAGGCATGCAGCTGCACCAGCGTCATGCCCGGGTCGCTGTCGTTGAAATTGGTCCATTCCGGCGTATAGCGCGGAATCCGTTCGCGCGCCTCGCGCACGAGGTCGTCAAACCGGCGTTTGTCGAGATCGGGAGCGTCTAGGGGCATGGCGCGATCCTCACTTCGGGCCTTCGTTGAGATAGAACGGGTAGACGATGTTGTGGGCGGCATTGTTGGCGCGGGTGCGGTAGTCGACCTCGATCATCAGCGTTTCCGGCGTCTCTGTATGGGCGGTAACAGCGACGCCGAGCAGGTCGATGCGCGGCTCCCAGCGCACCAGCGCGGTGCGCACCTCGTTTTCAACGATGGCGCGCGTCGATGGATTGTTGGGTGCAAAGATATAGTCGTGGATGGCGCAGCCAAACGCCGGCAGCATGATCCGCGAGCGGCGCGGCGTCGACAGGATGATCCAGATTGCTTCGCTGATCGAGGCCTCGCTGTCGGACCAGTCGAGCCCGCCGCGAGCGTTGACGCGGATCGGATAGGACCAGCCCTTGCCGAGAAACGTAGCCATCGTCAGTCTCCCACCAGAACTGTGGGAAAGCCGACCATTACCTGGCCGGAGGCATTGCCGCCATTCTGGTCGGTGGTGTCGAACTGGCGGACGATGCCCTTGCCATTGGCTTTCACGGTGTTCGAGAATGTCTTGAAGGTGCAGTCGGCCAGATGCTTGCCGGCCGCCTTGACGCCGCCGCCGACACCGGGTTCGCCGCCGGACGAGGTGGCGATCTTGCTGCTCTCCACAATCACCGGCTTTCCGCCGGCATTAACGCTGGCGGCGGTGCCATCGGCGGCCGACAGCTGGGCGATGTTGGGATAGGGCATCGGCACTTCGCCAGCCGGCGTCGGCGTTTTCAGGATGTCCGGAAAGGCAAAGCAGATCCCGGTCTTGGTGGCGATCGGTTTGGCCATCTCACACACTCCCCTCCATCACCTGCGCCAGCCGCCAAGCGCCGTCGCCGACGGCATTCCAGTCGAACCGACCGCGCCACAGGATCTCGGCCGTATGGGTGTCCGGCTCGACGATCAGCGTGTCGGGCACAAGGGCGATGGTCTCGACGATGCACCAGCGCTTTGGCGCGTCCTCGCAGTCGCCGCACCATGCCCGCAGACGGGCTTTCAGGCGGAGGTCAGGGAGCCGGAAGCGGTAGGTCTGGTCGTTGCCTTCGGCGGTGGTGCGGATATCGACGATCTTGCCGGAGGGCAGCGCCTGTGCAAGACTGTCGCCAACCGACAAGAAGCCGTCACTGCGGCGGTAGAAATTGTTGAACCGAGGACCGTATTCCGGCGGCAGCCGGTCTCCCGGCTGCGGCACAAACCCCGCGGGCGTTCCGCTGCGCGGGCTCTCGGTGCGGGACTGCCAGCCGAACAGGTTGATGCCGACATCCGGCTCGCCGGCCGATGCGGCGGCGCGAAACAGCCATCGCAGGCCGTCGATGCGCACCCGCCCCTGCACATGCGCCCCGCCCCATCCCTTGACGACAATATCGACCCGCGCTTTTTGCAGGGCGACGTCGGCTTCCCGTTTGAGATCGTACTTGTTGCCGTTGGATGTCCCGACATCCTGGTAGACGATCGCCGAGCGGGCGATATCATCGGACCGCACCATGACCCGCTGCGCACCGCCATTGTCGACCAAATCATAGGCCGCCTTGACGACGATCACCCCGGACAGGCTTTCGGCACCACCCGCGGATGCAACGGTCCAGCCCGTCAGCACCGCACCGCCATAACTTTTGGGATCGGGAAGCTGGAGGTTCATGGGTTGAGCTCCACGGTTGCGCCCTTGATGGTGGCCTTGCCTTTTGCCTCGACGGTGAAATCCTTGTCGGTCTTGATCGAGATGCCATCGGCATTCATGGTGATCTCGTTGTTGTGCTTGTCACGCAGGGTGATGCCGCCTTTGTCGCCGTCGATCAGCAGCAATGCATTTCCGTCGCGCGACTGGATGGTGCGCTCCTTCGGATCGGTGGACGGCGTCTCGACGCCGCCGCCAAACAGGAAGCCGAGCACGATAGGCTGGGTGCCGCAGAAGGCGACCACGGCCAGGTCCTCCGGCTCGGGCATGAAGCAGAAGCCGGCCTTGTCGCCGGCCATCGGTCCGGCAATCCGCATCCAGTCGGTCTCCATGCCGCCGGGACGATCGAGGCGCTGGATGCGCACCATCAGCCCTTCGACGCTGGTCTGGGTCTCGACCACCGTTCCAAGCACCAGTGCGGGCGCCAGACCATCGCTCATTGCAGCACCTCCTTGCGCACCTGGAAACTGGTGCCGTATCCGGAACTGCCGATCGTATGGGTGGTCTGGGTCAGTCGATAGGTGCCGTCGAAGCGCGCGCCGAGCCCCTTGATGACAATGGTCTTTCCGGCCCGAAGCTCCGGCAGGCCGATGGCCGTGCCGCTGCCGGTGATCAGGCCGTTGGCCATTTCGGTCAGCCGTGCGAGCGCCGCCTTGTCGGCATCTTCCTGGGTGACGACATCATCCGGCTTGATGATTTCCCGAAACCCCTTGCCGGCGGTCTCTATGGCTTTCAGTCCGCTCGGTCCGAAGGCGTCTTCGCGCCACTTGAGGTCCTTCCACTCCTTCTTCCCCTCGATCGCCTTTTTCTTGCCGTCGCCATCCGGATCGGCGCCGCGCGCCACCACTTCCGAGACCTGCGCCGAGGCCGACATTACCGGCGTGAACGACAAAAGCGTGCGGCCCCAGACGAATTCGACCACCGCCGCCTCCTGGCCCGACGCCACCTTGCTGAAGCTGACGACCGGCTTTTCGCCTGCCTTGGCCGCCGGCAGGACGCTGAAGAACATCCCGTATTCCTTGGCTCTGGCCACAAGCGCGTCATAGAGTGTGCCTTCGACCGCCACCTTCTGCTTGGGCTTGCCTTCCTTGTCGATGTCGTCCCACTTGGCGGTAAAACCGTTGTCGATGCACAGTTTCGTGGCGATTTCCTTGGAGGTGCCGTCATAGGTCTTTTCGACCTGGATGCGCTGCAGCTCGCGATAGGCCGCGTGCAGCGCCCGCACCCGCACCGTCGGCAGGCCGCTGGCCGGAAACGACGGCGACAGCGAGACGATCTCGCCGTCGATGATATGCACCAGCCCGTCATCGATATAGCCGAACGACAGCGACACCTTTCCGCCCGGCTCGAAATTCGGGACGCTGCCGCCGTTGGTGAGTTTGCGCGGCTGACCGCCGGCATCCCAGGGGCTGGAATATTTGGTCGACTTTTCCACCCGATCCCAGTCGTGCAGCACGAATTCGAAGAAGCCGGGAGCGGCCATGTCGTCGGTGAAGGTGACTTCCTGGACGTCGGAGATCACTTCTTTTTCGGTCGGCGCGCCGGCCAGCTTGATCTGGAAGGCGGGCACCAGGAAGTTGCGGTTGGCAAAGAAGTCCGGCGCGGCCATCACGGCACCAGCGGCGGCAGTTCAAGCCGCAGTCCGGGGACAAGGTCACGCACCTCCGCCAGCCCGTTATGCTCGGCGATCACCCGCCACTTGCGCGCGTCGCCAAACGCGTCATGGGCAATCAGCGGCAGGGTTTCGCCCTCGGTGACGATATGCTGGCGGGTATGATCGGCGGACTGGAAATTGATATCGTCCAGCTGCTCGGCAATGGTGGCGTAGCGTTTTAGCGACAGCGTGACGATCGCCCGCAGCGGCGCGCCAGAGGTGTTGAACAGCGTGTATTTGCGCGTCACCGACAGCACAACTGCCTTGAAGCTGCTTTCCGTTGCAGAATTGTGGCCCATGGCATTGCCGGGAAAGGCATCGCCCCAGGTGATGCGCACCAGCGGCGGCGCATGGGTCTTGCCGTTGATGGTGACCAACTTGCAAAACGCATTGACCTCTTTCGCCACATCCGTTTTCACCCCCCCCAAGCCCAACCCGCCCCCTGGCGCGCTGGTGGCATCGAAGAACAGATCCATCCCGAGGGTTTCGGCATCGCCGCGGACAAATTGCAGCACCGGCTGCTCTAGGCCGGGGATTGCCACCTCGGCATATTGCGCTGCCTTGCTGAACGACAGTTCCGGCGGCGAATAGTCGAGGGTGATGGCCTGGCTGCCATCGCTGCTGCCGTCGGGCTTGAGCTTTTCGAAGGTGAGCTGCACCATGGCCTACAACCTCCGTCCGGGCGGCGAGCGCGTCATCGCCTGGTCATTGCCGCGCTGGGTGTCGAGCGCTTGCTCGCGCTTGATCTCCTCCTTCACCAGACGTACCACCTCGGCCATGAATTGCGACGAGCGCAGGATGTCCGGGTTCATCGCCGTCAGCCTGGTATCGACATTGCTGATCTTGACATCGACGGCCATGGCTAAAATCCTATTGCGCCGGCCAGGGCCGCAGCCCCCATGCCGGGACTGAAGGTCAGGGTCAGTTTTTCGTGGGTGATCTCGAGTTTTTCGATGGCGAGCGCGCTGGTGGTGGCGTTCAGCGACGGCCCCGACCACTTGACCGGGATGCCGTTTTCAAAGGTCCAGCACTTGATCGGCACCCGGGTCTCGTTGGCGAGATAGATCATGCCGTTCTTGCGCTTGCCCTCGCCCTTCAGAAAACCCTCGTGCCAGAGATAGAGGTCCTCGGAAAAGCCGATGCCGCGCGACAGGCTGATGCTGGTATAATTGGCGCGCGACGGGAAGCGGAACACCCGGTCGTTCTGGCCGCCGGCGCGATAATCCTCGATCTGGATTTCGCTTTCCAGCCCGGTGCATTCGGAAAATCCGCCCAGCAGAAAATCGGCGGCGACGCTCAGCGCCTGGGAAAACCCTCCGGCGCTTTCGTCGATCAGCGAGATGTAGAAATTGAAGGCCGGCAGCGGTCCAAGGAAATCCATGTCAGCGCTCCGTTACCTGGATGGCATCGAACTCGTGTCCGAGCCGAAAATAGATGAATTCGAACGGCTGGGTCGGCGCGACCGCCACATCGACGACCAGCTTTCCGTCGTCGCGGCTGGCGGCCGGGTTGTTTTCCAGGTCGCATTTGGTCGAATAGGCGCCCTCGGCCCTTGTGCCGGACAGCACGCCCTGGCGGAACAGCCGGTCGAGCAGGATTGCCGCCGTGGTCTCGACCGAGTGACGGGTGATCTGGTTGTTGGGCTCGAACACCATCCAGTGCAGCGCCCGCTCCAGCGATTTCTCGATCGCATCGACGATGCGGCGGGTGGTGAGGTAGCGCCATTCCGGATCGGACGACAGCGAACGGGTGCCAAAAATCCGCACCCCACGGCCGGGAAAGGCCCGGATGGCGTTGATGCCGATCGGGTTCAGGCCTTCCTGGGTGGCATCGTCGATCGCCAGCGTCACGCCCTCGACATAGCGCAGCTGCAGGTTGGCGCCGGTGCGGTGAATGCCGGTGGCCGTCTCGGCGGCGGCAAAAGCACCGGCCACATGGCCGCAGGGCGGGCAACCCAGCGACAGTGCGTCGCCCCGGCGATCCTTGGCCGGCACGGTGATCCAGGGGGCAAAGAACCCGATCCGGGCGCTGTCGCCCAGGCGCGAGCGCCAGCTGGCCAGCTGATCGGCGCGCAGCCCGGCCGACGGCGGGTCGACCAGCGCGATCTTATAGGGCCCGACCCGATCCGCCTCGGACAGGGCCGATTGCAGGGAGAGGATCTGATCGGTGTCGAACGCTTTTGGCGTGCTGAGCTTGACCATCGCCATTTCCACCGGATCCGACGGCATGAACGGAAACGGCTGCGCCTGAAACTCGAGCGGCTCGTAGCCCGGTTTCTGCAGCCGGATCGACACCAGCGACAGGCCGATATTGTCGACCGAAAACCGGCCGTCGCTGCCAGTCGTCGCCACGCCGCCGGGACCTTCGACATCGACGGCCACGCCGGCAAGTGCGACCTCCGCGCCATTGCTGTCGAAGCTGATGACCTTGCCGAGCAGGAAGCCTGCGGCAGGTTGGGCGAGGACGCAGCAGTCGCGGACGGGTGGACAAACGGGGTCCGGTGGCGCCAGGCTGGCTTCGGGAAGGACGATATCCGGGGCGGCGATGATCGCCGCATCCGCCAGCCGCCCGATCGTTGGCAGTGCCGACAGCCAGGCATCCGGGG
>Ga0247730_1001633_pt1 | contig 12051 bp, 11 predicted proteins | sample UWRJL073202C2_FD_180959 | JGI IMG/M metagenome (GOLD analysis project Ga0247730, IMG submission 180959) | Plant litter microbial communities from Arlington Agricultural Research Station in Wisconsin, United States - UWRJ-L073-202C-2 | ecosystem: Environmental > Terrestrial > Plant litter >...
ATCGTCCGCCGCGGGGCCGACGTCGCGCAGGTGACCTTCACGCCGGCCGGCGACTACGACATCACGCAGACGGAGTTCCGGGCGATCGCGCAGCGCGCCGCCACCCGCCTCAAGTACGCCAGCTGACGCGCGGGTTCCGCCCCGCTCACGCGCGGGTTCCGCCCCGCTGACGCACGGGTTCCGCCCCGACAGACGACGAGACCCCACCACGATCGTGATGGGGTCTCGTCGTGCCGGGCGGACCCGGCCAGGTCTCAGACCAGGTTCTTCAGGATCTCGCGCATCAGCTCCGCGGTCTCGGACGGCGTCTTGCCGACCTTGACCCCGGCGGCCTCGAGAGCCTCCTTCTTGCCCTGTGCGGTGCCCGCGCCGTCGGACACGATGGCGCCCGCGTGCCCCATCGTCTTGCCCTCGGGGGCCGTGAAGCCCGCGACGTAGCCGACGACCGGCTTGGTGACGTGCGCCTGGATGTAGGCCGCAGCCTTCTCCTCCGCGTCGCCGCCGATCTCGCCGATCATGACGATCGCCTTGGTGTCGGGATCGGCCTCGAACGCCTCGAGGGCGTCGATGTGCGTCGTGCCGATGATCGGGTCGCCGCCGATGCCGATGGCGGTCGTGAAGCCGAAGTCACGCAGCTCGAACATCATCTGGTAGGTCAGCGTGCCCGACTTGGAGACCAGGCCGATGGGGCCGGTTCCCGAGATCGTCGCCGGCGTGATGCCCGCGAGCGCCTCGCCCGGCGTGATGATGCCGGGGCAGTTGGGACCGATGATGCGCGTCTTCTTGCCCTGGGCGTAGGCCCAGAACTCGGCACTGTCCTGCACCGGGACGCCCTCGGTGATGATGACCAGCAGGCCGATCTCGGCGTCGATGGCCTCGACCACCGCGTCCTTCGTGAACGCCGGCGGGACGAAGACGACCGACACGTCGGCGCCCGTCTTCTCGATGGCCTCGGCGACGGAGCCGAACACCGGCAGCTCGACCGCGGCACCGGCCGCGTCGACGTGCTCGACGGTCGTGCCAGCCTTGCGCGCGTTGACGCCGCCGACGACCTGCGTGCCGGCCTTGAGCATCAGGGCGGTGTGCTTGGAGCCCTCGCCGCCGGTGATGCCCTGGACGATGACCTTGGAGTCCTTGTTGAGGAAGATGGACATGTCTCAGACTCCTTCGTGCGCGAGCTGGGCGGCCCGGTCGGCCGCGCCGTCCATCGTCTCGACGATGGTCACCAGCGGGTGGTTGGCCTCGTTGAGGATCCGCAGACCCTCGTCGAGGTTGTTGCCGTCCAGTCGGACGACCAGCGGCTTGCTGGCCGAGTCGCCGAGCAGCTCGAGGGCGCCGACGATGCCGTTGGCGACCGCGTCGCACGACGTGATGCCGCCGAAGACGTTGACGAACACGGCCTTGACCTGCTCGTCGCCGAGGATGACGTCGAGGCCGTCGGCCATGACCTGCGCCGAGGCTCCTCCGCCGATGTCGAGGAAGTTGGCCGGCTTGACGCCACCGTGCGCCTCACCGGCGTACGCGACGACGTCGAGCGTGCTCATGACGAGCCCGGCCCCGTTGCCGATGATGCCGACCTCGCCGTCGAGCTTGACGTAGTTGAGGCCCTTCTCCTTGGCCTTGGCCTCGAGCGGGTCGGCCGCCGCCTTGTCCTCGAACGCGGCGTGGTCCTCGTGGCGGAACTCGGCGTTCTCGTCGAGCGAGACCTTGCCGTCGAGCGCCTCGAGGACGTCGCCCTCGAGGCGAGCCAGCGGGTTGACCTCGACCAGCGTCGCGTCCTCCTCGACGAAGGTCTTCCAGAGCGTGAGGACCGTCGTGACGGCCTGCTCGGTCAGGGCCTCGGGGAAGCCGGCCTCGGCGACGATCTCGCGGGCCTTGGCGTCGTCGACGCCCGTGCCGGCGTCGATCGGGATCTGCTTGACGGCGTCGGGGTTGGTCTTGGCGACCTCTTCGATCTCGACACCGCCCTCGACGCTGGCGATGCACAGGTAGCTGCGGTTGGCGCGGTCGAGCAGGAAGGAGAAGTAGTACTCCTCCTCGATGCTGGCGGCCGGGGCGATGAGCACCCGGTTGACCGTCAGGCCCTTGATCTGCATGCCGAGGATGTTCGACGCGTGCTCGAAGGCCTCGTCAGGCGTCTTGGCGAGCTTGACGCCACCGGCCTTGCCGCGGCCGCCGGCCTTGACCTGCGCCTTGACGACGACGACGCCGAGCTGCTCGGCTGCGACCTTCGCCTCTTCGGGGGTGTTGGCGACGATGCCCAGGGTCACCGGTACGTCGTGCTTGGCGAAGAGCTCCTTCGCCTGGTATTCCATCAAATCCACGGTGGTGTCCGTTCTCAGTTGGAGTTCAGCTCTGCGTCGGGTCCGGCCTGCGGCCGCCAGGAATGAGCCGTGGCGACTCTAGCCGTTAACGCAGCATTAATGCGCGTTGGATATGTCACACGACACACTCCACGCCGATGTCGGCGACGTCCAGGGCGGCGCACAGCGCGAGGACGTCGTGCAGGGCCTTCTCGTCGGCGTCGACGACGATCCGCGTCGCGTCCTCCGCGACGGCCGTGCGGACCAGGTGCTCGGGGGTCTGGTGGCCTCCGACGAACACGATCTCGTGCCCCTCGTCGCGCAGCGTCCTGGCGGCCGTGCGGGCCGCCGCGTCGTCCTCGGTCGCACCCACGACGATCCGGTCACCGGCCATGCGTCGATGCTGCCACACCGTGAAGACCGTCACAGGTGAGCTGGTGACACCACGGGATCCACGGACGATGGTCCCCTCATTTGCGGATTCAGTTTCACTCGTCATGCATCCTCGGCTAGGCTCAGCAGGTCCTGTCGCCACCTCCCGGAGGTCATCTGCGTGTCATCGTCTGCGCCCAAACGCCGACTCGACGTACGTCAGCAGACCCCGCAGCGCACGGCCGGCAAGCGCGCCGCCCAGCGTCGACGGACCCGCCGCCACTCGTTCACCCCCACCCCAGCCATGGCCGGTGCCTTCGCACTGATCCTGGCTGCTTTTGGTTCTGCGGTCGTCGGTGGCGCGTCGGATGGCAACTCGCTGAGGGCGGACAAGTACCAGACCATCAGCCAGAGCTACTCCGGTCCGGACCAGACCAAGGTCGACGTCAGCCGCAGCTTCGACCGCGAGACGCTCGACCGCCAGTCCAAGGAGCAGGCCGAGCAGAAGCTCGCAGCCGACCAGGAGCTCGCGCAGGCCGTCGGCAAGGAGGCCAAGGCCCTCAAGCAGAACCGTTGGGTCCTCCCGGTCACGGGCTACCACCTCAGCGCACGCTTCGGCCAGTCCAGCGGACTGTGGTCGACGGTGCACACGGGCCTGGACTTCGCCGGACCGTCGGGCTCCACGATCGTCTCGGTCGGCGCCGGCACCGTCATCTCCGCTGACTACGAGGGTGCCTACGGCAACCGCACGGTCATCCGTCTGCTCGACGGCACCGAGATCTGGTACTGCCACCAGAGCCGCTTCGGTGTCGCGGTCGGCGACGTCGTGAGCCCCGGCCAGGTCATCGGCTTCACCGGTTCGACCGGCAACGTGACCGGGCCGCACCTGCACCTCGAGGTCCACCCGGGCGGCGGAGCCGCGGTCGACCCGTACACCGCCCTCGTCGAGCACGACGTCACCCCCTGACGAACGGCACCTCGACGCCGTGAGGCCGCCGCGTCGCACGGCTCGTCGTCGTCAGAGCTTCTCGACGGGCGCGTAGCGCAGCAGGAGACGCTTGACGCCCTGCGAGCCGAAGTCGACGGAGGCGACCGACTTCTCGGCCTGGCCCTCGACCGCGATGACGGTGCCGAGGCCGAAGCTGTCGTGGCTGACCCGGTCGCCCGGCGACAGCGACACGATGGCCCGATCAGCCTTCTTCGACCGGGCGGCGACGTTCGACGAGCGGAACGACGACTGGGCCGTCGCCGACGGCTGGCTGGGGGTCCACTGCGTCGGCGGGGAGGCCAGCCGGCGCCAGTCGACCAGCGCCTCCGGCAGCTCGTCGAGGAACCGCGACGCCGGGTTGTACGACGGGGCGCCCCACGCCGCGCGGGTCGTCGCCCGGGTGACGTACAGACGTCGCTCGGCGCGGGTGATGCCGACGTACGCGAGCCGCCGCTCCTCCTCGAGCTCCTTGACGTCGGCCAGCGACCGCATGTGCGGGAACACGCCGTCCTCGAGGCCCGTGAGGAACACGACCGGGAACTCCAGCCCCTTGGCGGTGTGCAGCGTCATGAGCGTGACGACGCCGTCGCCCTCGTCGGGGATCTGGTCGGCGTCGGCGACGAGGGCGACCTGCTCGAGGAAGGCGCCGAGCGACCCCTCCCCCAGCGTCGGCTCGTCGGAGATCGCGTCGACCGCGGCCGACGGCTCCTCGTCCACACGCTCCAGCACCGCCTCGTCGTCGACCGTGCTGGCCCCGACGACGAACTCACGCGCCACCGCGACGAGCTCGGCGAGGTTCTCGACCCGGGTCTCGTCCTGCGGGTCGGTGCTCTGCTCCAACGTGGACAGGTAGCCGCTGCGGGTCAAAGCGGCCTCGAGCACCGCATCGGCCGGCGCGCCGGTGTCGGCCATCGCCATGAGCTCGGCCATCACGGTCGTGAACGCCTGGATCGCGTTCAGCGACCGCGTGGCCAGGTCGGGAGCCTCGTCGGCGCGGGTCAGCGCCTCCCAGTAGCTGATGTCGTGCATCGTCGCGAGCCGCTGGATCGACGCCTCGGCGCGCTCGCCGATGCCCCGCTTGGGCTCGTTGATGATGCGCCGCAGCGACACCGCGTCACGCGGGTTGACCAGCACCCGGACGTACGCGAGCGCGTCCTTGATCTCCTTGCGCTCGTAGAACCGGACGCCGCCGACGACGCGGTAGGGAAGGCCGACGCGGATGAACACCTCCTCGAACACCCGGCTCTGCGCATTGGTGCGGTAGAAGATCGCGACGTCCTTGGACGCGACGTCGCCGGCGTCGACGAGCCGGTCGATCTCGTCGGCGATGAACTGCGCCTCGTCGCGCTCGTCGTCGCCGACGTAGCCGACGATCTTCTCGCCGTCGCCCTGCGCCGACCACAGCTGCTTGTCCTTTCGGCCCTCGTTGCGGCTGATGACGGCGTTCGCGGCCGACAAGATGGTCTGCGTCGACCGGTAGTTCTGCTCGAGCAGGATCGTCGCGGCGTCGGGGAAGTCGTCCTCGAACTCCAAGATGTTGCGGATGTTGGCCCCGCGGAAGGCGTAGATCGACTGGTCGGAGTCGCCGACGACCAGCAGGTCGGAGCCCTCGTCGGTGAGCTCGCGGATCAGCTGGTACTGCGCGTGGTTGGTGTCCTGGTACTCGTCGACCAGGATGTGCCGGAACCGGCGACGGTACGTCTCGCGGACGTCGGGCCACGCCTGGAACAGGTGGACCGTGTTCATGATGAGGTCGTCGAAGTCCATCGCGTTGGCGGCCTGCAGCCGTGCCTGGTACGCCTGGTAGGCCTCGGCGTAGATCTCCTCGGTGGGGTTCTGCGCCCGGCCGCCGGCCGCCTCGTGGTCGACGAGCTCGTTCTTGAGGTTCGAGATCCAGTTCAGGACGGCCCGGGGGTTGATCTTCTTGGGGTCGAGCTCCATGTCGCGACAGATCAGCGTCATGAGCCGGCGCTGGTCGGCGGAGTCGTAGATCGTGAACGAGGACGTGAAGCCGAACCGGTTGGCCTCGCGCCGCAGGATGCGCACGCACGCGGAGTGGAACGTCGAGACCCACATCATCCGGGCGCGCGGACCGACGAGATCGGCGACGCGCTCGCGCATCTCGGCGGCGGCCTTGTTGGTGAAGGTGATGGCCAGGATCGACCCGGGGTGCGCGCCACGGGCCGCGATGAGCCAGGCGATGCGACGGGTCAGCACGCGCGTCTTGCCGGAGCCGGCGCCGGCGACGACGAGCAGCGGGCCGCCCGGGTGCGACACCGCGGACCGCTGGGCGTCGTTGAGGCCCTCGAGCAGGGTCTCCGAGCGTGGGCGGCGCCTGTCGGCGGCGCCCGTCGCGGCGGCGGGAGAGCTGCCCATCGGGGGCACGGGGAACGGCAACGTCATCGTGCTGTCCAGCCTAGTTGGCCTGGCCGACATCGACCGCGGCGGTTCACCACGGCCTAGACTCGCGTCCCATGGACTCCGCCGTCACGATCCGGACGGCGCGCGAGGGCGATCTCGACGCGCTGACCGACCTGTGGGAACGGGCGACCCGGTCGTCCCACGGATTCATGGACCCTGACGACGTCGTCGAGCTGCGTCCCTTCATGCGTGACGCGTACCTGCCGTCGATGGTCGTGACGCTCGCGGAGATCGACGCCGTCGCCGTCGGGTTCGTCGGCGCCCGCGACACGCACGTCGAGCTGCTCTACGTCGATCCCCCGTTCCACGGTCGCGGCCTCGGGAGGCTGCTGCTCGCCGAGGTCGACGCCGCGAGCGTCGAGGTCTACGCCGACAACGCAGCCGGCGTCGGCTTCTACCGGTCCCAGGGCTTCGCGGAGGTGCTCCGGCGCCCGACCGACGCCGCCGGCCGGCCCTTCCCGGTCATGGTGCTGCGCCGATGACGATCCGGATCGACCCCCAGGGTCCCGAGGCACCGTTCGAGCAGCTGCGCCGGCAGATCGCGGAGGGCGCCGCCGACGGCACCTATCCCGCAGGCCACCAGCTGCCGACCGTCCGTGGCCTGGCCGCCGACCTGGGCCTGGCCGCCAACACGGTCGCGAAGGCGTACCGGGCGCTCGAGGCCGACGGCGTCATCGAGACGCGTGGGCGGGCCGGGTCGTTCGTCGCCGCGCGGCACGCCCCGGACGACGCGACGGACGCCGCGGCGCGGGCGTTCGTGCTGCAGGCCCGACGTCAGGGACTCTCCCGCGACGAGGCGGTCCGCCTCCTCGAGCGCCACTGGGCCTGACCGGCCGCGTTGGCCCGACGCGCTAGCGTGGCGGCGTGCCGTTCGAACTCGTCCTCCTGCTCCTGCTGATCGCCGGCATCGCCCTGCTCGGCCTGGCCGTGAGCGGCTACGGCAGTCCCGACCGCTCCCACGAGACGCCGCCGCGCCTGCCGGGTCACGACATCCAGGACGAGCTGAGGCGTCGCCGCGACCCCGACCAGCCCTGAGCGGGTCTAGTCGGCGTTCGAGTTGGGCTTGCGCCAGCTGCGCTCGAACGGCAGGCGCCACGCCTTCGGTGCGATGAGCTGGTGGATCGCGTTGGGGCCCCACGTGCCCGGCTGGTACGGCCGGACCGGCGGGGTGTCGGCCAGCAGCGGCTCGGAGATCTCCCACAGCCGCTCGATGCCCTCGGCGGTCGTGAACAGCGTCCGCTCGCCGCGCATCGCGTCGTAGATGAGCCGCTCGTACGCCTCCAGCACCTCGCCGGCGCGCTCGGTCTCCTGCATCGCGAACTGCATGCTGAGCTTGTCGAGCCGCATGCCGGGTCCGGGCCGCTTGCCGTAGAACGACAGCGACATCCGCGAGGCGTCGGCGAGGTCGAACGTCAGGTGGTCCGGCCCCGCCAGGCCCACGCCCGACCCGGTCGGGAACATGCTCTTGGGCGGCTCGCGGAACGCGATCGAGATGATGCGGGCGCCCTCGGCCATCCGCTTGCCGGTCCGCAGGTAGAACGGGACCCCCGCCCACCGCCAGTTGTCGATCTCGGCCTTCAGCGCGACGAACGTGTCGGTCTCGGAGTCGGCCGCGACCCCCTCCTCGTCGCGGTAGCCCTGGTACTGGCCACGCACGACGACGTGCGGGTCGAGCGGCAGCATCGAGCGGAAGACCTTGTTCTTCTCCTCCGAGATCGAGTCGGAGTCGAGTGACGTCGGCGGCTCCATCGCCATGAACGCGAGCACCTGGAACAGGTGCGTCACGACCATGTCCTTGAACGCGCCCGTGCCCTCGTAGAAGCCGGACCGGCCGTCGAGCGACAGCGTCTCGGGGACGTCGATCTGCACGTGGTCGATGAAGTTGCGGTTCCAGATCGGCTCGAACAGGCCGTTGGCGAACCGGAAGGCCAGGATGTTGAGCGCGGCCTCCTTGCCCAGGAAGTGGTCGATCCGGAAGATCTGCTGCTCGTCGAAGACCTCGTGGATCTCGGCGTTGAGGGCCTTCGCGCTCGCCAAGTCGGTGCCGAACGGCTTCTCCATGATGATCCGTGACCGCTCGACGAGATCGGCCGCGTCGAGGGTGTGGATGACGTCGAGCGCCGCCTTGGGCGGGACACTCAGGTAGTGCAGGCGTCGGGGGCTCCCGCCGAGCTCGGCCTCGCGGGCCGTCGCGGCCCTGGAGAGCGCCTCCGGACCGGCGGCGACGTTGACGTACGACAGCTTGGGAGCGAACTCGGCCCACTGCGCGTCGTCGACCGTGCGGGTGTTGAACTCGCGGTACGCCTGCTCGGCGAAGTCGCGGAACGAGTCGTCGTCGAAGTCGTCGAGCGACACGCCGATGATGCGCGAGTCCGGGACCAGCCCCGACTGCAGCAGGTGCATGATGCCGGGCAGCAGCTTGCGTCGCGCGAGATCGCCCGTGGCGCCGAACAGCACGATCAGGTGGGGCTCGTTCATCTGCCCAGGCTAGACCCGCGAGGTTGCGCGGGGGTGAATTCGCGGCACCGGGACCGGGCGCCGGCACGGCTGTCGTGACGTGCTGCCCCCGCCCGGCGCGACGGCATCACTCCAGCCGGTCCATCGCGATGTCGCCGGCGTCGACACGACGCAGCATCCGGTTGAGGTTCTCGGAGTCGAACCGGCCCGACGAGCGTGCGTCGATGAGGGCGTCGCGCTGGTCGGCGAGCACCGCCCGACGCAGCTCGACGTAGTCGCGCAGCCGCTCCTGGCTGGTCGGGCCGTCCTCCCCGGCCCATCGGGTCGACCGGTCGACGTGGCTGTCGTCGCGGACCTGGTCGACGACGAGCGGCTCGACCGGCCGTCCGTCCAGCCCTTCCTCGGTGGCCTCGGCGCAGCGCGACGTGGCGACGTCCGCCAGCATCTCGGACAGCGTCGTCAGCTGCTGCCACTGGACGTCGCGACGGTCGGCCTGCACGCCGAGCCGGCGCACGAGCCACGCGAGGGTGCCACCCTGCACCAGCAGGGACACCACCGCGACGGTGAACGCGACGAGGATCAGCAGCTCGCGCTGCTCGAAGCCCGTCGGCAGGGTCTGCGCGGCGGCGAGGGTCACGCTCCCGCGCATGCCGGCCCAGACCAGCACCGCACCGGCCCGTCGGTCGAGCCGCTCGTCCTCGTAGAACCGCAGATCGGCCTCGCGCCGCGCCACCATCTGGTGGATGCGGCGCAGCCGGTGCTCGGGCAGCGACGTCGACTCCTCGGACGCCAGGTAGTCGCGCACCCGGTTCATGCGCGGCTCGGCGGCGCGGCGCATCGTCTGCCGGTCCTGCACCAGGCTCCAGAGCAGCAGCACGACGTACACGCCGCGGACGACCAGCAGGATGCCCAGGCAGAGCGCGCTCAGCGCGACGAGGCGGCCGAGCTCGCCGTCCTGGGCCCGGAAGTCGTCGACCAGCGGCCCGAGCTCGAGGCCCATCAGCAGGAAGACCCCGCCCTCCAGCAGGAAGGCGATCGTCCGCCAGTTGACCGACTCGGCGAGCCGGTCCTGCGCCCGCAGCAGCGACGGACCCCAGTAGCCCGTCACCAGACCCGTCGTGACGACGGCGACCAGCCCCGACGCGCCCAGGTGCTCGGCGGGCGCGTAGGCGATGAACGGCACCGCGAACGAGATCGCCGTGTTGATCGTCGCGTCGTGCAGCCGGGCCCGGACCGCGACGCTGACCGCCCCGATCACGAGCCCCACGAGGGCCGCCACCGCGATCGCGACCACGAAGTCGACCGACACGTCGAGCACCGACACGGAGGCACCCGTCGCTGCGACGGCCGCGCGCAGCAGCACCAGCGCGGACGCGTCGTTGATCATGCTCTCCCCCTCGAGCACCGTGACGAGCCGCGGGGCGACCCCCGTCCGCTTGACGATCGAGGTCGCCACGGCGTCGGTCGGGCTGACGATCGCGCCCAGCGCCACGCCCTCGGCGAACCCCAGGCCGGGCACGAAGACCTCGACGACCCAGCCGATGACCAGCGCCGACGAGATCACGACCACGATCGACAGCCAGCCGATCGACTTCAGGTCGCGGCGGAAGTCCATCGCCGGCATGTTGACCGAGGCGGCGTACAGCAGGGGCGGCAGCACCCCGGCGAGGATCAGCTCCGGCTCGGGCTCGATGCGCGGCACCCCCGGCACCATCGCGAGCAGGACGCCCGCCGCGACCAGCACGAGCGGGGACGCGACCCCCATCTTGGGCGCCAGCACGGACGAGGCGACGATGACGGTCAGGGCGAGCACGCCCAAGATCGTGAGGTCCATGGGCCAGATCCTGCCACCGCAGGCTGAACGTCCCCTGACGACGGACTGTCAGCCGCATCAGCGCCGTGACAGCGATCTGCCAGCGTCGGACGCCAGCATCGTGACCATGACCAACTACGCCATCCGCGCCGAAGGGCTCACGAAGCACTACGGCGCGACGAAAGCCCTCGACGGCATCGACCTGTCCGTCCCCGAAGGTTCCGTCCTCGGGGTCCTCGGCCCCAACGGCGCCGGCAAGACGACGGCCGTCCGCATCCTCGCGACCCTGCTGCGTCCCGACTCCGGCAGCGCCGTCGTCGCGGGCCACGACGTCCTCAAGGACCCCGACGCGGTCCGTCGGTCCATCGGCCTCACGGGGCAGTACGCGTCGGTCGACGAGCAGCTGTCGGGCCGCGAGAACCTCGAGCTGTTCGCCCGGCTGCTCGACTTCACCCGTCCGGACGCCCGGGCCCGCGCGACCGAGCTGCTGAGCCAGTTCGGGCTGGACGAGGCCGGCGACCGTCGCGCCAAGACCTACTCGGGCGGGATGCGCCGGCGTCTCGACCTGGCCGCGAGCCTCGTCGGACGCCCCGCCGTCATCTTCCTGGACGAGCCGACCACGGGTCTGGACCCGAGCAAGCGCGACGACGTCTGGAACATGGTGCGGCTGCTGACGTCGGAGGGCACCACGGTGCTCCTGACGACGCAGTACCTCGAGGAGGCCGACGCCCTCGCCGACGCGATCACCGTCATCGACCTCGGCCGGGTCATCGCCCACGGCACGGCGTCCGAGCTCAAGCAGATCGTCGGCGGGCGGTCGCTGCAGATCCGCCCCGCCGACCTGCGCGACACCGGTGACATCCGGGCGGTCCTCAGCCGCGTCACCGGACGTCCCGTGGGCGAGCCGACCCGAGGCCTGCTGAGCACCCCGATCGAGGCCGAGAGCGACTTCACCGCGATCGTCGCCGATCTCGCCGCCCGCGGCATCGCGCTCACGGAGATCTCGCTGAGCCTGCCGAGCCTCGACGAGGTCTTCTTCACCCTCACCGGCCCAGGTGCCGGCACGTCCCTCAAGGAGCCCGTCTCATGACCACCATGACCGTCCCCGAGGTCGCCCAGCCGCGACCCGCCTCGTCCCTCCCCTGGCTGCGGCACTCGCTGTCGCTGGCCGGCCGGTCCGTCAAGAAGATGGTGCGCCATCCCGAGCAGTTCTTCGACGTGACGCTGCAGCCCGTGCTGTTCCTGATCATCTTCGTGTACGTCCTGGGCGGTGCGATCGCCGGATCGACGCAGGACTACCTGCAGTTCGTGCTGCCGGGCATCTTGATCCAGACCGTGCTGTTCAGCACCGTGGCGATCGGTGTCAACCTCAACACCGACATCAAGGAGGGCGTGTTCGACCGGTTCCGGTCGCTCCCGATCCCCCGCTCGGCGCCGTTGGTGGGCGCGACGATCGCCGAGTGCCTGCGGTACTCCCTGACGATCGGCGTCACGATGGTCGCCGGCCTGGTGATGGGGTTCCGCACGAGCACCTCGCCCCTGAAGGTGGCCGCCGCGCTGCTGCTGGTGCTGTTCTTCGCCTGGTGCATGTGCTGGATCGCGATCTGGCTCGGCATGATCCTGCGCGAGGCCGGGTCGGTGCAGGGCATCGGCTTCCTGGCCCTGTTCCCGCTGACGTTCGGCTCCAGCATGTTCGC
>Ga0247730_1001635_pt1 | contig 12031 bp, 9 predicted proteins | sample UWRJL073202C2_FD_180959 | JGI IMG/M metagenome (GOLD analysis project Ga0247730, IMG submission 180959) | Plant litter microbial communities from Arlington Agricultural Research Station in Wisconsin, United States - UWRJ-L073-202C-2 | ecosystem: Environmental > Terrestrial > Plant litter >...
GCAACCGCAGGTGTTCAAGGCTGACGTGCGCCTGTTGATCGAGGGCGATGAAGTGCTGCAGGAAGAAGTGTTCGGCCCCACCACGGTGTTTGTCGAAGTCGCCGACCAGGCCCAACTCAGCGCGGCGTTGCACGGCCTGCACGGCCAACTCACGGCGACAATCATTGGCGAGCCGGGCGACTTGCAGCAGTTCGCGGAACTCACGCCACTGCTGGAACAGAAAGTCGGGCGCATCCTGCTCAATGGCTACCCAACCGGCGTGGAAGTCTGCGATTCGATGGTGCACGGCGGGCCGTACCCGGCCACTTCGGATGCCCGTGGTACCTCGGTGGGTACCTTGGCCATCGACCGTTTCCTGCGCCCCGTGTGCTTCCAGAACTACCCTGATAGCCTGCTGCCCGACGCGTTGAAAAACGCCAACCCGTTGCGTATCCAGCGGCTGGTGGATGGCACGCCATCTCGCGACCCGCTGTAACGCGCACCTGAGAGCAATAAGAATCCAGGAGGCATCATGTCGTGTATCGCCGTTACCCCGCACCGTGCGCAGTTGGGCGAGGGTCCGTTCTGGGATGCGCCCACCCAGGCACTGTACTGGGTGAATATCGCCGGCAAGCAGGCGCTGCGCCTGATGGGCGGGCAGTTGCAGGTGTGGCAGTTGCCGGAGCATGTCTCGGCGTTCATCCCGTGTGAAAGCGGCGATGCCCTGGTGACCTTGAGCAGCGGCGTGTATCGCCTTGACCTCGTCACCGAAGCCCTGACCCTGCTGTGCGTGGCCGACCCGCAAGCGGGCAACCGTGGCAACGAAGCACGCTGCGATGCCCAGGGCCGCCTGTGGTTGGGCACCATGCAGAACAACATTGGCGAGCAGGGTGAAGACCTGCCCATTACCCAGCGTTCCGGCGGCCTGTTTCGCATTGATGCGGATGCGCAGGTCATGCCGTTGCTCAGCGGCCTGGGCATTCCCAACACCTTGCTGTGGAGTGATGACGGTCGCCAAGTGCATTTTGGCGACAGCCTGGACGGCACGCTGTACCGGCACGCTATCAGGCCAGACGGCCAGCTCGACCCTGCGCAGACGTGGTTCGGCCCGCACCCGCGCGGTGGGCCGGACGGCTCGGCGATGGACGTTGAAGGCTACCTCTGGAACGCCCGCTGGGACGGCAGCTGCCTGTTGCGCCTGACCCCAGACGGTGAAGTCGACCGCATTATCGAGCTGCCCGTCAGCCGCCCCACCAGTTGCGTGTTTGGTGGCCCGAACCTCACCACCCTCTACATCACCAGCGCCGCCAGCCCCTTGGATCACCCCTGGGACGGTGCGGTATTGGCCATGGAAGTAGATGTACCTGGAACACCTTGTCATCGCTTTGCCGGATAAACCCAAGACTTAAAAACAACAACAAGGAGTCACCCGTATGAATCGTCGTCGTGGTTTGCGTTCCCTGTGCTGCGCCGCTGTGGCGGTCTCGGCCATGAGCTTGAGCGGGCTGTTGCTGGCCGCTGAGGAAGTGAAGATCGGTTTCCTGGTCAAGCAGGCTGAGGAACCGTGGTTCCAGACCGAATGGGCCTTCGCCGAAAAAGCCGGCAAGGAGCATGGTTTCACCGTGATCAAGATCGCCGTGCCGGATGGTGAGAAGACCCTGTCGGCTATCGACAGCCTGGCCGCCAACGGTGCCAAGGGCTTTGTGATCTGCCCGCCGGACGTGTCCCTCGGCCCGGCCATTGTCGCCAAGGCCAAGGCCAATGGCCTGAAAGTGATTGCCGTAGATGACCGGTTCGTCGATGCCAAGGGCAACTTCATGGAAGACGTGCCGTACCTGGGCATGGCGGCTTTTGAAGTCGGCCAGAAGCAGGGCGCCGCCATGGCCGCCGAAGCGAAAAAGCGCGGCTGGGACTGGAAGGACACCTACGCGGTGATCAACACCTTCAACGAACTCGACACCGGTAAAAAACGCACCGACGGCTCGGTCAAATCCCTGGAAGAAGCGGGTATCCCCAAGGACCACATTCTGTTCACCGCCGCCAAGACCCTCGACGTACCCGGCAGCATGGACGCCACCAACTCCGCCCTGGTCAAGCTGCCCAGCGGCGCGAAAAACCTGATCATCGGCGGCATGAACGACAACACCGTACTGGGCGGCGTACGCGCCACCGAAAGCGCCGGCTTCAAGGCCGCCAACGTAATCGGCATTGGCATCAATGGCACCGACGCCATCGGCGAATTGAAGAAACCCAGCAGCGGCTTCTTCGGCTCGATGCTGCCAAGCCCGCATATCGAGGGCTATAACACCGCGCTGATGATGTACGAGTGGGTGACCAAGGGCACCGAGCCTGCCAAGTACACTGCCATGGACGAAGTGACCCTCATCACCCGTGAGAACTTCCAGGCAGAGCTGACCAAGATCGGGCTGTGGCAATGACGGCTGCCGCCCTGCGGTTTGACGGCATCGGCAAAACCTTTCCTGGGGTCAAGGCGCTGGATGGCATCAGCTTCAGCGCCCACCCAGGGCAGGTGCACGCGCTGATGGGCGAGAACGGCGCGGGCAAGTCGACGCTGCTGAAGATCCTCGGTGGCGCCTACGTTCCCAGCAGCGGCACACTGCAGATCGGCGACCAGACCATGGCTTTCCGAAACGCCGCCGACAGCATTGCCAGCGGCGTGGCGGTGATCCACCAAGAGTTGCACCTGGTGCCGGAAATGACCGTGGCCGAGAACCTGTTCCTCGGCCACTTGCCCTCGCGTTTTGGCGTGGTCAACCGCGGCCTGCTGCGCCAGCAGGCACTGGCCTGCCTCAAGGGCCTGGCGGATGAAATCGACCCCGATGAAAAGCTCGGGCGCCTGTCCCTGGGCCAGCGCCAACTGGTGGAAATCGCCAAGGCGCTGTCCCGTGGTGCCCACGTGATTGCGTTCGACGAACCCACCAGCAGCCTCTCGGCGCGGGAAATCGACCGCTTGATGGCGATCATCACGCGGCTGCGCGATGAGGGCAAAGTGGTGCTCTACGTGTCCCACCGCATGGAGGAAGTGTTCCGTATCTGCAATGCCGTCACGGTGTTCAAGGACGGCCGCTACGTGCGCACCTTCGACGACATGAGCGCGCTGACCCACGACCAATTGGTCACCTGCATGGTCGGCCGCGATATCCAGGACATCTACGACTACCGGCCGCGTGAGCAGGGCGAGGTCGCGCTCAAGGTCGAGGGTTTGCTCGGTCCAGGGTTGCGTGAGCCGGTCAGCCTGAGCGTCCACAAGGGCGAGATTCTCGGCCTGTTTGGATTGGTCGGGGCAGGGCGCACGGAGCTGTTTCGGCTGCTGAGCGGTTTGACCCGCAGTACCGCAGGTAGCCTTCAGCTCTGCGGCCAGACACTTCAGCTGCAGTCACCGCGCGACGCCATCGCTGCCGGCGTGTTGCTGTGCCCGGAAGACCGCAAGAAGGAAGGCATCATCCCGCTGTCCAGCGTGGCGGAGAACATCAATATCAGTGCTCGCGGTGCTCATTCCAGGTTTGGCTGGCTGCTGCGCGACGGTTGGGAAAAGCGCAACGCCGACCAGCAGATCCAGGCCATGAAGGTCAAGACGCCCAACGCAGCGCAAAAGATCATGTACCTCTCCGGGGGCAATCAGCAGAAGGCCATTCTCGGCCGCTGGCTGTCGATGCCGATGAAAGTCTTGCTGCTGGACGAGCCGACCCGTGGCATCGACATCGGCGCCAAGGCCGAGATCTACCAGATCATTCATAACCTCGCCGCCCAGGGTATTGCGGTGATCGTGGTGTCCAGCGACCTGATGGAAGTGATGGGCATCTCCGACCGTATCCTGGTGCTGTGCGAAGGCGCCTTGCGGGGTGAACAGACCCGTGAGCACGCCACCGAATCCAACTTGCTGCAACTGGCCTTGCCGCGCAGCGTGGCGAACTGAGAGACCCCTATGACCACTCAACACAACGTGCTGCCCACCGCGCGCAAGCCCCTGGACCTGCGCGCACTGCTGGACAATTGGGCGATGCTGCTGGCCGCCGTGAGCATCTTTTTGCTGTGCGCCTTGCTGATCGATAACTTCCTTTCACCGCTGAACATGCGCGGGCTGGGGCTGGCGATTTCCACCGTGGGCATTGCCGCCTGCACCATGCTGTTCTGCCTGGCGTCGGGGCATTTCGACCTGTCAGTGGGCTCGGTGATTGCCTGCGCCGGCGTGGTGGCGGCGATCGTGATGCGTGACACCGACAGCGTCATGCTCGGCATTGGCGCCGCCTTGCTGATGGGCCTGCTGGTGGGGCTGATCAACGGCATTGTGATCGCCAAGCTGCGGGTCAATGCACTGATCACTACCCTGGCGACCATGCAGATCGTGCGTGGCCTGGCGTACATCTTCGCCAATGGCAAGGCGGTGGGCGTGTCCCAGGATCAGTTCTTTATCTTTGGCAACGGCCAGTTGCTCGGTGTGCCGGTGCCGATCCTGATCACTGTGCTGTGCTTCCTGTTCTTTGGCTGGCTGCTCAACTACACCACCTATGGGCGCAACACCATGGCCATCGGCGGCAACCCGGAAGCGGCCTTGCTGGCCGGGGTGAACGTGGACCGCACCAAGATCCTGATCTTCGCCGTGCATGGCGTGATCGGTGCCTTGGCCGGGGTGATCCTGGCCTCGCGCATGACCTCCGGCCAGCCCATGATCGGCCAGGGCTTCGAGCTGACGGTGATCTCGGCGTGCGTGCTCGGCGGGGTATCGCTGAGCGGCGGGGTAGGGATGATCCGCCACGTGATCGCCGGGGTGCTGATTTTGGCGATCATCGAGAATGCGATGAACCTGAAGAATATCGACACGTTCTACCAGTACGTGATCCGGGGATCGATCCTGCTCCTGGCCGTGGTCATCGACCGCATGAAACAACGCTGAGTCATGCCATGTGAACACTAAATGTGGGAGCGGGCTTGCTCGCGAATACGGAGTGTCAGACCCGAATGAGTTGACTGACACGGCGCATTCGCGAGCAAGCCCGCTCCCACAGTTTAGTCGGTGGTGAATTTGAAGATTGTGTTCTGGGTGTAGGTCTGCCCTGGATTCAGGCGGGTAGACGCGAACTTCGGCTGATTAGGCGCATCCGGAAAATGCTGGGTCTCCAGCGTAAAACCGCTCCAGTGCAGATAGGTCTTCCCAGCCTTGCCCTTCACCGACCCATCCAGGAAGTTACTGGTATAGAACTGCACCCCAGGCTCGGTGGTAAACAGCTGCAACCGCCGCCCGGACGCAGGATCGTGCACCTCGGCCGCCAACTGCTTCACATCACCTTGGGTGTCCAGCGCCCAGTTGAAGTCGAACCCACCCTGTTTCGGCTCGGCGAACTTGAGCTGCGGGTGATCGTCCTTGATGTGCTGGCCGATCGGCGTGGGTTTGAGAAAGTCCATCGGCGTGCCTTTGACGGGCGCCAGTTCGCCGGTGGGAATCAACGTCGCGTTCACCGGCGTGTAGTGGCTGGCATGCAAGGTCGCGACCTGCTTGAGGATGTCGCCATTGCCCGCGCCGGCCAGGTTGAAGTAGCTGTGGTTGGTGAGGTTGAGCACCGTCGGTTTGTCGGTGGTGGCGCTGTAGTCGATGTGCAGTTCGTTGTTGTCGTTGAGGCGGTAGGTGACTTCGGTCTTCAGGTTGCCGGGGAAGCCCATTTCGCCGTCCTTGGACAGGTAGGTGAGGGTCACGCCGACCGAGTCCTTGGCCTTGACCGGCGTGGCTGTCCAGACGTGCTTGTCGAAGCCCTGGGCGCCGCCGTGCAGCGAGTTGGGGCCGTCGTTGAGTGGCACTTGGTAGCGTTTGCCGTCGAGTTCGAAGGCGCCGCCGGCCAGGCGGTTGCCGAAACGGCCGATGGTCGCGCCGAAGAACGCCGTACCGCTCTGATAGCCTTGCACGTCGTCAAAGCCCAGCACCACGTCGTCGAGCTTGCCGTGTTTGTCTGGCACTTTCAGCGACTGCAACACGCCGCCGTAGGTGATCACCGTGGCTTGCATGCCATGGCTGTTACGCAGGATGTACTGCTCGACGGCGGTGCCGTCATTGGTTTTACCGAACGGTTTGTGTTCGCTGGTAAGGCCCGCCGCCTGGGCGCCGCCGCTGGCGACCAGCATGGACAGGGCGAGGCCCGAAAGCAGGTAACGAGGGTGCTTCATGGTCGAACTTCCTTTTGTTGTTTTGAGTGGAATAGTTCTACTAATGTGCGATATTTTGTCGATTGGACAGCGAATTTATAGCCTTAAACCGCGTTTTTGCAAAATAAAATAAGACTAATTAAGCGAGGCAACCTTTTATGACGACTCAGCACGCCGTTTATCCCGACCTTGAAGGCAAGACTGTCCTGATCTCCGGCGGTGCCTCGGGCATCGGCGAATTCATGGTGCGCGCCTTTGCCGCCCAAGGCGCCAAGGTCGGCTTTGTCGACCGCGCGCAAAGCCAGGGCGAACGCCTGGCGGCGCTGTTGAGCTCGCGCGGGCACACCGTGGAATTCGTCAATTGCGACATCACCGACGAGATAGCCTATAAAGCCGCCATCACTCGTTTCGAACACTCGCTGGGGCCGATCACCGTGCTGGTGAACAACGCCGCCAATGACGTACGCCATACCCTGGAGGAAGTCGATTCGGAGATGTTCGACCGGCTGATCTCCGTCAACCTCAAGCACGCCTTCTTTGCTGCAAAGGCGGTGGTGCCGATGATGAAGGGCGCCGGCGGCGGCGCGATCATCAACCTCGGTTCGGTGGGCTGGATGATGGCTTCAGCCGGCTACCCGGTGTACGCCGCCAGTAAGGCCGCCGCCCACGGCATGACCCGCGCCCTGGCCCGGGAACTGGGGCCGAGCCGCATCCGCGTGAACACGCTGGTGCCGGGCTGGGTGATGACGGAAAAACAATTGGCGATGTGGGTCGACGATGCCGCCAAGGAACTGATCAGCCGCAGTCAGTGTTTGCCGGGGAGCGTTTTGCCGGAACACATCGCCAATATGGCGTTGTTTCTCGCCTCTGATGCCTCGGCGATGTGTTCGGCGCAGAACTTTATTGTGGATGGTGGGTGGGTCTGAGTCGGGCTCAATTATCCAGGCTGCACAGACAAAATGTGGGAGCGGGCTTGCCCGCGAATACGCAGAGTCAGTTGATAAAGTTGCCGACTGACACGCTGCCTTCGCGAGCAAGCCCGCTCCCACACAAAACCCAGTCCGACATCATGACGAGGGTGCTTATTCGATCGGGTAACGCTTGAAAGCCGGGTGCTGTTCCAGCCGCTCGGCGTGGCGTTTGAGGTTGGGGAACGCATCGGCCTTGACCACCGACGCCACGGTGAACTGGCTGAACGACCAGGCGACTGCCGCCGTCAGGGAAGCCTGGGTCAACTCCTGACTGTCAGGCAGTTGCTTTTCCAGCAGCGAGTAGGCCGCCAGCAATTGCCCGCTGACGCGATCCAGCCAGGGCGCATGCAGCTTTTCGGCCGGGCGCAGGTTGTGTTCGTAAACGATCTGCACGCTTTTCTCGCAGGCCGCCAAGGCCAGGCCAAGGATATGCAGGTCATGGGCACGACCTGCGGGGGAAGGGGGCAGCAGCTTTTTATCGGCCGGGGCCAGGGTTTCCAGATAGTCGAGGATCAGGCTGGAATCCATCAGCACCGTGCCGTCATCCAGCACCAGGGTCGGCGCCTTGACCACCGGGTTGATCTGGGAAAACTCGGTGAACGTGCTGAACACCGACAGCGGTTCATGCACAAAATCCACGCCATAAAGGTCCAGGGAAATGGCCACGCGGCGTACGTAGGGCGAGTCCAGCATGCCGATCAGTTTCATGAAGCCTCCGTTGCTCTCAAGGTGATGGCTCCAGAGAGTAAGGGCACAGGATCGGCATGCGCAATGACTGAATGTTGCCTGCAAAGGTCAGGCTGCGGTCATTCAGGCAGGACGCCTGATGTTCTGCCGGCTGGCCCCCGGTGGCTGGCCGGTAATGCGCTTGAATGCACGGCTGAACGCTGCCTGGGAGGTGTAGCCCAGGCGCAGCGCCACTTCTTCGATGGGTAAACGCTCCAGGGTCAGCCATTGGCTGGCCAGGCGCATGCGCAGTTCCGTCATGTAGCGCAGTGGCGGGAGACCCAGGGTGGCCTGGAAGCGCTCGGCGAATACCGAGCGGGAGGTGTGACACTGCGCGGCCAGTTCGGCCACGCTCCAATCGCGCCCGGGTTGCTGGTGCAGCACGAGCAGGGCGCCCGCCAGGCGTGAGTCGCGCAACGCGGCCACCAGCCCCGAGGCATTGCCGCAGGCGCATTCCACCCAACCCCGCACAATCATGGCAGCCACCACATCGGCCAGGCGCGTGAGGATGCCGGGGTAGCCGACGCGAGCCGCGGCGACTTCGCGCTCCATCACCGCCAGGATTGGCATCAGGCCGGGGTAACGCTGGCCCTGGGCATCGATCAGCATCAAGGCTGGCATCAGGCTGCCGAGCCCCTGGAGACTGCCGAGTTCGAACTCCATGCAGGCGCTGAACAGCAACGTGCTAGGCGGTGAGTCCGGTGATGCATCCACGGCGCAGACGGTCTCGCCCAGTGGTGTCGTGTCAAAGCCGCCGATGTCCTGCACCGTCCTGTCCGCACTGGACAGCAGCGCATGGGCACCGCCGTGGGAGATGAACACGGCATTGCCCGCCGACAATTCGAACAGGCTGCCGTCATCGGTGCGCAGGGTGGCCGTACCTGCGGCGAGGAGGTGGAAGTAGGCATGCCCCGGTCTGGCGTCAAAGCCCATGCCGAAGGTCGGTCCGGCCTGGATGCGTCGGTACTGCACGCCGCGCAGGCGCATGCCGCGCAGCAGTTCGTCGATAAGGTCGGAGGACAGGTTGAAGGGCGCTGCTGCAGTCATGTTCGGGGTTTCAGTCAAAAACTCAAGGGTTTGCATCATAGATCATCCGGGTTGGCGAACCTAGACTGGCCGTCGTGCTAATTACCGAGGATGTCGTGTGATGAATGATTGTGTAGCCCAAGCCGCTCGCCCTGCCCAGGTGGCGCCCGATGCGCCCGCCTGGATGGCGGTGTTTTCCCTGGCCATGGGGGTGTTCGGCTTGTTGACGGCCGAATACCTGCCGGCCAGCCTGCTGACGCCGATGGCGCTGGACCTTGGCGTGTCGGAAGCGCTGGCCGGCCAAGCCGTGACCGTGACGGCCGTGGTGGCGTTGTTCGCCGGGTTGCTGGTACCGGGCCTCACGCGTGGGATCGACCGGCGCGTGGTGCTGTTGGGATTCTCCCTGCTGATGATTGCATCCAACCTGTTGGTGGCGTTTTCCTCCAGCCTGGCGGTGCTGCTGTTGATGCGCATCCTGCTGGGTGTGGCGCTGGGAGGCTTCTGGAGCATGGCGGCGGCGGTCGCGATGCGCCTGGTGCCGGCGGCGCTGCTGCCCCGTGCGCTGTCGATCATCTTCAGTGGCATTGCCGTGGGCACGGTGGTTGCCGTGCCGTTGGGCAGCTACCTGGGCGGCCTGTATGGCTGGCGCAGTGCATTTTTGGCGGCGGCAGCGGTCGGCGGGGTGACGCTGGCGTTCCAGCTGTTCACGTTGCCACCGTTGGCCCCCACGGGCAGCGCACGCTTGCGCACGGTACTGGATGTGCTGCTGCGCCCTGGCATCGCCATCGGCATGTTGGGCTGCGTGCTGGTGCACACCGGGCACTTTGCGCTGTTCACCTACATCCGGCCGTTCCTCGAAAGCACCACGGGCGTGGGCAGCGAAGGGCTGGCGTTGATGCTGCTGGGGTTCGGTGCAGCCAACTTCGTCGGCACGCTGTTGGCCGGTTGGATGCTGGTGCGTTATCCGCGCGGCACCTTGGTGCTGATGCCGGTATTGGTGGGCGTCGCAGCGCTGGCCCTGGTGTTGCTGCCGGCCTCGCTGCCAGGCCAGGCCTTGCTGCTGGCGTTGTGGGGCATGGCGTTTGGCGGGGTGCCGGTGGCGTGGTCGAACTGGGTGGCCCGCGCCGTGCCGGATCAGGCTGAAAGTGCCGGTGGCATGGTGGTGGCATCCGTGCAATCGGCCATTGCGGCGGGTGCGGCCGGTGGGGGCGCGATGTTCAGTCTCAGTGGCATCAGCGGGGTGTTTCTGGGCGCCGGTGTGTTGATGTTGTTGGCCGCCTTGTTGATTGCACTGCGGGTAACAGTGTCGGGCAATGTGGCCGTGGGTGCACCGCTGCATCTTTGACGTCAGCCTGGAGATTGGCCGCATTCACGGTGTGACGAGCCATCGACCTTTGGTTTAGTCTGGAGCGCTTCGTTGAACGCAAGCACATTTGGAGCAGTCAGCATGACCGATTACGTACCCCCGAAAGTGTGGAGCTGGGAGACCGAGAATGGCGGCACTTTCGCCAGCATCAACCGGCCTGTGGCCGGCGCGACCCATGAAAAAGAATTGCCGGTGGGCAAGCATCCGTTGCAGTTGTACTCCCTGGCCACGCCCAACGGGCAGAAGGTTACGATCCTGCTGGAAGAACTGTTGGCCCTGGGGCACAGCGGTGCGGAATACGATGCCTGGCTGATCAAGATCGGTGACGGCGACCAGTTCGGCAGCGGCTTCGTGGGGGTGAACCCCAACTCCAAGATCCCGGCACTGCTGGACCGCAGCGGCGCCGCGCCGATTCGGGTGTTCGAGTCCGGAGCGATCCTGCAATACCTGGCGGAGAAGTTCGGTGCGTTCTTCCCCACCGAACCCGCCGCCCGCGCCGAATGCCTGTCGTGGTTGTTCTGGCAGATGGGCAGCGCCCCCTACCTGGGCGGTGGTTTCGGACACTTCTATGCCTACGCGCCGAGCAAGATGGAATATGCGATCAACCGGTTCGCCATGGAGACCAAGCGTCAGCTCGATGTGCTCGACCAACGCCTGGCGGTGAGCGAATACATCGCGGGTGATGAGTACACCATCGCCGATATTGCGATTTGGCCGTGGTATGGCGGGCTGGTCAAAGGTCGCTTGTATGGCGCGGCGGAGTTCTTGTCGGTGCATGAGTACACGCACGTGTTGCGCTGGGCAGACACGATCGAAGCGCGGCCGGCGGTGCAGCGCGGCCGGCGGGTGAATCGGGTGTCCGGTGAGCCCCATGAGCAATTGGCCGAGCGGCATAACGCCAGCGACCTGGACTAAAGGCCTGACGCGGTAAGAAATGTGGGAGCGGGCTTGCTCGCGAATGCGGAGTGTCAGTCAACAGATTCATTGGCTGATCCACCGCAATCGCGAGCAAGCTCGCTCACACATTTGGATTTGTGTATTTCACTCTACTTGTAGCGCTGCTCAAACACTGCCACCTGCTCCGGCTTGATCAGTTCAAACGGCACCCACACTTCCGACTCAATCGCCTCGCCCTTGATCATTCGCACCGCCGCCTGCACGGCCTGGGTAGCCTGGGCCTTCGGGTCCTGGAACACCGACGCCGTCAGCAACCCCCGCTTGATCGCTGCCAGCCCATCGGGCAAGCCATCGATACCCACAATCGCCACTTCACCCTTGGTTTTTCCCGCCTGCTGCAAAGCCATGGCCGCGCCAATCGCCATTTCATCGTTATTGGCCACGATGGCATCGAACTGCGTGCCCGCCAGCAGCCAGTTGCTGGTCAGGTCCATGCCCTTGCTGCGTTGCCATTCGGCACTTTGCTGCTCGACCACCTTAATGCCGGGAAAGTCCTTGAGCACCTGTTTGGCGCCCTCGGTGCGGTCGTGGGTGGCGTTCTGTGCGAGATCGCCCATGATGATCGCCACGTTGCCCTTGCCACCGAGTTTTTCCGCCAGGTAGCGCATCTGCAACTGACCGGCCTCGATGTCGTTGGAGGCTACGGTGACCACGCCTTTGGGCAGAGTGCGCTCGTCCGGGTGACGGTTGACGTACACCAGCGGCGTCTTGGCCGCCACGGCAGCGCGGGTCATGTTGGCGGTGGCGGCGGTGTCCACCGGCAGTACGATCACCGCGTCGACCTTCTGGTTGAGGAAGCCCTCGACCTGATTAAGTTGGCGCACCACGTCGCCCTGGGCTTCTTCGAACT
>Ga0247730_1001636_pt1 | contig 12022 bp, 10 predicted proteins | sample UWRJL073202C2_FD_180959 | JGI IMG/M metagenome (GOLD analysis project Ga0247730, IMG submission 180959) | Plant litter microbial communities from Arlington Agricultural Research Station in Wisconsin, United States - UWRJ-L073-202C-2 | ecosystem: Environmental > Terrestrial > Plant litter >...
TCTGCCTACAGAGGTAAACAATGCCTCTCACTCCTGCCCAAACGACAAGACCGCAAGGCACATCTTTGATAGACTTGTCTGGCATCTGCAAAACTACCGAGTTGGGCTTGACCTACTCTGCGAGTTTAGCGACTGTACGACCAGAAGTATCCTTGGCAGGCTTACCTCTTTGACCATCGTATTAGTGAGGATATCGATCTTACTCTCCTTGAATGTCGATTCAGTGTAGCTGATCAATTGCTTGCTGAACATAGGCAAGACGGAAGGAAGAGCTTCAACCAAGCTAATCCTCAAGTTTGCGGCAAGCTCAGGATACCAAGCTTTGAGATCTTCCTGTAAGTCGGTTCAGCCTAAGCCGGAAAAGGGATAGGGAGCCGGCATACCTCCAAGAAATCATGCATTTCTCCACTAGAACCTCACGCATCAGTCAAGAAATCAAGTTGATGCTTGGAAGTCTTACCTGACTTCAATTCCGGTGGGACCTCCACCAACGACAACCTGGACACATGGCTAAGTCCAAGAGTCAACGAAATAGAAATTAAGATACGGACGATATGCATTAAACGCTCAATCTCCTCTGCTGACTGGCCAGGGAAAGCAGCAGTCTCAATACCTAAGAGCCATAAATAAAAGTGGTCTTCCAAGGAAACAAGAACGTACAGTCAAGCAATCTCGTTTGCATCTAGGAAGATAGTCAGCCATGACCTGATATTAAGACGTAAGCGACAACACACCTTCTCAGCGTCGTGCATCTCCTTCATGAAGCAAGCATGCTCCTGGACACCTGGGATACCGAATGTTTGAACCTCTGCACCGACTGCATAGACAAGATAGTCGTAAGGTATCTGGGTGTTTGACACAGCACCACGGATTTCGGAGTTATCTGAACGTCATGTTCAGCCCAATGTCGTGTATCAACTGAGAATAGGCGCACCGCTGAGAGTTACCGTCTTATTTATTGGCTGAAAGAGTCTTTAGCAATAGAATTTAAGAATAGAGCATATGACGCAAACGTACGTCAATTTCTTGTGCTTCAGCTTCAATTACTGCGACTTCTCTCTCCTTGTGTCGGGTGATATAACGCGTAGGTTGCAGAATCGACCGAGGAGAGAGCGTGCCAACAGCAACACTGGGGAGTAAGGGAGTGAACAGGAAGTAGTTTTTGGGACTGATAACAACCTAAAGACAATTGAGGGTAAGTAGGCGCTTAAAACATCGCTAGTGACGCTACGTACGACATTGTATTCGGTCGTGTCAACTGTCTTCAAGAAACTGGTAGCTCCCCATCCACTACCAAGAACAACAACCGTCTTCTTCGAGGGATCATACGGAAGTTGAGTACCGGGGTGACGACCTTTCTGGGTGAAGTAGTAGAAAGCTCCAGCGCTTCCGGCTAGCGTAACGAGGGTCACTCTGCCCAATCCTCTCAGGAATGAACTCCATTTTGAGCGAACGCCTCCCGGAGGAGGTTTCTGGGATAAGATATTTCAGAAAAGGCACGCTCAAAGTGTGTGCAGCTCACATACTATACTTGCCACAGGCTCAGTCTCGATTTTTGTCTCTGCAAAAGTACGTCTGAAAGGCTGGGCTCGAATCTGTCGAGACACCGATCTGGAAGCAAGGCCTAGAGGGACGTTTGAAGTTAGATACAGTTCTCACTGGGTCTAGAGACGCGTACTGTTGACACGGCGTGATAAAAACATCTTGCTGGTGCGAAATGGATATCTGTGGCTTCTCCAATCCAGCCGGTTCTGCAAATGCAGCGGGAAAAGGAAAAGGTTAGAAGGAAGCCTGTGTTAGGAATTTTGTCTGGACAGCTCCGTCATTCCGCAATTCGGAATTGACGGCAAGTATTCCCACGTGTCTCTCCGCTCCTTCAGAGAGGCAAGGTCGTAAAACACTTTTGAGACCAAATAAATGTACAATAGATAATAATACAAGTTGAATGTGTGTCCTTTCTCTACTGCGAGTTGTACTTTTCCATAACGACTTTCTCGACGAGCTTTTTGGGGAACTTCCTACTCGTCCATAATTCAAACTGGTGGAATCCTTGGTGCAGGAGTACCTCAATACCAGGAACCATGGACCACTTCGTTTTCTCTGCCATGTTCAGAAGCGGCGTGCGGACTGGCTTGTAGGCCATATCTACCACCACCGAAGGACCGTCCCGGTATTTGAAAAGGCTCTCCGGTAGGAACAATTTCTTCGGGTCCGCGCTGTCTTCCGTCGTCGTGTTATACGCCGGCACTGTGCTCACAATCACATTCGGGGCGGGGTTGGTATCTGTCCATTCGCCCAATATTTCCAGCACAGTGATGGGGGCATCCGAGAACTCCTCTACCAGTGCTTGGGCTTTCGCTATCGTTCGGTTGTATAGGTAGATCTTTCTTGCGCCTAGGGCATTCAAAGCATAGATTGCCGCGCGTGCGGTTCCTCCAGAACCGAGAATTAATGCGGCATGGATCTCACCAACATGCCACCCAACGGTCTCCCGAATGCCGAGCCAGTCTGTGTTGTCACCCAGTGTCTTTCCATCCCCCAGAGGCGCAATGGTGTTGACAGCGCCAATCTTCTTCGCGGCAGGAGTGAGTTTGTCAAGCAGAGGTATTACATCTATCTTGAAGGGGATCGTGACTGAAGCACCACCGAAGTCGGGCCCGAAGATTACACTCTTTACGTGGTCATTGACCTCAGGAGTCTCGCAGAGCTCGTAGGTGTGAGGAAGGCCGAGCGCCTTGAAGCCTGTGTTGTGCATGACAGGCGACATAGAGTGAGAAATGGGGGTGCCAAATAGGTAGAACTTCCGTGCAGGGAGTTGTCCTAAAAGATAAAGTGCTGTCTGAATTTCGCCAAAGGTGAGCTGTCCTGGACCTGATTTGCTTGGAAGCAGGCCATGGGTGACAGGGGAGAATGTAGTGTTGAACACTCGTGACATTTGGCCGACAGATCCTTGGTTAATAGCGAGTAATGGCTTCCTACCGCTCTTGGACAATGCGAACTTTTGCAAGTCCAGGTTGTCGCTGACATTCTTGGCTGTGCCCACAATCTCGATGATATCGCCTATGGTGTCTGCAAATTCGTAGCGCTCCCTCACTTCAGGACCAGTCCAACTCATGCTACCCGTAAAATCATGCCAGGATGCGATGATTTGGGAGGAGCCTTTGCGGTCGCGTAACGTGTAGATGATATTGCGCGGCATCGACAATTCGACGTCAATGTACTCCACGGCTAACCGAAGCGCCAGCTGCAGAAGCCTAGCAGCTTCGCGTTTGGCCCCATCTGGGAACTGTCCACCTTGAGACTGAGAGCGGAGAGTAAATATGATAGGCAATCGTGTCACTCTTCTCAGAGACGAAACTTGATCTGAAATGAATGTCTCGTCGGGAATGTAAGGACCTGGTTTCCCGATGTCTTCCGGGGCTCTCAGCAAATCTGCGCGCACTTCTATGGCATCAATACCGATCGTGAGCTCTTCCATGTGAGGGAAAGCCATCGTGACGTCTGGGTAGGTCAAGGAAAGGAAGTATGATCGCTTTCCTTCGCCTATGTTTTGAGCGTGGTTTGGACGTTGACCAGTGATATGCTGGAAGAAACGAGCAACTTCTTTACGGGTGCCCTTGATAATCTCTGGGTCAATTTCCTCGCTAACGGACCCTCCGACGTGGTTGAAGAACTCGTGGCTGGAGCATTCGTGGTACCAAGGATCTCGACGCGCCGACACTTCAGCGATAGACTCCTCGTAAGAGGGCCGGCTTGCATCAACACCAAGGTATTGAACAATCTCCTCAACCGGTCGTTTAACATGGACGACCGGACCTCTTCGCTGAGCATACTGATGCAAGAGTTCTCTAGCAGGTTCCGTTTCTACGATTCCGCCTCCCAAGCTGAGAATATGTCCTGTCGGCTTGCGATTCAACAACTCCTCTAGGGACTTTAGCTCGGCAACACGAAAGGCTGGCCACCCATTGGCTGTGACAAACTCGCGCACATTGCCGTGCTTCTGCTCAAAGTAGCTATCGGCATCCACGCATTCCCACCCTAGAGCAAGGGCAGCCGTGTTCGCTGTGAATGTCTTCCCCGAACCACGCATCCCGACAATGATAACCGATGCCGTTGCAGAGGAATTAGTCGGATTTCCGCTTGCAGATGCAAGGTCTTGCTCTAAGAATGGTAGTTCGATTCCTTTAATCTCAAAACCGATCTATGGTTATGTCAGGATTTTGATTACAGAATATAATCAAAGAAAGACTAGCCTTGTTCTTCAAGTCATCCCACCAATTTGGCCACGTCTTCTCGACGCATCTCTTTTCTTCCATGATCGTACCCTCTATCACACAGCCAAGGACGCTGAAAGCCATCGCAACTCGATGGTCATCGTAGCAGTGAACTATGATATTGCGCTTCAACTTGTCCATAGGTTTCCCATTGATCTCTAATCCATCTCCGAGCTCCGTGGTCTGCACACCAAATTTGGCTATCGAGAAGAAATCAGGATTCGACTATCTGTAAGCTTGCAGAAGAACATACCGAGCTCGTCGATCATCGCCTTGATTCGATTGCACTCTTTCACCCTTTGATTTGCGATTCCCACAATCCTCGTTTTCCCATGTGCAACGGCTGCCAACACAGAAGCAGTCAGGAAAGCGTCTGTCATGATTTCCATGTCAATCTCCAGAGCTTTCAGCTGTCCAACAGGAGGTCCCTGAACCGTCGTTCGACTCTCTGTCTGGGTAACGGTGCATCCCATGGGCTCCAACACCTCTTTCGCAAACCGTGCGTCGCCTTGCAGAGACAGAGTCCCAATGTTTTCGATCGTGCAAGAGGTACCTGTGATCGCTGCAATAGCCAGTGGATAGGTGGCACTGCTCGCATCAGACTCAATGTTGTATACTTCCGGGTTGACGTAGCTGCCCTTCGGGATATCGTAGATATCCAAGTTTTTCCCTGTGCTGTCGACCCTCCTGGTAGCAGTAATGCCAAACGTTTTCATCATCGCGATAGTCATGTCGATGTACGGCTGGGAAATGACTTGACCTCCCGTAAGCTCAAGGGTAATTGGCTCGGCAGCGTATGGGGCACAGAGGAGTACAGAGGAGACGTATTGGCTTGACACGCTCGCAGCCAATTTGATATGGCCACCTTTCAACCCATTCGGAGAGATAGCTAGGGGCAGGCAGCCGTCAGTCTCCTGGAATTGGATTTCACTACCGTTCTCTCGTAGAGCAGTAACGAGAGGCCCGATCGGTCTCTGTTTCATCCGCGCGTTGCCTGTGAGGATAGTTTGTTCCGCTTCGTCTTCAGGTGTCTTCTGAACGAGAGTACAAACAGTGGTCAAGAACCGTGCGGCGGTGCCCGCGTTTCCCAAGTACAACTCTTTCCCGTTTGCGGGGACAGAAAGAGAACCGCGGCCGCCCTCCACCACAATCGTCTCTCCAGCATCCTCCCATGCAAATTTGGCGCCCTATGATACGTTAAATTAGAAACGAATATTAGCGCCGAACGAAACACCAAATAACCCACTTTGAGCTCTAATAATGCTGCCATCATCACCTGTGTATCATCTGAATGCAGCAGGTTTTTGAGCCTGCACGTTCCGGAACCGAGTGCAGCAAGCACCAGCGCCCTGTTCGAGATGCTCTTCGATCCAGGCGTAGTCATTGTAACTGGATGCTTGGATGGCCCTGCTCCCGGTATCACCTCTGCAGCTTCGGCCATAGTAGTAGCAATCACCTCGTCCGCAACCACTGTCGCCTTCTGTTCCAATGTGGCTCCAATCTTCGTGAGCAACACAATCTTCTTCCCTTTCCCTGCATTCTTCTTGTCAATGGCCATGATATCCATAAGCCTCTCAATCGTCAACGCTTTCGCAGCTGGGACATTGGCTATCCTAGGATCGGAGAGTAAGATGGGCAGGTTATAGGATTTCAAGCACCTGGCCAGTCGTCCTATGCTGACTTGGCTGAGAATACCAAGATTTCTCGCCACCTCCGCTTCCAACAGCATTCCAACACTAACGCACTCTCCGTGAAGCAGCGTGGGCGTCAAAACAGCCTCAATGGCATGGCCAATCGTATGTCCAAAATTCAGCAAATTTCTTAACCCAGTTTCGCGAGGGTCGATTGTGACCACATGAGACTTGACTGCGATAGAGCCTTTGATGACGGAGAGTAAGAGTTTCTGTGAAACGGAACGAGTAGACTCCGAGCGCCCTGCAGCATTCTCAGATGGAGTCTGAATGGCAGCGAAAATCTCTGCTGGATGAGATTCTAGGGAAGTGAATTCTGCCTCGTCCCAAATCGCGGCCGTCTGTTAATGTGAGTTAATCAGTGAATGGGGTTTAATGTGAGAAAGTGGAGAACGGACTTTGATGACCTCTGCCATACCATTAGAGAACTCTCTGGGAGGTAACGTCTCCAGGAAGGCAGCGTCAATGAAGATGAACTCTGGTTGCCAGAAAGAACCAATGAGATTCTTTCCGTAAGAGGTGTCAATAGCCGTCTTCCCTCCAACACTGGAGTCCACCATGGCCAACAACGTTGTAGGGATCTGTACGAACCGCAATCCACGCATGCTGCAAGATCCAATTGTCAGCTCGAATACACAGAAGCGAGGTGACGTTTAGACGTACAAAGTTGCGGCTACGAATCCAACTAGATCACCAATAACCCCTCCTCCCAGCGCCAGAACCACCGTATCTCTAGTACACTTCTTGAAGAATAGAAAGTCCTCGATTACGGCCTTCTGCTCTCTACTCTTTGACGTCTCTCCAGGGCTGATAACATAGCTCAGAAACCTTCCTGATTTTTCATCCAACCTATTTTGAAATTCCGTCTCGAAAGCCTTGAGGTATAGGTTGGCAACATGGCTGTCTGTGACAAGGACGTAGGTGGATGATGCGAGCGTGGACACTACAGTCTCTACGATGTGGGGAATGAGATGGAATCCACAGTGAATGGACTCTTTTCCGAGCACAGAAACTTTCTGCACGTCGGTTGCAGAAGAGCCCATGGCTGGTGGGTGTACGATGAGAAGGGAAATGACTCGAAATTGCCGAAATTTTGGGAGTCTATGTATACAGTTTCCTTATGGGGACTGAAGATCATGTATTAGCCCGGCGTATAAGCGGGCATACCAGTTTCCAATAAACAAAAGTAATTGTATTCTCTACATGGATGTATCTTATATCTTGCCTCCGAAACTTTTATTGCGATGCAGGTACCTGCTTTACTGAACCATCCCGAGATTTCACGGTAACGCTACCATCCTATCAATCAATTTAGTCAGTGAGTAGACGTAGTAGAGAAAGTTAACAAACTTCATTGCCAAAGTACGCTGCCTCTGCCATATGGCAGAAGAGTCCGACTTCAACTACACCGGTCAACATCTTGATTTTTGCCATGATGGCGAAGGGATCTTGCATATCCTCCTGAGAGAATGGCGCGTCTATAATGAAATTGCCGTTGTCTGATACAACGGGACCAGCTGTAACAACGCCAATTAGAAATGGTCCTACGGATCTGACGAATCCTGCTTGCCTTTAGCGACAGCCATGCGCAGGGACGCTTGTGGCGAGCCTAAACGATACTGCAGATTCTGCAGCACTTTCGCGTACGCAAATGGAACGACTTCGATGGGAACACCAGGTTTGAACTAGTGAGATAGCGTTAACGCGGGTTCGGGAACGAATTTGGGTAAACCCACGTTTGTGCATAGCAATTCGACGTTCTTCCTGAAGTCTGCTACCAAGATAAAACTTGGGACTGCAATGAGTGATCCAGCAAGAGCATCTAGCAATATCGCTTACGTTCTAGCTGCTTCCGCAAGAACTTTCTCGCGCAGATGACAAGCTCCTCCACCTTTGATGCAGTTTAACTGGATATCTACCCTGGGTATTCACGATTTAGCTCAAGTTCGGACTGGTAAAGAGGAGAGACATACTCATCTGCACCATCGAGTGTAACGTCGATGGTCGGATACTGGTCTACGTCTCCAAGAACTAATCCAGAGTCCACTATCAAGCCTTTCGACTGGAATCCTATTCTCACAAGTTCATGGCCTGGGCTGTGAGCATTTGAAAGCGAACATACCAGTAGGGATAAAGACTCGTTCGTGGTTTACTTCGTTTCCTTGTTGAACGATCCGCTCTACGACATATGGGACAGTGGATCCTTGCAGAGTGTAAGCTTTGAGAATGGTTCAGCTAGGATGAATATTACCAGATCCTATGCCGATTACCTGTGATATTGTAAATATGTATCTGCACATAAGCATAAGAGATTTCCGTGACGCACCTTGTGCTCTGGTTTCACCCAGTGGTCTACAGCAGTCCACGCTGCTAGCTGCTTCGAGCGCTCAAGAACATTCAGCTTAGCGTCATGAGGGATCGGCGACTTCAAAACACCCAAGACTGTTTTTTCATAATCAGCGATACAATCTGCAAAAAAGCCTGGTTTACACGAACTGGGGCCTCGTTCTTCGCCTGGGGTCACTGGTCGGACTACTGAATTTCTGAGGTCCAAAGGAGGCCTGAGCATCGACGGCGGCTTGTAGGAAGGGACGTCAGGGAGGGTGAGATTGTTAGGGTGAGGTTCTGAAGGCAAAGGCATCTTGGGAATCCGGGACAATAGTCGCGAGTGTCTGAGGTCAACTCTGACGTGCGGGTAAATGCGAGGTGAAGGTCGGAAACAAGTCAGCATATCATGCCTGGATCCCGTCCGGGCCGTTACTACCGGTCCTTGCACTTGAACGTCGACCATGAGAGCAGTGAGAGGTCAGGACCAATTACTTATTGATGGGCTGATATTCATGCCACTCTAGGAACCTTGCTCACTTGGTATGGACGTTATATCACATCCTAAAATGAGCACATGAGCATTAACACTTGTAAAGTGATGCAGCAGTCAAGCAAATCTTGTTAGCCATGAATGAGGGCATGCAGTTTATCATCGAGGATTTGGACGACTTTCACCTCCTCATTAAACCTGAGCGGGAATACGATGTCAGGGCACAGTTAGAGGCCGAGGTGCGTGTTTGAACATCAGCAAGACCAGTAGTAGTCAACTGACGCAACATTTAGCTGGAGAAGAACACCTACAGTCTCGAATAAATATACTTTTACTTCCGTATCTTCTTCCTGTGTATTATCGAACAGAACGTTCAACCTATTGTCATAGCTTCGTCTGCCGGTAGAGCAGGTGCAGGAGAGGGTGTTCCTGAAGCCGTCGCCCCATTCACATGAACCTCGTTGTCGCCACCACCTTCGCTGTCTTCATCTTCATCTTCCTCGTCCTCCTGCTCTTCTTCATTCGGTGAATTGCCTCTCGGATCCCACGTCAACTCTTCAGGCTCTTCCACCGCCACCTCTACCCGCTCTTTCCAATCCGCCCTCTCCTTCAACAAAGCTACTGCTCTGACAGCTCTATCCACCCTTCTATCATGCGCTTCCCGTATCTCAGTACACTCCCTCAAGACGTCTTCGTACTCTGGCTTGCGACTGTGAGAGCTTCCTGTGACATGGCTGCTGGGTAATGCACCACCAAGAACGGCCAACGAGCCTCGTGTAGCCATATGCTCTGAAATTCGACGAACAGTATCGTTTTCCATCTTCAACACGTCCATTGTCTGCTGTGTTCGCAGAAATGGAACGACCTCCGTGTCATAATGAGCTTCTGGAATAGCATAGCCGGGATGCAGCTCCAACTTCCGATACGGGCTGGATTCGTTCGGATTGGTGCCCATAAGTGAATTGGACAGGGTATGCGTCTGAGATAGCAGTAAATTGTATTTCGATAGTATATCAGGCCACGGAACCATGAATGGCTGGTGGCCGAGTTCGATGGTCTGGTGTAATGCTTTTATAGACTCTACAATCTGATCTGCTTTGAACTTGAGTGACTGCAATTGAGGATTGGGCATCTCAGTTGCGCCGAAGTCAAGTTTGGGATCGTTGGGAGCAGTCTGCATAGCTGGAGGAAGCTGAGCTTGCATGATGGAAGTTGGAATGAAAGCGTCCTTAAAGCAACTGGTTTACGTAACCTTCGTCCCAAACCGATGCTTCATCAACGACTGTACATAGCCTGAAAGAAAGGCTCTGTGCTTCAAGCTTCAAGACGTTGCTGTGGTCCATTATGATTGGCTAAGAACGGGATTCCACGTTAGGTTTGAACGACACTGCAACATGTCTATCTGCACAGTCCTAACCCTCATTATCCCGCTTTAACAGCCTCGCGGAAACTCGGGTCGGTGCTCTGGAAGTATAGTTGCCTGTCGCCTTCTCGTCTTCGTTCTGGATGATGAGGCCTCCGGTTGCTTGCTGCCACGTCTAGGCGAACTTTCCCCTCTCCTGCTCTTTCCATTTGGAGAGGATACTTGCGTGGCACTTGTACCCGTCGATTCATCTGCCCTCTTCACCTTCTATGTCCGTCACTTGGTCCAGAATCTGATTGCTTCTTCGGTATTCTATCAATTCATTGCTGATTTTTCGTGCTGGAAAGATGCACGGTGAGAGCACTGGCGACATCACGAGCGTCCTGAAGAGCGTTTGCGATCTCTGAGCAGTATCGTACGAATATGGGGGTGTTGTAGGGAAATCTAGCTACTTTCTCAAGGGCCAGTCCATAATTAAAGCGCACGCTTGGTTCAGAGCGTCAGCAAGAGACTTTACGAGCTCATAGCCATTCGTATGAGATGATCGGTCGAAAGACTTTCGTCGACTGACAAAGGCCACGGTAGCCTCTTCGCCAAACTTCTCTGCTGCGGCTTCGCAGATAGTGGAATAGACGACAAGGAGCTTCTCGTACGCCAAATCCTCTGAGTTCGCTTGGCCTGATGCCGCCTTCTTCTCTGCAAGCAGGCCTGCTTTTCTCATAGCAGACGGGGCCTTTTTGAATTGAGCCCATCGACCATCAGTCGTGATCGCGCCGTTCTTGACCAACCGCTGGTGCACTGCCTTAACGTCGTCGGCTGATATATCTCTCAAGACGGGATCCTGGAAGAAATACATCGGAGCTTCCACAACTCGTCCGCGAGCGGCGTCTACTACTATATTGTGATATTGATCCAGCGTCAGATTAGAGAAGTTCTGAAGGTGAGCTTGCTCCGACTTGACCACTTTTGGAGATTCGATCACCCGCGGGATATATTTAGCACTTTGGCTACCTCCGTCCACACTAGCGACTGTAGTGGGTGTATCCGAGCAAGGAAACGTGTTAGACATGATGTTGGTTGACGTGGAAGAATAATGTCACGCGTTACACAGTCGCTGCAGTGCAAGAGATGTGAGATCGCAGGAACTCATATGTAAGGCCTCAAATGCGTTGCTCCCAGAGCTGTGTTCAACGGAGTTCACGGGAACTCCTGCAAGATCGTCGATAACATATCAGTTCCCGAGAACATTGAGTGTAACAGTAGGGAGACAGTGTTATACAAGGGCAGGTTCTTAAGAACTAGTCAACTCTGAAAAGCTTGAGTCACTAGGCCTATAATCGACCTCTATACACTTTAGAGAGAAGATGGTTACAGTATAGAGGCCTGTAAAACTGAGTTTAGACGCCTTACGATTGAGATTCATCTAGATTGGGACGTTTTGATTAGCTATTTTAGGGCAACACAGTCCCTACGTGTCTAGAGTACTAGTGTCCCAAATAAGACTAAATACATGGGCTATAGCTACCCAGACTGATATATGCTCTGCCCTGCCCTCCCGATGCTTTCTGCTCCTTGTGCCTTCTTAGAGTTGAGATGAAACCTAGTGCACTTACCGCTCAACAAAGCAGAATGAATTGCTCTCTCTCTCACGCCCTCTAACATCATACGAGCGCACTGACAGTACAAACTGGATATCATTGATTACCGTCCTTCCCGCTTGTCATAGTCTTCATGTATAAGCCATTTTGGGCGTTTCACGACTCGAAAGGCTTCCCAGGCTTGACTGGATTTGCTACTCTCGAGTGCGCACATCGCTCTCTCAGCTAAAGTATAAAAGCATGAAGGACATGGCCAAAGAATAATCAGCATTCCTGCT
>Ga0247730_1001638_pt1 | contig 11987 bp, 11 predicted proteins | sample UWRJL073202C2_FD_180959 | JGI IMG/M metagenome (GOLD analysis project Ga0247730, IMG submission 180959) | Plant litter microbial communities from Arlington Agricultural Research Station in Wisconsin, United States - UWRJ-L073-202C-2 | ecosystem: Environmental > Terrestrial > Plant litter >...
TGCTATCGTCTCCGGCCCCCTTGCGCACGTTTGCGCCGGTTATACCCTCACGGTCGTCTTCTCGATGTGATATGTCGCCTTTCGTTATTCTGCGCAGTTCACTGACCCCGACCCCGCAACACCCGTCCTCATCCGCCTTAGCCTCCTTGGTACTCCCCATTATTGTCCTTCGATTCTCCGAGTATCGTCAGGCGACCTTCCTGTTCCACATGCCATTCACCGAGTGAAGTTCCCGAGTGAGATTCTCTAGCATGGATCTGTTGTTCCCGTCGCCACCCCTGGCTTCTCTCGATTTCAGCAGCTTTCACCCGGTCACTCAGTGCCTTGGGGCGAACTGGTTCAACTCATGCCGAGTGTTAGCCGCTAATTACATCGAACCCCTGGATATTCGACCTCGTTTACGGCCAGAACGACACTGGTGGACTTGAAACGGCTGGAGGGACAAAAATTCGAACTTATTTGGGCTAGATAGCATGGAAGACTTTTACAGCGAGAACGAAATCCTCTAGTTGTGTGCCCAGGCTGAGCATTCACACCGAAAATTGGATGAGATTGCAAGCTCATTGCTGAGGGTTCCTAACGCGCGCTTCAAATCTATTGCCAGTGAAAACCTGTATCTTTTGCCTTTTCGCGTGAAAGCGATGTTATTTCTAGAAACTGTCTTGTTCGTGCATTTCCCCCAGTTTTTATTCTCAAGGCCAATAAACATACTTTTCCAAGCACAAAACGAAATAGCAGACAGCCAACTGGCTTTGAACAGAAGCGGACTGAACTCGTCCGTGTTAACGCCCAAGGTTTCCTTCAACCAAGCATGTGTCGTACAATCTCTCAACTATCTATCTCGTGTTATGCGACTAGAGTAATTGTGACTCGTTCAAAGCTGTGCGACAACAAATGGAATGGGAACCTTCGATTTTCTTCTATGGTGTAGTGGAGTCCGATAACTCGTGCTCAACCTTTTTACAGGCCGTTTTCAAGATGTCGGCAAGCTTGTCAAAATCTTCCAACTGCATTGACACGTCAGGCTCGCTCGCACTGCTACTGGCCATTGAACTGATAGACTCACCTCGAGCCATATCTGTGCGCTCAGACGTATCCACCACCTGTCATTGTGATAAAACGGCGAGCCAGAGGTTAACGCGTCCCGCATCAGCGTCTTTTTAAGTAAGGCTGAGACCTCCTCTGATTCAGTAAACCTGTCAGGGAACGGAAGAGCCACATTGGTCTGAAGAATCTGGTATAAAACTCGTAGAATGGGACCTTGTGAGGCAGGCATACCATATGCATCGTAAATTCACCGCGTGGGTCCAAAACGGTTGTTCCCAGTAGTCCTGCTAAGCGCTTCCCGCCTTCTATTGCTAACGTTTGGCAATAATCATTAATGGCTTTCTCTCCGCCTATGGACTTCCGAAACTCCAGTGCTGCAGGAATGGTGAGATAGGCCGGAAAGTTAATGGTTGCGTTCCATTCAAATTGCTGAACAAAGCTCTCCCATGGGTATTCTCTCTTTCCAGGAGAGATGTAAGCGTAAGATGTTGGGAAAGTTGCTATAATGTTCTTCTGGTTTCTGTTATGCCATGCATCAGCTGCAGCACTAGTACTCAGCTCCAGGATATATAGCCCAGAACACACCTTCTGGGAACATATAAAATAGCGCATGAACGCTTGACGAAGAGCCACTTGTGGCAGTTCTACACAGTAGTATGAGTTGTCGTTTAGGACCTGAGGGTCGTAGGATTGCATACACTGCTCCAGTAATCCGGTTGGACTTCATCTAGATTTATGTTGGGCTCTTGTCCAATTGAATGCGCTGCATCGACGACCGTTATAACATCGAAATTCTTGGCAATAGCTACCATGTCTTTCCACGGGAGAGCGAATCCAGGAAGCGAAGTGATACTGTCTACAATAGCGACTACCTTCCCATTCGTATGCTGTTTCTGTCAAAAAAAAAAAAAGAGGTTAGAAAGGAGCTTCTGCCTCGCATAGAAATATTGTACTGACCGACTTGATGTCCTGCAGAAACTGGCGCCAGTTCTCTATGATATTGTCCCACGTGTCAGGAAAAAGGATGTTAAATTGAGTAGTGCTAGGATGAGGGGGAATGTCGTTAATATACTGCGCAGTGCGCGATATAGAGTCGTATGTGGTAGTACCTGCGGTAAATGTGAGTGGATCCGAGCAATAACAACAAATAAAGCAAGCGTTCCACGCACAGGTAATGATAAGATCTTCCTTTGTCCAAATGAAGTTGCGTAGAACGGTGTTCAGACCATCAGAAGTGTTTGGGACAAGAACCACCTCGTCGTGGTCCTTTACTCCAATGAATTTGGCTATTTGTTTACGCGATTCGATGAGCAAAGGTTTATAGTCAAGGCGGTGAAATGTGTCTGGATTTGATTCGACTTGATCCTCTATCTTCCTGTATGCGTTTAAGACATAGTTTGGCAACGAGCCAAAAGACCCTGTGCAAACATGAACTTCATATGCATGGCCGCATGCAGACAGTGAGATACAACTTACCGTGATTAAAGTTGAGATATCTAGGATCGAAGCTAAAATTGCGCAGCATTCCATGTCCAAAGACTGCGGGTAATAGGAGGGTCGCAGACTCAGAAGAAAGTGAAGCTTCCATTGTTGATGTCGTGGTAAGAAGCGAGCCCCAGGTTCCTGACTCAGTTGGCTTTCGGAATGGGATTATTTGTGATGAGCAGCATCAAGTTCTGTAGCCCGCGGCCATCCATTGCATCCCCAACAATTGGTCCCGGTGATACCAGTCAGAGTGAAATGAGTTGAGCAAAGAGACAATATATCGAAACCCTGCATGCCGAGTCAAGGAGCATGTATAATCACTTATGGCAGCAGCACTTCTTTCAGTAGAAAGTGATGGCAATGATGTTCAGAAAATGGATAAACAGATCGACGAGTGTTACATTTATCGAGTTCCTTGTGGTGGACTTCGTAAGTCCTTTATAGCTTAGAAGAGGTTAACATTTCTTGCTCGACGTTTTTGCAAACCTCTTTCAAGACAACAGCTATCTTGTCAAAGTCTTCCAGCTAAATCAACGATTCAGACTGATGTAAAAAGTGGCTCTCTGCTGGTGCACTTACTTCGATCCATATTTGCGCGCTCAGGCGTATCCACCACTTGTTATTATGATAATGCGGGGATCCGAAAGCTGACCTCTGTACAAGCAGCTTCTTCGTCAGCAAAACTCGGACCTCGTCCGACGCAGTAAAACCCTCCGGGAATGGTAGAGCTACGTCCGTCTAGAAATATCGGTGTCAAGCTAAGTTTGCATTGAGATCAGAGATATAGCATACCATATGCATGGTGAACTCTCCCTGTGGGTCTAGAACACTTGTTCCAAGGCTCGCCGCCAGTCGTTTCCCACCTTCTATCGCCAAGTTATGACAATACTCATTGATGGCCTTTTCTCCTCCTATAGACTCCCGGAACTTAATTGCTGCTGGGACGGAGAGGTAAGCCGGGAAGTCGATGGTCCCATTCCATTCAAACTGCTGAACAAAGCTCTGCCATGGATAATCTCTGTTTGCCGGAGAAACATAAGCATAAGACGTCGGGAAAGTTGCCAATATATTTTTCTGATTTCTGTGTCGCCGTGAGCATTTATCAACTGTGTGCTACGGAGGAATATCTTGAGCCCCTACCTCTTGGGCACGTATAGAACAGCACATGATCGCTTGACGAAGAGCCATTTATGACAATTCTACGCAGGGATATGAGATGTTGTCTAGAAAGCCTAAGATTACGTACGCTACTCCAGTAGTCAGGTTGTACTTCATCCAAGTTTATGTCAGGCTCTTGTCCGATGGAATGCGCTGCGTCAATAACTGTCACAACATTGCACTCTTTCGCAATGGCTACCATGTCCTTCCAAGGAAGGGCACACCCAGGATGCGAGATGATACTGTCTATAATAGCGACAATCTTTCCGTTAGAATGCCTTCCTTCCTGAGAAATGGTGTTAGACAGAATTTTTTCGATCTTGCATTACGGAACTGCAGCACTGACAGTCTTGATATTCTGCAAGAATTTACGCCAGTTTTCGATAATGTTCTTCCGGGTGTCAGGAAATGTAATGGTGAATTGTGTACTGGTGGGATGAGGTGGAATGTCGTTCAGATACTGGGCAGTACGTGAGATAGAATTATAGGTGGTTGTACCTATTACTTTAAGCGTGAGCACTTTAAGATGCCAGGAGCTTGCCTTCACTAACATGTTATGATGAGATCCTCCTTGCTCCATATGAAGTTGCGAAGAACGGTGTTCAGGCCGTTGGACGTGTTTTGTACGAGAACGACTTCATCATGATCCTTCACTCCGATAAACTTGGCTAATTGCTTGCGTACGTCAACAAGTATTGGTTCGTAGTCAATCCGATGAAAAAGATCTGGATTTGATTCCGCTTGGTCTACTAGCTTTTTGTAAGCTTCCCCCACAGGTTTAGGTAGAGAGCCGTAGGACCCTGTAGAAGCATGGTTGGCCGTAGGACAGACGAGATGCCTGTAGTGGCTTACCATGGTTGAAGTTGAGATATTCGGGATTGAAGCTGAAATGCTGCAGCATGCCATGTCCAAAGGATGGAGGTGATTTGGGCGTCAGGGACGTAGCCAACGTCGAAGCACTCATGATGGTGGACGGTGGGAATTTGAAATGACTCTGAGCAGTTTGAGTGAGAGTTGCCGAATGTTACGGCCATAAACGACCACGTGGTCTAACACGCGCAAACAACACGCGGCACGCCCCATTAGGATTTGCTTCCGTTTCAAGCGTTTGCTAGCTACGTCCACCTCATCCGACCAGAATATCCCTTTCCACCTTCTCATCTCTGCGGAAAATACTATTTGGCCACGTTGCCCATCTAACGGACGAGTTATGGAGTCAATGACAGGGCTACGAAACTCTTCGTACGGCAAACGTCTCCGCGCTTCTGCACAGAGTCCAGACGACCGTCAGACGCCTCGTAAGCGCAGAAAGCGAACGATGCAGATCGTGCAAGGGGTGGAACCAGAGCTTACGACACCAGAACGATGTAGCACCCCATCCCGAAGTGCTTTGAGCACAAGAATGTTAAATGTGGATGATTCCCCCCCTGGGTCGTCGCCATGGGTTCCTGATTCTCCGCTGCTGTCAAAAGAGTACGGAGACAGATTCATTCCCCTACGAGAGTCGGATGATGTTCGCACGCCGTATCATCTTCTAGATTCTGAAGATAAAGAAAATGTGAGGCGGAGGTCAGCTAGGCTTACAGATGCTGTGACCATGCAAGGTGTGCCACCTTAACACTCGTGTATGCGTTGCTCGTACTCACTTCCCACGCTCATAAAGCGGACGATTTATTCACATCAGTCCTACGTTCTGAAACCTCGGATACACCTGGGCAATCCAGTCCTGCTGCCGGCTCACCTGTCAACCGGCCACTCCGCCACACCCGTTCACTGTCATTACCCCGCCGCCAGCTGTTCACATTTAACACTTCCTCATCACAACCCCGATCCCCATTGCAAACCATTGATACTACGTCTTCGGATATATACAATACTCGGAACGTCTCTACACAAGGTCAACTCTTACTCGATGCTCCACGACTAATACCCCGAACGATACCGAAGGTGCCATACAGGGTTCTAGATGCACCTGGATTGGCTGACGATTACTACCTTGGAGTTATCGACTGGTCCAGCACCAACATACTTGCTGCAGGACTGGCAAATTCGATCTACCTTCTTAACACTCCCACACAGAAGGTCACCCAGCTATGTAACCTCAATGCTCTGTTCAACGATTCAGTGGGATCTGTTTCATGGGCACCACGCGTGAGTTTAGTTCCATTGTGCTGAAGACATATACTAAGTGCCACTGAAGGGTGGTACGCTTGGGGTGGGTTCTATCGATGGGCGTCTACTGCTTTACGATGCGACCACACATCAGCTGATTCGGTCGTATTCAAAAGCACACGAGAAACGCATCGGTGTTCTGGCTTGGAACGACAATATCCTCACCTCCGGCTCGCGTGACTGCACCATTCAGTATCGTGATATTCGCGAACCGGATAGTAGACCCTTCCGAACTTCTTCGGCTCACAAGCAAGAAGTCTGTGGCCTGCGATGGAGTACACACACAGGCAGTGGGGGCGGCAGGATATTGGCCAGCGGCGGAAATGATAACAAAGTATGTGTATGGGATATGCGAGGTTCTACAAGAGCTATTGCCACAGCTAGCTCCTCGAGTTCATCGGATACAGGTTCTTCCAATGTCGCTTCAGACGCCGATGTGCCTCTATGGCGGTTTCATGAGCACAAAGCGTCTGTCAAAGCACTGGCATGGGATCCGCATGTCAGCGGCATGTTGGCCACTGGAGGAGGGACGCAGGATAAGCATATTCGCATCTTCAATGTTCATCAGGGTACGCTTGTCCATGCAATGGACACAGGAAGTCAGGTCTGCAATCTCATGTGGTCTACTACCTCGCATGAGCTTGTATCTACGCATGGATATCCCTCTCCTTCCTCGAATAGGTTTGCCAACAATCGAATCTGTATTTGGAAACATCCATTCGAGCTCGTGGCTTCGTTGACAGGACACATGAGTCGAGTCTTGTTTCTTGCAATGAGCCCAGATGGGAGCAGTATCGTCACTGGAAGTGGAGATGAGACCCTACGGTTCTGGAGCGTATTCCCTGCAAAAGCAGATGTAGTGAGGGAATGGGGAGGTGATGACAGCGTGTTGGACTACTCCAACCAGATACGATAAACTCCCAGACTCCCACAGACACTCACATTTCTATCATGCTCATCCATTCACGCCAACTCATCTGCATTATATTTTCCTTCGCATCTGGATTGTAGTCTAACCTGTTTTGCGCCCCACGTTTAGTGTATCAAGTATTGTATATGTTTTCTTTGCTTATCTTGCTAATCTCCAACACAAAATAATTATGCATACATAGAAAATCAACCAGTATTGTAACATGTATTGAAAATACTGACAGCGACCAAGGTCTCCACGAATCAAAGACAAAGGGAGCGTCTCTAGATATCATTTCGAGCTAAGAGATTGACTGTTCCTGCAGCTGATTCGGAACAAGTCTTTAGTTCACGAAATGAATCCTACTAGCAAGACGACTTACGAACGTTGCTCAACACGCCAACGAGAGCGTACTGTGTGAGCAAGCTTGATATCGCTGCAGGAGAGCTGTTTCCATAGTGCCCGATGAGATATGCAGTTAATCCCGTAACATGAGCAGTAGCAGATGAGGATCCAGAAATAGTGTTGGTAGCCTGTTTGTGATGAACATACGGCTACTTAAAAAATAGATGACCGTTTCGACTTACAGTGTCCCCGGTATTCCACGTGCTATAAATATCCCATCCTGGAGCGAATATGTCAAGAACGGCACCGTAGTTCGAAGTAGATGTGACCGAGTCAGTAATATCGGTGGATCCTACCGTGATAGCAGACGCAACACGAGCAGGGCTAAAGTTGCTAGCATCAGTGGCCGAATTTCCAGCAGCGACCTATTGACGCCGGTATTAGTAAAATAAAGTTCTTAGAGAATGACCGTTCTACAGACGACGACATGAAGGCCCGCATTGACCAACTTTGCCACATATTAGCTTTGGCGAGGAATCACTGGAGACGTGAGACTCACAGAGACAACTGCGTTGTCAAGGGCTGTTGAAATACTTCCCCCCAAGCTCAGATTGACAATCGAAGGCTTTCCAGAGGTAGAAGCGGTTGTTGCCGCGTAGTTCAAGCCGGAGATGATATCGGATACCGATCCGGAACTGCAAGCGTTTGTCAGGTTAGCATGTAGATTTGTGTATGAGCAATAACCTGGAAAGATGCTTGCCCACTATCGTCCAATACTTTGACCGCAATGAGCCTAGCAGCTTTCGCTACGCCAAAGCCTGCAGAACCTGCCGTTCCACTTCCAGTGGGATATTAACAATTTCTCATCGAATGGAGACGAAGAGAACGAACGCAAGATGAGTTCCGTGACCATTTCCGTCTGCATTCTGTATGAGCAATCTATCAGCCCATTAAGAAACAATCCTTGGTCTGCGCGCTTACCGCATAGCCACCAAAAGTAGCACCCCAGATCGCACGTCCACCAAAACTTAGCTAGTGGCAGGAGATTGAGTAGAGGCCGATGTTATGTATTTGTTGAAAGGCTCACATGTGTAGTACGAATACCAGTATCTACCCCAAAGTATCAGCTCACAAATCATAACAGTCACCGCACGGGTCAAACTCACCGACTATAAAAATATCAACGCCAGCTCCAGCAGTGCTATCGTACAAGTAAGGGTGATTGAGAGTAGTTGAGCTCCCAGAGACGGGTGCGTCTTGTGAAAGCCGACTGATTCCCCAAGGTGCGTTAGACCTACGAACCGAGACATGTAAGCAGATAAAAAGAATGAGTGCAAAATAGCAATTACTGTGTTACGGTACTGAGAATCGTAAGGATGCCATCCTCTTCAATAGATTCGATGTCATCCGATGCACGGAGGGTATCAAGGGCATCGTCACTGAACTCGCCTTGAGATTGAACTTGGTCAATGTCAGTCTAATCATTTGGATGTTGACTTGCCACTGAAGCCGTTAAAAAAACTTGAGTCCCACTCATGCGTGATATTGAAGCTGCCAGAGAATCTCAAAGAGCTGAAGCCCTCGAATGTATTCGCTTTGTCTGCATCCGCTTTGAGCGTAACGATATAGCGACCGCTGGTCTCCCCTTCGAACCTCCGAATGGGAGTTGGACCTGCTGTTGGCGCAGCATCTACAATGCTGGAAGAGAGAAGGAAAACAGCCGAGATAATGGCGCTGGAAGGCATAGCCTGGGGTCAGAAGAATAGAGTGTCGAAGGCCATCATTCGACTTTTATAACAAATGCTCTGAATCTGTGAATCATGCTCGAGGCATATAGCCACGAGGAAAGGCACCTGCTAGTCCGAGAGAGAGAGAGGCGATAAGCACTGAAGTTGAATCGCTCTGTGCAATCCAGAACAGATCAAAAGCGCGCAATATATCTTCGTGCGATCAGTTGTCTTCTACTGAATGCATTCAGTGGCATCCATCTCGTGGTCTCATGCATGTCTCATGCACTGTCCATCTCAATCCGTCAACGGAATCAAACCTTTGACAAAGGGACAAGAAGAGTACCATGAGCATCTGTCTGAGTTGGCAGTTGATGTATGACTTATCTCGACTTGGCGAAGACCACTATCGGCGATGTGCAATGGAAAAGATGGTAAACAGGCGGAGCCGCTGGTCGTTTTGGAAGGCGCCATTTCTCAACTCTATGACACAGTTAATAGCATAGATATGTTGTGCCAAATATGAATGCAGTTGAAGGCGATTCTGGGAGTAGTACGCCTTCTGGCAACCGCAGTGATTACCGCTCAGGCTCGTAAATCTTAGTACCCACCACGCGTATCATTTATAACACAGTTTACAAATCCAAACCCACAGTCTATATCACTTATCTAGTGTCTTCTCAGGCTCGGCCACCCATGGCTGGAGCTCCATACGCTCTTCCTTCAGACGTCGTTGCGGACCAAGAGGTTGACAGTTCCAGAGGCTGAATGACCGGAAAATGTCAGAAAATGGCGAGGCAGATCAAAAAAAGAAATATGAAACTCACGAATACCAGTTAAAACACCGGTAAGAGCATACTCCTTGATCAAGCCAAGGATGGCAGCAGGGGTGCCGTTTCCGTAACGTCCAATGAAGTAAGCGGTCAGTCCAGCGACATGGGGTGTAGCCTGGGAAGTGCCGGAAACGGATGCGGTGGCCTACACAGTCAGTCCTGGAGTATCAGTACAAATCCTTCAGGTGAAAGTAATATCTCACGCTGTCGCTGGTGGACCAAGTGCTGATAATGTTAACACCAGGTGCGAAGATATCGACGACAGATCCGTAGTTGGAGAAGGAAGCACGAGCGTCGTTGATATCGCTGGCTCCGACTGTGGTTACAGCAGTGGCACGAGCAGGGCTAGTGCTACCAGCGTCAGTGTTGGAGTTTCCAGCAGCGACCTACGAGAGAGTATGATCAGTTTTGAGTATATGACCACTTGAGCATTATATCGTACAGTGACGTGGACTCCTCGAGTGATCAGCTAATGAGCAAAAACTGTTAGTGGTTTCGTACAAACCAGGGGATTTGCGACTCACAGAGGTGACACCGTTATCAAGAGCAGTCGAAGCTGAGCCACCCAAGCTGAGGGATGCAATGGAAGGCCTTCCAGTGGATGCAGCCGACGTCGCAACATAATTCAATCCAGAGACAATGTCGGCCGTAGTACCGGAGCTGCAGGGCAAGCTGAGCAAACTTTTTTGAAGGACCAAAATTAAGTTAAAGTACCCAGCATCGCTTAAAACTTTGACAGCAATGAGGTTAGCCGCCTTAGCGACACCAAAACTTGCGGATGCAGAGGTTCCACTGTAGCGGAGGGAAACTTAGCTTATGCCTCGATCGAGCAATACACCAAACGTACGCGACGTGAGTTCCATGACCGTGACCATCAGCATTCTGGGAGTGAGGTCCAGAGGGGTGAGATAAGATTGTTCGAGAACTTGAGATGATACTCACAGCGTATCCACCATAGGTAGCTCCCCATTTGGCACGTCCACCAAAATCGCTCTGCACAGAGTGATATTGAGATCAACGTTAGGTGCAGTTTTGACACTTTCTTACGTGTGTGGTACGGATACCAGTATCTGGGAAGTCAATGAGATTGGCGAGAGGGCATTTAGCCTTGAAAGAAACATACCCAAGATGTAGATATCAACTCCCTTTCCGGCACTATCATCGTATGAATATCTGAAAGTACGTGCAGACACGCTGCCAGAGACACGTCCATCCTGGGAGAGACGAGACAGACCCCAGGGGGCGGTAGTCCTGTGCATCATGAGAAGAAGGTCTTGAGCGGGAGACTCTGAAAACTTACTGTGTAACCGTAGACTGAATGGTGTAGATACCATCCTCCTCAATGGACGCGACATCAGCGGATTCACGAAGAGCGTTCAAGCTGTCCTGGTCAAACTCGCCTATAGAGAAACATATAGGTCAGAAATTTCGAGAACAACTCGCTGATGAGTGGACAAACTTACCAGCAAAACCATTGAAGAAGCTGGAATCCCACTCATGCGTAATGTTCGAGCTTCCGGAGGCAGTAAAGGCGCTGACGCTGTCAAAAGCTTTTCCCTTGTCTGCACCATCTTTGAGAGTAACGATGTAGCGACCGGTGGTCTCTCCGTCGAACTTCTGGATAGAGACGAGGTTTCCTGCCGGGGCAGCGCTCACAAGAGCCGGAGCAAGGAGCAAAGCAAGGGAGATGATTCCGAAAGACATTTGACTCTGGAGGCTGTAAGCTGGAAGTGAAGAACACTGAGGATTCCAATGGCTATCTTCAGACTCTTTATACCACACTTGTACCACAAGAGCCAATTACTGTCCAGCGAGCAGAAATGGCGTAAAAGTGCGTACTAGAAGAAGAGCCAGAGAACCCACAAGGACAGGAACAGAAACTAGAAGCTTGAGAGTTTGCTTTGGGAGGCTTTGGGGGCACACGCTGAATGCGGATAGTTTACGCGAAATTCGATCGGGATTGGCGATCCTAATCTCAAGTCGATCTGGTAAACCAGAGCCTACGAATTGTCGAAGTACACCCAGAAGAAAGAGACTTCTTTCAGGCCTTTCAAACCATTACACTCATTGAAGGAAATCGCTATGCGTCCTACATTTCCTGCAAAACCCTATCACCTGCAACTGCGACTCCATCAACTTGGCACTAAGGTGAACGAGTAGCCAAACCGCGTGGACACCATCAGAAATTGCTCTCGTAGAGCTGAAGTCAATGTCGCCTCCGAAGACAGCATATCACAAGTGCATGAGAGTATATGTCGACGTATCGGGACCTATGTGACCCGCGCAGAGCTGATACCTCAGACGAGTAAG
>Ga0247730_1001640_pt1 | contig 11984 bp, 20 predicted proteins | sample UWRJL073202C2_FD_180959 | JGI IMG/M metagenome (GOLD analysis project Ga0247730, IMG submission 180959) | Plant litter microbial communities from Arlington Agricultural Research Station in Wisconsin, United States - UWRJ-L073-202C-2 | ecosystem: Environmental > Terrestrial > Plant litter >...
AGCCTTGACCTCTCTCCTGACTTTCAACCTAGGCGCGTTCTTAGGCCGCTTCGGTGATTCGATAGGCTGCCAGACTCGTCTGTGGCTTTTCCTGGGTACCCTTGGTCAATGTCTGTTGACGATGGCCGCCGCGGTGATAATCTGGAAGAGTGGACAAGACATGGACTTTTCAACGGCAAGAGCAGACCCGACATGGACGAACGCCCTCAGTTTCGTCAGTCTCGGGTTCATGAGCGCAAGTCTTGGTCTACAGGGAATCATGGGAAAGCGGTTGAACACCCAGTTCACTACGACGAGTAAGCTCTGATCTTCTATTTCTATTTCTATTCCGAATGATATTGAATACCTTCGTAGTTGTACTTACTACCGTCTGGGTTGAATTGGTGACGGATCCCAAGCTCTTCGATATTCGGCACAAGGTTATAACACGCGACCACAAATTAGCGGCAGCGGGAGCCCTTTTCCTAGGAGCTTTCGTAGGTCGAGCAATTATGGTGGCCATTGGAGTAGGTGGTGCTCTCGGAGTGGGAGTGGGATTTAGGATCTTGATTATGATCTCCTGGGCTTTCATTCCTGCTAAGGGAGGGAAGGCACCCAAGGCGAAGCCAGAAAACTTGCCTGCAACAGCTGTCACGAAAGAAGTATAGAAATGTGTGGTTGGTGGTTGGCTGAGAGGACGCGATAGTCTTCTGTTATAGAGGGATCTTAAATGCCCATATGGCCTAGAGTAGGGAGCGCGTGTATTTGCAGGAACATCACACATTCGGGCAATGTATAGTACAGTCTGATTAGAGAATAGAAAGCCCGCAATTGAGAGATGTAATTACTGAATGAGAACGCGTTTGCGGTAGGAACCATCCCTTGCCAGAAGAGCAGAGCCCTGTGCACCAGAGACCATTGGCGCAGGACCTGGACCCACCCCTCTACGGTCCCAGGCACGGGAGCGGCACTGGCCCAAAATGGGAATTGCTCGGCACTGAAATCGGAGCTTAAACATGCACTCCACCTTCTGACCAAAATCCTGACCTTGACCGCCATCTTCAACCCCTGCAACTGCAAATTTTCCTCGTTGTACGCTCACTGTACGATCCCTGTGCTACCCTCACCCTTGTACCACCCCACTGTTCTGCTGTTGTTTTCAACCCCCACACCTCTTGCTGACCCGTCTCTCTGAAACCTCATCAGGCATCTCCTCCGCCACGCTCGCGATTTCACTTCCACTCTGGTTCTATAGAGTCCAGTAGGTCTTAATAGACGAGAAATCTGCTGTGTAATATCAGTGCGTGCGCTTACGGGCTTATCTCTCCATGATTCTGACCTATTACTACAGTACCCCACCTAAACGCTTCCCGACCATGATGGATATACCCGTAATAGATCCATCGTTGAACGCGTCGCCAACTATTTCCGAACCACGAAGCAGCATCCTGCCCTCTTTCCTGCGTGGACGCAGCCGTGGACAGTCCCAATCGAGAGTACCTGCTGCTGTACCACAGGCAGAAGCACCATCCCTTCCTTCACTTGAAACCGGCTCGCCCCCGAGACACCTTTACCAGGACGCATGGAGCAACATGTTTCACCAGCGCCGCAACGAGCCTGCTGCTCCTACACCTCTCGTTGTCCCCAACAATGCTTATCGGGATGGTATGGCCTCCTCAGCACCGGTCACATCCGTCATGGCTGGTTCTCCCATCACCGGCCCAGCATCTGCCATCTCTCAATCGGGAGCGGGCATAAACCATCGACCAACTCTTGCACAAAGACCATCCTCTTCTCATGCGGCTAATGGCGGCACCATGGCCTCGTCGCCCAGCGTAACTTCGGGACCTCCAGCCCCCGGAACCCATAGAATCAGACTCGTGCCCCATATCGAGAACAGAAGGTCGCTCAAATTTGATGCCATAACGAGGGACCTAATGATAGGCCAGCCATTACGTATTGGACGGTTTACCGAACGCTCAGGCGCAACAGCGATGGCCAACCCGAACAAGCTCGCTTTCAAGTCGAAAGTTGTGTCCAGGGCCCATGCGGAGATCTGGACGGAGGCATCGCCCACCAACCCTGAGCAGATTCTGTTTTTCGCGAAAGATGCCAAATCGTCTTCAGGCACTTTCCTCAATCATCAGCGGCTCTCGCCGGCCAATACGGAGAGCAAGAAATATCAGATCAAGGACGGCGATATTTTGCAACTGGGTGTGGACTATCAAGGAGGAGCAGAGGATGTGTATAAGAGTGTGAAGATGCGAGTGGAAATTGGCAGAGAATGGCAGCGAGCGAAGAACGCATTCAAGTGGGTGTACTTCATTTCCCTAGTTTACTCTGTTCTCACTCTTCATAAAGCACGAACGCGTTCAAAAACTTGAAGACGTTAACTGTACCAGCTTCTGCTCTGAGCTCAAAGACTGGTATTCCCGATTGCTGTATCTGTGAGCTAATGTTTTATATTTAGCCTGACCGCAGCAGCGACTGATTGGTTTTATCAGGTCTATTCGGAGTGACAGCACGTCAAGCTTTGTTCATCGCTCCCTGCTCTCATATTTTCCATTTCAAATGTCTGCGACCTATGCTATCAGACACTCACTATCCCGCATTCATCTGTCCTGTATGCAGGTCCTTTGCGGACCTGGACGATGATGTGGAGGTTGAGGTTGAGGTCGAAGTAGAGGAGGAAATTGAGAAGAAAGAAGAGGAACCTACATTCTCTCCAGCCGATACGCCTGTGATTCCCGGTCCATCTACTTCACGGGCAGGTGGCGAGGAAACGGACGTTGAGAACGAACTAGTTCCGAGGGATAGAGAGGTCACCTTGACTTCACGTATGAGAAGACGTACACTCAACCCTAACATGACTCTGGATGAGGCAGCTGAGCTTGTAGAAGCTGAGGAGGAGGATGAAGACATGTTAAGTGATGAAGGTGTAGGTACCAGCGGAGGCAGTGGTGCACAGGGATCCTCTAGTGAAGAGGGTCGAGGCGACGCTGAGATTGGGAGCAAGCGGAAACGATGATTTATTATTACCATTTCGTTGATTATCTTACTGTAATATGTATTTGAATTTATGTACAGTATGTATGTACGCGCACCCTGCACGGTATCAATTCAAGGATGTGCTCTGTTATCTGAAAGAGCGCAACAGTGCAATATTCCGGCTCTCAAGCAAGTCTGACGGGAAGTCCGATCCCGACATGACTTTACAGCGACGACTTGCAGTGCAATATAATGTTAGTTGTAACTCTGTATACAGTCGATCACCATCAAATGAAACGCTGGTATCTGCTGAAACAAACGACGTTGAGGATGCTACCACATAGCCACAATGTACCAGGAGATACTGTAATTTGGTTTAGGCTTTCTTTAGACACGTAAGAAGATGACACGAGAAGCAGAGGGTGTTAGCTGCTCATGGCAAGTTGTAGGAATTTTTTTAATTTGATCTTTCACAACTGCTCGGGCCGAAAATTTGGATCTTTTTGGTACCATACGATATTTTCTTGCTATAATCACCCAGAAACTTATATGGGAGCCTTCTCAATACTGCTCTAGAGGTACAAGAGCAAAACACCAGCTTTTCACCTGTGGTACCCACATAATGCTACACACTAGTAGGGCGGTTAGCATGCGATCGGCCCTACTAACGAGTAGGGCTTTCCGTTCATTTCCACGCTCCTCGTTACCGATCCCGTTGACCCGCTTCACTCTGTATTAGAAAAAATTAAATTCCACTATTGACTTCCACCTACTCTACGCTATGTACGCGACCTGCTACAAAGCCTTTACCTTCCTTCCATTGACATACCACCGTCTACTGCCTTAATGGCTCCTCTTAAAACATCCTTATCTAAATCCGTTCGTTTCTTCACTGGCTCTCAGAGGAAGTCCAGGAAAGTTCCAGTGCATGCTCGCCCCAACGAAGAAGCCACCCGCCGTGCAGCGTCTTTGCGAATTTTTGGAGGTGCGTATTCCGTATTCTATTGCCATCTTCTCTTACTTAACTTCTCTAGCGATGACACAGGAGGCTCGGGTAGCTGCCCTAGATCTGGACGAGCCTGACGACGACGGCTTTCACGACATTCCCATGCATTTTGATCCTGATAGCGACCATTCTGACGACAGCGGCGCGGACAGAGACAACCGCATTCAATCACGCCATGATCGTCTTTGTGCCCTTCCACCAGGAGACGAAGCTGCAGGAGAGAGCGGTGAAGGAGGGGAGACTGCTCTTCTTCAGGAGATGGAATCAGTTGTACGTCCGTAAGCCTACGACTCCCTATCTGTATCACTACAATCCTGACCTTTTCTTCGCAGACGGAAGGACTACAGAACGCGAAGGGACAGAGTCCAGCGGCTCATTGACAAATGGAGATCTCAGAAGGGACCCATGACCGAGGCGATCGAAGAGTTTACTGCCTATGGGGCTCCCGAGTACGTCCCTCAGGATGGTGATATTCGTGTTCACGTCTACACAATGAATGGTGCGTAGACTATCCTTCGTATTATATCCTCTGGACATTGATTTGTATCTAGGTATTCACGAGCAGACCTTCCCTAACCACCACGAGACAGCAATAACCCACAATGTAACACTAGCTCGCCACGGCTTCATTGGTGGCTCTCCTGATATCCCATCCACGGCATTCTCTATACATGCTCTCTCTTGGTTTCGCCAACTCAATCGAGTTTGTCCTCGCCTCAGCGACGACGCTTTTTGTGAAGCGCTACATCACCATCACGAAGTATGTCTTTCTCTAGTTTAGTCACCCCATCTAACATGCCACCGATAGCTCTGTGTCCGGGCCAACGTTGCCGCTCAATTTCGTATTGCATATGATTGCTACCTGGAAATTGTTCGTGGCGTCCAAGACCGCGTGCGCGCATCAATTGGGATCAACTCGTCTGCTTCCCATACTCGCTCCCTCTGTCCACCTTGCTCGTACGAGCTAAAGCAAGAACATCCACTCCACCCAAGGAAGCTCTTCTCGATGGATGGAAACAATTCTCTGAAGATGATGGATTCTGCTTACCGAGCTGGAGAGATTCGATCAGACAACAGGACAGTTTCGTCCTACCGGTGGATCGAAGATATTCAAGTCAATCGCTTTAAGGACGAAGTCAAGCGACGTCCCCCTGTAAGCTAATCTATTACCTCTGTCTTTCATGCTGCTAACGTTTGACTCAAGCGAAAAGAAACAGGCGACATTCCTCATGAAGACCGTCCTCCACCTGAAGTGCCTGGAGACGACGACGACGCATCATCTCCTGACCCGGCGGATGTAGATGGTGATTTTGGCGAGCTGTTAGATGGTACGGTGAAGTCTTGCGTTGAGAAGTGGAAGGCAGCATCGCCTGAAGAACAGAAACGGATGTTTGCAATCTTCGCGATTGCAGGCATCTTCGTTACGGTCTGTCGGCATGGTCATGTTCACGCTATCTGTGACATGGTTCGATCGGGCGAGTTGTACGTCAAACCATTTTCTTTCAAACCAGAACCCAATACTAACTCGTATATACAGAATGAAATACCCTCTGGCACATATTGAGAAGTTACTAGATGATCATGGCCCAGAGGTCCGAGTGGGATACGATATTTATTGTGCATTCCATACGACACTTGCAAATAGTTGCCTTGGTGAACGCGTCGCCTCTATGAAACTCACTGGAGTTGTCCCGGCCTTTCATGGCCATGCCCACTGCCGTCGATGTCAGCTCAATTGGCATCCTCTCTTTGTAGACGGTAGCGGCCTCGAGGACCACGAAGAATGTGAACGATGCTTCTCCATATCCAATCATCTGGCTCCCACCACTCGTCTCAGCACTGTATACCATCGCCGCATGCGCATCGAGGAGCATTTCGACTTCCATGATGAGGATAAGCATATCCGTAGTGGTGAGCATTCTCACCTTCTGGCCTTGACTAGAATACTTATAACCACTACCTCAGCAACATTCATTTACAACAACTACAAGCAGGCCCTCGATAAGATCCAGGCTGGTGTGCCAGCTTTAGAACGCATGTGCCGTGATCTCAAGATCAATCCGGACACTCTTGATGCGGACATTGCTGCCGAACGCGCTTACTTTGACCAAGAGGTCAAAGATACAGCTACATACGAAACCTTTGAGGTTGAGTATTACAAGCTGCTCCTGAGCTGGTGGCAGACCAAGTAAGCACATATATTTACTTCTTCGCTCCCTTTTGACAATCATCCTAGGGAAGCATGCACAAAAGCTCGTGTGCAGCATACCTCATACACGGATGTTCGCGGATCCGATTACAGCAGATCCGAAGATAACCGTCTTGCTGCAAGGGCACGCACATCTTCTGAGCGCGCTGACAAGGCCAACGATAAGTTACTGGACTTTGAGGAAGACAACCGCATACCCGTTCGATGGGCACCGACCAGCGAAGAGGCAAATAAGGCATCTGGTGGCTTGACTCTTGTGTTGTACCTCCAAGCTCTTGATCGGTTAGAACGAGCCCTTGTCTCACGCTATCAGGAGATGGCCAAGATTAAGGGAGGCACAGGTATGTTCTCATCACATTATCAAATTCTCTGTTCTGACCCTCTGTTCAGGTTACAAACAGCGCATGAAGATCGCTAATGCGTTACGCGCAAGGGCATCAGCTGTACGAACAGCTTTACAACAGTACAATGTCTTCGCTGGCAAGCTTGGTCGTAGCAAACTAACTTGGATTGACATCACTACCCTCATCTCCAACGCCGAATTTGACCTTCTTCGGGATCCTTCAAATCATGCGGACAACGACGACCGCCCCTGGACCAAGCCTGCTCGTCGATCAGCAGCTGTTCTCCACTTAGAGATCCGACGAGCAAGGGAAGAGATTGTTCGCCTGAATGTCGAGACAACACGTCTTTGGACATTCATGGCCGACGAACATGTCGATTTCACTAGCGCCATCTCAGCCACGAAGTCTTCTTCGCCTCTATTCGCCCATACCATTGAACGTCGAGCTTTGTATCGGGCTCAAGTACACAGTGATATGGCCTCTCGGCTTAGGGACTTGGCAAAGCTGCCAGGCTTCTCCGGCTCTCTTTCTGTGGGCCACGCGGTTCATCGTTCTCGGAAAACCCTTGCGTTTGAGCTGCCATCTTATCTCCAACCATCGATCACATACAACACCTCCCTGGAGCCGTACGAAGACCCCGATGCAGAGGCCTTTGCCAACCTCGCTATCATAGAGGCAGCAACCGAGTGACATTCTAATCTGTATTCCACCTTTATCTCTCTATATGTATGTGCTCCCTTGCCTTATCCTGTACTTACAGTTATGCACAATACCGAGACAACTCCAAATAGACGATGCTTTGGTTAATTAAGATCTGTTTCATATTCAAACAAACTCCTTAAGCTTCTGTGGCGATCCTTCAAGTTCCGTGGCAATAACTATGGTTGGATGAACAGTTGTTTCATTGTCTAGTACGCTACGTATATTTACCATGTGATTTGCGCTATGACCCACTCTGTAAATTGCTCCAGCTTCGAAAACGACTTCAAGATCGTTGTCGACGAGTTTGACGCTTTCTCCAAAGCCTTGAGAGCACGTAGCCTGTAATTCATATGTTAATGGAAAATAGCAATACATCGACTGATTTCTCACCGGTCAACTGTCAGGAGAAAGGTCCCTTCTCCATACAACACATAGAATCGGAATTTGCTCTCGAGAGTTTGGCCAGCAAAGATACTGGGGTCGGGAAGGGGCTGGGAGGTCTGTGCAAGGGAATGCATCACACTGACCAGGTAGTTGACAAGGAAAACGTCAGGATTCTCGCCAACAGACTCCAACGACGCAGCCGATACCCCCGGTCTACGGCTTCCCCCACCCTCCAAGCGAAGAGAATACAACAGATCGGCGATGAAACCAGTCTCCCTCGTCCTCCAAGCCTCTGAATCCATTGACTTCCCTTCAAACTCACAAGCTAAATTGAACAGAGTATTTCTTGCTGCAGATGACGCTCGTGGATGATCAGCCACAATGCGAAGGAGATCTGGGTTGACCACCTTGAACGTGCGCACCACGATTGGATGCCCTCGGTTTGTGGTCTGCGTGGCAAACACTGAATCCACCGGAGAAGCCATTGTCGATGCACGCGATGAAGAGATTGAGGAGGCTGAGCTTAATGCCTGGCTCTCGCCCTCGTCTTCCGAGCGCAATGCACCACTCGAATGACCAGCTGATTGGGGGATGGAGGGATCTGTATGGGTAGTATTGGTCGAACTCGAAGCGACTGGGTACTTGGGGCAACGTCCTCGATGGAACCGGCTGCAGCTTTCTTTCCAATATTCCACTGCCTTGTCAATCGTCTTGAAAGACTGAACGTGAAAGCTGCTGACACCGTGCACATTAGGCTGTACCCATGAGTACCTGTGATCTCAAAGCATGTAAGTGATATTATACTAGCATACTGAGCGAGTACACATACCAGTCTGTCCCAATGCCTGGTTTCTGTGCGACCAAACAGGCATAGAACTGTTTTGACGCGTCAGTATTGTGAGCCACAACATCAAGATGCTCGGGAAAGGGATACACGGCTGGTTCGCATGTATCCTGCGGCCAGTCAGCTCTCAGACGCGCAGGAATTTTCTGGGGGACGATGTGCGGAAGCGGCTGAAGCATGATCAAGGAGCAAGACAAGGAGCATCGCTCGCGCTGGTCTAAAGTCGTATCGAAACAATCACGCGTTAATTGTATCCGTCTGTATGCTTCTGAAAACCCTGCGCCAAATTTCCGAGCAATTCGCCAATCTATTACACCAGAATAATCTAGATAAAAATCTACTTCGTCTCTTCGAATAAAATGTTATGTGAGCACTGGCATTTGCTGCATGCTTACAGCAGGAAATATGCTCACCTCATTACTGATCCGACTACGAGTCCCTGTTATCACGATCGATACCTGAAATAAATGAGATTAGGTCTGCACCCGCACTGGCACACGTGTGGAATTTGTCGAGCATACGCGGAGGGAATGCATGCAACTAGAAACTCCAGCCGTGCATGGTCAAAGTCAATGCACTTTATGAGACGACATCCTTCGTAAGTACAGTAAAGCTGAGCCGTAAGTCTGCAAGAATAAGTCAACGCTGAACTGAAGCAAGCATAAGAACCTCTCACTGATGATTGTATATCCCACGAAAATCCCCAACTGGCACCACATAGAAAGGCTTTCCTTCATTTTCACGGGCCTCAATGTTCGCGGTTTCCCTACCAAGAAGAACAAAGTATCGAGGTGGTGGAAGGCCTTCAATGACAAAGACCTGTTCCGGCGGGATTTCGTACTCAACTAACATGGCAGTAGAGGTCTGTGAAAATGTGCTGACCTAATATTTGACCCTCTATCATCTCTTCTTTCTCAGAGCTGTCCCTATTCTCGAGCGTTCTGCGCGTACCATGCAGACTTCTGCGCGAGAACCCGAGGTTAATATCTCTGGAAAAAGGTGTGTTAACTAACGCAAACCTGTACAATAGGATAACTACTAACCTGCACCGAGTGTTAGCATGTCCCAATCTGCCGTCGCGTCCATTGCAACACAAGTTCGCCTAACCAAGCACCAGAGGTATTATCGCAGGTGTGTTACTCTCCAGACCTTCTACCAAGGCTTCTAAGCTGAGATCATTCAGAAAGCGTGAGATTCGCCTACAGGAAGCAAAGACTTACGCTGCTAGCCGCAGAAGCGCATCTGCTGCCCCCCACGCTCAGATCAAGAAACCCCCACCCACGGTCGGACGCTCTCGTTCGAAAGCAAAACCTCAGTGTACTGCCGAAGGAACGATGTCGTCACAAAAGACACCGTTTTCAACCGAAGGCGAAAGGTGCATGCAGATGGTGCAAACATTTGAGACACAAGTGAAAGAGTGGAGAGGCGAACTAGAAGGGGCTGATCAGTGGTTGAACATGCGGTTTACCATTGGGGGACCAGTCCATGGAATCACTAGCAGCATGATTGAGTCTCATCTTGATCGAGGAGAACGCCTGAGAGATCAGTTGACGACCTCGCTATTCTTTGACCACGTACCGGAGACTCCGAACGGAGTCTTCGAATGCTGGTTTCGAGCGGCGCAAGTTCTCTCTTTGCTCAACGATGGTATCAGTCGTCTTGAGTTGGAATGTATTGCATAGAGCGCAGTAGGCATGGCTCCGATTGTTTGTAGTCAGTCGACAGCTCCAATGCCAATTGAGTCTCAGATATTCCGGTATTTCTTCTTCCTCTGAGCTAAAACCGCCCAAGAGCCCAGTTCAGTGTCGAGTAGTAGGACCTACTGAGCTCCAGTCGCCAATGTAAAACAGTTGCCAATCAGATCGATGGTGTCGCCAACTCTTGACAGCGTCGCCAATGTTCGTGGTCAATTTGCCGTATCACACGTTCCAGCAGTAGTGGGCTCTCAAAAATGGTGGAGGAGGGTCTGCAAAGTACTCCAAGAGCAATGTATGATTTTGCGCTGCGTTTGCTAAGGAAGTTGTTGACCTATAGCGAGTTTTGAAGTGAATGGCCACATTGATCGTGCAAGTCGGAAGTGAACAATGATCCCGTATATTAGCTCGCCACCGTTAGCCGCTGCGTTCCACAATACCGTACAACTATAGATCGTAATTTCACTCCAGTGACGGTTGTACAAAATATGCATATAATTAGCTAAAGACTACTCGTTCAGCCGGATAGACGATAATAAGTGAGCAATTATTAGAAGGACTTGCGTGCACATTTAGGAAACAGATTACTCTTTCGTTAGCTGCGTCTACCACGAACCATGCTGTCTAGCTTTTATATTTCTGTTTGAACTGTTATACCCTACATGTATGTAAGCGGCTGTGTTTTAGCTGTAAGAACTTTACTTTGAACTTGAAGATGTGCCTTGAAGTCTAGTCCATAATGGTTCGTTCACCTTTGGCTCAGGACAGTCTGGAGACATTCGGCCAGATCATAGTCGATAGGAGCTACCAGAGATCAGGCTGAGGCTCTGCTTCTGTGTTCCCAGGAAGTGTCATCCTATTATGTTATGTAGGAACGTACTACGAGACAACATGTCCGACTTTGCACAGCCACCGGCATGTCGGCAACGGGTACAGGCTGTAACGAAATGGCATTTGTGCAAGTAGATATGACACTGGCGCAGATGATTTTGACGCCGATATCTGCATAATAGTATGCCATTTCTATTTATCATTTTCTAGACCTTAGCTATAGCTCCCACAAAAGTTATTCATTGTCGAAATTGTCGAAGGTACATGTTCAAGCGGATGTCTAGCGGCCTGAACCCTGATGGCTACGAGCACTCATTTAGGCATGTTGATTCACTATGGGTCACAGTATCTCATTTTGGTCATGATCCTTGAATTACCCGATTCTTTCTTGGATCCTCCGTAGAAACACCTCTTGCTCTCGGCCATCAAGCTAACAGTGTGCTCCCCAGAATCTGAAAACGGGCTTAAGCATAGAACAAAATTATATATGTCTAAAGTACTAATCAGCATATTGTACCCATGGTGCATGAGACTGACAAGCCAAGACGAGGGGGAGCAAAAAGTGTCCACGGAAAGCTTGAAACTGTGATCACATGGATTGAGAAGAGTTCAAGGCCGAAATGAGATCCGAGGAAGCTTCATGAATTTCAATTGAAGCAACACCATCAATCATATGCTTAATTGCTGTTTCGAGACGTCGGCCTCCTGCCTTGCTTTTAAACCTGGCTTTCTCGTAAATTTTACAATTTTCCATATCCCCTCGTATTATGGCTGAGCCAACTGTCGAACAGTATGCGCGTCTGTATGATGTACGCGCTGACCGCTTCACTACGGCCTTTGACACCCAAGAGACCGACCAGTTCTTGCTTGCTGGCGCCACTAGCCAAGGTATCTATGATACCAAGTGCGCTATCATTAGCGCTTCCATCCGTGCCCACTCTCCTTTCTTCTTTGAGCATAGCCAAAGGATGGATGCTGCTGCTCTTGCATTCATAGTCTCAGA
>Ga0247730_1001641_pt1 | contig 11981 bp, 15 predicted proteins | sample UWRJL073202C2_FD_180959 | JGI IMG/M metagenome (GOLD analysis project Ga0247730, IMG submission 180959) | Plant litter microbial communities from Arlington Agricultural Research Station in Wisconsin, United States - UWRJ-L073-202C-2 | ecosystem: Environmental > Terrestrial > Plant litter >...
GCCGAGGAGATAGCCGTATGACCGATTCCCGACAGACCCCGGACCCCGACGACGCGTTGCTCCAGCACTTTCGTCAACACAGCAGCGGCGAGCCGCCCGCGTCCCTCGACGCCTTCATCCTCAACGCCGCCCGCCGTGAAGCCCCAGCACCGCAGCCGAACCTGTGGCAACGCTGGCTGCACGCTTGCCAACGGCCACGCTGGCAAATGGCATTCGCCACCGTTGCAGGCTTGGCATTGATGATTGGCGTGGTGATGCGCGAACCCGTGCCGCAACCCGAAATCTCCACCGCGACCTTCTCCGCGCTTCATGAGGAAGCCGCGCGGCCCGCCCCGGCACCGATGTCCGCGCCTGCGCCGGTGGCCCGACTGGCTGTAGCCCCCAAGGCTGAGAGCGCGCAAGTCTTGGGCTCGATGGCGGATGAATCGAGCGCCAAGCTCAGCAAGCGCGCGCCGGTGGTGTTGCCGGGGTTGGAGGAGGGGTTGCAGGAGATTGTGAGCCTGCGTGAGGCTGGGGAAACCAAGGCGGCGGATGAAAAGCTGTTGGAGTTGTACAAGCGCTTTCCCGGTGAAGATTTGCCGGCGCTGTTGGAGGCGTTGCAGAAACACTGAATCGTCGCCCACAAAAAAGCCCCAGGCCTTTCGACCTGGGGCTTTCTCATCATATCTGGTGCCCCGGCGTCGTTTGAACTGGGCGGTTAGGCTGCCGTATTTACTGGGCCTCGTAGGTTGTGTGTCGGTTAGGCATACACGTGGGCATACATGGCCCTTTCTGCTGCGCTTGGATTTACGCCTTTGGTGGGAGCTTTTCCATCTCAGGAGGACGTTGTTTCAGCTCCGTCTCACGGATTACGCGGCCAGTCGTACCATCAAGCTTAAATAGGGTCCTGCCCACGAGTAGAAACGTACTTTTGCTGTCCGCCAGGATCAAATGGCCTACCAGGCGTTCGCCCTTGTCGGTTACCACGGTATCCACAGCTTCGAGGTCCCCGGCAGTTTCTAACTGGGTATACCTTTTAAAATCTGCAAGCCCCGCCCCCCTACCTTGTTGAACTCCGGCGCCAGGAGCGAAGAACGCCATAAACATGGCAATCCCTATCCATGCTGCAAGTCCAATCACTACGTTGGCCTTGGGCCTCCTCGTTATAACCGCAACAAAGAGCGCAGCAATTGCCACAAATGCGAATGCCAGGAGGCTGGGGCCTACGATGGGCCATTGTTCCGCAGCGTCCAATGCACCAGAGAACAGACTGGTGTACCCATGCAGAAGCAGTGTGGGTGTGCTCAGTGATAGCTCGTTCTGGTCGATACCGAACTGCTGAAATCTGCCGGATAGGAGCGAGTACCCGTAGATCACCAGCGCGGCTTGCGATGCTAGCGCTCCAAATGTAATCAGTTTGAAAGCCAGGTCTGTATTGGTTTTCGCCTCCTTGGCAGCTGGGTCATCTAACTTCTCGTGATGTGCAGGGACTGAGGAAGCAGTGACGTGGATAGGTGTAAGCAGCTCTACCCTCAGCGGTTTGTCTCTGCGCCAGAACATGGTGTTTCCTACTCCAGTGGGTGACCAGAGAAAATACCCCCGAATCTGGTGGGAGGGTAGGTCTGATATGTCGCCGAGGACCCTGGAGCATTCTTGAAGGTACGGGGCATGAAACCCGCGAGATCGAGTTAGTGGGAGGCGTAGGAAGTTACTGAAATTTCAATCGTTGAAATTGAAAGGATGTTGAAGAAAAAGGGCCATCGTTACAGCATCGGTAAAGGTGGCTGTATCTGTTGCTGATAGTGAACACCTTGCATGCCGTCAAGCATGGTATGGGTGTCAACCACATCAACCTGTCAACCAACTTAAAAAATCCAGCCGCTAACACGAACGCGTGGGTTCTTTGCCCCGTACCTTTAAGAATGCTCTAGGGTCCTCACTATCGAACCAAAGCCAAGAGCATGACCCGCCTCGCTTCGCTGGAGGAGCAATACTAAATGGGGCTAGGGGGATACCCTGATAAAACCGTGTTACGGGTGTTACGCGTGCTAATTAAGTATGTAAGTATATGATTTTAAATGATTTATATGGCGTTACACAGCTGTGACTGGTTTGCCCATATGCGTGTTACATGGCAAATAGGTGTTACATCAATGAATGCTCTGGGAGGAGCGGTTTGTGATGATTAAGGCGGGTCTTATCAAATTAGGGGCTTTCGCTTAGAGGGCCGCTACCGCCGCTGCCCGTCGGCACCAGGGAGTAAGGAGATTGATCAGGTGGCTCAAAAATGTAGCATTTGCGCTATTGATTTGCCCCCACGTCACCGCTTGCTTTAGCAAGCCATTCCAGCCCCCCACGGCCGATGCCGACTTGTGGGAGAAACCCGGCGCCAGTCATCAGGATGTGGTTGCGTCCATGTTGGCGTGTGGTGAGAAGAATGGCTCCGGCGTTGATCCCAAAGCCAGCTTCCAAGAGATGGCCCAGCGATTTGTATGTATGAAGCGTGCGGGCTATACCCGGCGTGACGGTTTCGACATCTGTGCATTGCACCCCAAGGAGCCGTTGAAGGCCTGTGAGTCGGCGCAATGAAGCCATAAAGGCATCGCACGGTATTAAAACTCTTTAGGGCGAGTTGCCCCAGGTATCTATAGGTACATTCAGCTGACTGCTTCCGGCCAAAAGCCATCCTTCGCGCGCCATCGTTTTGGACTCAAATTAACTTTCTGAGGTAAACATGAGCTATCACGTCACACACAGGTACGGCGCCATGAGCTCCAACCCTGGCATACACACGTTCCCTGAGCTTCTTGCCGAACTGAAAACTGGCCCGGAAGATGAGGAACACGGTGATGTTTCGGTGACTGACGAGGCTGACTGGTGCATTTCGGTGAACCTGTCACGAACTGTCACTTTTGAAAACCTAGAGTCCGGCGAGCCTCGCCACATGAAGGGCGTTCCAGAGACAAAGATCTTGGAATTGTGGCGTCTATTGGCCATTGGAGACGTTGCAGCAATCGAGCAGGAGCCATGGTTGCCTGGTTACCTCTAGGTTGCCGCCGAAGGGCAGCAATCGGCCATAAGCGGATAGTCAAATTTTTGGGAGCGCGAATCGAATCGATCAATGCACAAACGGCCGGCCTCGACGTGATTACCAAGGTTGCCGACCGTTACTTCCAAAAAAACCACCAGTAGCACCGTCGGAACCCAGCAGCGCCATCTTGATGACTGTTGCCGCCCCTTCTTCAGGAGTCAATACGCCCGAGTTGCCATTGAGATCAGTCCGCACATGCCCAGGCTCCACGGCATTCACTTTGATTCCTAGCGGTTCAAGTTCTTTCGCGAAGGCGACCGTCACGGCATTCAGCGCCACTTTTGACGAGGTATAATCGAGAAGGTTGACGGTCGAATAGATCGATGTCGGATCGGTTATCAACGTGAGCGAACCGACACCGCTGCTCATCATGACGATCCGAGCCTGGTCAGCGTTTTTCAGCAAGGGCAGGAAAGCTTGGGTGACGCGTACCGGGCCAAACAGATTGACCTCGAAAACGGCTTTCATATCCTGCATTCGCACTTCACTGGGTGCCTTGGTCATGTCAACCGCAATTCCGGCGTTGTTGACCAGGATATCGAGAGCACCGATTTGAGCAGATAAAGTCGCTGCCGCTCGATACACGCTGTCTTCGACCGCAACGTCCAGCTCAAGGAGACCTGCATTGAGCCCGGCATTACGTAATTGGGTAACGGCCTGCTCGCCACGGCTCCGATCGCGAGCGCCGATCCAGACGAAGAACCCTGCCTCGGCAAGCCCTTTGGCAATCGCCAGTCCGATACCTTTATTCGCGCCGGTAACAAGCGCCTGTCGTGTGATAGTCATTGTGGTAGTCCTCGGAGTCTGAAGATGCTTTTTCTGTACGTTTCAAGGCGCTGGGCTGCCAATGTGAAGCATCCGCCCCCATACCCGTGTCGTTTAGCAAGCCGGGGATGGGGCGTGTTGTTCTGTCAGGAGCTCTGAGCTGCGGCATCGCTTTGGGCACCCTTGACGTGGTGCTGCAGATCGCCGGCAAAACGCAAAGTCACCTCACGACGAGTGAACCGCCATTCCCCATGATGCAGCTCGAACTGGTCGAGGTACTTACCGGCGCATATAGGCTGCAATGGAAAGCCGTCAAGCTGTTGATGCACGGTGTAGTAGCTTTCCGAACTAGCCTTATCGCCTGACGGAGCGACATCAATCAGCACATTGGTGATCGAATGCCACGTACGGGGCGTACCATCGGCATGTATCTGAAGACCCGACTCGAAGAAACCTAACAGCCCCTCAACCGAGGAGGTCTCGTTGCCAAGCACATGAATCACCGCATGCTGAAGTACTTCGGCCACACCCGAGAAATCCCCGCTATCAAGACGATGGATGTAGGTGGCGTGAAGGCGGTGAATGGCGCTCTCGGCGGCTAGGCGCGCGGGTATTTCTGGTGAGTTGGTCATGGCTCTCTCCTGGGCCTTAGCCCACAAAGGAATGGTGTATAGCGGTGGCCATACGTTGGAAGCACTCGGCAGACGACCTTGGCGGCAATCCAATATGGCGTCTGGCGAACAATGATTTGATAAGCGAGTTGACAGCCTTGCGGCAGGCGACGGAAATGGGATCAACCCTGCGGTTAAACTTCGAGGTCCGCAGTTATCCAGTGATCTAGGACTGCGACGCTCCGCCATCCGCGAACAGTTCGACACCGTTGATATAGCTGGCGGCGTCACTGGCTAGGAAGGCCACGGCAGCGCCAATCTCATGAGCTTGGCCGATACGTCCGATGGTGCTTTTTTCACTCAAGGACTCGATCACGGCCTCAGCGTGTTCCGCGAGCATATGGCGCAGTGATGGGGTATCCACGGGGCCCGGACTCAAGAGGTTGATGCGCACCCCGCTGCCTTTGATATCGAGCGTCCAGCTTCTGACCAGCGTGCGCAGTGCAGCTTTGGTTGCACCGTATACGCTCAGGCCAGGACCGGGATCGATGGAAGCTGTGGAGCCGATGATGACAATGCTGCTGCCCTTGCCCATGAGCGGCAGCGCTCCCTGAACGGTAAAGGTCACACCCTTGACGTTGGTGTTGAATACGCGGTCGAAGTAGGCCTCTGTGATGCTGCCAAGCGGAGCGATCTCGCCCATACCTGCATTGGCGACGAGCACATCGATTCGACCATGGCGGGCTTTGATTGCGTCAAACAGCACAGCGAGATCGGCTATCACCGAGACGTCTGCGATCATCGCGCTGGCCCGCTCCCCGAGCTTTGATAATGCCTCGTCCAGTTGCTCCTGCCGACGCCCGGTGATCACCAGAGTGGCGCCCTGGCCCGCCAGCTCTTGAGCGATGGCAAGGCCCAATCCCGAGGATCCTCCGGTGACGAGAACGACTTTGTCTTGAAATTGCATGCTGAAGCTCCAGTGTGTACTGAGGAATGAACTTATATAGCGAACACTACATAGCGCTAGTAAATGAAGCAAGACATTTAGTGATCACTATATAAATCTACCATTCAGCTCAGCACAGTTGCCCCGGCATATAGCGGTCGCTACAATCACGACCACACCAACGAGATCACCATGACCGACAAAATCCGCCAGCGCCGCCCTGCTTTCGACAGAGAGGCTGGAGTCGCCATCGCCCAAGCCATGTTCCACGAACACGGCTTCGACGCGGTGAGCCTCACGGATCTGGTCGAAGCCATGGATATCAAGCCGCCCAGCTTCTACGCCGCGTATGGCAGCAAGGCTGAGTTGTTCGAGAAGGCCATGCTGCGCTACGCCCGCGAGCACGCTTTGCCGTTGGACAAACTACTCGCTCCGGATCGACCGGTACCTGAGGCGCTTGCCGCCTTGCTGGTCGCGGCGGCGAAGCAGTATGGAAAGGACAGTGTCCTTCGAGGCTGCATGATCACTGAAGGCATGCGCGCGGACGATGAGGTTGCCCGCAAGATGGCGCAAACTCTGGCGGACGGAGGCGTCAAGGTGATTCGGGATTATCTTGATCAGGCACTGCCCGAAAAAGCCCAATGCCTTACCGACTACCTTTCGATTACCCTGCGCGGGCTATCGTCCGCAGCGTGTAACGGCATGCCCCGCAAACGGCTGATCGAGGCCGCACAGACGGCGGGCCGTTTCATTGCTCATGAGCTGGGTAAGGAGCAGCCAATGAACCGCTAACGCACACGCCTACCACCGAGTTGCACATTCCGAATTCAGCTATTCTGCCCCACCATCCACATTCAGCGTCACGCCCTTGATGTAGACGGCATGCATCCGGCCCACTAAAAACGCTACGGCTCCAGCGACTTCTTCAGGTTGGCCATATCGACCCAAAGCCTTCATTTGCTTGACCATCGGCGCCCGCCATGTCACTGGTCTCAGGGTTGAGCTCTGTGTTGATGGGACCGGGCCGGATGATATTGACGGTGATATGGCGCTGCCCCAGATCCGAGCCCAAGCCCGGCCATAAGCGGCAACTGCGGCTTTGCTGGCTGCGTAGTCGCCAATGCCGGGAAAGGGAGCGCGCGGCTTCTTGGTCTGCCGCCGGCGCGCGATGCAGCGAGATTCAAACTGCCGCCCGCCGCCTAGGCGGAACCTGTTTTGTGGAAACCGGGCATCGCGCCTATAAATCGCTGATGATCGTTCCGGGAATACTCTCGGCAAACCCGTTACCAAAGACGCCTACGGGCGTTGCAAAGCCGGGCCGTCGTTCACCGTTCAGAACACGCCGCGCCGCCTCGATGGCCGCCAGCGGTGTATAGGAATATCCGTTGACCGTCTCGATCTTCGAACACAACCTGCTGCCATCTTCCGTCATCACCTCGACCACAGCGCGGGCTCGATTGGCATCACGTTCCTGAGCACTGGGACCATCGGCCAGCAGTGACAAGTCCCCCTCAGGAAACGCATCACCGGAGATATGCACGAACATCGCGATGTTCGGTATCCGCGTCGTATGCCAACCAGTCACCAAATCGCCGAATGACAATGGCACACACAAGACCTCGCCGTCACCGAAATCAAAATGGCGTGGCTGGGCGTTCGGAGTCGGGACCAGTTCGCCATCGATTCGCGCCAGCACACCCGCCCCAATGATCTCGCCAACGCTCATCGCCGACCCCCGCGACATCGACCCAGGCACCTGGAGTGCAATGTTCAACGCCAAGGGATTAACGACGCGCTGGGCAACGTGCGCCGCTAGACTATCGGTGGGTACGACATCCCAGCCAACGCCGGGCAACATCATCACCCCTGCAGCGTCCGCAGACACACTCAACTGCTCAGCCAGCCGGTAGATATTGATCTCAGCGGTGATATCAAGGTAGTCGACCTTGGCTTCGATGCACGCCGCCATCAAAGCTGGAGCCGTATGCGCAAAGGGACCTGCGAAGTTCAGTAGGACTGTGATGCCTGCCAACGAACAAGCGGCGTTGGTATCTGCCTCGAACACGCGATAGGGCACGCGCAACTCGCCTGCAAGATCAACCAGGCTCTGATGATTGCGACCGCCTATTTCGAAAGGCAGACCCAGCGCCTTGGCCCGTTGGGCAGCCATGCGGCCGGTATAGCCCGTGGCGCCATAAATCAGAAGTGTATTCATTGGACGTGTTGCCAGTTCTTAAAGACGAATTCCAAGCTGTACCCGTCCGGGTCCAGCATATTGGCGGCGTAGTAATCGGGGTCGTAGTGCAAACGCGCTCCGGGCGCGCCGTTGTCGACGCCACCATGAGCCAGCGCCGCAGCATAGGCGGTCTCAACCTCGGCTTTGCTGCGCGCGATGAAACCCAAATGCGCTGCCCGCCCTTCAACAACCCCCTCACGCAACCAGAAGAACATACGCCCGTTGGCGCCAAAGCCCTTCAAATCAGGATGCCCGGGCGGACCGTCCTTGCCGTCGTAGTCCAGCCGTGCGGTGATGCCCAGCGGCGTGAGTGCCGCCTCGTAGAAACGAATGGAGCGTGTGATATCGCTTACCGACAGGAAAATATGATCCAGCATGGTGACCCTCCTCAGATGATGTAACCGCCAGCGACTTCGATGCTTTGCGCGTTGATCCAGGCGCCCTCATCGGAGAGCAGCATGGCGATGACCCTTGCTACGTCCTCGGGCTCACCTACCCGGCCCAGCGCGGTCTGCCCGGCCAGCAGGGCTTCGAACTCATCGTTGAGGCCACCGCCCAACTCGGTACGAATCGCACCTGGGGAAACCGCATTGCTGCGGATACGACGCTCGCCAAACTCCTTGGCCATGTAACGGGTAAGCACCTCCAGCCCACCTTTGAAGGCTGCATAAGGCGCTACTCCAGCGGTGGCCACACGGGTGGTCGCGCTGGTGAGGTTGACGATGCTGGCTTGCTCCCCAAGCAGCGGCAGCAGCGACTGGGTCAGGAAAAACGGCCCTTTCAGGTGGACATTGAAGAGCCCGTCAAACTGCGCCTCGGTGACCGACTCCAGCGGACTGAACAGGCCGTAGCCTGCGTTGTTCACCAAGCCCGCAAGCACGGTCGTGCCCCAGACTTCCTGAAGGACCGTGTTCACAGTGCTGCGAAAAGCCTCGAAGCTGGAAACGTCGGCAACATCGAGTTTGAGCGCAACGGCCTTGCCGCCGGCTTGTTCGATGCGCCGCACTACCGCCTGCGCGGCATCTAGGTGAGTATTGTAGGTGAGGATGACGCCCATGCCGCGTTGCGCTGCGTGTTCCGCTGCACTTGCCCCTATGCCACGGCTCCCACCGGTGATGACGATTACGCCCATGATGTTGCTCCGCTGCGCGTTGACTGAGTATCCACGGTAAGGGACTGGGGCTTAATGGGCGCGACGGTTCCTACTGCAAACTTGCCTGTTTCTGCTTTTTACTTGCGCCTCATACGGTGGCCGCGTCAGGATGCTCAACATGAACATCCAACTCAATGAACTGCGCACCCTGGCTGCCAAGGCCGAAAATCGTCGCACCGAGACCGGTATTCCACGCGTCGCCATGGTTCAGGGCAAGATCCCGGAGCACATGCTCGCCGCAGTCTATGACCCGATGATCAATCTGATTCTGCAAGGCAGCAAAACCATGACTGTGGGCGACCGTACGCTGCGGTACGACCCTGCGACCTATTTCGTCATGTCCATCGAGCTACCCGCAGTGGGCGCTGTGCACCCTGCCGTCACCGGCGAGCCATACCTGGCAGTCAGCCTAACACTCGATCCTATGGTGTTGTCGACGCTGCTGGCGGATCTGCCCAAACCTGCCGGGCGGCACGACAACGATCCGGGCTTTTCGGTCGCTGCCACCACACCAGAATTGATGGACGCCTGGGTGCGAATGCTGCGCTTGATGGGCAAACCTGACGATATCGCCGCCTTGGCACCCGCATATGAGCGCGAGATTCTGTTCAGAGTTTTGCAGGGACCACATGGCTGGATGCTGCGAGAAATAGCAGCGCCCGACACGGCTATGGCCAGGGTTAACCAGGCGATACAATGGATCCGCCGTGACTACGCCGAACCCATCAGGGTCGAGAGCCTGGCGCAACGAGCGGCCATGAGCGTCTCTGCGTTTCATCGTCACTTCAAGGCAGTCACGACCTTAAGCCCGTTGCAGTATCAAAAGCGCGTACGCCTGCTGCAAGCACGAATGCTGATGATCGCCAGCGCCAAAAGCGTCACGTCGGCTGCCTTCGAGGTGGGCTACGAAAGCGCCACCCAGTTCAGTCGAGACTACGCACGGGTTTTTGGACTATCTCCGGCGAGGGACGCGGGGAGAATCCTGGAGGCGACAAAGGCACAGGATCATTTGCGAAAGCAGTTGTAGTCTTCTAGGTGACTGCCATACCCGCCACGTTGGCGGAGTTAACCCGGTGGAATTTGCAAGTTTGTACCCACCGGATACGAGGCTTTGAACGCGATGCTTAAAAGTCGGGGTATTTGCCCGATAGGCAGCTTATGGCCGAAAACAGACCTTCGTGAGAGGCTGTTACGGCCAGCAACGGCCGCTGGAGCCTCGTTTGTCGCGGATCGAGCCCAAGGTTGCGCGAATACGCTGTCAGCAATTGACTTCACCTCGCGAGACCGCCATACCTGTTTTTTCCAATTCGACAGAGGTTGATCTGACAATGGTGCGAGTGGATGCAAACCTGATAACTGACTGGCACACATTCCACAGCGTATTCGCAGAAAAATTCGGTTTCCCTGGTTTCTACGGCCGCAATATGGACGCTTGGGTTGACTGCCTTTCATACCTCGATGACCCCAGCGCAGAAATGTCGTCTGTCCACGTTCAGAGCGGACAAACACTCTCATTGGTCATCGACAATGCCCAGAGTTTTAAGCATCGCTGTCCTGAACAATTTGAAGCTCTGGTGGAATGCGCTGCTTTTGTGAACTGGCGAGTCATCGTTTCGGGTGGCAGCCCGATCCTGGCACTTGCTTTCAATATCTAAGTGCTCGCGCACGTCAATCAACGGGGGTATCAATGACTGCATTGGGAGGAAAGTTGATTGTCCTGACAGGCTGTTATCGGCCATAGGCAGACAGTCGGATAACCCAGCCAGAGGTTGAGATGAATTAGGCATTGTTAGCAAGAAGGAGGGAAAGTGGGAACGGTTTTTTTGGGGGGGGAGAGAAATCATGTCCTTATCGGCAATAATATTTTCTTCAGAGCAATTGGCCGTCGGAGACTTTAAAGAAGTCATATTGGCCGATGGTGGGCTTGTAAGTTCCGGCAAGCCTTTTCGGGGTAGCATCAGTGAGGGTGATTCAGATATTTGGTTAGCTTTGCATTCGAAGGATGTTATTGACGAGTTCTACGATGCTGAAGACCTTCAAGAATGGGAGGATGTCTTGGGGGCCGTGCCGCAAGTGATGATTGAGGTTAATCTTGATCATACTGAACATGCGAAATTAATGTACTTGAAGGTTTTTTTGAGCTTTGCCAAAGCTTGGCCTTGTATTTTGCATGACGTAGATGACGCTGTTCTTTCATATAGTTCAGTTTTAGAGAAATATAAAGCTCTTTTGGGATAGAAGTGAGCCATCAGGGCAACTCGTTAGCAGGGCATCCATCGACCGCTTTTGGCCGGAAGCAGTAGTTCCCGGATGTCCGCTACTGGCCGAAAGCGGTCCTAAGCCCACAGCCGCCAAAGATCAGAAGCCGAAAAATCTAGAGGCTTGTTTCGTAATGGGAGGATCTAGAGAAGCTGAGGCTGTTTAGGCTTCCGCCTCTTCTTTATCCGGCCTTTCTTTTGAGCTGAAGGTCAATGAAGTGGAGCCCCGCCTTGATTGCATCAATCGTGAGCGTCTCAACTTTAGTTTCTTTGGTTCCTATTGCGTTGAATTGCTGCTGCCACTGCTCTGAAGGGCCTGCCTCGCTTATCGGTGGCAACTGGACCCGGACATCATAAATGTGTAGGTAGTCGTGGCGTGCGAGCCGATCTGTTTTCAAGCCATAGAAACGCAGTGAAGTGCGAGCACAAACGCGTCACTACATGGGTATACGGTAGGAAGTCAGAGAAATAGACGGGGGGCGGATAGCCAGAAACAAGAAAGCCCGCACTGGGCGGGCTTCTTGAGGCGTTTCGTAGACCGTCTGAGACAGCCAGAAACCAGTATATGGTGCACCCGGCGGGATTCGAACCCACGACCCCTGCCTTCGGAGGGCAGTACTCTATCCAGCTGAGCTACGGATGCTTGTGCGGGCGACATCATACCCATGTCGACCTTGGGCGTCCATGCTGGTCTTTGGCCGTTTATACGTAGGAATTGGCCCCGCAGAGGCCCTGCGCCGGGTGCCGGTGATCGATGTGCTGGAACCTGGCTGAAACGCGCTGATCAGAAAGTTTCGGCAAATGCGCCGTTTTCGTTCTTTTTTTCGAACAGACTATTGCCCTGCACCCCCATTGATCCTAGGATTCGTTTGAGATTTCAAACGCTCTGTCTCCCGTGCGCTGTTCATTCAATCCCGCGCGCTGGGGCTGATTTCCCTGACG
>Ga0247730_1001644_pt1 | contig 11964 bp, 10 predicted proteins | sample UWRJL073202C2_FD_180959 | JGI IMG/M metagenome (GOLD analysis project Ga0247730, IMG submission 180959) | Plant litter microbial communities from Arlington Agricultural Research Station in Wisconsin, United States - UWRJ-L073-202C-2 | ecosystem: Environmental > Terrestrial > Plant litter >...
CGCACACCCGCGCACCCGCCACAACTGCACTCTCGCCGCCGCGCATGCTCACTCGGCCGTTTCGGCGTGCCTCTCGAGAAATTCGTACAGCTCCTGGTCGTCGACCCCGGGAAACGTTCCCGACGGCAGCGGCGACAGGATGTGCGCGTGCAGCTTGGCGCTCGACCAGGCCTTGCCGCTCCAGCGCTGAGAGAGCTCCGAGTTCGGGCGACGGCAGCACGCCTCGTCGGGGCACGTCGACGACAGCCGGTTGGTCGTCTCCCTGCCGCGGAACCAGGTGGAGTGCACAAACGGCACCCCGACCGTGATCGAGAACTCGCCCGCCCCGGTCGCTCCCGTCTGGGTGGAGTCGAAGAAGGTGCCCTCGGGGGTGTCGGTGTACTGGTAGAACTCCGTGGTGCGGTTGGTGCGGGCGAAGGCCACCCGCGCGCTCCAGTGCCGGCAGACCAGCTGACCCTCGGTCGAGCCGGTCACGTCGACCGGCAGCCGCAGCCCGTCGTTCTCGTACGCCTTATAGACCGCGCCGTCGTCGCCGACCCGCAGGAAGTGCACCTCCATGTCGAGGTAGGCGGTGGCCAGGTTGGTGAACCGCAGCGCGGCGCTCTCGTGCGTGGTGCCGAACGCGTCGCGGAAGTCTTCGACGGCGATGTCGTGCTTGCCCTTCGCCTCGCGCAGAAACTCGACCGACTGCCGCCGCGGCATCAGGCACGCGGCCGCGAAGTAGTTGATTTCGAGCCGCTGCTGCAGGAAGTCGGCGTAACTGGCCGGTTCGGCGTGCCCGAGAACGCGGTGGGCCATCGCCTGTAGCGCCATCGAGCGCAGGCCGTGTCCGCCGGGGATGGACGCGGGCGGCAGGTAGATGCGGCCGTTATCCAGGTCGGTGACCGACCGCGCCGAGTGCGGCAGGTCGCCGACGTGCACGAGCTCGAACCCGAGCCGCTCGGCCATGCGCGTGACCGAGCGGTGGGTGAGGGCTCCCCCGACGTGCCCGACAGCCGCGACCTCGGCTTCTGCCAGTTCTTCGATCGCCGGCAGGTGGTTGTCGATCGCCCGCAGCCGTTGCCGCAGCTCGGTATTGCCGCGCCGAGCCTCCTCGGGGGTCGCGATCGCTTCGCGCGAGCGGCGGGCGAGTTCGCGGTGCAGGCCGACGAGCGCCGTGAGCGTCTCGTCGGCGACGTTTTTGCCCGGCCGCACCGCCGGCAGCCCGAGCGAGGCGTAGACGCTGCCGCGCTGCAGCCGCTCGAGCTCGATCTCGAGGCCGGCCCGTTCGCTGGGAGGAGCGTCGTGCAACAGCTCGGACACGTCGACACCCACGGCCTCGGCGATCGCGCCGATCAGGCTGAGCCGGGGCTCCCGCCGTCCGTTCTCGATTAGCGAGAGCTGGCTGCCCGCGATACCGACCAGTTGGCCGAGCTGGTCGAGGGTGAGTCCGGCAGCCGCTCGGAAGTGCCGGATGCGGTGGCCCAACGTCGCAAGATCCTTCATTTGGTGACCATAGCGAAAGATCCGCGGTATTTACCAGATCTTTTTCGCGCTAGGCGGGTTGTTTTCGCCCCACCCTGTAACTACGAAGGTTTTTACGACACGAATGGAGCACCGGATGAGCATCCAGACCCGCACCGCCCCCGTCGCAACGATCACGCCCGACCGGCGGGCGGTCGAACGGCTCGCCCCCGGCGCACCCGCGGGCGCCGCGGCATCCGTCGTCGCCTGGGTCTCCGATATCGCGGCGCTCACCACTCCCGACGAGGTCGTCTGGTGCGACGGGTCACTGCGCGAGAACGACCTGCTCACGAAGCTCATGCTCGAGCAGGGCACGCTCACCAGGCTCAACGCCGAGCTGCGGCCGAACAGCTTTCTCGCGCGAGGAGACGCGAGCGACGTGGCGCGGGTCGAAGACCGCACGTTCATCTGCTCGCAGCACGAAGACGATGCCGGGCCGACCAACAACTGGCGCGATCCCGCCGAAATGCGGGCGACCCTCGACGAGCTCTTCGCCGGCAGCATGCGCGGCCGCACGATGTACGTCGTGCCGTTCTCGATGGGTCCGCTGGGGTCGCCGCTCGCCAAACTCGGCGTGCAAGTCACCGACTCGCCCTACGTCGTCGTCTCGACCGGCATCATGACGCGCATGGGCTCCGGCGCCCTCGCGCTCATCGACGGCGACACCGAGTGGGTGCCCGCGGTGCACTCGGTCGGCGCGCCCCTCGAGCGCGGGCAGGCCGACGTCGCCTGGCCGTGCAACGAGACGAAGTACATCTCGCACTTCCCGGAGACGCGCGAGATCTGGTCGTTCGGCTCGGCCTACGGCGGCAACGCCCTGCTCGCCAAGAAGGCGTTCGCGCTGCGCATCGCCTCGGTGATGGCGCGCGACGAGGGATGGCTCGCCGAGCACATGCTGATCATCAAGGTCACCAATCCCGCCGGACGCGTGTTCCACGTCGCGGCCGCGTTCCCCAGCGCGTGCGGCAAGACCAACCTCGCGATGCTGCAGCCGACGATCCCCGGTTGGAAGGTCGAGACGATCGGCGACGACATCGCGTGGTTGCGGGCGGATGCCGACGGCCGCCTGCGCGCGATCAATCCAGAGGCGGGCTTCTTTGGCGTCGCCCCGGGAACGGGTATCTCCACCAACCCGGTGGCTATCGACACCCTGTGGGGCAACACGATCTTCACCAACGTCGCGCTGCGCGACGACGGAGACGTGTGGTGGGAGGGCATGACCGACCACACGCCGGACCACCTGGTCGACTGGCGCGGCGACGAATGGACGCCGTCGTCGACGACGCCCGCCGCGCATCCGAACTCCCGCTTCACGGTCGCCGCCCGGCAATGCCCGACAATCGCCGACTCCTGGGACGACCCCGAGGGCGTCGTGATCGACGCGATCGTGTTCGGCGGGCGGCGCGCGACCACCGTGCCGCTCGTCGTGCAGGCGCGCGACTGGGAACACGGCGTCTACCTCGGCGCGACCATCTCGAGCGAGCGCACCGCGGCGGCCGAGGGCACGGTCGGCGAGCTGCGGCGCGACCCCTTCGCCATGGCACCGTTCTGCGGCTACAACATGGCGGACCACTGGGCACACTGGCTCGAGGTGGGCGCGCGGCTCGCGCACCCCCCTGCTGTGTTCCAGGTCAACTGGTTTCGTAAAGACGACGACGGCCGGTTTCTCTGGCCCGGCTTCGGCGAGAACTCCCGGGTACTCGCCTGGCTGCTCGACCGGGTCGACGGCCGTTCGGAAGGCACCGACAGCCCGATCGGCGTGCTGCCCGCCGAGGGCGCGATCGACACGGAGGGCCTCGACCTGGCGCCCGGCGACTGGCAGAAGCTGTTCGCCGTCGATTCCGACGCCTACCGGCGCGAGGCCGACGGCGTGGCCGAGTTCTTCGCCGGGTTCGGCGAGCGCGCGCCGGTCGCGCTGACGGCGCAGCTGGCGCTACTCCGCGGCAGGCTCGGCTAGGGGTGTCTGAGGCGACGGGGCGACCCGCGGCGGCGCGGGAAGCTTCGACCGCATAAACGCGGATGCGCTGGTGCCCGCCCGTTTGGACAGCCGGTGCGCGGGCTGTTCGACCAGCCGGGTGAAGAGCTCTGCGACGATGACAGCGATCGGCAGGGCGAGCGCGACGGTCAAGCCCCACCGCCCCGGCCCGACGACGTTCGCTACGCCGACCAGGATCGGCACGTGCACGAGGTACAGGCTGAACGAGATACGGCCGAGCCAGCGCACGGGCGAGAAGGTGAGCACCGCGATCGCCGGGCGCCAGAGGAATGCGATCAGCACAATGCCCGCCGCACCGATCACCGGTAGCGCCTGGGCGAACACCGAACCCGCGACGACGTTCCACACCGATCGCGGTGTCCACCACGGCACGATGTACAACAGCACGCTCACGATGAGAGCGACGATCCAGAGCGCGCCCGAGAACCGCAACTGCCGAACCCGTTCTGCCCAGTCGAGCAACGCCTGCGCGTGCACCGCGAACAACGCCCCAACGAAGAAGACCGGGAGGACCTGGAACGCAACAGAGCCGGTTACGTTGCCGACGCCCACGAGCACCGACGACAGAACGATGCCGAAGATCCACCAGCGCGCGGTGAGCACGGCCAGCAACACGTAGACGGGAAGCAGCAGCGAGAAGATGATCTCCCACTTCAGGGTCCACAGCGGGTTGTTCAACAGGTTGTAGGGCGCGAAGATGTCGAGCGACTGCACGAACAGATTCAGGGTGAGCGGCTCGGTGCTGAAGCTCGATGTCCAGGCGCTCACGCTCGCGCCCGTCGCCTGGGAGTGCACGATCACTATCGCGGCGGCTAACAGCACGGATGCGGCCACCGGTATGCCCAGCCTGAGAACACGACGCGGAAAGTAGTTGAACCAGTCGAAGCCGACGTTTCGCAACACCGGCAACACGAGCACCATGCCGCTCAGAATGAAGAACACCGTCACGGCTTCGCCGCTCGCGCTGAACACCTTCAGCGGGGTGTACTGCACCCACCAGAGCAGAGAGCCTTCCACCGGGATCCCCTGTTCGACCCGTGGCGACAACAGAATCGCGTGACCGAGCATCACCCCTACCGCCGCAAGCCCGCGCAGCCCGTCGAGAGAAGTGAGGCGGCCGGTAGCGACAGGTTTCTCTGTCGGCGAGGAGCGTCTGGAGAGGGGCATTCTCTTAGACTAGGGCGCTGGTCTCCAGCGCCCTACCGCGGTGCAGAAGTCTCAGGTGCAGCACCACAACCAACGTTCTGGCCCCCACGTGCGTCTTAGAAGATAGAGGCACGATCCAGGAGGCAGTACGTGGCAGCAGCAGAACTACCGCAGTGGCAGCAGGTGGTGACGAAACTCGTCGCCGAACGCGGCGACGCGCTCACCCGCTACGCCTACTTCGTGTCGGGCAGCCGCGACGACGCCGCCGACCTCGTGCAGGACGCCCTCGTCAAGACCTTCGGCCGGCTGCGCAACGGGTTCACGGTGGCGAGCGCGGAGGGATACGTTCGCCGCGCCATCCTGAACACCTATATCGACCGCGGCAGGCGGGCGACCCGGTGGCGCAAGATCGCGCATCTCACCGCTGTTCCGGATGTCGCGGACTCACCCTCGGCCGACAGCGAGTCACGCATCGACCTGCACGAGGAACTGCGCAAACTCACTCCGCGCGAGCGGGCCTGCCTCGTGCTGCGCTACTACGACGACCTCAAGGTCGACGACATCGCCGAGACGCTCGAACTCAGCTCAGGCGCCGTAAAGCGCTACCTCAGCGACGGCCTCGCCAAGATGGCGATCTCCCTCGGCGAGAACAGCGACTCCGAAACATCCACCACCGCAATGGGAGCAAAAAATGGCAACTGACCCGAATCTGCGCGAACTCTTCCGCGGCGATACCCCGACACTGCCGACGATCGACACCGCGACCGTCATCCGTCGCAGCAAAACGCGCCGCCTTCCGGCGCAGGTCGGCATCGGCGGCGCCTTCACGCTCGCGGTCGGCGGTCTCGGCATTGCCGGGCTGCAGGGGCTGGGCTCGACGCAGACGGCGAGCGACTCCACGTTCTCGACCGCCGATCAGGCACCGGGCACTCGCGACGGCATCCAGGGGATGATGGAGGGCGACGCCCCCGCGAGCGGCGACATCAAGCGGGCACCCGCCGACCGCATCAACCTGTGCGGCGGCACCCTCGTCGAGGTCGCGCCGAGCGCCACGGGCCTCGTGCTCACGGCCGCCTTCCCCGATGCCCCCGCCGGCACGGCGCCGGTGACCGGCACCGTGACCCTCACCAACACCGGCACCGAAGCCGTCGCCGGGTACACCTCGCCGACTCCCGCCATCACCCTGTCGCAAGACGGCATCGTGCTCTGGCACAGCAACGGACCGACGATCATGTCGATCCAGGACGTGATGCTCGCCCCCGGCGAATCGCTCGAGTTCGCGGCATCCTTCACCCCCGTCGTCTGCGGCGTCGAAGACGACACGGCCGAAGCGTTCCGCACCGACCTGCCGGCCGTGGCCCCCGGCGAATACCAGGTTTCGGCCGCGGCAGACGTCTCGGTCGACGGCATCGCAGAGCTCGTCACGGGCCCGACGCAGACGGTGCGCATCGGCTAGCAACACTCAGGTTGGCGCCCACCTCGACTCGCTAGAATCGCCGTACTGACTGGCAACAGCCGAGGAGAGATGCCGATGAAGTCGCGATTCGTGCTGGGTGCGGTGCTGACATTGGCGTTGCTCGGCCTCGCTCCCGCCGCCGCTTTCGCGCAAGACCCGGTCGATCTGGCCGGCGCCTACGTGCTCGACGATTCGGGCGTGGTCGCGGGCGACGAACCGCGCATCGAGACCGCTCTCGACCAGCTCTACACCGACACCGGCATCCAGCTGTTCGTCGTCTACGTCGACAGCTTCACGGGCGCCGACTCCGCCGCCGACTGGGCCGACACCACCGCCGAGTTGAGCGGCCTCGGCTCGAAAGACGCGCTGCTCGCCATTGCGACAGACGACCGCCAGTACCAGATCTCGGTGACCAACGACTTCCCGCTGAGCGACGACGATCTCAGCCAGATCGTCGACAACACGCTCATCCCCCAGCTGCGCGACGACAACTGGGCCGACGGCGCGATCGACTTCGCCGGAGGTCTGCGCGGCGAGGGCAACGACTCCGGCAGCCTGCCGCTCTGGCCGATCGTGCTGCTCGTCGTCGCGGTGGCCGCCGGAATCATCGTGTTCCTCATCGTTCGGGCGACGCGACGCCGCAGGGCCGGCGAGACGAAACTGCCGTCGGGCGAGCCCACGCAGCAGCAGCTCGACCAGCGCGCGGGGAGCCTGCTCGTCGAGGTCGACGACTCGCTGCGCACGAGCGAGCAGGAGCTCGGCTTCGCCGTGGCCCAGTTCGGCGAAGACGCGACGCGCGAGTTCGCGGCGGCCCTCGCCTCGGCGAAGACCGCAGTCGGCGAGGCGTTCTCCATCCGCCAGAAGCTCGACGACGCGTTTCCCGAGTCCGCCGACGAGAAGCGCGCGCTCACCCTGCGGCTGATCGAGCTCGCCAGCAAGGCCGACGCCGACCTCGACGCCCAGGCCGACGCGTTCGACGCCCTGCGCGAGTTGGAGAAGAACGCTCCGCGCATTCTCGACGAGACGGATGCCGCGGCCACCGCCCTCGAAACGCGGCTCGCCGCTACCGAGGCCACCACCCAGCAGCTCGCCGCGCGCTACGCCGCCGCCACCATCGCCCCGATCGTGCAGAACGCCGCACAGGCGCGCACCCGGCTCGCCCTCGCCGCGACGACGACGGAGACCGCCCGCACCTCGCTCGCGGCGGGCAAGACCTCGGCCGCGACGGTCTCCGTGCGCGCCGCGCAGTCGAGCATCGCGCAGGCCACGCAGCTGCTCGACGCGGTCGACACGCTCGCCGGCGAACTCGACCGGGCGCAGTCGGCCCTCACGGCCGCCGTCGACGAGCTGAACCGCGACCTCGCCGAGGCCCGCGCGGCCTCCTCGCCCGAACTCGCCGCCGCCGTCGACGCGGCGAGCGCCGGCCTCGCGGCCGTGCTTCCCGGCAGCGACCGCAACCCGGTCGACTCGCTGCAGCGGGTGGAGCGGCTGGACGAAGCTCTCTCGGCCGCCCTCACCGCCGTACGCGACCGCCAGCAGCAGGAGGCGAGCGCCCGGTCGTCGCTCGAGCGCGTGATGGCGAGCGCCCGCACTCAGATACAGACGGGCGAGCAGTACCTCTCGACCCGCCGCGGCGGTGTCGGACCCGATGCCCGCACCCGCCTCTCTGCGGCGCAGCAGGCACTCGACGAAGCGGCCGCACTCTCCGGGCCCGATCCGGTCGCCGCGCTCTCGGCCGCGCACCGCGCGTCGAGCCTGGCCCAGCAGGGCACCGAACTCGCCCAGGGCGACGTCGACTACTTCTCGCGCCAGAACGGGTCGGGCGGCATCGGCGGCTCGATGGGCGGAATCGGCGGCATCGACAGCGGCGCGCTCATCGGCGGCATCCTCGGCGGCCTGCTCTCGGGCGGAGGAGGCGGCGGCTGGGGCGGAAGCTCGGGCGGCTCACGTGGGGGCGGCGGCTTCGGCGGCTCCTCGCGCCGCTCTAGCGGCGGATCCCGGGGCGGACGCCGCGGCGGCGGAGGCCGGTTCTAGAACTTTCCTGTAGTCCCTATCCATCAAACGAAAGGCAGCCCCCATGGCTAAGCAGTCCATCCTCGGTCGCATCACACAACTGGCCAAGGCCAACATCAACGCGATGCTCGACCAGGCCGAAGACCCCGCGCTCATGCTCGACCAGATGGTGCGCGACTACACCAACAGCATCTCCGAGGCCGAGAGCGCCGTCGCCCAGACCATCGGCAACCTGCGCCTCGTCGAGCAGGACTATGAAGAAGACGTCGCCGCCGCGAACGACTGGGGCCGCAAGGCTCTCGCCGCCAGCTCGAAGGCCGACGAACTGCGCTCGGGCGGCGACACCGTCGACGCCGACAAGTTCGACAACCTCGCCAAGGTCGCCCTCGGCAAGCAGTTCCAGGCCGAGAAGGAAGCCAAGGACGCGCAGCCGACCATCACCTCGCAGACCGCCGTCGTCGACAAGCTCAAGAGCGGCCTCGACTCGATGCGCACCAAGCTCGGCGAACTCACGTCGAAGCGCGACGAGCTCATCGCCCGCTCGAAGACCGTCGACGCCCAGCGCCAGGTGCAGGAGGCGATCGGCTCGATCGACATGCTCGACCCGACGAGCGAGATCAGCCGCTTCGAAGACAAGATCCGCCGCGAAGAGGCCAAGGTTCTCGGGCAGCAGGAGCTCGCGGCATCCAGCCTCGACGCCCAGTTCGAAAGCCTTGAAGACCTCGACAAGCAGACCGAGATCGAGGCGCGCCTCGCCGCGCTCAAGCTCGGCGCCGGCGGCTCGCAGGGCCAGATCAGCCAGTAGCAGCTGAGTGTGTGGGGCGGCCGTGAATATCGCGGCCGCCCATTTTCGCGGAATTTCTGCACACACTGCACAGTTGGCCCGGTCATGACAACTATCGGAATCATCGGAGCAGGACACATCGGCAGCCAGGTCGCACGCGCGGCGATCACGGCGGGTTACGACGTGGTGATCAGCAACTCTCGCGGGCCGGAGACGCTCGCCGACCTCGTATCGGAGCTCGGGCCCAAAGCACGCGCCGCGACCGCTGCAGACGCCGCGGCGGCGGGCGACTTCGCCGTCGTCACCGTGCCGCTGAAGAACTACACGCAGGTACCGGTCGCCGAGCTCGCCGGCAAGATCGTGATCGACACGAACAACTACTACTTCGAGCGCGACGGGCGCATCCCGCAGCTCGACAACGGCTCGACGACGGTGTCGAGCATGCTGCAGGCGCACCTTCCCGAGAGCCGCGTGGCCAAGGGATTCAACGCCATCGCGTTCGGCGACATCACCACCGACGGCACGACGGCCGGCACCCCCGGTCGCCGCGCGCTCGCGACGGCGAGCGACTTCGACGACGCCGCCGCCCTGGCCTCGACTCTCTACGACGAGGTCGGCTTCGACACCGTCAACCTCGGCCCGCTGAGCGAGAGCTGGCGCGTCGAGCGCGCACAGCCCGCATACGGGGCGCGGGCAGACGCGCCCGCTCTCACCGCTCTCCTCGCACAAGCGCAGCGGAACGTAGATACTGAGTAGGTGCCAGCCGCCTTCGTTGTAATCCCCCAGTGGCAGGGCTCCGGCTCCTCACGCGCGCTCCGACTCGGAGACGGCGCGGAGGCGATCCGGGGCGACCTGCCGACCGGTTCGACGCGCGTCGTCGAAGTGCCGATGGAGGCCGGCGACGAACTCGGCTCGGGGCTCGCTCGGCTGGGATCGCTGCAGCTTGTACGCGAGCGCACCCTCGCGGCGCTCGCCGACGTGCCCGACTGGGCGCTCGCGATCGGCGGCGACTGCGGCATCGCGCTGGCCCCGATCGAGCACGCGCTCGCGACGACCGACGGCGACCTCGCCGTGGTCTGGTTCGACGCGCACCCCGACCTGAACACGCTGGAGAGTTCGCCGTCGGGCGCCTTCTCCGGCATGGTGCTGCGCACCCTGCTGGGCGACGGTGTCGAACCGCTCGTTCCGGCCGTGCCGCTCGCCGCCCACCGCCTCGTTCTCGCGGGCGTGCGCAGCGTCGACGACGGCGAAGACGCGTTCCTCTCCGAGAGCGGTATCGCGCGCGTCGGGGTGGAGCAGCTCGACTCCGGGCTGGTCTCGGCGGTCGAGAAGACCGGGGCCGCATCCGTCTACCTGCACATCGACCTCGACGTTCTCGACCCGGCCGAACTCGCGGGCGTCGCCGAGCCGGTGCCGTTCGGAGTGAGCGTCGCCGAACTGGTGCAGGCCATCCGCACGGTCAAGGCGCGATTCCGCATCGCGGGGGCCAGCATTGCCGGCTTCTCGCCCGAGAGTGTCGAGGCAGCGAACGACGACCTGCCCGGCATCCTGCGCATCATCGGGGCGCTCACCGCGGCATAGGCCGCCCGCCGACAGGGCCGTTTTGTAGGTTCGCCCCGTCAACAGGACAAAATCGGGCGGACGATTCGTCTCATCCTGTTCACCGGCTGGCCTGGCGGTGCCGCGTCAATATGCTGGGGCGTATGACGCAGAGCAGCGAGCCCAGGATCACCGTCGACCGCGAGGGGCACGTGCTGCTCATCGGCCTCAACCGGCCGGAGAAGCGCAACGCCGCCGACTTCCAGATGCTCAACGAGCTCTCCCTGGCATACGCCGAGCTCGAGAACGACCCCGAGCTGCGCGTCGGATTCGTCTACGCGCACGGCGACCACTTCACCGGAGGGCTGGACCTCGCCGACGTGGCACCGCGCATCGGCGCCGACGGGCTCGACATCACGGCCGACGGCGGCATCAACCCGTGGCAGGTGTCGGGCGTCTCGCTCAGCAAGCCGGTCGTGATCGCGGTGCAGGGCACCTGTCTCACGCTCGGCATCGAGCTGATCCTCTCGGCCGACATCGCCGTCGCCGCCGAGTCGACGCGGTTCGGTCAGGTCGAGGTCGCCAGGGGCATCCTGCCGTTCGGCGGCGCCACCACGCGCTTCCCGCGCGCGGTCGGCTGGGGCAACGCCATGCGCTGGATGCTCACCGGAGACCTGTTCGACGCCGCCGAGGCGCTGCGCATCGGGCTCGTTCAAGAGGTTGTCGCCGACGGCGCGCAATACGAGCGGGGCCTCGAACTCGCCCGACGCATCGCCGCGCAGGCACCCCTCGCCGTGCAGGCCGCGCTCGCGAACGCGCGGCTCGCGGTCAGAGATTCGGATGCCGCGGCGGAAGCCGCGCTGCAGCCCGAGCTCGTGCGGCTCGCCGGCAGCGAAGACGCCGCGATCGGCATGCGCGCGTTCGTGTCACGGCAGCCGGCGGAGTTCGTGGGCCGCTGACCCGATGAGAGACACCTCGTCAAGGCTCGCCGCCCGTCACCGGCTCCCGGTAGCCTCAGACCATGACCGAAACCGAGTTTGACCTCATCGTGATCGGCGGCGGCGCTGTTGCCGAAAACGTCGCCGACCGTGCCGTGCAGGGCGGCCTGACCGCCGTTCTCGTCGAAAGCGAGCTGGTGGGCGGCGAATGCTCCTACTGGGCGTGTATGCCATCGAAGGCCCTGCTGCGTAGCGGGATCGCCCTGCGCGCCGCCCAGAACGTGGGCGGCACCAAAGAGGCCGTGACCGGCGAGCTCGATGTCGCCGCCACCCTGCTCCGCCGCGACTCGTTCACCAGCAACTGGGACGACCAGGGCCAGGTCGACTGGGTCGCCAGCGCCGGCATCTCGCTCGTGCGCGGCCACGGCCGCATCACGGGCGTCAAGACCGTCTCGGTGACGGGCGCCGACGGCGAGGTCACGCGCCTCACCGCCCGCCACGCCGTTGTGGTGAGCACCGGCTCCGACCCGCTGCTTCCCGACATCGACGGGCTCGCGGGCGTCGCCCCGTGGACGCCGCGCGAGGCGAC
>Ga0247730_1001646_pt1 | contig 11957 bp, 20 predicted proteins | sample UWRJL073202C2_FD_180959 | JGI IMG/M metagenome (GOLD analysis project Ga0247730, IMG submission 180959) | Plant litter microbial communities from Arlington Agricultural Research Station in Wisconsin, United States - UWRJ-L073-202C-2 | ecosystem: Environmental > Terrestrial > Plant litter >...
TATTGACTGGGAAATCTCTGGCCTCACTTACGTTTATGGCTCTGCTCAATATACCCTTTTGATCATTGACCATCCTTCCTTGACAAATTCGGAAGAGGATAAGAGAAAACGAGCGAGGAATACAAAAGACCAGGCCGTCTTCGATGAACTAATTCTACAAGCAGAGGCAAAGTCCTCAAGTAGTCATATGGGTTGCTCCTCGCCTGTCTCTATCCTTATCGCAGGCAGTCTAGGTAGCTATCTATTTCAGCAGATCGCTCAGTTTCCCCATGTTGATGGAGTAAAGACTCCTTTGCTCGTTGCCCATATCTTCGGACCTGGTGACGATGATGAATACCCGATGGATCTACGACACCAGAGTGCTTTGATCGAATCTGGGATTCTGAAAGGCCAGAGTAAACGTTTCGCTGAGGAGAGGAGAGTATTTTTGGAGGCGAGGGAGATCCTAGGAGAAACGGAAGCATGTCACGGCCTCACGGCCGCACAATTCCGCATTCTTATTAACAAGAACCTGCATAGATTCGGTCCAGATAGCATAACGATAGCATGGCTAGTTAATGGGGAGAAGTAGAATCAGTATTTGAATCTGAAGTGAACACTTAGAGCTGTTCTCCGGCATCATGTGATCGTGATTTCAACTTTTAAAGTGCGACAATGTTTCACGTAGACCTGACGGTGTTCGCCTTTGTAAGTATCACCATGATCGCACGCGTTCCTGATGTCGCAGCAGACACGCCCCTCACATTCAGAAGAATCCCTGGGCTATCTGTATCCCCAAAGAACGACTACGAGACGCATGTTGCGGTGCACAATGTTCAGGCAGCGGTTAGCGCAGGCAATGCAAACAATGAGGATTTGCGTGCTGCGTGGCTACTCTACGACAAAGTAGGTGACGCTCCTAAATCTTGCGACTCATATTCCAAATATCAAATGCACAGAGAAATGGAGTAAATGTCCAACTTAAAGAGGTTGAAGGAAAACATGTTACATCTCTCGGTATCCCTGCTTCCTCCCACTGGGACTTGAATATCGATAGAGCTCTGGTCAATGCTTCCATGCAGCCTGATTCGCCTTCAAATCTTGCACTGGCGCAGAGCTGGGATCGGTTTCAGAATATGAGAAGCCATTTCTTGTACACCGTAAGCCATCCATCTACGATGAGATTATGGCCACTCATTTATTCAACTGTAGAGCGAATATGGGAGTCGCGAGGTTCTCCATCACTTTCTTCATGTCGCAGTTGAATATGCACAGTCTTGCTTGGATAACAGTGCACAACTTCGACGTCTGCATCAGTCAGACAAAGGACTTCCAGAAATACCTTATGTCGGCGTGATTCCTCGTTGTGTGATTCCCCCGGTGAATGCTACCAACGGGAAACAGTCCTATATGTTTCATGGCTCGCTGGACTTTGCCATAGGAATGTTGCGGGGAAACAGAAATTATAACCCCCCGAGAGGTGAGAATGACCCTGTCGTCCTTACAGGAATCCCTCCGAGGCTCAAGGCTACTATCATTCAGGTCGTTGTCTCATTCCGTTTTCCAAAGAATCTTTGCTCTCAGCTGTGGCAGTTGTGGACACGCTGGAAGAGCTGAAGGATGCACATTATCGTGCCATGATCGAAGCTCTAACGGTGCTGGGTTTAAGATTCGAGTGAGCGTTTTGCTTCCCTCTCAGGCTGCATCCTCTAGGAATCTAACCATGTGATAGGAAGAAGGAAGACGATAAAGTCACGATTGCGGTTACTAATGGAATACTTTGGAGATTTTACATGGCGCATCTGAACAAGAATAACTTTCTGCGAGTGTACGAATTGCACGCAAACTGGGACATTGAAGATGATGGCGGATTTATCATTGAGATGCTGAAAGACATGGTAAGACTCGATTAAACGTGCTGTCTTCTGTTATCAATCCTTTCAACAGATGATTCTCCCCATTTCGCCTATGATTACTGCAGACTTTGACGCTATGAGTTGTAATAGGGTATAGCTGTGATTTATCCTGTTGCATGGGTATCAATACAAAGGCAGTTGCTCTCGCAGCCTACAGTGGCGGCGAAAAGTTTTGAGCTTAGTAAGCATGAGTCATATTCCATATCGGGAAAACGCACCGTCTCGCGTTGTTGTATTTGGCCTTTGGGGTTCGATTTTTCTCATTCATGGAGCATTATGATACGGATGACTTTAGTAGTAGTGGCTTTGGGCATTTTGAACGAAATCGACGCATAGAATCACAAGAAATGTACCAACGAGTCGGGGCTGCGTTCACGGCTTTCCCAAATATGGAATATGACTGATGCTTACTAAGCTCAAAACTTTTTGCCGCCACTGTAGTTTGTTTGATTTCTGAGATTCTCTTCGAGTCCAAGGTGAATAGGCATGGACCGTGGTGCAAGGTGGCGTGGGAAGCGGTATACCGCCAAGAGCGCCACGGATAGGTACCATCATGATGACATCAACTCTCTCCGCACCAAAGGCTATGCAAAAATCCAGAGCGCCGCAGCATCATTGCCGTCTCAGACCGTATATAAAACCTTTTGGTCTCTACCTCCAGGTCATTCTTACGACCCCACTACACGACACATTATGTTCGGAAAAGACAAACATCACGGAAACGGCTATGCACCTCCATCGTACGGAGCTACAGAACCCATGCATGCGAATGGAAAGCAGCCATGGTTTCATCGTGCGTCTTTGCTGCTATTCCTTTGGGCCTCGAAGCCACTGACGCTTTTCAATAACAGGCGATAGAGTAAACCACTATCAGCAGAATCATCATCAACCTCAAGTCGTATACGTGCAAGACCCGAATCTAGACGCCCGTGGAAGACCAAGACGAGGGAGAGACGAGAGTAGTGGCTGCTGTGCTGGAATCTGCGCTTGGTACGTTTTTCTTTCAACATACTTGACGAGTATAATGCTCAATGCTCTATATATACAGTATTGGAGGATGTCTTTTGGCTATATTCTGCTGGCCTTGCCTCTGCATCCTCTAATCCTCTTTCCCATCTGTATCTTTGTATCATACACGTCTGTCGAATGATCACTACTGTATTGTGTAGCTAGTTAGCCAATGGACTATATATGCTTGTACCAACAACATTCTTGCGAAAATGACATTCTATAGCCGCTGTGTATTTCTCTGAATTCACGAGTAGGTGTGTCGTCCTTGTGTCAGGAAAGTTAGCGCCATTCCCTCTCGCGTTCACTGTGGACGTTTCACTTGGCATTTGCTTAACTGCACACTTCTGTACGTTTTATTACGCTCAAGCCGTTTGCTGAAAGAGTTACTCGTACTCGTACTCGACCATGGTTCTCGAGAGAATATGATGTCACACTCATGTATTCGTGCATTTCAAAGCATCCAAGTCTGCAAGAATCATGGGTGACATACGGAGGATAATCTTCGAACGAACTTCAGACGATCGTAATGGTCAAGAAGGAAAAACTTACTGTATCTTTCAAGAGCTCAACCAGCGCCCCTGCATGATGGTTGATGTCGAAGAACTTGTGCACTTCGCATACTCTGAGCAAGCCAGAGTCATTGCGGATCGCCATGAAGAATTTCCAGTAGATCCCGTTCGTCAGAGCCACTGTTACGCGGTCCTCATCAGGCCTGTAGTTTCCTCTCAGCGAACGTGTATTAGAAATGGATAGGGAGCAGGTATGACTTAAGGCCGATTTCAGTCAAAGCCTCGATCAGAGCACGGGGACGCGCTGCCGCCATGTCTTCTAGCGTCTTTACAACTGTAAGCACGCATGCAATGAATCCAGGTTCTGCACAGCGATTTTAGGGAAGTAAGCCAAGTGATCGTTCGCCGAATTTGCTTACTTTTCACGTCCTTGTCTGATGGTTGATCATACACAACGCCAACCGCGTAGTCAAAAGACCCTTGAAATCCCAGAGATGTCTCTGCACCTTTAGCTATGACTGTTGGAGCGCGAAAGTGAGGAACAACAATCACATGTGGTCTTCTCTCTGACCGGAATTGTCCTTGCAGCTGCAGGTTCTGGTCCAAGCAAGACTGTGCGTAGCGAACCGAGACATGCAGAAAATGTCGCAAAATTTCCATACTACCAGATTCGTCCTAACACCATTTGTGAGCATAACTGTTCTCGTGGTAAAGAACGGTGCTTATAGCTCACTCTATAGTAAAAATGGCGTTTCAAATCTTGCAACTGTCGCCTGCTCTGTGCCAAAGTCAAGCTTGAAGGCGATTCAGGGTGTAAAGCAGCATCCAGAAGACTTTTGTCCATGGACAAGAGCTGGTGAGTCAATATTGGTATTCCGAGAGTTTGAAGGTCTTTCTCGTGGACTTCCTTGAAGTCAATAATCTTCACTTCGTGCTTGCTAAGATGATCTGGGCTTAAGTCGGGTGGAATTCGATGCCATTCATTCTCGTCCTGAACCAGGTGTTCGTGGAAGTTCTCAGATATGGCGGCGCTCTCCTGGAAGGTAAGAGGGGAGTATAGTTCTGTGATGTCCTTTCGTACATTCTCGATGTTCATGGTCATGGTGGTATTATCCTGATTTCGAACATTGACGTAAGCAGTGTTCCACTTGGCCTCTCGGCTCCGGCCGCTCTCCTGGTCTCAACTCTACAATAGTCTACAGAGTATACTACATGACATTCACTACATTGCACACCTTCGAAGAGAATACCTCACCTCTTGAACTGTCCATCTCTGAGGTATGTGATGATGGTTTTGGTGACAGAGTCAAGGTACTTCGAGGTACTTAGCCTACATTTTCCTAATGAATTGACGAATACTTTGTAGCTCAAGGATGTTGAAACAAAGCACCTTGAATTGCTCGGGATCTCGTTACGGTCTCTTCACTTCCTAGAAATGGACGGAAGCCTTGTATCAGCGGCGTTGAGACCCGATTCACCTTCAAGCCTAATATTAGCCCGAAGTTGCGACCAAGTCCAAGATCTCATAAGCCACTTTGTCATGCCAGTAAGTAAATCTGTCGCACATTAGTATGCACGCTGAAGTAAACTACAATCTAGAGAGGAGACGGGAGCAGAGAGATCGTCCAACACTATCTGAATGTCGCAGCCGGATACGCTCAAGCTTGTCTGGATGGAAGCCCGCAGCTTCGAAGTCGCTTCCAGTCTCAAAATGGGCGTCCAGAGAGACCAACTATTGGCCTCATTCCTGATTTCCCACTGTCTCCAGTTGAGGCTACCAGTGGGACTGAGACATTGACTTTTCAAGGCGAGCTTGATTATGCCATAGGCCAGATGTGGACAATCGCTGAAACAGAAGAGGATCTTGACCGTGTTGGTGGTAAGAGTAGTTCTATTTGGTGGATTATTTGATATTGAATTGTATAGGACATCACTTGATAGGATTTGGGTCCTCAGACATTCTTTCTGCTATCGCAGTGGTTGAAAGTTTGGATGAAATGGATCACGCCAATGCCCGCGTCATGATGGAAGTTCTCATTGTAATGGGGCTGAGGTTTTTTTTGGTTACTCTTCATACAATTGATCCGAGGCTGATAACTGTTCTTTAGACACAAATCTGACACGATATCTAGTGAACATCAAGTGGCGATAGCGCTCACAAATGGCATCTACTGGACTTTTTTTATGGCCCATCGCGACGAAGGAGGGCTCCTGCGCATTTTTCAAGCACCCGAAAGGTGGAATATCGACGAACACAGCGGCTTCATCATTGAGTTTCTGAAAGACATGGCACGTAAAGTTCAGCTGGATACACTCTTTGATAGCTCACGTATATTCTGGGTAGATGGTCCATCCCCGGTCGCCAATGATTCTTACTGACTTCGATGCACTGAGTTGTAATACAGCACACCAGAGATTTCTCATTGATGAGAAACTGGGAATCGACGTTCTCCAAAGCAATTGCGTGTACTAAGTCATGAGATGTATTGCAGGCCTTAGGATAATGGATGTCATCTATCAAGGCCTTGTAGCTCTGACTTGTCTCTTATCGACTTCAAGCTATTCAATCTACTTGAGCGAGTATTTACTATGTTTGTTTATAGTTGTCTCTCCGAATATATCATGCATAATATTGTACTGGTATACTTAAAGCCCTACACCGCCAAATGGTAAGGTCGTAGATCAGATGTCAAGCTCAAGCCCATTCAAAGACAAGAGGATTTACCCAAAGTAGTGGCCATCGCAATGCCACACAGACCCTATGAAGAGATCATGCTATTATACATCCCTCTGGTACACCCTCCCCTGTTAATCCTGGTATAGGCTCCCCAATAAGCTCTTCGGGAGGAGTTCCATAACTCTGCATCTCCGACATCAGATCCACAATCCGACCACCACCTTCGCGCTCTTTCTCCTTCTCATCGCTATACCCAGGTTCCTCAAAAATGGCGATGATCTTAGCTACACATTTCGATTGATTCGTGTACCGTTCCAAGTCTTTTGGGCCCAAAGGTGTAGGTGGAGAAGCTAGGTATGCAGGGTACTTTGTAGTCCGGTGAGATGCGAGTAATGAAGCTCGGAGAGCTAGCACGTACTTTATCGGACATTTCTTTCAGAGGCTCGTATAAGATGTCTTTCGTGATGATAGCATTCATCATGTGATCTATGAAGCCAGCTATCTCTTCGTCGTCTTCACCACCACCGCCTAAACCACCTAGAGAGGACAAGAGAGCTTCCAACGACGGTTCTCCTTGTGCATTCGATGATGCCCCAGATCCAGCCTGAACATCACACACACAGAGTTAGAATAAATGACGTGCAGACGTGCACATACAAAGGAAGGGGGGACGTACGGATTCACTAGCGCGTAGTCTCTCCATCGTCTCTTTGATCGTATCCTGGAACGATCCTGCACCAGAAGCATTTGAAGACGCAGGCGGAGGTTGAGAAAAGAGTGATTCAGCACCACCACCCATTTCTTTCATGAGCTCCTCCATCCCACGAGCTAGTTCTTTCGCAAAATCTGTGTTCATCATGTCCTCGTCCTCGTCGTCCACGGCATGGTTGGGATTAGGGAGAGACGTGGAGGGTTCAGTAGCAGAGGGAGCAACACGAGTATTAGTGCGCGGTCTGGTGCTACCCGTGGATTGAAAATTAGACACCACATCTATGTAACACCACAGACTTCGTTAGCTTTCGGTAGCACAACAAATGGCAGTGACAGTCATGTACCGTCTAGATCATCGTAATCATCATCATCTGCCTCTTCAGCCTGAACTTTCGGTGTTGGTGGGTCATCTGTCGCTGTTCTGAGAGCAGGGGTATTGTCTGGCTTAGCACTGGAGGAAGACATGGTAGTTTGGAGACAAGGAGAATGTGGAAAGCCGGATTCGGGCCGGTTGGTATAGATTCCAGAAATCAGCACATCATCTTATCACGGTTCACATGTATACGTAGATAAATACATAGCTCGATCCCACAAACAGGTTCCGATAGACAAGCCCGTGGACCTTATTATAAACATGCTAGAAAAGTGTTATGAACAAGAGCAGTCAAATTCAGGCCGGCTTCTCGGCAGCAGCGCATCGCTTGGATTGAATAAGACACTGAATGCTTGCGCACTACAAAGCCATCTAAACGTTTTGCACCGACTAGAGCTTCGTATATAGCTTTCAAGCCAACACGGAACCTAGATTCGCCGCTGGAGAAGGTACGCATTGGATTCCATAACGAACTCTCCTAACTACATACCCTGATCATTAGGCTTATCAATGGCAGGGGGACTCTCGGAATCCATCGAGGCTCCCTATATTGGTACTGCTGTAAAGGCGCTTGATGAGCTCATTGAAAGCTACGAATCATTCTTTCACGGAACCCTCGAAGAAGGCTTCTATGCAAAGTTCTTGCCCTTTGTTCAATCATCTGCCATGATGTGTAGTGAATCTCAGCATCGTCCCTTCCTACTTCACAGTCAGCTCTACACGAGTTGCCGAAGGAGGAGCGTTCCCCTTCCGTCCTTTCACACTCACCGGCTGGGATCATCACGCTCCTCATGATATTGCGGCTGGATGTCAGCTTGATATGGTCGATAATTTTGAGCAGTTATCCAGCTTCGGGAGGCCATTGTGCGTCTATTCATACTCCATTCACGAAGTGCAACTCATTTGAATGCAGGTGGCGTTCTCTGGCCGACCAAGAAGAATCAGGAGTATTTTCGGTCGCGAAGGAGAAGCTCATACATGGGGTTGCAAGCTATGACTTTGAGAACAAAGCTCTTGCGCTTCTAGGCCAACGTTTTGCGCTTGATGTTGCATTTGGACATCACGCATCCGTGACGTTCCTCGATACAGCAATTGCAAGTCATATGCGCATATGCGAATCGGTGACGGAAGATGGGATGCGGCGGTTCACAAGCTATCCCTCCGAGCCTATACTATCATGTGCTAGTACAACCCACCTCTTGAATACGGGGTGGTCAGCTATGATGATTTTCGATAACAATAGTCAAAGTGAATCCGGGGGATGTGCATTCGACTTCGCTCGGCCAGCCACCATTGGACTGGATACTGGCCTTCCATCTGTTACCATTTTGACGGACATGAGTGTTTAGCCTAACACATTCACGGCCAGATATGACAACGAAACCCATTTTCTGCATCTATACCTTCCAGGGACCGTGTCGATCGAAGCGTACCCGTCCATTGCGAACGTAGATGAGCTCGATATACAGATCGACACCCTCACAACAAATGCAATAGAACCCCCAAAAACAGAGGGTGCGATCGAACTTGCGAAGGCCTTTCAGCAGTTTGGAAAGTCATCATTGCCCGAGCATACTCATTGGGAGACGAGGCAACGATGTGGTTGTCCCTACGTTTATGCTTGACATGATAGAGTACTGCCCCTCGGATGTTTGCTGTACTGTAGGCAGAGTCCTTACCTCTTTAATTGTCACACGACAGAAATGAGAGCGGATCATAATGCATATCATTGGATCGCGAGAAGGAATTAGAACTACGTGCACGATACAATTATACAGAACGTATTCAGGTTCGAGTGCTCAGCAACTCGGGGGTATCACAGGTATCTTACAAGCCGAGAACACCAGTCAATTCGGTCAAGCCGAGGTCGCTGATCACATTGGTCACGTCTCCGACGAGTCCAAGCACGGTGGAGAGCAGAGATCCAACGAGTCCGCCCAGAGCGCCCAGCCCGAGGATGGCGCTGATCAACTCGCCAACCAGTTGTCTGAGAAGCAGCATCAGTACGAAGGCTTCACTTTGAAAATGAGTGGTCAAACACGTACCCAACAGCTTGCAGAAGGGGCTTGATGACTTCGAGGTTGGTAGCAACAGAAAGAACGAGGCCAAGGGCACCAAACACAACCTAGAAAGCACCAATGAGCACCTTGTTCAACACGATCAGAAAGTAAGAATAAGCTCACGTTGAGCAGCGTGCCGATGAGCTGACCAAGGCCTCCAATGTCGAGCAAGCCAAGGATGAACTCAAGCGGTGAGGTGACAATGGCGTTGACTTCCTTGATGGCAACGTTCAAGATGCTCTTAAGCTCGTCAGTCACTTCAGTGACCTTCTCGACGGTGGCAGTCTCCTTGGTCATGCCATCTTGAAAAGAGAATGATGAGCCATTGTGAACAATGTAAACAATGAAAGGCCAGAATATGCTCACTCAAAGTATCAGTCAGAGGCTTGATCTGTGCCATCACATCGTTCAGGATGTCGGTCACAGACGCTGGCTGCTCAGAGCCAGTAGCTGGGACGGCGCCGGTTGCAGATGCAACGACTGCAGACGCAGTGGACGTAAGGGAAATGGTTGTAGAAATGGTGGATGTGCTGGCAATGACCTGAGAGGTCACCGCAGCGGTGTCAACCTCTGGCTGGTCATGTCTACGCTCAGCGCAAGGGGCAGCAGAGACAGAAGCGACGGCAGCGAGACCAGCAACGAAAAGGGTCTTGAATGAGAACATGGTAATTTTCTTTGTGGATAAAGAGAGTAGGTTGTCGAGTAGACAAAAGAGTGAGAGTTGGATGAGAGAGTGGAGAAGAGAACGAAGAGACTTGTGAGGAGAATAGATTCAGCATTTCTGGTCTCTTTATATATGTCTTTTGGGCCGTGCAGGAAAATATGTCCGCTGCGATGGAAGAGGTGGGGCGGGGCAACCGTCAACAGCGACCAATGCTTTTGCTCCACAGTCGGCTCCAGTGCGCCCACATCGTTGGTAGCAGAAGGGCAACGCGCTCCAATTGAAGACGTAAAAGCTGGAATGTGCGTCACTGACATGCTCGTAGCCTACTGACTTATGATCCAACCAGACGACTAAGATCAGGTCCTTTTGTGCAGTGAGAGTTAGACTCCATACCCTAGTTATCGACCTTGTTTAATGAGGCCCTAGGTGAACCGTGGGAATGTTGAATCAAGTATTTGCCCTCATGCCTTTGACTTCACTAGCCGGATCAAAACAGATATCTGTAGCGAGTTATACAGTATAGTAGCAGTATACATATGGAATTACAATCCTAAACTCTTCTTCAATCCTTCTTTATCCACTGCAGGTAATGTAACGCGGAAAACGAAGAACTGATTGTCCACGTCTATTCCAGCATCGAAGGGCACACCTAGAGCAATTCCCTGTGTGGATATGAAATCGTTATCCGCCTATGCATCATAGTGTGAGCAACTTGCATTAAGAAGTGGGGAAAGGGGCAAGGGGGGAAGGACGTACAGCGGTGAACAAGAAATAATCATCTGGACTGTCCTCATCACCCACAGGTGCCCGAGCTAACGACTCCCATTTCGCGTCAATGAGCGTCCCGTCGTCGTCTCCATCGTTATGCAACCCGAATCTCTCCAGCTCGTCGTCGTCAATGTAGTCCACGAAGGACACATATTTTGCTGGTGTAATTCCTGAATCTAAATCTCCGTCCAGTTTTCCATCCTTCTTGATACTCTTGGATGGATCGTCGTATTTAGTTCCTGCAATGTTGGTTGCTTTCGCAATAGAGAATAGATCTGCTTGCCTTCATGCCAATTCTCATTAGCACAGACTGATTCAAGGAACAGGAATGAGGAACAAGAACGTACTTGTACTTGGATTTCGTGTCATCACCACCCCGTCCATCCCCGTCCCGACTCAATGCCAGAAAAATATCATTTCCCACAAACGCAATCTCGCTACAACCCCTCGTCTTTCCTTTATCATTGCTCACCGGTAACGGCACCACCCACTCCCCTGTCAATTTTCCGTCGAAGGAGAAAGCGAATAAGCGGGTATACCGAGCGGTTTCTTTTTCTGCTCCTCCGTCTTGGATTAATGCGTTTTGGAGGAGTGCGTATAGAGTTTGGGTGCTAGCATCGTAAGTCAGCCCTTCGAAGCCTATGTGTCCATCTCATGTTAGTATATTGATAGAAGGAAGCATGTGAGCAATACCATGTACCTGCATTGGCGCCGCGACCTGTTTCCGGCTCTTCGTCGGATGTGAACGAAAGGTCGCCGTCTTTGTTGTATGGTAGAACAGCAGCGGGGGGCTGAATGACTTGGAGAAGCTCGCCTGAGGAAGAGTATTTGTAGATGTAAGGTCCGTATTCATCGCTGATCCACGACCTGAGCAGATCGTGGTTGGTTACAGAAGAAGGTGGAAGGAGAGAAGGAGAAGACGTACGAGCCGTCAGGTAATACGACGATGCCTTCTACATCCAGACTAAGTCTCTTGTCTGTGCTACTAGCCACTGGAACTACTGGGCTTCCTTCTCTAACACCTAGAGCATCCAACCCTGTAGTGGTTGCACCACCGGCATCGTATTGGAGTGTGGTGGACTTGTATGTGACGACGAGGGTCTTTTTAGCTTCGGCAAAGGAGAGGGATTTGGAAGAGGTGTATGGGGTGAGTGTGAAAGAGAACTCGTGCGAGCGGGCTTGGTAGTTGATCGTTTCTTCTCTGCACGTCAAATCGCACATAAGACTCGGTACGCACAAACAAGAGACGAAGAGACGAACACATTATATCCCCGATCAGGATGCATCAC
>Ga0247730_1001647_pt1 | contig 11953 bp, 21 predicted proteins | sample UWRJL073202C2_FD_180959 | JGI IMG/M metagenome (GOLD analysis project Ga0247730, IMG submission 180959) | Plant litter microbial communities from Arlington Agricultural Research Station in Wisconsin, United States - UWRJ-L073-202C-2 | ecosystem: Environmental > Terrestrial > Plant litter >...
TGCAGGCGCTGGTTGCCTTCGAGCTGCACCTGGACAAAGCCCAGGCCGTGCAGCGTGATTTTGTCCGTCATGATGTCGTCGATGATCATGGGCATAGCTCCGCCTCGCCGCATACGCAGCAGGCAATCGGGTTAGAGTGGTAGGGGGTTGTAAGGCTGTTCGCTCGCTGTTATTAGTCAGCAAACGGATTTTGGGGTGTTTGATGTTTGAGCGTTACGATGAGCAGGCTTGTGATCGAAAGCAATTGGTGTTGTGCGCGTTGGCTACTCTGGTCCTCAGCGTTGGCTTCGTCTTCTACGAAGCTTGGGTGATTGGTTCGATGTTCGGCATTTTCACGCTGGTCTTCGGTATTCCCCCGTTTTTCTTCGGAAAGGAGCAGTTTGAGAAAACCATGAATGTTCTGAGCTGGATTGGTACTTTCGGGTAGCTTGGGTATGGGCTCGATTGAGTGGCATGACATCGTTCGTTTGCACCATGAATCCTACGCAGCGCTCCATCTGCACCTCGAACATCCTGATGCGGCGATCCTGATGGATCAGGTATCTCACTGAGCGGTTCGGATAGAATTGGTTTAGCGGATTACAGCGGGGTGACTTATTCGTCGTAAACGTTGGTGGCGCAGAAGCGGCCGGCGGGGATGATGAGGATGCAGCCCAGGGCGAGCCAGCCGGCGAAGAAATTCATCATTGTCATGGCTTCGCCCTCGCATCACGGATCTTCTTCGACTCGCATTCAGTGATGCACACATCTGAAACGAAAGCGCAGTTACCGCAATCCACTTTCGCGGCTGGCGCGACAAGCCGAACGTCTGCGAGCAGCCTTGCGTTCTGCGTGGCGTGACCATCCACAACACGAACAAAGACGCGATGCAGATTCTTGTCCGAGCCGTGGCTGGGCCAGGCGTAATAGCCGGTAACTGTTTGTTCGTGCCACCCACTGCTACCCAGCTCAATTAGCACCCTGCTGCCAATGGGCGGGAGAACGTCACCGTGCACTGGCTCAAGCGCGGCTGGCGAGGATTGGTGGGCGAGGAAGTTTCCAATGTCGTCAGCGGCCGAGTGGAAGCCGCCAGAGTGCAAGAACGGCTTAGCGTGTTTTAGCCATCCGAGCGCCTTGGTCAGGTCGGCTTGCAGATCATCAACCCGCTGATCAGCGATGTTCAGGCGCTGGTGCAGGTCATCACGCTCGGCGCGGAGGTTGGCGCAAGTAGAACGGTTAATGCCTATCAGGTCGCGTATGGCGTCAATCACCCATTTGTGCGGAAACCAATTCTTCGGATCTGATTTGGCTGATTGCATGTAGGCGTGCTGTTCGGCGCATCGCAGCACTGCCCCGCGGCAAATAGCCAACACCTGATCTTGCGCAATGCGGTCGAATTCAACCTCCCCAGCAGCGAGCGACACAGTGCTAGAGACTCGCAGCCATTCAGCAAGCACCACATCAGGATCAGTAGGGTCGACCGGAACGCGCATTGCCGCTTGCCCACTGGTGATACGCAGGATTGCCGCCTCTGTTCGCGCTTTCAATTCTTCGGGGATGATCATGCTGACTCCAGTGAGTAGACGTGCTCGCCCTTGGCGCCCTGAAGCGACTCGATGCCAGCTTGTTGAATAGCGCGGCCCAGCACCATCGCCTGTTCGGGCGTCAGGGTGGTGGGCAGCTCATGGAAGAAAAGCTTTCGTTGGCGGTGAGGCAGTCGAACGTGGTTGACCTTCAGTGGCTTGAGCATGGCGGTACCTGGTGTTCGGTGAGGCTGGCGGCCTCGACGCTCGGGATTTCCAGGCGGTCGGCCAGATACACCTCAAGCTGTGCGCCTATCGATTTGTGCCAGTCGGGCAGGGTGGCGACCATGTCGCAGCCGACCAGTTTCGCAATATCTCGGCGCATACATTCATGCCAGGTGCCGCCCTCTGGGTTGATTTCAGCGGGGCTGATGACATCGAAGCCAAGACCCCGCAGACGCGCAGCTTCAGCGGCAAAGGCGGGATAATTGAGTTCGGGCAAGCCGGTCATAGGCCCAGCCAGATAAACGCGGGGGACGCTGGTCGATAGCATTTTGACCTCAATGTAGCCTCAAAAGGCTACTATTGGAAAAGTAGCCTCTAGAGGCTACATTTGAGAATGGACGGCTCTAAGTCAGGCGCTGGCAATAATGTCCGCTTCGGCGATTTCGCAGAAGAATGAGCACGCTGGCAGCTTTTCATTCCGCCGAACCGGGCCGTCGCCGAGGTCCCGAAGGGAAAACCTCTCTTCCGTTTTTCGGTTGCGGTGCAGATACGAGCCTGGGCCAAGCTCGTCCTGTACCTTGCAAAGCTCTTCGAACTGTGGCGGAAAGTCTTCGCGGATAGCCCGGTAGTAGCCTTCGCCACCCTTCACACACCCGATGCAGTTGGCATTGTCGTAGCCCAGGCGATACATCAGCGGCAGCTCAATTCCAGCGCGGAGGAGCATTGCTTTGCAGTCCTCCTTGCCAAGTCCCCGATCAATCAGTGGGGCTATGACTGGGCGTCCTGGGTTCCTGTCACGGAAATCATCCAGGCGGTCCACCTCCTCTGCGGTATAGCCGAACACCATCACGTCGCCTGCTTGCTTCCAGGTATCGAGCTGACGCCGCTTGAGCAGCTTGGTACAGGGCGCCCCGAATTGGTTTTTCATAAACCGCTCACGGCGAAACACCTTAATGATGTCGGCGTCGTACTTCGAGTCTCGGAGTACGGTCACTGGCTGTCCGAGCCAAGTTTCACAATCAGCGAGGAAGCGGCGGTTATCCGGATGTTCGTTTGCCAAGAATGCATTGACGATTTGGACGTCGTGAGTGCGACCGTAATCTGCCAGTGCAAGCTTCGTGGCCACCGCAGAGGCAGCGCCGCAGCTGAACTGGCAGACGATGCGCGGCTTGTCGTAGGTCATGCGGGATCCTTGCCGGTGGCGTGATTCAGGGTACGAAGGGATTGAAAGACAGACGGCGCTGAGCGAGTTGCACAGTCGCCTATTCTCAAATGACGCGTGTCAATTGGAGAGTGCTGTCATGGCTAAAAGCGGAAGCGGTAAAAGCTCAAGCGGATCAGGTAAAGCGTCGGGTGGGTCGTCTCGTGCACCATCAAGTCATCCAGGCCCGGGAGGAAACTGGCCTAGCACGACTGGCGGGGTTTCCGGCAGTAACCGAGGCAATGCGCCGCCCAGTAAAAAAACCTGAATTTCGGCTGACGTGGCGTGGTGACATCTGGCCTGGGCTCCCCTGAGGGACAAACCAATAGTGCAATCAAGCCTTAATTGTTCTTCTAACTGGAGGTGGGTATGAATGAGAGAGATTTGAAAATTCTTTTTTCTCAGGAACTGCAAATAGGCCCTGACATCTCCAGCGACTCGGCTGAGTGGGTAGAATGTCGAGGGAAGTGGACTGGGGAGGCTCCAGCTGGAAGAGCTTTGGCTTATTTCTCAATGCCTGATTGGGAGCCTGAGCATCTGCACTGGAACCAATCTTCTCTATATTTTCACGATAGCGGCGACGCGTATTTTCTTGCAAAACGGTTATCGAACCAGCGTAGGACTGGACTTCTAGATTCCGGAAGACGCTGGTTTGCGACGGTGGAGTTTCATTTTAAGAAGCTCCAGGAGGATGAGAAACCGTTTTACGCATACGAAATTGCTGTGTGCAGGCTTGATTGGAAATCTCGTGTGGACTGTTATGAACGTATTATCAGCATACCGGCCCTAGTTCCCTATTTTAAAAATTGCGACGTCACCCTGACACGTCATTGGAGGACTGACTCAACTGAAACTCCACCTGTAGTGGTTCCATTTCCTCCGATATCCTTTCCTTAGTAGTGTGCGCCACCACATGGAGAGATCGTTATGAGCGAAGATCGAGTGAGGGTTTGCAAATCATGTTGCGGCTGGTGCTGGAGGACGCGCGGCGCTAGGGTGTTGATGTTAACGGGCTTGTGGAGCGGGTGCATCGCAAGCTGATCTTCTCCCCCATCACCAACAATGTTGGCGCCTATGCGCTGATTGGGCGGATAATTAGTGAGAAAATTGTCATGGTTGCTCCTTAGACGTGCCAGCCTCCACGTGAAAACACGGCATTGTGGCAATTTGTAAAAAATTGGTGTTTAGTAGACTGTTGATCTGCTAAGGAGCGTAATGCATGGACCAAACCAAGTTTCTCGAGAGCAACCGCATAAGCCAAGAAGTCTGGGAAAAAGCATCGATTAGCTGGCAAGAGTTGTTATCTATAAAGCTCGACTATGAAAGCAGAAGAAGTCTGCTCGAGGATGCAGCTCAATACGCAGTAAAAGTCATACAAGGTTTCAAAGGCGTTCATTCGGTAAGATGGCGTGTCAAAAGCGCGGAGCATCTTTTGGAAAAGATTATTAGAAAGCGTGGACAGGACAAGGTCTCGAAGAAATACCAAACTATTGATGCATCTAATTATCTATCTGTCGTTACTGATCTAATCGGTGTGCGTGCGTTGCATTTGTTCAAAACTGATGTGCTTGAAATCCATCCTCAGATAATCAATATGTGGCAAATGGGTGAAAAGCCTATTTCGTACGTTCGTGCTGGCGATCGATCGGACCTAATAGATGACCTGAAGCAATGTGGAATAAACTCTAAGGTCCACAATGCAGGATACAGGTCCGTTCACTACATAATTAAGATGCGGCCAGGTATGGTAAATATATTCTTGGAGTTGCAAGTAAGGACTATCTTCGAAGAGGCATGGAGCGAGATCGATCATAAAGTAAGGTATCCAAATTTCTCAGATAACAAACAGATTGAGGAGGTTTTAACTATCTTTAATAGACTCTCAGGCGGTGCTGACGAGCTTGGAGGATTCATTAAAGGGCTTAGCGTTGAATTTGATACGCTCGATGAAAAAATCGAAAAATCTTATAGGGATAGAGATCAAGCGTTGGCGGAGATACAACGGTTATTGTCACAACTTACATCCGTTCAAGAGGAGAATAGCCAGTCGAGTGAAAAAATGGCGTTGATCCAGAAAGAGCTAGACAATGTCAAGGAGGCAATTAAAACTGAAACGAGTAGCAAGAAGCTAGACACGAAACTTTTGAGGTTCAAAAACGGCAAATGGGTCGTATCTGAGCCTACCGTTAAGCGCCTTTACCGTACACCCCGGCCGACCAATCCAATCGACTAGATCAAAATTTTTTCATCTGCTATACGTGGTGACCGGCATGGGGCCCGTTCAAGGAGTGGGACATGGGATTTAAACGTGACGATGAGTTCAAGCCGGCATGCGCAAAGTGCGGCAGCTTAGAGTTTGTGGCGGTGAACAATGCACACGTGCAGCGCGCTGACTACGCGATCGCCATGATCGTTTGCGCGGAAGAGTCATGCCAGGCAGTTATTGGCGTGCTTCCACCAGAAGCGGTTTGGAAACCTGAACCGGCCTGATGCTTCTCGCGATACCTGGCGTCTCGGTGATCGCGCCCTTGCGTACCATGCTGGCGAGCCGTTCGGCAATTGCGTTCTGGCAGACATCCGCGGCGCCCGCCATCTCTGCGACGGTTGGTGAGTAGCCGTGCTTGTCGATGTAGCCAGCAATGAAGGCCAGCGTCTCAGCCTGCACCGGGGTGATCTGGTCAGTCCTCTTCATCGCGTGCCGCCTCTCGTTTTGCTGCTTCGTCCAACTGACGCGCCATGCTTGGTGTAACTACAAAAGCTGACGTGTCAGGCTTTCTAAGTCGGCGGGCTTGTTCTTCAAGTGGCATCGCCAGGAACGACAACGCCAGATCCTGCCAAAGCTCTTGCACATTGCTGTACCGGTGATCCTTCATCGCCGTTTTCATTCCCGATCGGGTGCCGACCGGTACATTCACCGACATCTTCTCGATGCCCAGCTTTTCTTTCGCCTCGGCCTGCCGCGCCCGGTAGTCTGCCGAGTGCTTCGCGGCTGCTGTTTTTTTCATGGGGTGCCTCGTTGTTCTGGTGCCCTGGCAATTCGAGCCAGGTCTGTCGCCGTCGCTGGTGGACGCGAGTATTGATCCGTCGCATTAGCCGCCCGTGATGTCGATGCCGTTCTCGCTGGCGATCAGCTTCACGGTGCGGGTGTCTCGGCCAATCTCTTTGCCGATGTCGCGGGCGCTTATTCCCTTTCCAGCCAATGACTTCACCTTCGGTGCCATTGCCGTGCGGCGAGCCCTGAGCTTTTCGTGGTGGGTCGTGGTGCCGAACATCGGTGCTTCGGCGCTGACGCCCTGGGCGATTTCCTGCGTAAAGCCGCCGGCGGAAAAGAAGGCATCGACCTGGCTCGCGATCTGCGCGGCCAACTGCTTGTGCTGGTCTGGCACGTTCTCACCGATCATTGGATGAGCCTCAGAGTAGGCTGGGCGTCGAGGTGCTGGGCGAAGTTGACGGCTTCCTTCCAGTTGTCGAAGGTGCCGCGCAGATGCCCGCTGGACAACTCGACGACGCTGTACGAGCCGCGCGCCTTACTCAGCACTTGGAAGCGCACCTTGCTACCAGGTATTGCCCGGTCGGTGCGCTTGCTGAACTCGCCGCGTGCGGCGCTTGAGCGCTGGAGCAAAACCCCTAGCTCAACGATACGATCCTGAAATGCCTGGTGCATGGCGTGTCCTCTTGTGGTGTTGCGTCTATTCGTCAACGCTCTGGTGGGAGAGGGTTGGCGGATAATCGCGGACATTAAAAAGCCCGGTCGGAACCGGGCTTTCATTGGGTGGGTATGCCTCCATACGTCACCCCGCGCCGACCGGCAGCGTGAGGCTGCGGGACGGTTGATTTCGTTTACATGGCTGCAAATCCTCGGGCTTAAGGTGGATGGTGGTCAGCGTAAAGTTGTTTAGGGTTTACCGTGGCGAGCTTTAACTGACGTCCTGCAGGTGGCCGGCACGTTCTGGTGCCAGGTGTTCGTCCGCATCGGGGTGTGATCTGGCGGGTCCGTCTCATCCGCAGCAGGAGCGACCCGCTGGTTCGCAACCACGTCGCCACGCTTAGATGCTTCGCTACAGATCACACCCCGATGCGGCCTGGTGCTGGGGAGTACCAGGTGCTCGGGCCCGGGCTTGCACCGGACTTCCACGTCACCATTACTTTTATATGGGGTTCATACGTGTAGTTCGCCCATTTCCGGAGGCTTTAACCATCCCGCTGCCCACTCATTGAATGGGCAGAAGTGTTGGCTACCGTTTTTTAATCACCGGCCATATCAGCGGCAGGATCAGGACCGCAATGAAACCGTCTGCGCACATGCTGATGATTCGAGAGACTGAGTCGATTAGCACCACACCGATGAGCAGAGCGACAATGAGGAATGCCCGAAGGCGATTCAGCATCTCTCTGAACAGGGGCATTTACAGATAGTCTTTCAGGTTGAGATTCAGAATCTTCGCTGCTTTTTCCAACACCGACGTTTCTTCCGCTTCAATTTCCCCGTCAGCTTCGGCAACGGTGAGCATGAAGTTCAGGACCGTCGCTGCGTCTTCAGTGCTGTGAGCCAGGTCTTTCAATTCCTTCTCGGCGTTCTGGCGCAGGATGCGCGGGCCGCCGTTCAGGAAGTCATTCTTGGCGCGGTCGATGGTGTTGCTCAGCTCCGAACCAAAGCCCTGGAGCGCCGGCGCGTTGCTGATGAGCTTCTCGATCTTGTCGAGCTCCGACTGTTCAAGGTCGCCATCTGCCGCTGCAACGTAGAAGCAGCCATAAACGCAGGCCTGCATCAGGTCGCGGTTGGTCATCACGGCTATCGCCTGACGCGCTTCGCCAGACTTCTTGCCAAACAATTTTGCGAACATATCTTTTCCCCTTTGGTTGATTTCCCGTCTGGCCCTGTCGCCAAGGCCAGCCAGTGAAATCTTGCTGTCACGCTTCCATCTGTTCTTGGGCCGCAGCTTCAGCCACCGCCTCAACCGGCGTTAACCCGTCGCTGTAGTAGTCAAAAAGGTTGCTGTGGTCATCGATGTGCTGGAGCGATAGGCCGACGATTTGCTCACAACGTCCCAGCCATGATTCCCACTTCGTGTCTTCTAGAGTGCTGCCGCATTCGTATGGACGCATGTTCGTGCTCCGGTTGATTTCCCGTCTGGTCCTGAGCATCCAAGGCCAATCGGTGAAATCCCGGCCTCGCTACTGGCGACAGGCCGGGGTACTTCTTCAGCGGTGTGGTTGCACCTGGTTCCTAATCCCCGCTCACTGATTGCAGGTCTCGGCATCATTGGTTGGCGGCGGGCTTCCCTGTTCACATCAGCTCGATCAGCGTTGCTGGCGTGGTCGTAGGGTTAATACAACGTGCGACATGCAGCCCTTTGCCTGGTGAGTTTTAGGCACATCGCACGAGGTCCGGCGCTCCTCAAAGCCGAGGCTCAGAGCGCTAATTCAATTCGGTGTCTCTCCCTTCTGCCGCTGGGATTCGCGGTTTGCATTGCTTGCCGGGTCTTTCACGCGGTTCGAGCATTTCGCCCTCGATCAGCCGTCCAGGGTTCTCCCTGTCGTTGGCAGGCTTTCCTCGTTCGCCTGTCTGATCGCCGGTCGCCGGTAGAGGCAATGCGGTCTGTTGTGTTGTTGCGCTTGCTGTTAAAGAGCGTTCCGGTTGCCCGAGGCTTCTTCACCTTTCGAGTCACCGTGGTGTCTCGATGGCGCTAAATTAGCAACCGCTAATTCATGCGTCAATAGCAAATGCTAATTTATTTTTATAAGTGGAATTGACGCTCGCCCGAATGGGCGAATCGGCGGTTACGTTTCGGAATCTGGTGGGCTATGATCGGCGCTTAGCTGTATGGACATACAGTATTGCTAAGGAGGAGTTCCTGCATGGCGACGAAACAGGCTAAACCCGCGGTTAGGAAGGAAATGAGCGGTGTCGAGAGGTTAAGCCTGAGAGTTTCATCAATGATAAATCACCCGATCGCGCAGGAAAGGCGGTCGGTGACGATCCACCGGCTAGATACAGACGGGGACAGGGAGTGGGAGGAGGTCATGAGCGTGCTGGCCAGCACTGACGAACTGGACATCACGTTCGAGGACGACGGCGCGGTGACGGTGAAGTGGGAGCCGATTGCTGACGATGAGCGTCCAGTGGAGGCGAATGATTACGAGCCAGAAGAGGAGGTGGCGCCATTCTGACGGGCATAAAAAAGCCCGCTGATAGGCGGGCTGAACTGATCATCTCAAAATATCACTCCTTGCCGAGCGATTTTTCTAGACCAGTGATTTTTGAAGGCAGGACGTACAAATAGGAGATTAAATAATCGAGCAGCTCAACCATTTTACCGGCCATTTCTTCGGTAGGCTCATTCTCGTCATCGAAGTGAGCGCCTAGATTGCCACCTGTCCTAATCGCATGGGAAAGCGTCTCCAGTGGCGCAGCTAGGTCGTGGTTGTTTTTTACTTGATCAATCAATTGATAGAGATTTTTTGTGCGACTGCCGCTTTCCACAAGATATTTGAAAATGCCCTCTAATGTCCTTCTCGCTCCCACCGCTGTGGCAGGGAAGTTTCTAGCGTTCAGCGAGTCAATAGTGGATATCAGGGATCTTTGAAGCGGTGCTGGAACAGTATCGGGGAGGGATGGATAAGCGTACCCAGACGTAGTACCGGGGAACATAAAATATTGGAGAGTTTCTTCTGGAGGGTTCCCTTGAGAGTCGGTCAATGAGACAGCGGTCAAGAAGTGAACCGCTCTGCCGCATCCAGGGCAGATAGCGCTCGCTGAAACCCAATTCCGATTAGTATCCTCCTGAAAGGAGCCAAGCGAAAAAATAACCTTTTCTATGCAAAATGGACAAACTGCTGATATCGATGTTGCGGTCTTGTATCCCCTGCCAGTCGTAGAGCTAGATTTAACTGCGGATGATATTAATTTCAGCATTGTAATTTCCCTATTATTATTGGCCAAAACGCCTTTGCTCAGTCGGTTTTTACGAGAGTTCTCTTGGTAATGCGTAAGGTATTACTTAAATTATAGATCGAGCGATTAAACCAAATTTGCATTCCACACCAGCAGAACCCGCGCTTGAATGTATGTGAGGTCGCGACGAATCAGTCGGTCCTTGTGCTTCAAGTTATCCGAGATCATCTCGTAGTGATCCTCGTCAGCAACCTGCAGTCGCTTTATATAAAGCAGGTCATCCCAAACGAATAAGTAAATCCCGTCCCCGACAAACTCACGGACATGGATATTTACTATCAGTGGATCTCGGTGCTTGATCGTCGGTTCCATTGAGGAACCCCAGCCCGTCACCATCTTCAAGTGATAGTGCTCATCGAACTCCACACCCATCTCGCGCAGATGCTTCGGGCTCACACGGATGTCCTTGAGCATTTCCGGGAAGTCATGGGCGTTCTGCCCACTACCCATCGCCCCGCGAATGTCGTAGTGCGCGATCCAGACTTCATCCCCCACCAAGCCAGGTCGCGAGAAGTCGCCAGTAAGCACATTACTTTCCGCAATTGGTCCGGGCTCAACATCCTCAGCTGCGGCCAGCAAACGGCTGCGCGCCTCTTCAGAAAGGCTTTTGCCCTGTTTGGCCAACATTTGACGAACCAAGTCTGCCGCAGTCGCCTTGTTCGCCGCCGGCGCCTCGGGTTCCGCGTCACCATCAGGAGGGGATACTAGCGATCCGCTTTCCAGACCAATCTTCTCCTCAAGGTTGGCCGCAGCCTTCTCACCAAGGTTTCTGTGCCCGTTAAGAATTTGGGACAGATACGAGGCATCGAGACCGTGCAGATTGGCGAAATCTTTCTGGGAGGCCCCGGCCATAACAGCCTTGAGAGCCCTCACGCGTAATTCATTTATGTCCATTTGCCAATCATCGCTTTCAGTTAGCAAACAGTAAATTACGGTCTGCTATTGCCTGCCGGATTAGCAGTTGCTAATCTGCACGGAATTAGGAGGTGAGCCCATGAACCTACACGACTACATCAAGCCGCTAGACAAACAAGCCCTGGAAATTTTTGCGACTCGCTGCGGCACCACGGTGGGCCAGCTGAGGCAGGTCGCATACGGATATCGCCGCCCAGGTGCTGCTCTGGCAATTGGCATTGAGCGTGAGTCGCTGCGGGCGGTTTCCTGTGAAGAGATGCGCCCAGATATTGATTGGGCTTACCTGCGGGGTTCGCCGGCAACCGCGTCGGCAGCTTAAACGTCTGGTCGTTCATGGATCTTTCCTTGATCAGTAGTAGCGATTTGGCATGAATCCAGAATACGAGCGAGAGAGCTTCATGGAAACGTCGAACTTGCGACACGAAACACGTGATGCGGTGCTGGTTGCCATTGCCCGCGACATGATCGCGCGCACCAGCATGAGCCAAGACGGTTTTGCTGAGCAGCTCAATCACCAGCTGTTCGACAGAGCGCCGGGCCGCTGCAAAGAGAAAGGGTTTCCTGATATTCAGGCGATGACCAAAACCGCAGACATGCAGGCATACGGCCGCGCTTACAAAACTTGGAGTAAGCGGGTTGAACGTTGGCTGGATGACAGCGGCGAGCGCATCGAAATTCCATCGTGGATTGAGGAGTCGTGGGTTGCCGCTCTGGACCAGCCATGGCGCGACCGCGCATTGACTGAACTGGCAAGCCGTTACGGCCTGTTGGCGGTCAAGCAAATCGGATCAGGAGTGGATGACGCTCTTCAGGTGTTCGCTGGCATCGCCACAAACTTCGGTCTGGTCGCCGGGCTGGGCGGCAAGGTATTCGCCGATGGCGTGTTCGATCACAAGGACCACGTCTACGCCGAGTCATTCGAATCCTTCTGCCGCTCGCTTGCCGCCCACGCAGTCGCAATGGCCGATCAAGCATCACTCATCGCTTCGAAGATTCATTAAATCCCAGGCACAAAAAAAGCCGACGGTCGAGGTCGGCTCTTTCTACAGCGTTAGCGAGGTCGATTATGCACACAACATCCGCCGCAAGCAATACAGGGCCTGACTCGTCAGCTTTGGCTGCGCCTACAAACCTGACGCGTCAGGTGATGTCCTC
>Ga0247730_1001648_pt1 | contig 11951 bp, 9 predicted proteins | sample UWRJL073202C2_FD_180959 | JGI IMG/M metagenome (GOLD analysis project Ga0247730, IMG submission 180959) | Plant litter microbial communities from Arlington Agricultural Research Station in Wisconsin, United States - UWRJ-L073-202C-2 | ecosystem: Environmental > Terrestrial > Plant litter >...
CCGCGGCGTCACCGTCACGAGCGTGGGCGGCGCCGTCGGCCAGCCGTTCAGCGAGGCGTACTGCGCCGCCAAGTTCGCGGTCGAGGGCTTTATGGAGTCGCTCACCCCCGTCGCGGCGACGGTCGGCGTGCGCGTCTCCGTCGTCGAGCCGGGCGCCGTAGCGAGCGAGTTCGTGCCGAACATCGGGCTGTCGTCGGCGAAGATGGTCGCCGAGGCGGGCGTCTACGGACCTGCCCTCGCCGGCTACCTCAAGACGTCGGGCTCGTCGTTCTCGAAGGCGCAGTCGTCGGCGGACGCGGCGGCCGCGATCGTCGAGGTGCTGGTTTCGGATGCGCCTCCTGCACGCGCGCAGACCTCCGACGGCGCGCGGGCCTTCGTCGGCACCAAGTACGCCGACCTCGACGGCTCCGCGGTGCAGAACCTCACGCGCGGCTGGGTCGCGAGCTAGCCTTACGCAATGACCGCTCTCGAAGTCGCCGACTGGCGCCGCCAGGTGTTCTCCATCTACGAACGGGTACGCGAGACCCCCGACCTCGCCGAGGGTCACACGCTCTGGCGCCACGAGCGCGACCGGCTCTTCGCGCAGCATCCGTCGACCCCGGTGATGGAGGCCGACCTGCCGTCGTTCGCCGGCCTGCCGATCGAACCCTACGACCCGGCCTGGCGCTTCGAGGTCGAGATCGAGGAAGCGGAGCCCGCTCACTTCGACTTCGAGACCGGCACCGACGGCGTCGTGCCGTTCGACCGGCTCGGCATCGCGACGATCCCCGGCGTCGGGTCGCTCGATGTCTGGCGGCTGACGAGCTACGGCGGAGGCCTGTTCATCCCCGTGCGCGACGCGCTGGCCGGCAAACACGGCGGAACCTACGGCGGCGGGCGCTACCTCGTCGACTCGATCAAGGGCGCGCTACTGCAGTCGTCGGCGAACTCGCTCGTGCTCGACTTCAACTTCGCGTACAACCCGTCGTGCGCCTACGACCCCGCGTGGGCCTGCCCGCTCGCGCCGCTCGGCAACCGCGTCACGGTGGAGATCCCGGTGGGCGAGCGCTACTTCGGCTCGTACTGAGCTGGCGGCAGCCGGATGACACGGGGCCGGCGCCGGGCGTGAGCCGCGGCATCCGGCGCCCCAAAATGCGCGTGTGCTAACCTGAGACAACTTGCGGATCCATGACGGATTCCCTGCGTCGTTGAACGCTTACTCTTCTCGCCGCCGTGTAAATCAGAGACACGGATATCAGGCTCGTAGAAACTTTCTCCGGCGAACGGATGTGGCCATCGCCACCTTCGCCAAAGCACCTCTCCACTGCGCCATTGCTGGTTGGGGGTGTGCACCCCGATGCCCGAAAGGCACCAACACCTTTATGTCAGAAAACTCCTTCGCCGCGCTCGGCGTTCCCGCTCCCCTCGTCGCGGCACTCGCCGCCCAGGGAATCGACGCCCCGTTCCCGATCCAGGTCGACACGCTTCCCGACACCCTGTCGGGCCGCGACGTTCTCGGCCGCGGAAAGACCGGATCCGGCAAGACCCTCGCGTTCTCCATCCCCATGGTCGCCCGCCTCGCCGGCAAGCTCGCCGGCGGAAGCCGCCGCCCGAACCGCCCGCTCGCGCTGATCCTCGCCCCGACCCGCGAGCTCGCCACGCAGATCACCGTCGCGCTCACCCCGCTCGCCGACGCGTACGGCCTGAAGTCGACCACCATCTTCGGCGGCGTCAGCCAGCAGCGCCAGGTCGCTGCCCTCAAGGCCGGTGTCGACATCGTCGTCGCCTGCCCCGGCCGCCTCGAAGACCTCATGAAGCAGGGCTTCGTCAACCTCGACTCGGTCGAGATCTCGATCCTCGACGAGGCCGACCACATGGCCGACCTCGGCTTCCTGCCCGTCGTCACCCGCATCATGGACAAGACCCCCTCGACCGGCCAGCGCATGCTGTTCAGCGCCACGCTCGACAACGGCGTAGACAAGCTGGTTCGCCGCTACCTCCACAACGAGGTGCTGCACTCGGTCGACGAGGCCACCAGCCACGTCTCGGCCATGACCCACCACGTGTTCGAGGTCGACTCGGTGGAGGCCAAGCGCCTGCTCATCGAGAAGCTCGCCTCGGGCCAGGGACGCCGCATCCTGTTTATGCGCACCAAGCACCACGCCAAGAAGCTTGCGCGCCAGCTGACCGACGCCGGCATCCCGGCCGTCGACCTGCACGGAAACCTCTCGCAGGTCGCCCGTGACCGCAACCTCGCCGCGTTCGCCGCAGGCACCTCCCGCGTGCTCGTCGCCACCGACGTCGCCGCCCGTGGTGTGCACGTCGACGACATCGAGCTCGTCATCCACGTCGACCCGCCGGCCGAGCACAAGGCCTACCTGCACCGCTCGGGCCGCACCGCCCGCGCCGGCAAGGAAGGCGAGGTCGTCACCCTCGTTCTGCCCGAGCAGCGCAAGGACACCGCGCAGCTGCTGCGCAAGGCGGCCATCACGGTCACCCCGCAGCGCGTCACCGCGGATTCGCCCGCCGTCACCGCCCTCGTCGGCGAGGTCGCCGAGTACGTCAAGCCGCAGCCCCGCGCCGCCGAGCCCGTTCGCGGACAGAGCCAGGGCGGACGCTCGCAGGGCGCCAACGCCCAGCGCAAGCGCGCCGTGCGCGAAGGCGGAGACGCCGCTCCCCGTCGTGACCGCAACGGCCGCCCGGCCGCAGCGGGCGCACCCGCAGCCGGCGGCCGCGCAGGCGGCGGCGCGCGTCGTGGTGGCGCCACCGGCGGACGCCCCGCTGCCGCGGCATCCGCGCCCCGCACCTACTCGACCTCGACCGGCGGCAACTCCGGCTACGCGGCCGAACAGGCCGGCGGCGCCCGTCGCCAGGGCCGTCGCGCCCAGGGCTAGTCACACCTCCTGAAAAGGGCCTCGCACCGTTCGGTGTGGGGCCCTTTTCTTGTGCTGCCGCCCTTTTCGAGTGGTGCCGCCGCGGCATCCACAGCACTAACCTTTGCTCATGACCACGGTGATCCGGCGGGCGCAACTCGGCGACGCCGCCCGGCTGGGCGAATTGCACTCGCAGTGCTGGGGCGAGCTGTACGCGGGCGTGCTGCCGCCCGAGGTGCTCGCAGAACTCGGGCCGGACGTGATGGCGCAGCTCTGGCGACGGTTCGTGGCCCGCGGGGAGTCGTACACCCAGTACGTGGCGGAGGTCGACGGCTACGTCGTCGGGTTCGTGGGTTTCGGCCCCGGGCGCGACGAGGGGTACAGCGAGTTGCTCGAGGTGTACTTCTGCTACGTCGCTCCGCAGTACCAGCGTTCGGGCATCGGCAGTCAGTTGTTGAAGGCAGAGGCGGATGCCGCGTACCTCTGGATCTCGGAACGCAACCGCTCGGCGCGCAAGTTCTATCGGCGCAACAGGTTCGGCCCCGACTCGAGGCGGCGGATCGGTTCGCTGTTCGGTACCGACCTGCCAGAGATCCGGATGTCGCGTTAGGGGAGAACTCCGACGGAGGCGAGGGCCGCACGCACGAGCGCGCCGCGGCCGCCCTCCATGTCGGCGACGATGCTCGGCGACACGGCCTCGGCAGGGGTCATCCAGGTGAGCTCGAGCGCGTCTTGGCGCGGGTCGCAGGTTCCGGTGACGGGAACGACGTAGGCCAGGGCGACCGCGTGCTGGCGCGCGTCGGTGAACTGGCTCTCGCTCGGCCACGGGAAGAACTCCGCGACGTTGAACGGCACCGGGCTCGCGGGAAGCAGCGGGAAGGCCATCGGGCCGAGGTCTTTCTCGAGGTGGCGGAAGAGCGCGTCGCGCAGGGTCTCGCCGTACATCACCCGGCCGGAGACCAGCGTGCGGGTGATCGCGCCCTCGAGGGAGGCGCGCAACAGCATGCCGACCTCGGTCACGCGGCCGAGTCCGTCGACGCGCACGGGGATCGCCTCGACGTAGAGAAGGGGGAGACGGCGCCGGGTCTCGGTGAGCTCCTCCTCTGACAGCCAGCCGGAATTGGGATCTGGTGTGCCTACGGAGCTCATGCTCCATTGTTACCCATCGCGGAGCATCCGGCGATCACCATCGTACGAATCTGCGGATGTCGGTGGCCGCAGAGAAGATAGACGGATGGGCGACGTGCGCGACAGATTCTCTCCCGCGACCCGGGAGTGGTTTTCTGGTGCCTTCCCCGAGCCCACCGCCGCGCAGCTCGGCGCCTGGCAGGCGGTGTCGGGCGGCAGCCACGCCCTCGTCGTCGCCCCCACCGGTTCGGGCAAGACCCTCGCCGCGTTTCTCTGGGCGATTGACCGGCTCGCGTCCACCCCCGCTCCCGAAAATCCCCTGCACCGCACGCGCGTGCTCTATATCTCCCCGCTCAAGGCGCTCGGCGTCGACGTCGAGCGCAACCTGCGGGCACCGCTCGTCGGCGTGACCCAGACGGCCAAGCGGCTCGGCCTCCCCGCGCCCGAGGTCACGGTGGGTGTGCGTTCCGGCGATACCACTCCCGGCGACCGGCGGGTGCTCGCGCGCACTCCCCCCGACATTCTGATCACCACGCCCGAGTCGTTGTACCTGATGCTCACGAGCGCGGCCAAAGAGACGCTGATGGGCGTCGAGACGATCATCGTCGACGAGGTGCACGCCGTCGCGTCGACCAAACGCGGCGCGCACCTCGCCGTGTCGCTCGAGCGGCTCGACTCGATGCTGGCCAAGCCGGCGCAACGCATCGGGCTGTCGGCGACCGTGCGTCCGCGCGAAGAGGTAGCCCGGTTCCTCGCCGGCAACGCGCCCGTGGCGATCGTGGCACCGGTGTCGAGCAAGAGATTCGACCTCACCGTGGTGGTTCCGGTGGAGGACATGACCGAGCTGGGCGCGGCCGCCCCGATGGAGGGCTCGGCGGCGGGCGCTCAGCCGCAGGGCTCGATCTGGCCGCACGTCGAGGAGAAGATCGTCGACCTGATCTTGGAGCACCGGTCGACGATCGTGTTCGCGAACTCGCGGCGGCTGGCCGAGCGGCTGACGGCGCGGCTCAATGAAATCTACGAGGAACGAACGGCGGTCGCTGAGCTCGTCGAAGCGGAGGAGCTCGTCCCGTCAATCGCTTCGACAGGCTCAGGGACCGCCCGCATGCCGGCTGCCATGATGGCGCAGGCCGGCTCCACCTCGGGCGCCTCGCCCGTGCTCGCCCGCGCCCACCACGGCAGCGTGAGCAAAGAGCAGCGCGCCGGCATCGAAGACGACCTGAAGAGCGGGCGGCTGCGCTGCGTCGTCGCCACGAGCTCTCTCGAACTCGGCATCGACATGGGCGCCGTCGACCTCGTCGTGCAGGTCGAATCGCCGCCCTCGGTCGCGAGCGGACTGCAGCGCATCGGCCGCGCCGGCCACCAGGTGGGCGAGGTCTCGAAGGGTGTGCTCTTCCCGAAACACCGCGCCGACCTGCTGCACACCGCCGTCGCCAGCGAGCGCATGCTGTCGGGACAGATCGAGGCGATCTCCGTTCCGGCGAACCCGCTCGACGTGCTCGCCCAGCAGACCGTCGCGGCGGTCGCGCTCGGCCCCCTCGGCGTCGAGGAGTGGTTCGAGACCGTGCGGCGCAGCGCCCCGTTCGCCACACTGCCGCGCAGCGCCTACGTCGCCACACTCGACCTGCTGAGCGGCCTCTACCCCAGCGACGAGTTCGCCGAGCTGCGCCCCCGCATCGTCTGGGACCGCGTCGGCGGAACGATCACCGGCCGCCCCGGAGCGCAGCGGCTGGCCGTGACATCCGGCGGCACCATCCCCGACCGCGGACTCTTCGGCGTTTTTATGGTCGGCGAGAAGGCGGCGCGCGTCGGCGAGCTCGACGAGGAGATGGTCTACGAGTCGCGCGTCGGCGACGTGTTCGCGCTCGGCGCCACGAGCTGGCGCATCGAAGACATCACCCACGACCGCGTTCTCGTATCGCCCGCGTTCGGGCAGCCGGGCAAGGTTCCGTTCTGGAAGGGCGACGGCCTCGGCCGACCCGCAGAGCTGGGCCGGGCGATCGGGGCGTTCACGCGGGAGGTCGCGGCCGGCGCCCCTTCGACAAGCTCAGGGACCGACGGCGTGCGGGAACGCATGGAGGCGGCCGGGCTCGACGAGTTCGCGGCCAACAACCTCATCGCCTTCGTCGCCGACCAGAAGGCGTCGACGGGACACGTACCCACCGACAAAACGCTCGTGGTCGAGCGCTTCCGCGACGAGCTGGGCGACTGGCGCGTCATTTTGCACTCGCCCTTCGGCATGCAGGTGCACGCGCCCTGGGCGCTCGCTGTCGGCGCCCGGGTGCGCGACCGCATGGGCATGGATGGCGCGGCGATGGCGAGCGACGACGGAGTGGTCGTGCGCATCCCCGACACCGACGCGGAGCCGCCCGGGGCCGAGCTGTTCGTCTTCGAGCCGGGCGAGCTGCAGGACATCGTGACCGAGGAAGTCGGCGGCTCGGCGCTGTTCGCGTCGCGCTTCCGCGAGTGCGCCGCGCGCGCGCTGCTGCTGCCGCGCTACAACCCCGGCAAGCGCAGCCCGCTCTGGCAGCAGCGCCAGCGGGCGTCGCAGCTGCTCGACGTGGCGCGCAAGTTCCCGAGTTTTCCGATCGTGCTCGAGACCGTGCGCGAGGTGCTGCAGGACGTGTACGACCTGCCGGCGCTCGTGGCTGTCGCCAGCGAGATCGAGAGCCGCAGCATCCGAATCGTCGAGACCGAGACGGATGTTCCGTCGCCGTTCGCGCGCTCCCTTCTGTTCGGCTACGTGGCCGCGTTTATGTACGAGGGCGACTCCCCGCTCGCCGAAAGACGTGCCGCAGCGCTGTCGCTCGACTCGACGTTGCTCGCCGAACTGCTCGGGCGGGCGGAACTGCGCGAGCTGCTCGACGCCGGGGTCATCGCGCAGACCGAGCTCGAGCTGCAGCGCCTCGCGGCCGACCGCCGCGCGAAAGACGCCGAGGGCATCGTCGACGTGCTGCGCCTGCTCGGGCCGCTGTCGACCGAGGAGATCGTGGAGCGCACGGTCCCTGAGCTTGTCGAAGGGCGCGAGCTCGTCGAAGGGCCCGGCGCTGTCGCTTCCACAGGCTCAGCGACCGTGATGATGGAGCAGCTCGCGCGCGACAACCGCGTGCTGCGCGTCACCATCGCGGGCGCCGAGCGCTGGGCCGGCATCGAAGACGCCGCGCGCCTGCGCGACGCGCTGGGTGTTCCGCTGCCGATCGGCGTTCCCGCCGCGTTCATCGAGCCCGTCGCCGACCCGCTGGGCGACCTCGTCGGCCGCTTCGCGCGCACCCACGGCCCGTTCGTGGTCGCCGACGTCGCCTCCCGCTTCGGCCTCGGCGTCGCCGTCGTTCTCGACACCCTGCGCCGGCTCGGCAGCGAGCGGCGCGTGGTCGAGGGCGAGTTCCGTCCGGGTGCGACCGGCAGCGAGTGGTGCGACGTCGAGGTGCTTCGCCGCCTGCGCAGCCGATCTCTCGCCGCGCTTCGCCACGAGGTCGAGCCGGTCGACGCCGCGACGCTCGGGCGCTTCCTTCCGGCCTGGCAGCACGTGGGCAGCAACCTCACCGGCATCGACGGGTTGGTGCAGGTGATCGACCAGCTCTCGGGCGTCGCGCTGCCCGCCTCCGCCTGGGAGACGCTCGTGCTGCCCGCGCGGCTGCGCAACTACTCCCCCGCGTGGCTCGACGAGCTCACCCTCACCGGCGAGGTCGTCTGGTCGGGTCGAGGCTCGCTGCCCGGCAGCGACGGCTGGGTGAGCCTGCACCTCGCCGACAACGCCCCACTCACCCTCGCCGAACCGAGCGGCGACGAGACCACCGAGCTGCAGCGCAGCATCCTCGCCAACCTCGCGGGCGGCGGTGCGTTCTTCTTCCGCCAGCTGAGCGGTGCCGTCGGCAGCATGGACGACAAGGAACTCACGACCGCCCTCTGGGATCTGGTCTGGGCCGGACTCGTGACCAACGACACGTTCTCGCCGCTGCGTAGCTACCTCGGCGGCAAGGCCGCGCCGAAACGCACTCCGTCGCGGGCGCGCGCCTACCGCGGCCGGGCCCGCCCCAGCCTGCCCAGCCAGTCGGGCGCCCCCAACGTCGGCGGCCGCTGGTCGCTGCTCCCGCTCGCCGAGGGCGACACCACCATCCGCGCCAAGTCGATGGCCGAGCTGCTGCTCGAACGGCACGGCGTCGTCACGCGCGGCGCGGTACAGAGCGAGGGCGTGCGCGGCGGATTCAGCCTGGCCTACAAGGTGCTGAGCGGCTTCGAAGAGATCGGCCGCGCCCGCCGCGGCTACTTCGTCGAGGGTCTCGGCGCCGCGCAGTTCGCCACCGGCGCGACCGTCGACCGGCTCCGCGCGTTCACGAAGGACGACGCGTCCAACGCCGCGCCGGCCGCGATCACGCTCGCCGCCACCGACCCCGCGCAGCCCTACGGCGCCGCCCTGCCCTGGCCGGCCGCCGACGCCGACGAACCGCGCGGACACCGCCCGGGACGCAAGGCCGGCTCGCTCGTGGTGCTCGTCGACGGCGACCTCGCCTTCTACGTGGAACGTGGCGGCAAGACCGTGCTCACGTTCACCACCGACGAGGACGCGTTGGCCGCGGCATCCGTGTCTCTGGCCTCGATCGTGCGCACCGGACTCGGCAAGCTGCGCATCGAACAGGTCGACGGCGGATCGATCACCGGATCGCCGCTCGGCATCGCGCTGGGCGACGCCGGATTCAGCGCGACGCCCCGCGGCCTGTCGATGCGCGCCTGATGCCCGGGGTGATGCATGCCTGAGGGCGATACCGTCTGGCTCACCGCCGACAACCTCAACAAGGCCATCGGCGGCCAGGTGCTCACCGGGTGCGACGTGCGCGTGCCCGCCTTCGCGACCGTCGACCTCACCGGCGAGGTGGTGCACGACGTGCAGAGCCGCGGCAAACACCTGCTGCACCACGTGGGCGACCTGACGATCCACACGCACCTCAAGATGGAGGGGTCGTGGCACCTGTACCGGCACGGCACTCCGTGGCGTCGGCCGGCGCACCAGGCCCGCATAATCCTGAGCACCGCCGACTGGGTGACCGTCGGGTTCTCGCTCGGCATCGTCGAGATCGTGCCGACGACCGACGAAGACGACGTGGTGGGCTACCTCGGGCCCGACCTGCTGGGCGACTTCGATGCGACGGTCGCGCTCGCGCGCCTGACCGCCGACCCGTCGATCCCCGCGTTCGTCGCGCTGCTCGACCAGCGCAACCTGGCCGGAATCGGCAACGTCTACGCCAACGAGCTGTGCTTTCTGCGCGGCATGCTGCCGACGCGTGCGATAGGCGAAGATCCGGATGCCGCGGCCACCGTCGCGCTCGCCCAGCGGCTGTTGGCGGCGAACCGCGGCCGCGTCGACCGCTCGACCACGGGCGACCTGCGCTCGGGTCGCAACGCCTGGGTGTACGGACGCGCCGGGCGGCCGTGCCTGCGCTGCGGCACGCGCATCCGCCGCGGCAAGCTCGGGGCCACACCGCTCACCGAGCGCGACACCTTCTGGTGCCCGCGCTGCCAGACCTAGGGCGGCTCGCGCGGGCATGCGCGCCATCCCGGTACACGCGCGCCAGTTCGACGTGGCGCGTGTGTACCGGCGTGTAGCGCACACCGAGCGCACGCTCGGGCGCACGCAAAAGGGCCGCCCCCGAGAGGACGGCCCTTGCGATGAAACTGGTTACGCGGGGATCGACGCGAGCACCTCGTCGAGGGCCGCGGTGGCTTCCTCTTCGGTGCTCTGGCGGGCGAGCGCGAGCTCGGAGACGAGGATCTGGCGGGCCTTGAGCAGCATGCGCTTCTCGCCGGCCGACACGCCCTTGTCCTGGTCGCGGCGCCACAGGTCGCGAACGACCTCGCTGACGCTGTAGACGCTTCCGCTGCCCATCTTCTCGGTGTTGGCCTTGAAGCGGCGAGACCAGTTGCCCGGCTCCTCGACCCATTCGCTGCGCAGCACGTCGAAGACGGCCTCGACACCGGCGGCGTCGATGACGTCGCGCACGCCGATGAGCTCGACGTTCTCCTGCGGCAGGTCGATCATCAGGTCGCTCGCGTGCACGTTGAGCGTGAGGTAGGTCTTGTCGACACCCTTGATCGTTCGCGTCTTGACCGCGGTGATGGTGGCTGCACCGTGGTGCGGGTAGACGACGGTTTCCCCTACTTCAAAAATCATTTGGGCTGCCTCTAATCGGTTGTTGTTGTCGGTCGCAGTGGCCGTGCGGTAGCGCGGTGGCTGGTGGCCGTTGTGGGAAGAAAAGGGTCTCGTGCGCGGCTCCGTTGCGGCGCATCCCCGGGCTGGCCGGGGAAGGGGTAACAATTCTACCACTTGGGGGACACTCTCAACCTGAGTGCGTTATAAGGCCTCCCACGGCCGCGCACCGACGCGCTTCGAGCCGTCGAACGGTGATGTCAGGCTAGCGTGGTGAACATGGTTACCATCGACCCGGCCTCCGTTCTCTGGTCCGCTCCCGAGCGCGAGCGCGCCGAGCGTCCGCTGCTCGTTCTGCTGCACGGATTCGGCTCGCACGAGGGCGACCTCTTCGGTCTCTCGCCGCAGCTGCCGCTCGCACCCGTGATCGCCTCGGTGCGTGCACCGCTCACCCTGCAGCCGGGCAGCTATGCGTGGGCTCCGCTCGCCAGCCAGGCGGGTGCCGCAACGGTCGCCGAGTCGGCCAACGATGTCGCGGTCGCACTTCTCGAATGGCTCGACACCACAGAATCCACGTCGGTGGGCCTGCTCGGCTTCTCGCAGGGCGGCGCGGTGGCGCTGCAGCTGCTGCGTAATGCGCCCGAACGGTTCGAGTTCGCCGTGAACCTGAGCGGCTTCGCCGTGCTCGACGACAACGCGGGCGACCCCGAGCTCGCCCGCGTCAGGCCGCCGGTGTTCTGGGGTCGCGGAACGGCCGACCAGGTGATCACGCCCGACAAGATCGCCTACACCGAACAGTGGCTGCCCGAGCACTCCGCGCTCACGGCACGCATCTACGAAGACCTGCCGCACTCGATCTCGCGCCCCGAGCTCGACGACGTGAACGCGTTCATCCGGTCGGTCTGGTCGTAGCCGGCTAGCGCCGCTTCTGCCATCCCGCGGCGAGCATAAACAGGATTCCGATGCCGGTCGCGGCGCCGAGCACCACCGATATGGGCGCGATGAGCTGAAGGATCTGCAGGCCGACGAAGTCGACGTTCGAGGCGACATCGGTGCCCAGGAACGGCTCGCGCGCGGCCTGGATGCCCCAGATGCCGGCGGCGACGAGCGCCACGGCGATCACGCCGAGCGCGATGAGGAAGGGGTTGGGCCGCGTCGGCTGGTCGTCGAGAGCCGCGGCATCCGGCTGAACCGAATCGGAGCGCTCGCCATCCGGGCCCGACGGACCGTTCTGCGCGACCGCCGGCGGCAGCCCGATGGGAGGCGCCGAGGCGTACGACACCGGCCGGGCCTCGAGCGGACGCGCGTCGGCCACGCGGGGCGGGGCCGAACGGCGGTCGTCGCCCTCGAAGGCGCGCTGGTTCGCCGACGCACCCGTCGACGGCGTGGAAGCGCTCTCGAATCCGCGCTGGAAAGCCGGATCGAATCTCGGATCGAAATCGTCGTCTGATCTCGCGGTCATCGTCGTCCCCTCGGTTCGTGGTTCGAGCGTAGCGGTGCGCGCCGCCGGGCACACCCGGTCTGGCCGACGTCGCGCGGCCGGCCCTGCGCGATGAGTTAGATCACACCGCCGTTGACGTAGATGACCTGGCCGTTGACCCAGCGTGCGGGCCCGGCGAGGAACGCGACCGCTTCGGCGATGTCGTCGGGCTGGCCGAGGCGCTCGAGCGGCGGCATCTTGGCCATGCCCGCGATCGTGGCCTCGTCTTTGCCCTCGAGGAAGAGCGGCGTGGCCGTCGGGCCGGGAGCCACGGCGTTGACGGTGATGTCGCGTCCGCGCATCTCGCGGGCGAGGATGAGGGTCATCGCGTCGACGGCGCCCTTGGTGG
>Ga0247730_1001649_pt1 | contig 11949 bp, 20 predicted proteins | sample UWRJL073202C2_FD_180959 | JGI IMG/M metagenome (GOLD analysis project Ga0247730, IMG submission 180959) | Plant litter microbial communities from Arlington Agricultural Research Station in Wisconsin, United States - UWRJ-L073-202C-2 | ecosystem: Environmental > Terrestrial > Plant litter >...
TTGGTAGGTTGCTACACGCACATCTAGTGTGATAGATTCCTTTTCAGTTACTATGGATCTTAGGGAGGTTTCAATCATACGCACAGCTGTAGGCAAGGTCAAAACCATGGAAACTCGGATAATTGTAAGAACTAAACTTACCTCATCTGAAGGAGACATCCCAGGCAACGTTGCTGTTGACATCTGAGTAACTAAGCCATATATGCGATTTTGAAGGAACTTTGCATACATAAACCGAGTCTGCAGTGGAATCTATGTTGAGAAGTTGGGCATGAAACAAGAGTTATAATTACGCACAAGGATATGAAGATCACTGAGTAACGGCTCTAAAGTTTGATGTCAGGATAATGGAAGCAGACTCAAAATAAGCTGCGACGAACCCAGAAGAATAGTGCAGACGCCCAAGAGAATTTCTTCCACTGCAGTCAAGTATTAAAAAAGCGAACACAAAAGATAGGGTAGAGATCGAAAGACAGACCCATATCAAGCGTAGCTGAGAGTTTGCAGAGTTTAGTCGTGTAGGAACTCCCAGAGTGTACTAGATAGAATCACCTCGTCGGGAAACGTGAGACCTGGTAATATCGATGGATATTAGTTCGAGCTTGGAAGGGAGTGTCGGGAGTACTCACCATACTCGAATAGCACTAGAGCCGTGGAAGACACTGGAGAAGGGAGCATAGATCAGACCTATGCTGACTTGCTGCGAATCAAGCACGCACCTCGACAATAATGCCCTATGGCAGCGATATGCCAGCCTGGAATGTCATTGTCGTCCATGAACTAGGTTTGGAGAGTGCATTCCCTCGAATGACTTGGAGGGACTTGGAAGTACGTCTGCAGGCGGCCTGGTCGTGGGAATGTCTGTTGCCCATCGCTTACCTCCGTGAGCTGTCAGTGTCAGCGTTTCAATGCCGTTCCGCGCAATGAACAGATGCTGCAATGAGCTGATGGGACGTCGGCGCGGGCGAATCGGAAGGAGGGCAATCGGACCTGCTGCAATTTATCTTCGGTATCTTTAGCAAGCCATCCCGATACCTCGTCGCTCAATTCGACCCTCGCTCGAGACTACCAGATACATGGGCGCGTGAAGGGATCCTCAAGAGCGTAGACAAACTCTTGATCACGGAAACCGTCAGTCCTCCTCGAAACTCGCCAAAAACTCCAGCAAGTGTTTTCTTACATTTCTTGTCAATAATGGTCTTTTGGCTTGATGGCTTGATTCAAGGCAGAAATGACTGTATCTAATTCCAGGTGGTTAGACTCGAGCAGAACAGAGTGACAGAGCCCGAGTCCGACCGGAGCTTGCGGCACTGTGGCCCGCTCGCGTGCACGCTGGGCGAGGGCAGTCGCAGTCGAAGCAAGGGCCCCGAAATTTAACAGGTCGAAGGTTAGTAATGCTCACTCCTAATCAAACCTCTGCTATACTGTTATCAGGAAATATGTATCGGAGAAAGACTATGGTTTTGAAGACTATGGAGAAAATCGACTGAGCCTCGATCCTTCCTCTGACCAAGTTTCCATCCGCAAAAGGAGGACAAATTGTGTCAGTACGAAAAGCAAGTTCTTTCCCTCACCTCACTGTATTTTTGATGTTTTATTCGAAGGCGATCTTTTTCACACCTCGTAACACAACAGTATGTACTTACTTCTATCCACTGGGACATATGAGAACAACATCCTCCACGTATTTCCTCTTTCCATCTCTAGCCGTGTTACGTCCTTGGCTCTGTTGGGCCTGTCGGCTTGGACAATATCCTGGTTGCCCGTTATGCATCGCAAGCGAGTCCTCGGCTCCAGAGTCGCAGCGAACCGACAGAACATGCTTCTTCTTTAAATCTTTAGGTCCGATTTCCAGATGAAGGGGCATACCCTGATAGCGTTGATTTAGTATACTGTCATTGGCTGGGGTGTGAGATGAATATCACCTTTTATGTTCAGTCGTTGAACTTAGAATCCGATGTACTCCCATCCCGCAGATCCGCCTTGGCTCTGAATGTTTTTCCAGTTTTACCGTATGGGATGGTAGCGATCTGAGTGCTCGCCACTCGAGGAGACGTACAGTGTCAAGCTCTAGCTGTCAGATGCCTCCGTGGATCATGCTCGTCACACTGTTACCCGACGGTCCCAGCGATACACTGAACCTATTCTATTCGTTGAGGCTTTCCGATGAGGCTCTGATGTCGAACGTCTGCGGTCGAGAGAAATTTTGATCAAGAAATGAGTATTGGCAGCCTGAATTCTACGACCCTGGATGGTTCACAGGCTGCCATTGAACGTCTCCTTCTCCTATTTGATGATACTGCAATGATAGGAATAACAGGCACGGCAAGGAAGTCTTTGTACACTTGGCGATAGAGGTCTTAAACTTGTCAGAACCACGCTTCGACCTCTTCCTTCGTGTGATGAGCCTTTCCACAAGAATTCACGAGTACACAGAGAAACAAAGCGCTAGATAAGACCCAGTAGACGCGATGGAATAGGAATATGTGTTGGCTAGCGAGGGTTCCTAAAATCCCCATCGAACAATGGACAGGTCTCTGTGACTTTGAATCCATTAAGAGTTGTCTATCGAGCTCGTTAGAAAATACTTGCATGCCCGTGGTCAGCACACATACAAGGATAGACTGATCTTAACTGTTGCTGTTACCTAATTAAGAGCATGTTGCGCTGACGCATTCCGCAAGATGGTTATGCTTAGCTCATGGCGCCTTGTGTCTGGGAGGAAGTCAGCAAATGCAGATCGCCATAGCCACTGAACATACCTCGATGCTCCATAGATATCTGAGAAGAAAGCCCCTCTTGTTAAGACGGAGCGGTGCGGAGGGCAATCGGGCGAGAATGCTTTGCAGACAATATTTCGATAGTCTAGTATATAGCAACAATCACTTCGGTATCTTTACGAACACGCATCTCGATACCCCATCGTCTTGGACCAGCCACTCTCGCTCAAGACTGTATCCTCTCCGTCTAGGAAGCCAGGTAGACCACACGTACCAATAAACCACCCCAATCCCAGACACGGAGAAGGCCACGGCTACATGGGACTGTTTGTTACGTATGAGTGACAGATGGAGGAAAAAATGGAAGAAAAGTTCAAACCCAATATGGCAGATGCACGTAAGACTTTGACCCCGGAGCGGGAGGAATCATAGGGACGAGGACTAAAAATATGTTTGACAAGAGGAACAGCACCACTGCAGCTTTGGCAGCATGGAACGGCGGATGCCAGTTCCAATCACGATAGGGCGGCGTGTATAATAGCAACAAACCCAAAGATACTGCCATGTTGATTAAAGCGAGGCAATAGGAAGACACTAAGCAACAGGAAGTCAGCTCGTGGAAGCATCAAGACAGACGAGAGCTGACATACGACTGATCATGAAAAGATACGCATCACCTGGGGGCGGCGCTAGCATGAATGCACACGATACCAAGTATTGAGTAAGCATGCCAGCCAAAGGTGCATTGAAAGGTTTGTTGCTGGAAAAGAAGGACGAGAAAGGTAAAATACCCTCTCTGCCAAGTTCTTGGATGACTGAATTCGAGATCAGGTTGTGTTACCTCGACAAGGGAAAACTGGTCACAGACCTCTTCCTTGAGTGAACATCCCTGATAGCATGTTCCCCAGTAATGACAATGCTATGAAGACGCTCAAAGCCCGTTCGAAGGTTGGCCCGAACAGATTGCGGAAAAATAGTGCGCTGAAATGGAGAAAATCAGTCAGGATCTCAAAGAGATCTACGCATGCAACCCACGCGACTATCCTCCTACTAGACAAGATGTCCGCTTTCGAAACCACAGAAAAGTACGCTACATTAATGAGCATGTATATTGTCGTCACCGATATCAGCGCAACAGGTGCAGCCCGCTTTATCGTCTTCACAGGATCCTTGATCTCCGAAAGAGCATAATTAGCGTTTGAATACCCGACGAATGACCTGAGTTTGGTTATGGAATTATCCAAATGAAGATTTGCATAGGACATACCAGACAACATTGTAGAGCGCAGTAACAATCGCATTGGCATCGGTGCCACTTCCTTCCCAGAATTTGTCCCAATGGAAGTTATCCGGTGTCTCGTAGTCTTCTAGTACCTGAAAGGCTTTGACACCAACCAGACTGAGCAGTCCACATATCACTATCGCCGAGAGAATAACAAGTTTCAAGACTCCCAGAGTATTTTGAAGTCGCAGACCGAATTTGAGTGCAGTGCCATGGATAACGCAGTTAAAGGTCAAGCAGAGGAAGGCGATAAAACGTGTGTTCCATCGTGAGGGCGTCTGTCCGAGTGCATTCAAGACATCTTGGATACCACTGTAAGCAAAACCATCCAGTAAGGATAGACATACAAAGAGCCTCCTACATTCTCCAAAGACCACACTGTTAGCAGAAGAAGTTCCCTGACGCAGTAATAGGATATTAGAAGGGAACGATCCGAACTGGTATATCACCTACCGTAATGAGTGCATACGCGACGAAGCAGCACGTCATGAGAAACTTAGGGCGCCTGTAGATAAACTCTAGGTAGTTCTTTTCTCCACCGCTCCGAGGAAGTCCCTAGACCGTTACTGTTAAATTTATGGACTAATTGGATTTTTCGAGATATACACGACAGGACATACCGTTCCCAGTTCGACATAGACGGCTGTTCCAACTGCTGCTATACAGGCGCCAATAAACCACATCACGAAGGCAACACCTACACTCAAATTCAGGTGGATAGTTTGAAACTAACGGCAGAATAGCTAGCCTACCGACGCTGCCTGACGCCTTGAGGATTATGCTTGGTGTAGCATATATCCTGTTGGTGTTAATTAGACCAAATCTGTAGTACAATCTGGCCGAAACACCAACCCAGTACCAATTATGCGGTTGAATATTAGCAGAACAGCACTGAACAACCCTATCCAGATACGTCAAGATGAGATGGAGTTGCCAACACGGTCCTTTAGAGATGTCTAACCAAGTTGGCGCTTGTTCTGCGGGACTGGGTCATAGTTCTCCGCTGTATTCGCTGGTAGCCATATTTGTAAGTCGACTTGTCCTCTTCTGCAGACGTTTGGACGAACAATCTTCCGCAGTGATGGCTACGCCGTCCACAGCGCTTGCAAGTACGGTGCTAAGTTGATCCTCAGACTCCCCCAGCAAAGGCTCTCTCTCCACGGAGGGAGATTTTTGCCTAGAGGTCATAGCAAACGTGGAACTTGACAACGACAGCTCAGGCGTAAGTGGAGGTCCAGAGTCAACCCAACATGGCGGCGGCAACACGGCACGATGCGTATGATGAAGCATCTGCATTATCACTCAGCAATCCAATTGAAGGTAGTACAGTACGGAGTCCATCCAATTTACTACTAAAACATTTTTACAGAATTATTGTTTGGCTTCTTGTCGTACGGACAGTTCTCTTATTTACAAAGTACCAGAGGCGGTGATGGTGACCTTCTTCTTGGGGGCACCAGACTGGCTTCCCTGGAGTTCGATCGTCTTAACGAGGTCAAGTCCGTCAACGACTTCGCCTACAGAAACTATCAGCATCGCTCAAGATATCAGGACAGGATATACGCACCGAAGACGACGTGCTTTCCATCGAGCCAGGTGGTAGCAATAGTGGTGATGAAGAACTGAGATCCATTGGTGTTAGCACCAGCGTTGGCCATCGAGAGCTGACCAGGCTTGGTGTGCTTCAACGTAAAGTTCTCGTCTGTGGGCCATCATATAAGATGAAACGCCCAATGATTGCAGTAGACATGAACGACGCACCCTTGAATTTCTCGCCGTAGATCGATTTTCCACCAGTACCGTTGTGACGAGTGAAGTCACCTCCCTGGAGCATAAACTGGGGAATAATGCGGTGAAATCCAGATCCAGCGTAACCGAAACCGTTTTGGCCCGTGCAGAGCTCACGGAAGTTCTTTGCAGTCAGTGGGACGACGTCGTCGAAGAGCTTGAACGTGATACGTCCAGCAGGGCTGTCATCAATGGAGATGTCGAACTAACGCGTCGCTACTTCAGCAGACTGAAGAGATGAGGAGAGACGCGCACGAATTACTCACGTAGGTGTTGGCCATAATGAAAAAAAAATAAAGATTTGAGAGGAACTGAGACGGTCAAAGCAAGAGCCGAATGATTTATATGGTGCCCGGCATTTGCCGGATTAGATCAGATCTCCACACGTCGTCATGCTCCCTAATTTTCGCTCAGTTCGAACGTTTGCCTGTAGCTCCTCAACGCCTCGAAAATAAAGCAAGGAATAATATAATGAAATATACACGAACATGTACACCCCAATTCCGACCCAGAACTTGCTTCACAACCCAGCTACTACTACGAGAGTTCTTCCGACTTTCGTGCATATGCCACAATCAACCATGAGATGATGGCCTCTGTTCCTGCGGCTATGCAGTAGTAGCAGTTAGGCTGTTTCAAACTGCATCGATAGCCGAAATCGGAGCGGTCTGACTGCTTGCAATGGAGGCGTCTGGACAGGGAGGGCACCATGGTCACCGATTTGGGAATAACATCCATCTGATTCCCTCCGTCACATCATCCCAGCTAATCGAATTCGACCGAGACCTGACAGGCCTTTGAATACCGGCTGGACATTCCCAAGTCAACATGTCGAGTAAATGGAAGGGGGTGACCAACTAACGGGAGGCGTCCTCTGTGGATACTTGTGGACTGTGCTTCCGCTTTAACGAGCGTTCCATTTCCTCGAAAGCACTGAGAGACGCATTTTGGGTCGGGCGCTTCACTGACCCGTCCGCAGGGCCGTTCCCTCGAATGTTCACGGGCCAATCTGTCTCCGGGATCTGCATTTGGACAAGAGTCTCACGAAGGGCAGCAACGGAATACCGGAACGTATCGAGGGACTCTTCGTATAGGTCATACACACAAACGGCACAGCCGGACATGCAGCATTCTAAGAAATGAATGAGTAACGGATTTGAAAAAGACACGTCTTATGCACGCACCATCAGACTCAGGAGGACGAGGCTGGTCTGGGACTCTCAACCCTCTAAAGGTATTCATGACCGAGCCACCGATTCCCATGTCTACGTTTCCTCCCTCTTGCTGCTGTAGCATGGCTGAAGGACTCGAGAATTCCTGAATTTCGTTCTGGAAATGTCCCTTTCCCCTCACCATCTTTGCTAGTCTAGTATGCCTCTCTGAAAGATTTTGACCGCCTCGCATATCTGTAGGTCGGTTCGTAGTAGGGTTCACTCGGCTCACAGGTCGAGAGGAGGAAGAAGACAGGCGAAGTCCTCTGGGACGCGTAACATAGAGCAAATTATGCCAGGCAATTCGCGACCTGAAAAATATTGCTGGCATTAAACATGATTATGCGGCCAGCTAAGTTGAAGCCAGACGCGTTATCAGTCAGGAGAAAAGGTTGAGAACGTAGAGGTTAGTGGTCGTTGTTGTGGACGAATTGTTCGCTCGCTCTTGACGTAAGATGCCGGACGTGGCGCGTGGCGGCCGAGTACACTGACCCGACTCGGAGCTCATACCGCTACCGCCATGGGCATCTGGAGGTGTACTTGACTTTCTCTCCTTATACTTGTGACATTTGACATTATGCTGTGCTATCTATCTGGTCTCGGCTAGCTTCATGCTTCCCTTCCTTCCTTCCTTCCTTCCTTCCTGTAGACTGAGGCTATGTTATCGTACTATGGGCCTCACCGACGATCCAGCATCCCAGTGGATCTGCCATATCTTACACATTCTTCAGGCGTCTAAATACCTGACCATACCTTGAAATTATTAGTGCCGCTGTTATGTAAGCCACGTCCTGGGGGTATATGATATTACCGTGGTGTTGCTTTTGAACATTTTCCCAGCGCCTAGTTATATTCATCTCTCAAGCAGCCTAGCAACTGAATGCGTCAACCTTCTCAATAACTCAGCGGCATCATGAAACAATACATCGTGGGCCTAGAGATGCACATGGCTGTGTCCTTTTATACCGAACCAAACTACTGCCGCTACAGTCGCATCCCATCCCAGTCCTATTAGCCCTCCTCGAGAATGAAACAAGCGCAGACAGCGCAACGCCAGCCAGATGCTTGCCATAGCCACTACAAACCGCCTGCGGACATGTGTGGCAAGACCATCTACACGACCTTCTTCGTTGTGACGGTAGTCGTGGCATTCGTCCCCATCTTTGCCTATACTGTTGGTGAGGATATCTACAAAGCGGTGCGTAAACGGCGCATGGCTCGAAGACATCGACAAAGAGAATCGGCTGGCTATGCCCAGTGTGGATCGTTGCTCATTGAACAAAGAGAACGATGGGGAGATGATGCGGCTACCATTGTTGCAGAGTAAATGTTCGCCAGGATGCGATATTATACCTCAACGGTCCAGCCTGCCTCAGACTGCTCTCGTGCTCAATAGGAAATACTACAAAAAGCGCCAAAGTGAGTTCGTTATTATCACTTCTTCTGCTTTCAGAAGGTTGAATGTTGAACATGAGCAGCATCACCAAAAGCCACAAAACCATATCTTGAAATGCCACTGCTGTCCTTCTTGCTACGCATCTTGCCTCGAATCAACTACGTGCATGATGAATTTCTCCTGAACTCGTACTAGTAGTGTAATAACAAATACGGATTCCGTCTTTAGGTTCTGTACACTTAGTGCCCGGTTACGTAATAGCCGTTGCTTGCCTTCTCCCTCCTTCATTAGTTCTCAAGCCAAACCTCCTAGGGCTACGTTCTGGCATAGCGCAATGCTTGTCTCTGAATCTCTAACTGCCCACGCTTACAAGAATGATTAATATCAAGTTAGTTGTGATCGGCGACTCAAGTGTTGGAAAGACTAGCCTGAGGACGAAGGTGCGAGTATTACCGTTATTACTTTCAGTGCCCTATGTGTTAACAATCTTCAAAGTATATATCTGGACGCTTTGCCAATGGATACAGGGCTACCATAGGCGCCGACTTCATTACGAAAACGATACCTCACCCTCTCATTGAAGGAGAATCGGTCATGCTTCAGATATGGGTATGAATGGTTGACATGCTGTTCACTTCAGGTGCCTCGTTATTCACTCGATCCTTCAGGACACAGCAGGGCAAGAAAGGTTTTCTAGTCTATCTAGCGCCTTCTTCCGCGGAGCAGATGCTGTTCTCCTCATGTTCGATGTGAACAATGCTGAATCATTGCTATCACTCAACAAGTGGTGGACTGAGTTTCGCAACAATGCCCCCATCGCAGAAGAAGACACAGAAGGCTTCTGCTGTATTGTGGTAGGGAATAAGATGGATTTGCTGCAGCCTGGTACTCGGAATGCTGTTACAGAGGCCGAAGCCAACGACTTCATTGCACAGCTGATCCCACTCGCCCCATCTCCTCTCTCGTCCCGCGGACCGTCCCCAGAACCCCCGTTATCTCTCTCACAGGTCACTATACGTCCTCTCAATGAACCTAATGTCAGGGAGGAGCTAGAGCTTCGGCGATCGCCTTCCCCTGGAGCTATGCGTTCCAATTCCATAGCTATTACAGCGACTCACTATGACTCTTCCTCAAACTTTCAATCTCGCTCTCCAAACCATCATATTCCAAAGTCCCGCTCTCGATCGTCATCCCGGTTTATTACCGGGACCATGTCTACTGCTCGGACGGCTTTGACTATTTACCATACCCCTTCCTCTTCCATTTTCGACGATTTCCAGTCGGCTAGGTCTTCTCCAGATCTTGAACTCTCATCCAATTCGAGCTTTTACGCTCGAAGATCCAGCGATAGTTCAGCTAGCGCGACTACTATAACCCCGAGCCTATTCACTCGGACGCTCCATCAGGCACCTATCACAGCCCCTACTAGCACAACACCTTGGGACGAGCCTTTCCATCGACTTCCTGATCGTGGTCCTAAATTATTCTTCACTTCAGCGAAAACTGGTGAAGGTGTCCAAGATGTGTTCGATTATCTGGCCAATCGAGTCTTGGCTAAGTGGGCTTATGACGAGAGCGTGGAGGCTAGCCGGATGCACTTCCGAGATCCAAGTGCAACGTCTGGAGAGACGATTAGGCTTGGATTGAAATCGGGACGTGGGAGGCAAGGCAAGGCGTGGTCATCGTGCTGCTAGCTTTGTATATTGCGATACTGCTTGACTGCTTTTCTCATCTCTCTCATCTATTAGCTATCTAATTTATTCACTATATTGTCAAAGGGAGAAGATTTTAGGAATACATAAATCAATACACCAGGAATACAACAAGATAAAGAAAGGCCTATTTTTAAGACATCCACGAAGAGAAGAAACTCCTGACCGGGTTAGGCTCAGGTTGCTCGTCATTATAATACAGAGAGAGACTTCCATTGTTGGACTTAATGTCAGCTTCGTCCCTTATCCAACTCTCTGCATCGCGGTATGCGCTGTAGTCACCGATAAAGCGCATCTGACCGCCAGTTCTGACATCTCCAAAGTTCATTGCTTGTGCTTTCATCGCTTCTGAAAGCTTCACAGATCCATTGCGTGTGGTAGTGATTATCGGACCACTAAAATCCCGAGGCAAGTACACCCGCACGGACCCGTTATCAGACGAGGCTTCTATCCTGAAAGGTGAGCCCTTTGAATCTGCACGAAACTACATAATATGTTCAGCACGAAGAATCGTCATAAATGCAACATATAAACGCACGATTTTTCCAGTCACACCACCATTTTTGGATCGGAGACCAAGAGTTGCGCGTGGTCTAGATCCAAAGTGTGGCTCGACGAGGTAGATATCAGCATTCACCGAGCCATTTGCCGATTCTAAATACACGTTTTTTCGCGCGGAAGAACCCTGTACGAGCGCTGCTGGGACCTGGATCGCTGGATCGATAACCAAGGTCTCGCGAATAGAGTGATTGGGACGCTTCAGTTCGAGATGGTTTGTTGGGCTGATATTAGGGAGTTGGTACGTGCTCTCGTTTGTAGAGTCTCTTCTGGAAGTCGCAGTGAGAGATGACTCTGTAGAAATGGAATATGGTGGAGGTTCATCCGAGCCAAAGTCAGAACCTCTGCTAGTGGGAGCCTTTGCGATTGATTTAACAAGTCGATTAAAATGTGTACGGATTCTTTCTCACCTGCTCCGATTGATCAGAGTAGTGTGCGGTCGAGGACTGCGCCTGCCAGTGGTTGACGCTCGAGTTCAGCTTCTCAGCAGCGTCCGGAGAGATTATGGTCATTATTATGTGTGTGGGGGGGAGGTGTTAGGTATCTCAGCGATTTGAATGACCTAGGCTTTATGTGGAAAGATGAGATGCGCTGCGGAGGCACTGCTCCAGGTCAACTGCAATAGCACAGTCGTACTGCGATCAACTGAAGGCGTGAGAAGTTTAAGCTTACGTAACAAAATCCAGCCAGTCACGCCACAATGTGACTGCACATGTGCGCATTCTGAACTTGGCGCCACTACTACTGTGAATGACAGCACGTATTTCTCAATCATTCCCTCTGACTTGGAATACCTACCCGCGACTTCTTGATGTACTCTGAGATGTCCTCCGAAAGACATTAAGCCCATGTTACAGCGTCTTACTACAGCACTCGGAGCAGCTGGACCACGAATGACCAGGATACCGCGGAAGTCTCCCACCTTACTGAATACAAAGGGCCACGGACTTCGGGCCAAGAAGTACACTTATCTCGGTACAGGGATGGTCAATCCAGTATATGTCACCCCACGTCAAGGAATCATCATTTTAGCGTCTAGTCTTTCCCTCGGCTCAGACTCGGACGATCCCAGTTTGCTGAAGAGTGCGCACTCCTTACCTTGTCTGTTTATCGTGAATTTATTTCTATAACAAGGGACTAGTTTCGGTGAACGGCGTTACTTATTTCGGATCGTAATGTGGGAGCTTCTATCTAGTTTCTTCCGCTTTGAGCTTTCCGTCTTCCCCTGGGAATATATGTTGCTTGCTTTAATGCGTTGACGATCTTTTTCCCCGACCACTTC
>Ga0247730_1001650_pt1 | contig 11944 bp, 20 predicted proteins | sample UWRJL073202C2_FD_180959 | JGI IMG/M metagenome (GOLD analysis project Ga0247730, IMG submission 180959) | Plant litter microbial communities from Arlington Agricultural Research Station in Wisconsin, United States - UWRJ-L073-202C-2 | ecosystem: Environmental > Terrestrial > Plant litter >...
GCTAAGCTCATAGCTGGTGCAACTGCCCAATTCCCGAACATTCAGAATGTTGGCCACGATGCTGACCTTTTATGTACATATTGTCCCATTAACGATAGGAATGGATAGATATGGATAGAAATACGTACAGATCCGATTTCAAGCCCGTCCAGGGTGAATGGAGCTTGACTGTGAGCTTGTTCTGTACGCAGCGCCTGTGCGATGCTCATAGAGCGTACTGTTTCATCTACGCGAATGGGTTGCATGGTAGTCACGGAGTAAGTGAAGATAGTTCCATCAACGTCGTGGGAAGGGTAAAGTTATCATTGCCTATCAATGTCAAACAGTCAACATAGATCAGGTCACGCATGTTCTCAGCTTACAACTAAGCAAACGCGAGACATACATGTGTTGCGACAGTAAGAGCTCTTGTTTTTAGGTTGATGGACGAGTGAATTACAGAGTCAATTGCTATTACTAAATTAGTTCCGAAATTCTTCTAATACTTGGGAAGATCCTCTGCCTTGGCCCCTTCCGAGATCCATTTCTTCTCGAGACTAACCAAAGCATCGACATTATCCAACAGGGTTTTCTTCAATGGAGTGAAGTCGCTGGATTTCATACCAAGAACTGCCTGAATCCGATCTTGATCAAAAGTAATATTTGCTTGGGTAGCAGGGACAGGTCGGTGCTGGATGAGGCGGTCTTTTAAAGCAGGACGCTCAGTGGCGAGGATATCGAGAGCGGTCTCAAAGTTGAGGTCTTCGAGGGCAGCGAACAACAACCGTTTCCTTCCCACACCAGGTTCCGACTGGAGAGGAGAGTGCAAGGCCAGGACGTGAGCTTTGGCAGCATCTCGAACATCAAGCCATAGTGTCTCTGGATAGGCAGTGGCTTCTGGGTTGATGAATTTCCCAAGGTAGGAAGCAGTGGACAGCTGGGAGATGTTCAAGTGGTCCACTGTGAAGTGCTTTGCCAGGGGACCATATAGATAGGGAGGATTCACTTAAGGTATTCGTTGTTAGGAGCCTCTGCAGATAGAAATGAGCATAGACTTACGGGATGTGACGTCTAAATCAGGATGTTCATCCGTGAATTTCCATAATTCACGTTCAGCAGTTGTTTTAGCATATCCATAGGTATACATCGGATTACCGCTGGCGGCTGCGATTTCTTTGGTAATTGGGTTCCATTCTTCAGGGGGGAAAACGTGTTCATGTTAGGAGAACCGGGGTAACAGTGGTGGTGACTTACGGTCATTGGACCAGATGCCCTCTGGATTGGCTATGGTAGCAATGGAGCTAGTGTAGACCACGCGTTTGATACCAGCTTTTTGGGCTTGCCGAATGATGTTCAATGTGCCCTCTATTGCGTCCTAACAGGGCGATGGTTAGATAAGAGTCAGGATTCGTGTCAGCATGTAGGGCGGATTTACCTTGATCACTGTTTCTTGGTCTTGCTTTATGGGAACGCTGGCAGCGGTATGTACCAATGCGGAGACCCCTTTGAAGTCGTGTGAGAAGTCATGCGTGGCTGTGTCTGGAACCTCGACGACTTCGACAAAGCCCTTGGTTTCAGGGTCCGCTTCGTAAAGGGTTGTGAGCTGTGCGACCTTAGATCCACGGGCAGCACTAAAAGAAATGTTGGGGATCAGGATCTGAGAGTGGGAGCGGGTGGGAAAATAAAAATACGGACATGCGAACGCGATATTTGGCAGCCAGGAGGGCGTCTACGACGTGCGAGCCAAGGTATCCAGAGGCTCCAGTAACCTTGAACGGATCTGTGTCAGTGGGAACTCAGAACACTATGGAGAGGCTTGGGGACGTACAAAAATGAGTTCAGACATTGATGGGAGTAGATGAGAGCAGACGTAAGACTTGTTGAAACGACAAGGGCCTCCTCGTCTTCCTTTATATATGCAATATTAAGCGACCACCGGGTATCGGTTAGACTCACAGTAATCTCACAAGAAATTGCTTACAAATAGCTGGAACTTGCGACATCGGGCTCGGGAATTCGTACTAAGGGCAGATTAAAGTCCACATAAGCCGACAGTCCACGTAAAGCGTTGATTCTAGAATAAACATCCGAAGGAACGAGGCCAGACTCGGATAGTAGACCATTGACAAGTAACTCATGTGACCGTAACGCGTTACATTCAGTCATTCGCGACTCTCCCAAACGCGTCCACCATCCATTGATCCACCGTCCCTTTTTGCAACGTTTCTGAATCCTTTTCCCTAATAAATCATGAGTCAAAGTGAGAGAAAATTTGCCGATTGTCAACATCTGCTAACACCTTGTGTCAGACTACTATGGTGGTGGAGGTGGCGGTTTCATGCAAGGAGGCTCTCCGTACGCTGGCAGTGCCAATAACAGTCCTGGAGGATCGGTACGTGCCCAATACGCTCGTTATATTCCCTATCTTACCAAATTGACGCGTATTTATAGGGCACACGAACTGAAACAGCACAATCAACGCGACCTTTCAGTATAGCACAATTGATCAGAGCGACACAGGCCCACAGCGAATCGGAATACAAACTAGATAACATGGAAATCGGACACGTATGTCTCCCTGAATTATACCTTCCCCCCATAATCCTCATGTTGTGTGCAGGTCATCGTGGTCGCTCAAGTGAAGAGCGCCAACAGGCAGACGACCAACAGTATCTACTATCTCGAAGATAGCACAGGCTCCATGGAGGCGCGAATTTGGATGGATGCGACCATGAACTCTGACACAGAGATCTACGGAAACCCTACGTGCGTATGACCTGCTAATACTACAAATCATCCCTATATTCATTGTTTATGTGTCTTTCTCAGACCTAACTCTTTCGTGAAAGTCACCGGAAGTCTCAAAACATTTGGCTCCAAACGGTATGTCTCTCCACTACGACCAAAATGAACGACCCCTCTATTCTTGACGCCTAATGATCAACCCCAGATACATTAATGCAACCTCAATACACCCTGTGACGGATAAAATGCAGATATATTACCATGTTCTCGACATAGCAGTGGCAGGACTAGCAGTAGAGCGCGGCGCCCCTAATGCATCTTCATCCCAAATTTCAAATGTCAAACCTCAGCAGGCAAACAGTGGTAACTATACGCCTCAACAAGGAACTGTGAGCTCCAAGGTAAAGCCTTACATACCCTCTTGCAACGCGTTTTCCTCCTCCATCTGACAACGATAATAAAACAGCACAGCGAATTGGAACCTATGCAGGCTGCCATCCTGAACTTCATCGAGAACGCGGATCATGACAGTTCCGGAGTGCACATTGGTGAGATTGCCAGACATCTAGGCTCAGCTGGACCAGACAGTGCCCTCGCCATCAGGTAAGTCTCCCCCTCCCCGCCATGCCGCCAAGTGCAAAACCTCACCCCATTCTCTCCGCTAGCGCTGGGTTGGAGAAATTAATGGACAACGGATACGTCTTCACTACACAAGACGAATCTCACTTCAGTGTTTCGTCATAATCATGTCCTTCTAGCTGTAATATATATCATATTGTAAATTGGTTTGCTGTCATGAGTGGAGGGCGGTACGTAAAGATTATAATGAGTAGGGTGGGATATATTACCAGGACCTATTACGATGCGTTATTGTACGTCTTGCAGACTTTCTCCAAGCCAGTTCCGAAGCCCTTCAAAACCTTGCTACGTGAATCACCCACTTTCTTTGCTACATCCAGAATGAAATCATGTTCCACTTTGGAGTCCAAGATCGCAGTGGCCTCGTCCGTGAAACTTTTGCGTTGTTCAGCAGAATCTGCCGCCACAGCGAGTTCCGGCAACGCTTTCGCCACTTCCTTCGCCACTGTGAGAGCTTTCGTGCGTAAGGTCTTTAGGCTGGCAGCAAGGTTTCCAAGTTTGTGGATTTTGATCGTAGATGCTGTCTTGAAACGGAGGGACTCGATGACCAACAACAAAAGAGCCTATTAGTCAAGCAATATGTTCATTGAGAAGAGGGTAAAGCAGACAAGTCAAGTCTCGTACCTCTTGAACCATCGCTGCAGCATGAAGTGCTTCCACATGGGATGAAGAAGCCTTCGCTTCATCGAACATGACCTTGAGTTCATCGAAGAACTCTTCAAGATATGCAGGAGGATCCCGCACTGGCGGTGCATCCTCGCTTTTTTTGGCATTATGCTGACCATTCATTGCTGGATCGACGTCGATTCCTTTCAGGGGATGTCCAGTCTTGAGAACAGAGTTTCTGGAGGCTTCTGCTAGCACTACTGCTGCCGGAGGTCGAACATGATCATGGTGGTCTTCCAGCCATTCCGTCAAGGCATCTGCATATCGCACTAAAGCTTGCTCAGCTTTCGAGAGCTGTCCGGCTTGGAGGTGAGTGACAGATCTGTTTCAGAGTGGCTGTAGAGCCCTACCTCGGCGAGCTCCTCTGGCTTCCGCTGTGATAATCGATCTCGAAGGGGCTCTGATGTGCTGGGATCAAGAACAGAGGGCTTGGGTCGATCACAAATAAGCAGCTTCTCTTCCACGGTGTCGTCTAAATCACTGGCATGCTGTAATATCCGGACATAGAGTTTCAGGAAACTGGCCAAGTAGCCATGCTATGGAGAAATTAGTTACGGAATTGAAGATATCGTGAAAAACTTACCCCTTCAGCTATTCCCCAAAGCTGCAGTTGATCACCGAGGTGCTGAGAATTTGCTGCAGGTTGGTAGTTGGGAATAACAGTGAGGTCACGATTATCGTAGTGCACTGAAGGTCGTTTCAGAGGGAGAGAAAGGGAGAATGGATAAACTGTGGCGCACATCGGTCAAAGATGAATTTCAACTCAATGAGCTCCATATCCACAATGTCAGTATTGATAGGTTCGTGTGCAAGGCGCATCTTCAGATGCTCAATCTTGATAATATCTCGTTGAAGCGAGTTGTCTAGTCGGTCCTCGAAGGAGATGAAGTCTGCAACCTGGGTGGTATTAGAAAACATTGAGTCAAAGATATATCTCGAAAAAGACTTACTTGGGAGTATTTCTCCTGCAAGAATGCACGGACGACAAATTCGCTGGTCTAAAATCTTCATGAACAACAGACGAGATCACACACAACTTCAGTACGCACCTCCTGAGAGTTGCTGAGGTACACCTGCGTCGTCTCTAAGCATTCGCTGGTGAACGTCAAATCTCCCATTGCCGACAGTGAAAATAGTGATGATCGGGACAAGAGAATATGAGTGAGGGTGTCGTGTTGAACGGTCTTAAGGTTTAGGAGACGGTAATGTTCGAGCGCTTGTTCAGGAGAACCTGAAGATACCTGTTTTAGTATGACCATGACAAATAGAGGGAAGAACAGCATACCGAGCAATCGATATAGCCTGACTAGTAATAGCCGCATTTGCCATGACTGACGACTACGTGTCAGACCAAACTCGAGTAATGAAACGCATGCCCACAACCACTTCTCCTCTGAGCTGATTCGGTAAAGGTTGACGTATACATTGGCTGCCAGTACAGCAAGATCATCTGCAGGCTGAAGTTCGGTGGTTGGGAGATCAGCGCCAAATGGCAAAGCTTCCATATATTGGGATACTAGTGTGGTAGCACGCTGACTTTCCAACTCCACTGACAATTCATCCGTGGTGAAACTGTATCGAAGAAGTTTGTGAGAATTAATTAGCCGTTGAAGGTCTTCGAGTGTTGTCTGTCGAGGCGTCAGAAACACTATCACATTCATCTTAAACAGAAAGCACATTACGTTTGAGGGGGAAACTTCATGCAGGAATTCAGTCCATGTCTTCAAGTTTGTTTCGTCCAGACCAAGATACGGCTTTAGATCCTCGAAACAGCACGCTTTATCTCCAAAGACAGTGAAGTACTTTTGGAGCAAAGTCTGAATTTTGGACGGGTCTGGCATCAGGTGTTAGCTTTTGTGACGGTATGAAACTTTGGCAATCACCAGTTGAGAAGCCATGCTTCCGTGCTCGCGTCTCGAGATCAACGAGAGCAAGGAGGCCCGAACGGTCTTTTCTGCCATCATTCTGCTCCACTCCCTCGAAAATCTCCTGGCTCTGTGCAATGGCCGAGGCAGTAGAGGTACGGGCTTCCTCGGTAATGTCCTCAGACTTCGTTACATCTGCGAATGTCGCGTCAAGGACAGAGATGAATTCAAGCCAGTTGCGGTCTCTGTATTACGGTAAGCAAATAGGTCATTGCGAGACGTAAATTTGAGAACCGTACTTGTTGTCCACAATCAATTTCTGAGCACGTTCTCCTTCTTCCTTCCATTTCCCCAAGTGCACCATTATTTCTCTGCGTATCTCATTACAGTACAAGTTCGTTTCGCATATTTTCTGCCCGACTTCTGTTGTGAAAAGTTTGTATGCATCCTCATACAGGGATAGTTGTTTGAGAATGGTAAGATGAAGGAAGAATCGATCGGCCGACGCGTAGAATGGGGTCGTGGCAGACGCTAAGAGTCGATGTGCAAGCTGTAGCAGCAAGCCCGTCATCTTCTCTGGTGTGCTTGGGTCGTCTGCCTATTTGATTCTTTGAGTATCTTGAAGAAGTGGCAATGGTGAGTGCATACCTGCAGTTTTATGCACATTACGTGCCAGTACAAGTATCGGTCATCAGTGTTAAAGGTCTTGTGCATCTTTTGTGCGATCTAGAGGCGATGTTAGAGCCACATTAGATGAAGACACCGTGCACCCTTGCCTGCTGAGCAAATTTCCATCGTTGTGCGCGAACGTTAGCGAAAAACGTTTGCGCCGCGAGATCCTCATTCCCGGGCTGTTGCTTGTATGCCTCTTCAAACATAGTGACCATGTCATTATCTACATTGAGAAACGTTAGCACCTTGAAGATCGAGTAACAGCACTTTAATCGACGTACGTCTTCCCAAAGCGCGTAAAACGTGAATCATGGCAGACAACGTTGCATCGTTTGAAGGCTTTGCAGCCAAGACCTCGTCGCAGAGTACCAAAGATTCCTCGACCTTCTGCGCACGAAATAGAGCCAAGGACTTCAATGCCTGGAAGTACGTTTTCTGCTAAGTTCACTGATTCTCTTCGGAGACGCGTGGCTCTGACCTTGACAAGGTCATTATCAGGATGCTTCTTGAGAATTTTATTACAGGACACGATTGCCGACTTGTTGGACCCGATGTCGATGGCATCTGCAGAGGTCCCACGCCAATTAGTGATGGATGCAAGTGTGTAAGGGAGGACTGACCATAAATGGGGCGAATTTGACGTTCTAATGCGGCAGTCGACATTCCCACGCGTAGAAGGGCAGAAATAAAGCAAAGGTGGTGGTGGTACAGGAGGAAGGACTCGAGTAGTGGACACGATGCAAGGAGCTGGTCGAAATTTCCGAAATCAATTTCTGTGTCCGTCAGGGTATCGGCGGGTCACGCCGTTCCATTCTTCCTTTGCCTCCCACTCTCCTCAAGGCCATGCCTGCCCCACTGCTTTCACGGTCAGTCTGTTACGTGTTTGGAACAATATTCAGGATTCTCATATTACAACAGGCGTATCGACCCATTCTTGGGCGTATTTACAGGTTTCTTAGCCTATTACCTCTACGAAACCCATCCTCGCAATTCTTTGGCACCAAACGACCGACTGTTACCTCTTGTACAATGGAAATGGCGCAAGTTTCGTGGACAGGAGACAGTGGAGTTGAAATAGGCGTGTTCGACGCGACCTTGTGCGCATCTTCTAGCTCACATCCTACTGGAGTCTGGAACTTATCGTCTGGCGGGTAAAATAGATATCAGCAAAGAACTACTCCAACTTAGATCTTCTACACGTACCTCACAAGCGTGTTCACCATTGCCATGACCCCATTGAATACTGCCCGTTCACTGTCAGTCAACCCATAGTCTTCCTGGACATCTGTCTTGGCCAACGCAATGCCAACAACAACATTCCGACGCATCATCCCTAGCGCTGAATCTGCTTCTGAAGACCATATTATGGTTGCAATTTGGCTGGCATACAAGCCATGGAGGGTTCGCAGATGTTCTGATTGTGCATTGCCCAGCAATGGAGTTAGCTGAATGCCTGCTGGAGGTGATGGCAATGTCGAGACCTCTTGTTTCTCTCCGTCGTTATTCGTGTTTTCAAGCGGTATGGTAGATGGCAGTGAAGTTTGTATCTACGCGTGTAGGATATCAGTTGTAGTATTGAAAATGATGCTAAACACTAGATGCTCACAAGATTTCCGACTTTGCCCAGCTGCGTTACAAGAACGAGTATGCGATCCGCAAATCCTTGTATTAGAATTTCCGTCTGGTTTCCAGCCAGAGTTTCTGTCAGTTGTCTGGAGTGAAATGTCGCCATGAGTGTAAAGCGTCAGCCTAATCAGGTGCTTGCCTTTTACGATCACGTTCAAGGCTCGTTGAGCGCTAACAAGCTCTTGCTACGCCCCGCAAATTGCAATGCTGCAAGATTCCAAGGGGAAAGTGAAGGAGGATGCGCAATGGCAGCTGGGCTGGTGGGATGTGCATCCGCTCGTCGAGGTGCCTTCTAGGTAAATGCACTTCAATGATTGGGACCATTCACTAACATTAAGCATTACAGACCTATTGAATGGTCCTCAACGTCTGTCATTTATACAGCACACCCTACTCAACCTCTTGTCGTAGCCCGTCACTTCTCCTCCTCGAGGCAGTTTACTGTGGTGTGCCCAACACCTGTTCTCGGTTCACCTACATCATACCTCCCGCCGACAATCATTAGCGCGTCTCCGACAGACGAGTGGTTATTTGCTTTCTTCCCTGGCAGTGCGGATGTGACTGGTGGCATTTCCTGCCTATGGTCCCGCGGATCCTCTCTAGATAGCTGGACCGTGAAAGATCACTGGCCCTTGGCTCAAAATAGAGGCATTGTTTCTGCTGCATGGCTTGGAGGACCTCGTCAGGTGCGTTTGTGGGGTACAAAGCGAATTTTTGTGTACTAATGCTACTTTTGCACAGTATGGAGTAGACAGCTCAGGGAAGCCAACACGTCTTGGCAGTTGTGGCCCAATAACACCTGTAACCAGTCCGACACTCGCCCTTATTACAGAGGATCATAAGATTAGCATCTGCTACATTCGTCCGCCTGCCACATCCATAAAAATCATGACGAGCTCTTTGCTTGCGACCGGAGTCACGCTCGAGAACCAATCTTTCAATCTTCCTGCAGAGCAACACGATCGTAACGTGAGTGTTTGTATAAAGACCTCTGTAAGTCTTGTTCGCAATGGTAAGTCTTAACAACAAGCTTATTGCACCAAGTACTGATGGGAAATATCTAGAACCTTCCATAATGGTGGCCATGAGATCTCGTCGATATCCTGTTACAAATGTTATCGCCAATGACATGCCTTTAATGGATTTAGGTGTACCGTTAGAGCTGGACCAGAACCAGTTGTCTGACTTGGAACCATCAACTGATAGAACTTTGGGCGAAGCCTCTGACATTGAACTGTGCGAAGTCAAGTTTCTGTTTAACGGCACTTCATTAAGTGAGTGGTGCTGAAGTCCTGCAACTGGATACGGCAGGTCTGATTTGACTTCAGCGCTGGAAACCCATGTTCTACCTCCAATTCAAGACAGAAAACGTTCTCTAAATTCACTGTGCTTCGTGACTGAGCCTCCTACTGTTTCAAAGAATGCCCAGAGCCGCCCCTATCCAGTATTGGCTGTAGGGTATCTTGACTTCGGAAGCTGTGAGCCCTCCAACTAGTAAAGTCGCTCTTATCTCATTTGGGACTGGCAGATTCCTCAATGCCTGAATCAGAACTTGTCGTTTATTCTCCGAAGCAAGAGGGATCTTTACGAGTAAGTAGACGCGAATTTCTCACCCAGATATTGCATACTTGACATTTTCCTTCAGACATATGTGGAGGCAACAAAACGAAAATTCGAAGATAAAGTCTTATCCTTTGTACTCCCTGCATCTTCTCACGGCGGCGGATTGTACGTTGGACTGATAGACTTAACTGGAAACGCTACGTCAGCCAAAAGAACAAAGCGACCGGTACCCATTGGCTCTACGCAGATGCTGAACATGTAAGTCCATTGAATGTTTCCATTGCATATGATTGACTTCCAATAGCTTAACGCTGGAGAATGCGGAAGGATGCGAGCCTCAGCCTATCCTCTCTAGTGCTCAGCTCGCTGGCAAAGAAGGTCAGACTTCTTCTATCAGCTTTCTCCTCTTTAAGCTCACATAATCTGCAGTACCCGTCTCAGTAGCTCTGTCGCCAAACGATGGTCTATTATGCATGCACTCCACCTCTCTCTGGACAGTTCAGCAGGCAACGCAGCTTCTTCCGCGACCAAAGTCAAATCCTGCCGCCAATTCATTGGTCGCATTGGCAGCAGCTGCCATTATCAATGACAAAAGCACACAGGACATTGCACATATTCTCTCGTCGACACGAATGCCCCAGCCCGAAGTTGTAGAAATTTTGTGTCAGATCTTTACAGCTCTAGATGACTTCAAACGTGACACATACACATTACAGTCCCTGGGCCTTGCACTCGAAGTCTATCGGTGAGCTCTCCTATCATCTACGTATTAGAATGGAAAACTAACAACCATGATAAGAATGGCTTGCCAACGAATGGAGCCACAGAACGGCGAAGAGAAAGAACAAGCTATAGGAAAATGGAAAGCACTGCATGACATGTGTTCTTTGCTTTCCATCAGCGCTGCATTTGAAGACTGTAGCGAAGGATCTACATATGATCTCGGTAAGTATCGCTACCTTCATTCAGCCTTGTGATTTCCTGATCAACGTCCCTTATAAGATGCTGTCTGGCAACTGATATCTCTTTCGACATGGACACTCCATTTTTTGGAGCGCTTAGCCAAGGAATGTATTCTCACTGTGCCTATCAGCACAGCAGAGGACAGCTCTGACGAACTCTTTGGTTCTTCTCTGCCAGGTAAGCGAGCATTATGATACCAGCTGGAGATATCGTCACTGAGATGAAGCAGGCACTCCTGCGACTGCGACTGCACCAGTAACTTATAGCCCCATTTTACTGCTTCTCGTGCAGCCACTGTCGCTGAAAGCGCTCAAGTCTGCAATAAGCCACGTCGCCCGGTGGAGAAGCCATTTGGACTCTTTGACTGCCTCTGGGGAGAATGCTAAGATAGCGAAAGATGTGCTAGTCTCTTTAGTGGAAGAGTCAGCCATAGTTGACATGACCGCAATGGAGGATATGCTGTCTCAATTCTTAACTACAGCAGATGCAAGCAATGTTGGAGGTATGTTTTTATACCCCTGTGTAGTCTCGGCTGTTGACAGTTACAATAGATCAACGATGGAGTCTCGCATCCTGTGAGATATCGGTCACCCTGGTGTCCAACCTTCGTTCGGTGGTGCAAAAGGTGGCAGAGTCACCTGCCATCGACCGCACTCGGTTGCTTCTTAAGCCAGACGAACTAATGGACGGAGGAAATATCGCTTCTGTTTTGGCAAAGAAAGAGGATCACTGGGACGTAGTAACAAAAGCTACTTTATCCCCCCGTCAGACTGGAGGAGGCTATTTTCAGTGCTCGAGATGTGGCGGGTCTTCGGAAATCGGTCAGCACAAAACAGATTCGAGAAGCTGGTATAATTGGGAGAATTTGTGGGGAAAGAACTGTATATGTGGAGGTCTTTGGTTATCGCAAGTCGGATATCCGTAAATGCAGTGTAAAATAACTTGCCCATATATGACATTAGGGCCGGTGTCGACACTCTCATCAATACGGTCATCATCTATTTTGTTCTAGAGTCTCAAGCGACTCAAATTTGCTCGAACTGTTTCGACTACACAGGATGCCTAAGGCTGCTCTAACTTCCCTCCCTTTATCGGGGCTGTTTGGCATAGTAAAACCGTCTGGACCCACTTCTATGTCAGTGGTGGAGAAAGTACAGCAACTGCTTGCTCGGTCGCGCCTCTTCGTACCCGCCGATGTCCTAGCCAAAAATAACGGGAAACCTCCG
>Ga0247730_1001651_pt1 | contig 11936 bp, 16 predicted proteins | sample UWRJL073202C2_FD_180959 | JGI IMG/M metagenome (GOLD analysis project Ga0247730, IMG submission 180959) | Plant litter microbial communities from Arlington Agricultural Research Station in Wisconsin, United States - UWRJ-L073-202C-2 | ecosystem: Environmental > Terrestrial > Plant litter >...
ATAACAGGATAGGAGGTATCGATCCAAGCCTTGGGGGAATGTAGATGAGATATATCCAGGATGGAATTGCGAGATTCTTCAGTTCCGGCGTCATATATGGGTAGGTCATGAGTTGGTGTGATGTGCAGATGCTTCTGGGCCTCTCTCAGAAATAGTTTCGCAGTCTCCAGGTCTCCAGGGGTCCCTGCCATATGAACATACTCAGCAAACTTGCGAGAAGTCTCTCTGCAGCCATTTTCGTGGGGAAGGGATCTGTATATATGGTGCTTCGTTAAGAGGATATTGAACAACCTAAAGGTTCATGCTCACAGAAAGAGTTGTTCTACATCATGTTTCTTCCCAAGGTCATACTTTGAAGCGAAAGAGGTTTGCCAGACATCCAATGAAAGATTCCTTGAATTGGAGGTCCAGGAAAATGACTGGACCAGCCCTGCCGCTAGGAGGAGTGCGAAGAATATTGGCTTGCGAAGTCGACGATCGGGAGTTCCAGCTAAGGGCTGTGGCACCGACGTTGGTAGAATTCCACTTCGCTTCTCCATATCAATCGAGGGACGATAGCGAGAGTTCCAGGATAGCCAACTGCTTATAAGGAAACTCAACAGGCCGTAACGATGGCGCAATGCAAAGTTCAGTCCAACCGTGCCGCAGTGCGCAAGTTGTTGACGTCATGACTCATGCTTAAGGCTGCTCACGTGGAAGAACGTGGAAGACTCAGCAGTGCTGCCGCGTGAAGAGAGCGTGAATTGACTGCCGTCTTGCAGCCATTTGTTCTTGTCCTCTTACTCCCATGACCCCCAACTCTTCTGCGTCTCAATCACCCAAAGCTTCTCCGGAGACCAGAAAACACGCATTCCCTCAATCCAGTCCGCATAACAATCGAAAGAGCAGCGCAAAGCCAGGACGCTCGCCTTCAGTATCATCTAATTTATCGACCCTGTCAACTGCTTCTCGTCCTCCTCGCTGGCGCACGGCCTCGATAACTCAAAAATCGAGCGCAGGTGTTAGCCTTGTTGTCGCGGAAGCTGACAAGATGGTGCCCAAGTCGGGAACGTCATCGTTGAAAAGGCTCAATTCGACAATCTCGACTATCAAGGGTCAATTCAAGGGAAAGGGCAAGGCCACTGAAGAACAAGGTAGCAAATTACCATCAGAGACTACTGAGCAAGACTCGCAGCAAGTTCCAACAGAGTCTTATGATCCACCTCAAAGTATTGAAGAACCAACTTCAAGCAGGTATGTGCTTCTAAACTAACGAGAGCCACAACCTCACGATATACCAGCGCTGCTGGTCAACCTGTCGACGAAGGCAATGTCACGATCCAACCTTCTCCAGCTGCAGTCTCCGTGCCAGAGCCCCCAGATTTGACACCGAGAGCGAGGTATGTTTGCTACCATCCAAACGTGTGCGCCTCATGCTCACCCTATTGCTAGCGACGTCTCCCAAATCGAATTCCCACGCACCGATTCACCCCTGTCATCCGAGCCTTCGTCGCCCCCCAAATCAAGCCCCATGCCCATCGCCCAGCCGGAAATGAAGAGCTCGCACACGGAGCAAGCAGAAGCAGCGAAGTCTGCATCTCCATCGTCGACTTCCTGGTTCTCATCGTTCGGCCGCGCGAAAGGCAAGAAGCTGGCTCCCGTGCCAGCTCTGGAAGACACCACGCGCTCTGAACCATCCCCAATCCTTGAAGAGTCTGAACCCCCATCTGCGGTCAATCTTTTCCATCCTCAGACAGGTCCATTAGCAGTCCCCTCCATCGACAACGCTCCATTTGTGGGAGCAAACCAGCTGGCTCCATTGCAGGAGTATCATGCCTTGCAGCGAACACAAACTGCACTGTCCATTCCTTCTTCGTTAGACACTGTGACGAGAGTGGAGAGTACCGAATCGTCTCCTATTCCTACGTCACCCATTGCCGAAGGACATAGAGGCCTCATGCGTACTCCAAGCAGTGATGCTACTCTGCGAACACGAATGGATTCTTTGAACCCGTCCACTGGCCGCTTCAACCTCGGTATTTTATTCCCATTCGGAGGCAGCAACAACTCTGTTAGCAAAGTTGACGCTGATAGAAGGGATGCAGGTACGTTCTGCTCTCGCTGTCACGTTTTATTTACTTATCACATGATTGACCAGTTGGACCGATCGAAGCAACCAACTCTGGCAGTACTGGAACTGACAGCGCAGTCACTGAAGAAGATGCTTCCACCACCATTGACGAAGTTGATAACTCGGACGATAGGACTACTATCAATGTTGCTCCTGTAGAGGATCCTCCTCAGTCAGAGCAACCAGAGCCGAAATCGACAACAGATGAAGCACAACTTATGGTGCGTCACGAAGAGAAAGATGGCTTGGGCAACACTTCTACGTGGTGGACTTACATCGGCTGGGGCGCGAATACGACAGCATCAGTGGAGTCTAAGCCAATGGAAGAGAGCGATCGCGAGCCTGCAGGAACGGCTGAAGAGGGACAGATTACAGAGACAGTTGAGCCAAGTCAAGAGGGCGAGAATCCCCAAGACACAGCGGCAGAGCCTGCAATAGAAGGTCTACCGAATGACCATACTGAGCCTGCATCTGCGATAAAGGGACTCAATCAAGGGCGGCCAGCGTCGACCTCAGCCCTATCGTCTAACGCTTCCTCTTGGATACCGTCTTGGACGTGGTACCCATCATCTTCTGTGCCGAATGTTGCGGTACAGGAAGGAGAGAAAACTGCATCCGAACGAGTGAAGGAAGAGTACGAAGCCAAGGCAGAAACGCCCATCGATGCTGTACAGACGGACGAGCTCGTAATAACGGATCGCCAACCAGAACAATCTGAATCGCAGGCGACAGATTCTCTGTTAAACTCTTCCACGAAATCGTCATGGGCCTACTTCTTTTCATCCAACACAACATTGCAGAAACGTATCGAGGCTCCCCAGGTCGAGAGAGATGAGAATGGTATCGAAATCATGGAAGTTCCAGATGTTGAACCAGCTGCACCGGCTGACCCTCCCAAGGAGAAGAAGGATCCTGAACCGAAGCCGGAGAAGGCGTCTGGAAAGAAGGCACCACCTACACTGGTTATCTCAGAGGAAGTGAAGAGCAAGGCCAACGCCCGAAGCCGGACGCCGTCTGCAGGATCCTCCAAGTTGCCAGCTCCGTCTAAATCTGCTTCCGCATCAGACAAAGGTACTCCTCCTCCTACACCGCAAAAGCAGAAGAAACCAACGAAGAAGGTGACGGCGCCAGTTCCGGCCAAACCCAAAGTACCGAATCTTATCTTGCCAACCTGGGACGACACATTCCGAAAGCCTCCTCGCTCGCAGCCGGTGACCAAGAAGACCCAAGAAAGCTGGAACAAATGGGTTCCCGGAGTTTTCAAGGGTAAGGGTAAAGAGAGAGAGAAGGACAATCCTGCAGATTGGCTTCCTAAGGAAATACAGACACCGAAAGGTCCTCTGAAGACGGCCGGTCTCAAGGTGGCCATTATCGGCATTCATGGTTGGTTTCCGGGCGCAATCATGCGAAGTGTTCTAGGCGAAGTACGGAGTCTTCAACTGTGACTTCGACATGATCTAACTCTTTGTAAAGCCAACAGGGACATCTGGCAAATTTGTGACGATGATGGTCCAAGCTCTGAAAGACTATCAGGCGCAGGAAGGAGGAGAGTGGGAAAGCATCACCGAGATACCTCTGGAAGGTGAAGGAATGGTATCCAAGCGTGTTGAGAAGTCAGTAAATCTTCTGTTATGTTACCTCAACCATGCTAACCAAGCTTAGTCTCTACAAAGCCTTCACGGGAAATCAAGAATGGGTGGACGCAGTGCGAAATGCTGATGCAGTTTTTGTGGCTACGCACTCTCAAGGATCAGTCGTATCCACGCACCTGATGTCACGCTTGTTGGAAGAAGGGATCTTATGTTCCAATACAAATGCCTCAGCATCCACTCGTAATACGACCATGCCACCTGTGGGATTCGACGGTGGTGTAAATGTTCCGGGATCTCTGCGATGGAAGGAGCCTCAACCTCGAAGAGTACAAAAGATTTGTATGCTCGCGCTTTGTGGCATTCATCTCGGTCCTTTGAGATATCTGAGTGCTAGCTCGTTTGTTCAGCCATATATTCAGGTTAGGATCCCATTCACATATAACTGAGTTCGCTGATATTTTCTCCAGTATTTCGAGAATGAAGCAGCGAAGGAGCTATTCGAATTCCAAGTACGTGTCTGCCTTGTTCATTGCACAACATCTCCTCAATACGATTTCTAGAATACTGAAAGTGAAGTGTCGAAGCAATATGTGGCAGCATTGTCCAAAGTTGTTAGCGCTGGGGTAAGGTTACTTCCAACAGCACCGGTTATTGAGCTCACGTAGATTTCCACAGATCAAGATCGTTTATGTCGCTTCTCTCAACGACCAGGTTGTCCCACTGTATTCTGGTCTCTTCACTGCTGCCCAACATCCTTCTATTCTGCGAGCTCTGTATATTGACGGAGACGCATATCAGTAAGTGATTTCGTCTTGTTTCTTCGTAACCTGCTGAACGTTGCATTACAGTTCTTCGGATTTCTTGTCCAACCTATTGGTCCTTCTTTTGCGAGTCCGAAACGCCGGCCTTTCCGATTCTGGCCTCTTAGAGTATTTAAGCGAAGCTACTGCTGGCAGTCTTAGTGGCGTAGGGCATTCTACTGCATACGAGGAACTGGGAGTATACTCTCTCGCAGTTCGATATTTATTCCAAACGACAGACACTACCCGCGAGGATGATCATTTGGTGATAGCCAAATTTGACGCTCTCGGGGAAGTCAACGATTACGAGGTATGCAACTGCCAGTCAGCTACCGTCTATACAATCTCTAACAATCAGTTTGCAGATCCCTTGGGCTTTACGAGATATTCTTGCGGACCACCGAGTCACACAGCTGTTTGCCGAAGAACTGTTGCAGCTGAGAGACGCATTCAGAGACTGGCATCCTCGCACAACGATCTTGCGAGATATCAAGCGTAAACTGGCGCCCATTCAGCGATGGCGAGGGATTATTCACGACATTGAAGAGGAGGAAGAGAAAGAAGGCCGAAGCAGGTTATGATCCTCATGATTTTCTTGCCCCCGAATTAGTCGGCTATGCTCATGGACAAGTTGGAAGCATCTACTAGACCTACTCTTACCTTATATTCACACGCATGTATTTTATTTGTATATCTACATAAACGCTCAGATTTATTTGCTTATACGTAAGTCGTTGCTCATAAGTACGCCAAGGAATTGCCATGACTGCTGCCCGGAGTATTATAGCGTCGATCACTTACTTTAGTACTTATAGGTAACGTCTTCACGCGAGTCCTTCCACTTACTTTCCAACTAGCTGTTATGACCTCCTTATTACTTCGTGCGTGCTCCTCGCCAAACTCCCTTTCGCTGAAGCTAAGACCAAATAGATAAAATAGCGCCTCTGGTATTATTTGGGGGCATGTCAGCATCGGCAGTCCACCTCATTTTCTTGCAAGCATTAAATGCTGGATCAGCTGAGAAACTTGAAGCTGCTTGCATACCCGGGGCGCCTTATAGCCTTCCTTACATTGGAATCGAGGCTGTGGACCATGGACTCTGCCAAGCAGTCACAATATTCCACGCGGGATTGAACTCAGAAAGTACTCTTCCCATACTCCACTACTTCGTGGCAGCTATCCCTGTTGGGTCTATGCTCGTGGCCGTTGAAGCTCGCCGAAATGGTGGACGAGGTATTCCGTGGTACATAGTAAGCCGACTGGTATAGTCCATGATTGTATTGTTCAATATTGACATCCGACAGGCATACTCGACTCTATTTGCAACGCTGTGGCAGATGGCAAGCTGGGGTCTCATCGCGAGCCTTTACAGTCTCCTCTTTGTTATTTCCGGCTCCGCCCAACGCAAGACCAGCAAGATTAGCCAGCAGGACGCACTTTCCATCCTCGTAGCCTTTGGAGTGGGGGCTGCAATGCATCTGCACTTCGTCTATCTCGCCAACCCATACATGACCGTCCTCTGGCAACCGTTCCCACTTGTCATGGGTCTCGCCCAATACATCTCTCGGAATTTGTTTTCGTCAATGGCAATGTCAACTGCGAGTGGACATGGTACGATCATCGCCGCATATGCACTCACGTTCCTCGCGTCGGCACCGTTTCACCTAGCTCTTGTGCTCCCTAACCTCTCAATTGCCAATATCGTTGAATGGGCATCGTCGCTTGAACCCGTTTCTGCAGAAACTGGGTCGTTGGAGGAGATCATGACACTCATTCTTAAATGGGATTTGCCTATAGGATCGTCAGCTCTATTGCTGACCTCACTGTGGTTTGCTAAGTCGTTCAGGCAATTTTTTGCACTAGCTATTGCTGTTATTGGAGGTACAGCTATTGTGGGACCAGCGGCAACACTGTCAGGAATTCTAATCTGGAGAGAGGCGAAGTTTAGCAGACAGTCATAAGGTGTTTTTATGCACTGATTACGCGAGACGTCGTAATTTATATACGCTTGAAATCAGAAGTATGGGAGGGAGAATGAGCTATTAATCGTTAGCGCAAGAATAAGTATCACAAACAATGGCATCATGAATAAAGTTTGATATGCTAGTTAACGCTGGTGTGTCACGCTGGTCACGCTTGAACTTGGTACTGCCATCCGTCCAGAAGAATGCTCCAGTTACCGTCAGAGCTTATCTCTGAAATCGCTCTAAGGATACCTTCTCGAGAAGGATCCCAGTATGAAAGGACTATTGTGAGCGGAAAAGGTGGCAGCCATAGATCGTTATCGCTCGTTTGTCGTCGACTTCGTAACATAGTCGCTCCCCTGCTGTTTGAGAGTGTCCAGGTCGAAGTGCCCTTTCTTGTGGACCAAGATCAGATGGAAAAGACGCTGCGCATACTCAACATGCATGCGAGCGCAAGAAAAGTGCATATACGGTGAGATGTTGTCGGTAATCTTCAACGGCGGATCTGCTTTCTAAACTTCCGAACTTCTGTAGGACTATGACATTAGCTATGGTTTACCCATCAGGAGTAGATACTCCCGAAGAATACTCAGTCATAGATCGCTTTATGTCTCAAGTATTAGAGTCCACGCCGACACTGCAGACGCTAACCCTTGCGGTTCCCCGAAACTTATCCATTCATCCTTTTGTTCAGCAAGCTATCCGCTTGCATCCTCAGCTTGTGCGAGCGACGCTCCCAGATCTGAGACTCGATCGCAACTCTCACATGCCCCTGTTTCCCCTAGAAGGAGCACCGAAGGCACAACGCAATGTCGCCGTGGTTGTCGTCGATGGAATGCTGGATTGCTACGAAGGTGACGAATCTGAAGATTGGACGGGTGTCACAGCCTGGAAAACATTATACGATTGGGGCGTTTCCGTGGAAGACTTGGAGCTTCGCAGCTTGTACGATCTGTGTAACTCTGATTGGTCCACAGCTACTTTCAGGGGGCTAAGATCCCTCATGACCGATAATGCACACCTGTTCCCTTCTGCAGGAACTGCAGGGTCATTTGAGGATTTTATTCAGCGTCATCCCAGTCTTCGAAATATCGTGCTGGGTAATCTCAGCCAACTTGGAAAGTGGCCCGACGACGTGCCTCATATCACTGTTATCCCTCGGATCTGCAATGAAACTCCTTGGAGAGCAACCAAAGCAATTCTGTCTCAAAACTCAGCACTCAGCTCGTTTCACTGTCATCATATCAGTGTCATGCTCACTCACGACATTCACAGCCAGAGAAGCTTAGTGTTCCTTGACCATGCTTTCCGCGAGCTAGGTTCAATATATGTAACTATGGGGGCACCACCAAACTCAGACGGGGGAGTATTTTGCGGGTTTCAAGAGACGGTAAGTGCCTTTTTATCGCCAACAATCTAGTATTAAGCCATTCACAGCGCACTATTCTATCGGACATGGTTCGATCTAAAGGCTCGTTCCAGCAGCTCGCTACTCTGAAAATGGAATGGGTGATCACATTCAGCGATTTCAAGACCACGGCTGAAGACAAGGTCCTGGAGGAATGGGAAGATGCGCCTGACTATATGCCTTTGACTTTAGAAGAGCGTAAATCCTCTTCTGAGAGGCTGGAAAAATTGCTGCGACTGGTATGCCAGGAGTTAGCGGATGGACTTCCTGCTCTCAAGTGCATGAGCAATGCGATTTGGTTTGAGCAGGACCCTCAACACTTTCACTTTGCCTTCGTGAATTTCAAGATCCACCGCTTCATAGATGGAACCTCTCCAAGAATCGAAAGCCTCTGATTCGACGACTTATATGGCGCAAATTCTGCTACACCAATCGGAAGGAAGGATAGTGGATGGGGGAAAAGAATTTTCCTGGATGACTGGTTGTCGCAGGTGTCTGGACAGTATCACCAAGTTGGCCATATCAATTTACCTTAGCCGCCATATGAAACAATATGCTTAGCAGCTATAGTTGCTCGATTGAGATAGAGGCTCAAAAACACTGGTCAATATAATCGAAATAATGAACGTTTTAGGTAGATGGAGTCTGAGAGGCCTGCCAGGATACTTTGCAGTTGATAGATGTAAAACGCCACTCATATACTATGACTGTTTGCTGAGCTGAGCTTCTCTCCAAACTAGAATCCCAGACAGCGCGGCCGCTGGTCCTACAGCAACTGTACCTCCCACAATAGCAACGATTAATCCAACGAACTGCGTAAACGATTTGGCGAACCACATCGAGGCCAGTAGGATAGCTCCGGATCCTATTGCCATGTCCCATTTCATCATTACTGTCATAATGTCCACTAGCGATCCTGTCTCTCTTGAGACTGGCGCAAACGAAGGCAGGAATGTGATGAGGTTGTCTATAGAGAGGTGTGGGACAACGAGTGCAAAGTGGAATGTCGCAGAAGCGATGAATGTGAGTACATATCCAGCTATAATCGTGTCGTGTCCACTGGTAGGTGTCTTCGGCGTGGGCAACAATTTCCGTGATAGCTGTTGTGTCAACGAGACAGCCACTGGGAATATCTGCCAGAGCGCAGTCATGTATGGGTTGTGGAGGTAAATCACTTGTGTGTGAAATGCAGCTCCTACTCCGAAGGCAATTATAATGGAAAGTGCATCTTGTTGAGTGATCTTTCCAGAAGTACGTTGGGCAGCACCTGACAGGGTGAAGAACAGACTGTAAACACTAAGGACGAACGCCCAGCTCAGGAGTTGGCACGACAGCGCGAAAACAACAGGATATGCCTATGAATTGTTGTGTAAATGTCGGCAACAATCATTTGAAAGGACGAAAGTTTTCCAAACGCACGATATAGCTCGGGACACCTCGCCCTCCGTTTCTGCTGGCTTCGACATAAAGGCACATGCTCACAACAGGGATTCCTGTAAGGAAGTATTGGATAATGGGAAGGGAAACTTCCGAGCCCATTCCAGCTTGGAAAAGCGCAACGAGCTGGCATAGTGCATGATCAACAGGATCGAATCCAGTGTAAGGAAGAGCATAAGTTGCATTGGGAACGCAGGAGGCTTCCAGCTTGTCGATTGTTCCTGCCTCCAAGGTATTTAGGCCGATGAGGCGAACCGCCATAGCGGTGAAGCCACCGAACACCACAAGTGGGGCTGCTTTGTCTGGATGGATCCTATCAGCCCTTGTGAACGATGCATGAAGGAGGGAAGCTCACGCAGTATAAAAGACGGCATGCTCAGAACTGGGCGTGGGCGAGGAAGCAGGTGTCCCGTTCCCACCAGCACTGAGCTCACATATATAGGCCAGTCGCATACAGGTGGACCAGAGTACCAAAGCTTCGACAGGTAGCCTTTTCCCAAGATCAAGTGGTACGCATTTCAGGCTTTCTTGTATCAGCATCAGTCTGTGAGCCTATTGTAATGAGCCCGCAAGGAATCACTATGCAAAGGACAGGCTGTTGTGAGAGTATGATTCCAACGAAGAGCAGTATTGGAGATTCTACGGAGCGGAAGCTAGAGTGGCACCGGAGTACATTCGTATTCCATCAGGGAACCCAAAGACAACCAGTGAACGTTTGAACTTATAACTTAGAGTGCACATCATCAAATACTAACCAATCTCGGCGAATTCATCTCTATATCCGAGCATTCTCACCCACTTTTCACTGGACGACACCTCAATTCATACAAGACTTTGAAGACAAAGCGAATTATGTTCACACAAATCAATAAACCTGGTATACTGTGTGATACGCACAACGCTAGGGTGGGAGAGAATTGCAAGTATCGAACTCGAAGATAAAAAGTAAGGACGGATAAAGTAGAACTACAAAAAGACAACCCTGCACAGGAAAAACGAACCGAAGCATTCTACCTGAGCATCAGGCCTCGGCTAGCAAGACCAAATGATTGAATGCTCGAGAACCACTGATAATAAGAAACCATTCCATAGATAACACTGGGATGCGATGAAGCGTAGACTGTGACTAAAGCAACAGCAAAGCGCTTAGAGGCGGTTGAGGTTGGAGCGACGGTTGTGGGCCCTCTTGGGAGTAGAGCGTTTCTGCTGACGGCAGGTACCGCTGTTGTCACTGCCAGAGTTGTTGTTACCGGAGTTGTCATCTGCGGGCTCGGTGTTGCCAGAGTTGTTGGACTCGTTATTGCCTGCCTGGCGGGTCCAGGTGGAAGGCTCAGCCCAACGGAAGTTCCACTTGCCAGTCCAGAGGTCAGGGTTGCTAAAAGCAAAAACGTTAGCGAGTGATGAAGTACCCAGCAGAAAGATACTTACTAGTGACCGTCCTGGTTCTCCTGCCACGCGCCGTTGTTAATGGTCATGACTTCCATGGGGATGCTACCGGATCCACCAGAGATACGGATGGCAGCGCAGGTAGGGTAGTACTCCATTCCCCATTGGTGTCCGTCAGCCTGGGGGGTACCGTAGGGCTTGTTGGAGTAGTGGTAGGCAGTCAACTCGCCACGGATCAAGAAGTCACCGTTAGGGACATCCTTGGGGAGCTTGTCGTCCCAACGACCACCGTCAGCGAGGATCTTGACAGGCCAGCCATCGCTGGGACCTTTCTGGGAGTTGTCCTTGCCGCGACGCATGGACTTGAGCTCGAACCACTGCAAGGACTTGGCATCGGCAGTAGAGCAATCACCGTTGCAAGAAGCAAGGAAGATACGCTCAGTTCCTTCGTTATGGGTCCAGTTCTGGTCATCGCCAGTCTTCCATCCCCAGGAGATGGTGTCACCAGGGGAGACAGCGGCGATACCCTTGCTCTTACGGGCGTTCCTTCCACAGACGAATTCCCTGTGGCACTGGTCAGATTCGAGAGCATGCACAACAAAGGGTAGATGCGCACTCAGAGTAGATATCGTAAATAGGCTCCAGGTAGTCGGTGACGCGGACGGGGGTGTTAGCAAGGAGCTTGTCCTATACATGGCAACCGATTAGATTCATCTGTGCCTGCCACGTGAACAGCGCAAAAACAACGCACCTGGTCGTACCAAGCGAAAGACTTGTACTCCTTGCCGGCAGCAGCGAAAGAGAAGAGGGCACCGTGAGCGCTGACGCTGGAGGCAAGTGCCAGGAGGGCAATAGGGGTGACTAATTTGTCCATCATCTTGAGAGAGTATATAGGGGTGAGAATGTAGATTTTATGCTGCTCGAATAGCAAGGTGCGTTGGGGATATAACGAATGTAGTTATACAAAAGAAGGAGCAGCCAGAGCGAGCGGGTTGGCGGGAATGGACCGTAAAGGCGAGGGGATGGTCGTCGTCGTGAGGAGCGAGAGAAGTTGAGGCTAAAAAGCGAACCCACCGCCTTTTTATCAGAGTCTCCACGTGCAGACATGCCAGGCACGCCGTTTCACCTGCCAAGATGTGACCGGGAACCTTCCATATTCGGCAGACCCGGAGCATTGCTGCTTGGTGCCGACGGTCGGCATGATGGAGAAGGCTTTGAGGCGCGATTGGAGTATTTCAG
>Ga0247730_1001652_pt1 | contig 11930 bp, 7 predicted proteins | sample UWRJL073202C2_FD_180959 | JGI IMG/M metagenome (GOLD analysis project Ga0247730, IMG submission 180959) | Plant litter microbial communities from Arlington Agricultural Research Station in Wisconsin, United States - UWRJ-L073-202C-2 | ecosystem: Environmental > Terrestrial > Plant litter >...
GGCCCGCCTCGAAGAGCCGTGCCGAGGAGAACCGGTCAGCGCTCTCGAACCACTTGTGAGCATGCTCCGTAGCCCCCTGGGTCCTCGTCGATCAGCCGCTCGGCTGGACGCACTCTGTGATCAAGGCCTGTTTCGCACATCAGGCGATCGAGAACCGCCTCGGTACGAACCACGACGACATGACGGTCTTTCTCACGCATGAGGATCGTCCACGTGGCGTCCGACGACAACACGTACCCAATCTCACGATGGGATGCGGCACCCTCCGTCTGCACGGAGACGACCTCAGCGGGCAAGTAGGGACGGACAAGCGATTCCCTTACATCCCTCCCACCTGTGTACCACCCGACGAAGACAAGGCCGAGGAATAACGTGCCTACACCAATTTGGCTCACAAGAGACTCGTCATTCCAACGCGACCCCCTCGTCAGCTGAGCCCCACCGATGCCTAGAGAACTCGCCGCCAGGGCGAGACAAACGACCTGGGCTGGTGAAAGCGCCAGACGACTGTCGACGAATAGCGCGGTCATCGCCCAGGTACCGATGACGAAGAAGAGGTGGGTGGCTAAACGAGGTGAGTGACCAGCTGCAAGATCAAAAGCAGCTGCAAGGACGAAGTAGATGAATGCTAGTTGCAGCAGCCACGGGCCCGTGCTCAGCAAGACTCCGGAAAGCAACGCAAGCGGCGCGGAATGCTGAATCAGGGCGTACGCCGTGGTCGGCTGCATGTACGACACAAGAAGCAGATCCACCACCACGAGACTGAATGCCAACAACAGACTTCGATTCACCAACGAGCCCCGAGCACTGCGCACCAATGCCCAGATGCCTCTCGACACGTTCCGCAGTTCCCGTTCGGTTCGTTCCGATTCCATACGGCGTGTCTACTATGCAACCCTGACAGTCTTCCGAGTCAGGTACGACAGGGTCCGCCTCAGCCGACTGGCACTTCGCCGGGGTCGGGCGAGATGTCTCCCTCCGCGCCCTCGGCACCCCACCCTCCGTCGGGCACGGAGCGCATGAGCCGCTTGACCTCCGCAGCCGACAAGTCACCGGACCACTCACACGCCTCCGCGACCGTCAGTCCTTCGACGCCGGTCAGCGCGGCGAGCGCTCGGCCAGCCTCGACCTCGTACCGCCTCACCGCTTCGTCACGCGCCGCCAGGGCGACCGCGACATCGACTCCGAGCGACGAACGCCGCTTCTCGGCGTCCACGCGCTCCTTCCGCCGCTTTGCCTGCGCCTCGAGCACCTGACGCCTTGCAACCTGCCTGACCGACTGTCCCACTGAAGTCGCCTCCTCATCTCGGATTCCTTCACCAACGGCCCTCATTCATCCCTTCAAGGCCACTTCAGTCGAGGAGATCCCGACGCTGATTCGCAGATCCTCACATCGACGACCGACGTTCCCCCACAGAGCCTCACCCCCTGAACATCCACACACCTCTTGCATTCTCGGTAGTTGAAATGTGAACCGCTGGTCGCCCGCGCGACCTTGAGCGGCCCTACGTCTACGTGACCATGTCGCTGCACAAGCTGACTGCCGGGTCGGGGTACGACTACCTGACCCGGCAGGTTGCTGCGCAGGACGCTACGGAGAAGGGGCACACGTCGCTGGCGTCGTACTACATCGAAAAGGGCGAGACGCCAGGCGCGTGGGTCGGCTCAGGGCTGGCCGGCATCGAGGGTCTGGCGGCCGGAGACGTCGTGACCGCGGGGCAGATGAAGGCGCTGTTCGCCTACGGATTCCACCCGCTGGCGGATGCCCGTGTCGCCGAGCTCGGCGACACGGCGAAGGCCGGCGAGCTGAAGCAGGCGCAGCGCCTGGGAACGCCATTCAAGGTCTACGAGGGCGACGTGTCGGGCTACCAGATCGACGTCGCGCGCCGGATCGAAGAGCTGAACGTCGAGAAGGGCCTCCCCCGCGACACCGCCGTCAGCATCGAAGACCGCGCGCGGGTTCGCACCGAGGTGGCGCGCGGATACTTCGAGCGCGAGTACAGCCGCGAACCCAAGGACACTCGCGAGCTGGCCGCCACCATCGCCAAGCACAGCCGGCCCAAGACAACAGCGGTGGCTGGATATGACCTGACCTTCTCTCCGGTCAAGAGCGTGTCGACCCTGTGGGCGATCGCGGATGCTCCCACCGCAGCGCAGGTCGAGATGGCTCACAACGCCGCGGTGCGCGACGCGCTGACCTTCCTCGAGCGGCGAGCCCTCTTCACCCGCGAGGGCAGCAACGGTGCCCGCCAGGTCGATGTCAAAGGCCTGGTCGCGACCGCATTCACTCACCGCGACTCCCGCGCCGGCGATCCCGACCTGCACACGCACGTGGCGATCGCGAACAAGGTCCAGACGTTCGACGGCAAGTGGTTGGCCATCGACGGCCGAGTCCTCTACAAGGCAACTGTCGCAGCGTCCGAGACCTACAACACCGCTCTGGAGCGCCACCTCAGCGCGGCGCTGGGACTGCGCTTCGCCGAGCGTCCGGGCGGGGCTCCCCGCAAGCGTCAGGTGCGCGAGGTCCTGGGCGTCGACCCAGACTTGAACGAACGATGGTCGTCGCGGCGGGCCAGCATCGAGGTGCGCCGAGCGGAGCTCGCCACCGACTTCCAGCGCACCCACGGCCGCCCTCCGACGCCTGTCGAGGCGATGCAGCTCGCGCAGCAAGCGACCCTCGAGACCCGCGAGGCCAAGCACGAGCCCAGGTCTCTTGCTGAGCAGCGGCAGACCTGGCGCGAGGAAGCCGTCGCCACCCTCGGCACTCATTCGGCCGTCGACCAGATGGTCCAGAGCGCACTAGCGCGCACTGAACCCGCCGGGCTCCAGGTCACCAGCGGCTGGGTCGCAGCGTGCGCCGCCGACGTCGTCTCTGAGGTCGAGCAACGCCGTTCGACCTGGCAGATCTGGCACGTTCGCGCCGAGGCCCTGCGCCGCGTCCGCGACGCAGACGTGCTTGCCGAGCGGGTCGAGACGGTCGTCGACCACATTGTGGATGCGGCTCTCGATCGGTCGGTCTCGCTGTCGACCGATCGCGACGGAGTCGACGATCCCGACGCTTTGCGGCGCGTCGACGGCACCAGCGCGTACCACGTCGCCGGCAGTGACCTGTTCACCAGCCGCTCCATCCTCGACGCCGAGCAGCGGATAGTCACCGTCGCCGGACGCTACGACGGCCGGCGGATCACCCCCGAGACTGTCGAGCTCTCGCTGATGGAGAGCACAGCCAACGGCGTCGAGCTCAACGCCGGGCAAGCCTCGATGGTGCGCGGCATGGCCACCAGTGGTGCCTGTGTTCAGCTCGGCATCGCAGCGGCTGGAACCGGCAAGACCACCGCGATGAGCGTCCTGACCCGAGCGTGGGAGGAGTCCGGCGGCAACGTCGTAGGACTGGCCCCCTCGGCGGCCGCTGCTGCGGCACTACGAGACCAGACCGCGGCCACCACCGACACGTTGGCCAAGCTCACTCACGCCATCGACACCGGCGACATGAGTCAGGTGCCCGGACGCATCGACCAGGGCACTTTGGTGCTGATTGATGAAGCCGGGATGGCCGACACCCTCGCTCTGGACACGGCGATCGAGTTCATCGTCGGCCGCGGCGCGTCGGTGCGGTTGATCGGTGACGACCAGCAGCTGGCTGCCATCGGCGCAGGCGGTGTCCTGCGCGACATCGACACCCAGCACGGGGCGCTTCGCCTCAGCGAGCTGATGCGATTCTCCGATCCAGCCGAAGGCGCAGCCAGCCTGGCGCTGCGGTCGGGTATGCCCGAATCGCTCGGCTACTACCTCGACAACGACCGCGTGCACGTCGGCGACCTGGCCACACTGACCGACGCGGTCTTCACCAGCTGGCAACGTGATTGCGCCGGCGGCCGTGCCTCGATCATGCTGGCCCCGACCCGCGGCCTGGTGCAGGAGTTGAACGCCCGCGCACGTGCCGCACGCCTGCTCGACACCCCCGACGACGGACCGGCCGTGCGCCTGGCCGACGCCAATGACGCCTCGGCCGGCGACATCGTCATCACCCGCAGCAACAACCGTTGCCTGCGCGTCTCGGCCACCGACTGGGTCAAGAACGGAGATCGTTGGCACGTGCTGTCCGTCGACGAAGGCCGCCTCAGCGTCCGTCACACCGAGAGCGGACTCCACGTGGTTCTGCCGGCCGACTACGTAGCCGAGCACACTGAGCTCGGTTACGCCTCCACCGTGCACGCCGCCCAAGGCGTCTCCGTCGACAGCATGCACGGACTGGCGACCGGCGACGAGAGCCGCCAGCAGTTCTACACGATGATGACCCGCGGCAGGTACGCCAACGACGTGTACCTGGTGACGTCCAGCGACGGTGATCCACACAACCTGATCCGCCCTGAAACGGTCCGCCCCTCCACCGCCACCGACATCTTGGAAGGCATCTTGGCGCGCGACGGGTCACACTCGTCGGCGACCACATTGGCGCGCGACGCCGCCGACCCTGCCACCCTTCTCGGACAGGCCGCCGCACGCTACATCGACTCCCTGTACGTGGGCGCCGAGGCTGTCGTCGGTGCCGATCAGGTCGCGCAGATCGAGCAAGTCGCGGAAGACCTGGTGCCCGGCATCGGTGACGAACCGGCTTGGCCTGCGCTGCGGGCACATCTGATCCTCGTGCAGGCCCAGGGCCGCGACGCGGTACGGGATCTCACCACGGCGGTGACAGAACGCGAGCTCGACGGCGTCGACGACCGGGCAGCCATCTTGGACTGGCGGCTCGATCCCACCGGCCTGCGCGGGTCTGCCCCCGGCCCGTTGCCGTGGATGCCGGCAGTGCCCTACGCCCTCTCGCAGGACCCCGTCTGGGGTCCTGTCCTGACCCAACGCTCGGCCCTCGTCGAGGATCTCGCCGAGCAAGTGCGCGTCGCAGCTGCCGAGGCCGACAGCCCCGCGTGGGCGCGCCAGGGAGGCGCGCGGCCCGCCGAGAACGTACTGGCCGACATCGCGGTCTGGCGTGCGGCCAACGCCGTCAACGCCAGCGATCGTCGCCCCACCGGCCACCCCCAGATGCAAAAAGCCCCGGCCGCCTACCAACGCCAGCTCGAGCAGCGCGTGAAGGCCGGCAAAGCTCCCGCGCTCGCCGAGTGGGGGGCTGCGATTGACAAGCTTCACCCGCGACGGGACTCCTTCACCCCGCTCCTGGCCGAGAGGCTGGCGGCGCTCACCCGGTCGGGCATCGACGCCGCAAGACTGTTCCGCCTGGCCGCCGACGAGGGCCCGCTTCCCGACGACCACGCGGCCGCCGCGATGTGGTGGCGCATCAGCCGGCAAATCTCCCCCTCCGTCGCCACCGAGGCCGGCACGCACGACAGCCACATCACTGCGGAGTGGTCCGACCTCCTCATCGACACGCTCGGAGCCGAGGCGACCGATCAGGTCGTCACAAGCCCCTGGTGGCCCACGCTCGTGGCCGCCATCGACCACGCCACACAGCGCGGATGGGCATTGTCGGACCTTCTTGACATGGCCAACACGACAGACCTTGACGACGTCGAACTGGCCCAAGCCATGGTCTGGCGAATCGGCATCATCACCGATCCCCCGCCCGAGGACGACGACCCCTACGCCTACGAACCGCCGCCCGAGGACCTCGAGCACGTCTGGACTCCTCCGCCTGACGCCGCTGACCATAGCGACGTTGGGCTGGTCGACCAGCTGGACGACGAGTTCGCTCGAGCGGCATTCGGCCGAGATCTTCTAGACCCGCTGGAGCCGACCGACCAAGACATCGCGCGCGTGCTCGAGCACGGTCACCAGTGGGACAACTCCCCCACGACTGGCGATCGCATCCTGCACATCAACGCCCTCACCACGCATTTCTTCGAGAGCCAATACGACGGGTCGTGGGCACAGGCTCACCTGCACCATCGGCTCGGCCAGGACATCGCCGGCGATCCACGGTTCCGTCCCGGCTACGCACCCGCAGGGTGGAGGAACCTGGTCGAGCACCTGCGCCGTCACGACATCACCGACAAGGAGATGCTGGCTGCCGGGGTCGTGACGACCACCTCGACCGGGCGACTGATCGACCGGTTCCGCGACCGGGCCATGCTGCCGATCATCAGCAACGGCGACGTCCTCGGATTTGTCGGCCGACGCCACCCCGATGCCGCAGACGACTCCAAGGCCGGCCCCAAGTACCTCAACACCAGCGACACCGTCGTCTTCCACAAGGGCTCCCAGCTCTACGGTGTGGCCGACCAGCAAATGGCCCACGGCTCCATCCCGGTCGTCGTCGAGGGACCCGTCGACGCGATCGCTGTCACCCTGGCATCCGCCGGCGCGTTCGTGGGTGCCGCACCTCTAGGAACATCGCTCACCCACGAGCAGGCTGCGCAGCTGGCGACCTTCGGCGCTGACCCCATCGTGGCCACCGACGGAGATCTCTCGGGGCGCATGGCCGCCGAGCGCGACTACTGGCTGATCACCCCCCACCTCCTCGAGCCGCGGTTCGCGCAGTTCAGTGCCGGCGATGATCCCGCCAGCCTCCTCGAGGAAGCCGGCCGAGCTGCCCTGGTGGTGCCACTGCAGCAGGCCACGCCGCTGGCCGAGCACCTGGTCGCCGAGCGGATCACCAACCTCGTCGACGTCGACGAGCAGGTCACCGAAGCAACACTCGTCATCGCAGCCCAGCCGTCCCGCTCATGGACAGACGCCATCGCCCGGACGGCAGAGGTCACAGGCGCAGACCCGCGCGACCTGCAGCGCGCCGTCGCGAGCGCAGCGACGTCGTTCAACGTCGACCGTCGCCGCTTCTGCAACGATCAGCTCCTCAAGACGTCGCAGGTCAGGACACGCATCGAGCAGGCATCCAGCGCTGCCCCGGTCGACCGGTGGGCCAAGCTCGCCCGTTCGCTCGACCCGCGCCTAGTCGGCCAGCGCGACTGGCCAGCCACCGCGGAGATGCTCGAGCAAGTACACGCCGCCGGCCACAACGTCGACGAGCTGACCCGCCAGATCGTGACCCACACACCGCTGGACGAGACTCCGGCCCAAGACCTTCGGTACCGTCTCGTCGGCTACTTTCCCGATCGGCTGGTGCCCGTCGAAACCTCTCCCGCGCCGGCGCCAAAAAGCACGAGCCAACACGAACGGGGTCGTCCCATCGCCTCGAAGAACCCGGACTTTGGCCCCCGCCCGTAGGGAGCGCCTTTCCCCTCAGATCACCCCTTGCCCATTGCTCGTACACGCGTGACACGTCGGAGAGTAATCATGGCCGCCTCAACAACCAACGCGCCCAAGAGCCCCAAGAGTGCGCCGGAACGCAAAAGTGCAGAGTCCCGTTTCGGCCCCGCGGAGGCGATTCGCAAGTCCACATCCGGAGGAGCCCAGCGTTGCCTATATCGCCCCGACCGCAAGTGCTCTGTATAGCCGCTGATGTGGTCGATGACCAAGTGCGAACCGCGCATTTCTATTGGCGGAACATACCCTGGAAATATGTCTCGCCAGTAGGGCACCTTCGCCGAACTGGAAAGAACTTCAGTCCCCGAGCTCGCGTACTCCCATTGCCCAGAGGATGCTGGTGCACCGTTCTTCGGCTGACTGATAACCAGAGCTGGGGGCCGGACGAAGGCGCGGTCGCCGACAACCCTCTCGCTGCTGTCAGGGTCAGCGATGCTGAACTGGACTTCGCTGAACGGTTCGTCTCGAGCAAACCTGTAACTCCTCGCCCTCAACGCTCCGACATGACGAGCGCGAGGCACACCTTTGCGACGCGAAAACTCCGACTCGACTTGAAATAGCCCTGCGTCAGCTCGGCGGTCGACCTCAAGGGGCTCGCCGCTGAAGCTCCTGAACCAGAGCTCACTCTCTTCACCGTTCGCCAGTGACTTGAGCCTCACCTGTAGTCGCGGCGCCCCTTGGACTGCGAAATCGATAGATTTCACCGGACGCCCGAGCTTGACCCATAGATTTGTGATGGATGTGCCTGATCCCTGCTTCGCCAACGCGCTGATATCGACGTTGACGTTCAGACGAGGCGTCCCGTCCGCGAAAGCAACCACCGTCGCTTGATCAAGCATGGCCCGCGGCGGGACGGGGTCTGAGAAGTATGGCCCGGTCATCCAGCCTGCAGCGAGGTAGATCAGAAGCGCGATCCCAAGTAGAGAAAATCCGGGCGTGACGACGCTGGCAAAGGTTGACCATTTAGTCCATCGAGTTGGCGGGCTCGCAACAGCCTCGTCTTCCGCCAGGGGCGGCCCCTCCAAAGGCTCTTCGGTTCTAGCCAGATCATGACGACGCGTCCGTCGGGTGGCGTACAAGGCAACAGCAGCTCCCAGCGTCGAAGAAGCAACCCACTTGAGACCTGCCCACACTGCCCAACTGTACAGCCAGCCGGGGCCAGTGACCGTGGACTAACGACGCTTCAAATCCGCACCTCACCGCTGGCTTGACCGCAACGCGGCCTAGTCGAGAACTTCACCGCTGTCGGTGTCCACGACATGCAGACGGGGTCCTGCCGCCGCTGGTGAGTCCGGGGTTGTAGAACCACGGATGGCGTTGACGTCGGCGGTGAAGGCTCGCTGGCGAGCCGTCACGTGCTCGACGTCGAGGTGCCGGTTGAACCTTCCACTGGCGGGCCAGACGCGAGCGTGTCTTTCTTCGCAGTGCTGACCTACTCGGTGTCGCATCCGCTCGAGGAAGGCTGGCAGGGCGTAGCAGTGCCACTCCTCCATGGCGTCGCTGGTTACGGCGCGCTCGGCGGTGCGGCGCAGGTCGGCCAGGACGGCGATCTCATGCACGAGGTGGGCGTGCTGGGGCCAGCACGCTGGGATGAGGTCGGCGACGTCGAAGACCATCTGGTGGTTGAGCCACACCACAACCTCGTCGAGCCAGATCCACAGCTGAGCGCGCATCTGAGGCTTCGTGCAAGTGGCTGGTGCCCATGGTCGTGGAAGGTCTGCGATCGGCCCGAGCGCCTTTTTCTTGGTGTCGTCGTCGCTCGCTGCGGTCTCGAGCTCTCGGTAGGCCAACTGGATCTGCGGCCCCGGCGTTGGCAACGGTCGGATCAGCGGTTCCGGCTGCAGGTCGGGTTCGGGACTCGTCATGGCTTCCACCCGGTGAGGCCGCGGCGCTGCGACTCGGCCACTGCCGCCGTGGCGCGTGCCCTCGGGTCGACGTGAGTTGAGCGCTCGGCCGACAGCTGCTCGCGGACCGTCTTCTGGGCGTGCAGGAGCGCAGCACCGGGTTTGCCGTCGATGGCCCGGTTGAGCTTGGCAATCATCGGTTTGCCGTTCTCGGCTACGACCAGGGCGTGTCGTTCTTCCATCTGACGTACCTCGGCGCCGGTGAGGACGGGGATGTCGTCTGCGGTGTTCCTGCCCCGGCCTCCGTGCGCGCCGCGGCGGGCTACGCGCACGGTTCCGAGGAGGTCGGAGATCTCCTGATTGAAGGCGACGTCCTTGGATCCGCCGAAGACGCACAACACGTTGGTCAGGCCGAACAGTGCGCGGGCTTCTTGCTCGCCGAAGATCGCTAACAGCTGACGCCACGTCTGGGCGGCGTAGATGAACGACAGGCCTAGAGCCCGCTCGTTGGCCATCCTGGTCCGCAGGGTGGGTAGCGGTGCCGTGGACGGCAGCTCGTCCAGGCACGCCAGCATCGGCGGGCACAGTCGGCCGTGGGACGAGGCGTTGGCGGCCTCGAGCGCCGTGTCGAGAACGTGCTCGGCGACAGCCGTCATCAGCGGTGAGGCGCTGGCGTAGGGGTCTTCTCTCCCGAGCAGGTAGATGGTGCCGTTGCGGGCGACGATGTCGGCGATGTCGGTGGCCGGCCTGCCAGGTGTCGGGACGCAGCGACGCAGGATGTCGGCTTGGAAGAACAAGCTCATGGCCTGTTGCACCGTGGTGGCGGTGTTGCCGGCGGTCCGCTCGTCACCGCGCAGCGCGCCGTTGAGGAGCCCGTGCCAGAAGGGCGCCGCGTGCGGGTGCCCGCGCAGGATCTCCATCGGCTCGGTAGCGGCGCGAGGGTTGGCCACCCAGCGCAGGACCTCGTCGAGTCCATGTCCAGCCAGCGCCGCGGCGTGGAAGAACGCTTGGATCACCTTCGAGCCCTCCGCGGCGTAGAACCGGGCCGCGTCGTCGCCGTGGCCGCCGGCCACCGACCCCTTGACGGTGCCGGCAGTGAACGCCTTGGCTCGACGCTCAGCGACCATCGGGTCGACACAGCCAGCGATGGGGTCCCACACCAGCTCGGGCAGTCCCGGCGCCAGGCCGAACGGATCTAGCACCGCGCATGGGCGGTCGCCTTCTCCTCTAGCTCCGATGGTCAGCAGGAGGTCGTCGACCTTGGTCAGCGTCACCAGGGCGGCACCCGGGGCACCGAGCAGCGCCGGGACTAGTAGATCCAGTGTCTTGCCGGATCCCTGAGGGCCGATGATGCCGGCGGTGCGATCCCACGGCACCCACAGGTCACGGCTTGTGCGGGGTTCGACGCCCGCGCCCAGCTTCCAGCCGACTTGGGTCGGGTCGAACGTGGTCATGACTGTCCCTTATGGCCGTAGAGGTCAGGTCGGACGACAGCGGCGTTGCGGCGTAGGCGTGAGACTCCGAGCAATTGCTCGGCCTCGGCGGCGGTGGCCATGCCCTGTACGCGTCCCCGGCCCCACCTTTTGACCGCCCACACGACTGTGAACACCACGGCGACCAAGAGAGCCAGCTGAGTCAGAGCGACCCACGTCCACAGCGCGCTCGAGCTGGCGTACGGGCCTGGGCCGTCCAGTCCGGCGCCGGCGTCACCTCCAAGCAGGCCGGGCGCAGACGTGAAGAGATTCTCCTGGGCGGGCAGCTGCCAGCCAGCACCCGTCAGGAGGTTGGCGATCGCCCGGGCCGGCTGCAGCGCGATGACATGGACCAGCACGACCATTAAGAAGACGAGAATCGGCACCTCCCACGTCCAGGGGTAGGGGTTGGTGCGTCGTTCCTGCTGGATCCTCATGGTCCCTACAGCCCTACACGGCCCCCTGGGTGGCCACCGGTGGGTTCAGAAATGTCACCGTGGCCATCACCATGTTGTGGTCGCTTTCGGGGTCGGTACGGGTCGTCGACAAGATCTGTTGCCACTTCTTGACCGCGACTGCGTGCGGGTCGACGAGCACGTGGTCGATTCGCGGTCCGCGCCGTGGCGGCTTGCCTCCGTTGTACGACCGGTACTCCTGTCCCGTGCGGGTCTCAGCGATCTGCTCGCTGGTGCGGAAGCCGTGGTCGACGACGAACTTCGCGACGGCTGTCTTGTTGCTTGATCCGGGAATGAAGGAGTTCAGGTCGCCGGCGTGGATGATCGTGCTTCCGGGCTCCTTCTTGGCGATCGCCTCGACGATGTCGTTCGCCTGGCTGACGTAGCGGAGCCGTTGGGCATCCTCGTCGCCGTCGACGGGGTGCAGGCTGGAGACGACGACGATCTGGCCGGTGCGGCGATCCCTCAGAGCTTGGGCCACTCCCCCCTTGCCCTCAATGGTGAACGTGGCCGATTCGAGGTTCTTGCCGGCGGCGTCCTCGGTCGACAGCTTCTTGGGGTCGAACAGCACCATCTTGGAACGGTGGTAAACGGCCAGCTTGTAGTCCGGTGCCAAGGCGGTCATGATCGCCGCTCCTTGGCTCTTCTCCTTGCCGGTCTCCTGCAGGCTGATGACGTCGGGGTGGGCGGTCTTGATCGCTGCGGCGATCAGCGGGACGCGCTGAGGCCACGGACGGAGCTTGCCGTCGCCGCAGAACTCCAGGCAAAGGTTCCAGGTTGCGACGTTGAGGTCACCGAAGCCTGAGCCTGATGCGCCGCAGCCGCTGGCTCCTGCTCCTCCCCTGTGCGTGAGGATGGCCCGGGCGACGGGCTCCCACTTGTCGTACGCGGCGGGGAATGCCGAGATCTGAACGGCTTGCGCTGCCTCACCGAGGCCCATGGTC
>Ga0247730_1001653_pt1 | contig 11923 bp, 14 predicted proteins | sample UWRJL073202C2_FD_180959 | JGI IMG/M metagenome (GOLD analysis project Ga0247730, IMG submission 180959) | Plant litter microbial communities from Arlington Agricultural Research Station in Wisconsin, United States - UWRJ-L073-202C-2 | ecosystem: Environmental > Terrestrial > Plant litter >...
CCACCTCCTTATAACGTCGCACATTGCATTCTCTCCCCGACCAGGACCTCTCGAAACGACACACTCCTAAACGTTCTTACTCTATCCAAATCAGTCCGTCAAACACACCTGTCTTCATCTCCTATTCCGATGGTCAAACTTCTTGCTCGATTAAGCCACAAGGACGAATCACGGTATGTTATTCTGTCTCCTACACAGCCCATTTTGCTGATGCTGTTTCATACTTTCCAGACTACGCGTAGGCTCTACCGGTGACCACGAAGATCACTGTGCCACTCACTCAGCAGACCATCACACTCAACAGTACGTCTGACCCTAAGCCCCCACTGAATTTACTCATTGTATTCCCTTCAAAGCTCTGTTCACGTTCCAAGAAATCACTCAAGGTCCCCATTCGCAACATCAGGTGGATACCACCTTGCCTCCACCTCCAAACTAAAGCTAGAGCAAGTAGACTCGTCCATCCACTTCCTCCCCTCGCCGTCGTCGACATCCTCCTTCCGAGCTGGTTCTCGAGAACCTTGGGACCGTCCCCGCCCAAGCACAATGGCAGAGTCCCGCATTCTCCCTTTACCAGTTCGCCACGGTGTCACTTTGAATCCTGATTGCACACCCGCCACACCACAGTCCACCTCCAATTGGGCACCCTCACCACCACAGTTCACCCCAAATCCCTATCCATCGCTGTCACCAGCGTTACATCCCAGCAGTCCATTTATGAGAAGCGATGCACGAGACTATGTTTCCAAACCAAGCACCAAACACAAACGATCGCTTTCTGCATCCCCGTCAGTACACACCTCTTCCCTCCCTGGGCCGCCATCGTCCAGTACATCAGAGCGTCCCGCAAAACGTCAAAACCGCCTCGGCACCCCGCAGAATGTAGACGTCCAGTATTACGAAGCACCTCCCCCTCAGGCCATGAAGACCAAAGTCAAGTCTTCTACGTCACGAATGCCTACTTTCGGCCGATTGATCTCGCCTTTCCGCCTGGACACGGAGGATTCTGGCTCAGCGCCTAGTCCAGGGAAATCTTCCGCTACAAGGACAGAGACCAAACGCACCGTAGTGGATGACTGCGTAGAATGCGACGATTGTGGCAAATCAGTCACCGTCAAGTACCTTCCGAAGCATAAGAAGAGGCATCTTTCTCCAGAGGAAAAAGCTTCCATGTATGCTTCCTGTCTCGCTTTTGGAACAATACATAAACTGATTTGTTATTTCCAGCTCGTTCCAGTGTCGTTATTGTGACTATACAGCTCTAGAAAAATATCCAGTGAGGATTCACGAACGATCTCAGTATGTGGAATTCGAATTTTTGGTGTCTGTGATATGATCTAACTGTAGCCGTAGCACTAAAGAAAAGCCATGCATGTGTCAAGAGTGTCCTGCACGCTTTGGAGACCCTGCATCACTACATCGACATCGTAAAACACAACACGGGAGGATAGTTAAGCCATTGTCCCCCATCTGAGTACACTCTTTTTCTGCTCACACCCCACCACATTCCTTACACACATTTTCTCTCCTATTACCTGTCTTGTACTTTATCTATGTATCGTTATCTCCTTATGATGTCCTCTGTTCTAGTGTAGACAGTGATTACGAAAATTATGACTCGGATTCAGCAAGCTACTTGAAGCCTTCTACGACACAGTCTTTAAAAACAGGTAAGATATGGATATAAAGTAAGGGAGAGCACTACACGAAGCTACGCATACTATCGCTGGTATATTATTGTCACAAGGGCTGTTAAAGTAGGCAATCTATTCTGAACACTTTTAATGGCTCAGACTATGCAAGGATGAAGAAAGGCCTTACCACGTCCTGAAACACGTCCCGTCAGACGCGTTCATCGGCAGTATATATACAGGAGAATTACGTGCAGAACCTGGCCCAAATTTCATTGGGCGACCTTAGCAAGGCTGAGAGCTATCCGATATCGCTGACGGGAGCTGTGTTGTTGTATGCGTAGCTCAAAAGCTGCAGTTATACGCAATAAGTGAACGGTCGGTCGCGCCTAGACAGGCAAGCCTTACCGACATGTGTTCGAAGAATAAGTCCATTCTTTTGTCCATTAGCCGATACCAAGATGGAATGATCGTGTAATCAAGTGGAGTTGACATCCAAACTTGAGAGCATCGATAGAGACGCGCCTGGCAATCCGTCTGCTTGTTAACGTGATTGTAGCGGTTTGTCTTTCTCAACACCATCAAGCTATAAGCCGCACTTCCTATACGGGTACATGTTCATGATATATTCGCTAGAGCTGCCACTGTGCACAACATCTCTTTAAGTTCCAGGCTCCAGATCTCATCACTCTTTTCGTCTTGAGCTTCAAGCAGCAATACAACGAAACTAATTGTGTGTTCATAAATAATACACTAAGAATACAATGCGAAAAAAGTCTGATGAAAGGTCCTGATGGATTGAGGTACTCGTGGGATTCGTTTACTTGGCTTCTTCTGCCTTTTTCTCTGACTCTTCTTTCTTCTTATCCTCTTTTGGTTCCTGCTTCGTTAGCTTCAAGAACCCCTCTTTGGTCTCCTCGGCACCAAGAGCGCCCTTGACTGAACCCCTCTTTTCCGCGCTCATGGCATCGCGTTCTGCCCGGATAGCTTGCAGATCATGAGTTACGAAACCATGTCCGGCAACAGGTCCATAGAAGGATACGCCTGCAAGCGAACCGATAATACTGGAAGTCATTCGTCAGTGCAATTTCATTTGCAAGGTAAAATAACCGCTCACCAAGTGCCAACAAGGACCGACAGATAGAAACTTGACACCAAAGTTAGTATAATGAGATAAACATAATATTAAACATGCCTACCGGTATTGAGAGAACCACTTCGGTGCCCAGCCAAGGCTAGTCGCTCTTGAATCTGCGTACCACATCCCAGTGAACGCCATCCACTGAGCGGCCAATGCAGGCGTCGGATCCAGAGTCAAAGTGGACCATGCAATCAACACGGGTGCAGCTCCTAACGCTAATCTCTTGTATCCCTGTTGACCTCCGTACCCCGCAAACTCCATTCCCCAATGCAATGCACCCAAGAAGGACAGCATTACGGCGCCATAGGTAACTTGGAAGCTGAGGGCTTGATCGAGCACAGTGAGGGCAACACCAGGATCAATGGAGGTGATAGCAGCTGAAGCACGATTGGCGAGGTATACAGTGGTAGCAGAAGCGCCGAGGTAGGGCAGAGCACCTGCAAGACCGAACACCATAACAGGTTGAGGAACTGCCGCAGCGATATCTCGTGTAATATCAACCTGTATATGGCTCAGCACGCCTGTCAATCAGTAGAATAGTGGCACTCACGAAGTGGTCTTTCTGGTTATTGCCACCAGCAATAGCCTTAGCTATATCGCTGGCGGTGTGCTGCGCCTCCTCTTTGATGTTGGTCTTTGCATGCTCAAACGTCTGGCTGGCTGGCTTGTGGGACACCGTGTTTGCGACTGAGCGAGCGAGGAGAGGATGAAGGAGAGTTGGCCTGGACAGCCGAGCAGACAAGGCAGGCGAGCGTGTTGCAGACGCAAGTGTGCGCCGGAAGAGCAGATTGGAATTCATCATGGTGGATTGTGAGGAATATTATTTTGTGGACACATTACTTGAGGTATATAGTCAATATCAAGCGATGACGTCGTCGATGAGGCGCACTCATCAGCGTGGCGTGGGAATTTCCATCACAATAGATCTCAATTGAAATCTGTCCACTCCGGTCAGTAGCAACTCCTCAAACTCCAACTCGTAAGCATCTGGAATATGTTCCATCAGTCTTACTCAAGTATCACTCCGGTAGCAGAAAAACATCGCAAATAATGACTGGAATTGACTGGGAGTCTCGCACGCGCGTCTGGTCGCCGTTATCCAAACTCGAACAGATATCTGTCAGCAACAAGCTATCAATGGAGGAGCAGAATATGGCACTAGTGGAAGAGCAGCTGAAAGAATATCGTGGGAAAATCGAAAACCTTCAAAAGCAGAACGCTGCCTCGGAGGAGCGACGGATCCCCCTTCTTTCTCTCTGTGCCCCTATTCGTCGGATCCCTCGAGAATTGTTGTGCGAAATCTTCACTTGGAGCAATCTCACGTCGATTCTAGAATATAAATACGGATACCGCAAAAACGATAGCAGTAGCGCCTACACAAGTTGGTCCACCGTGACTGTGCCATGTTTGACGCTTTCACGCGTCTGTTTAGCATGGCACAACATTGTGAAAGACGCGGCTTTCCTCTGGACCTCAATATCTGTGAAGATACAGCAGCCAAGATATGAAGAGGACGAAGAATCTTTTCCCCAGCACGTGCAGCGTCTGTCAAATGCAATACAGTCCATCCTCACACGCACCAGGAACTGTTCTTTGGATGTCACCATCAATTACATGCAGGACTGGGTAGGTGAAGAAAATGCAGGCATACGGTTGCATCGGGATACTCTCCTCAAGCTTCTTCTGGAACAATGTCCTCGCTGGAAGCATGCAGAGTTTGACATTCCTCGTCTGGGTGTTCTATACGACGGAGAAGTATATCGAAGGGTATCTAATCAACTTCCCCTCTTGGAGACCTTGTCCATCACGGCGCACAACAGTAGAAGGGCGGCCAATGCTCAGGTCGATTCCGATGATTCGGACCAGGAATATTTCGTCTGTGACCTTTTTTCTAGCGCTCCCAAGCTCCATAAGGTCAGGATGAAGTTTCGCGACAGTTTTTGGGGCACCATTCGCATGGATCTCCCTTGGAAACAGCTGCACGAGCTGGAGCTAGAATACTCCTTTTTCAACGAAACTCATTTCCGTGAAGTGATATCGGAGGCATCGAGTCTTCGATCATTGGACATCAGCGGCACGTTCTTGGACACCGTTGAAGGACACCCAAGTCCACCCCTTCATCTGGACACGATTACCACAATCCGAGTGAAGAATAGCGTCGAGTGTTGCTTCTCTTCTTTCGCTCTCTTCTCCAGGCTTACCAACCTTACTGTCACGATTGTGCAGGATTCCAAGGATTTGTGGATCGCGCTTAAGTGTGTCTTCCTGGAGACATTCGCTACACTCATCGCTTTTACCTTTGATTCCGCAGTAGCCATATACCTGGAAGACGCTCTTGATGCCGTGTCTAGACTTCAAAATTTGGCGAGCCTTACGATTAAGGCTAACATTATAGAAATGTCAGCTTTCAACTTCCCTTACGACTCACTACGCCGTCAATTGAAGAAACTGCGATCAGCCTCTTTGGTCACAACTCATGCCCCGCGACAGGGTTTGGAGAGGATTGTTGACAGTTCACTGGATTTTTTCACTGCCTTTTGCCAGCGACCTGACTTGGCCTTTCCACTCGAACCATCTTCGTATACGGATACTTTTACCCGCCTTCAGAAAGCCCGCTTGAAGCTCCTGCGCATAGGTCCTTTCCCAGAGAATGGCAAGCCTCGTCTGAAGCAACTTTTGGACGATGGTCTCGATATTATTGTGAGAGACGTAAAGGGTCTCGTCAATCCTGAACTTCAGCCCGAACCGTCGTCAACGTCGTAAAAGTCCCTGGTACGTGTTGAATTATATTTTTCAAGTTTCCGCCGAGATTGACACACTGATCTGGCAAGTCAGCGATATCATGTAGTGCATGGGTTCACGTCTTTGAAGCCATGATTCTCAGCCCACGTTCTATCAGCGTCTGTATCACACTTTGATGTTTGAAGCACGTGTAATGTAGTCTAGAAGCACTAGATGTGTTAATGCAATCTCTTCCTCATAGACCACCTCCATCTCGTTCACGAACCACACTGAGCTTCAATAGCGCTATTTCTGTGGTATATCCTGACCGACTTGAGTTCGCCCTGGCACCACGTGAGCGGATCAAGGACCCGGCAGCGGGCGCGCCCTTTCCCCGCTTCCCTTGACGTACGTGCATGTCGACATCTTGCTCTTGAACCACAACCTCGCTACTCTATCACCAATGGGGAACACATCTTCTACTCCTGCAGCAAACCATAATGGACCATCCAGACCACGCTATCCCCCTCGTCAAGTCCCCAATAACCATCCTGTAAAGCGTAATGACCGTCCGAAATCTCAAGCTGCCGCCAAACTGCCTGTAGTACCGGCACCGCCAGCTCCTACTATCTCTGCCACCATTAGGTATTCGCTACCCAGCAAGCGAAAGTCCTTGGAGCTTCCGGATTTTGCCTCGTTGACGATGACTGCTGTTGCAGCGCCAAGTCCGAGTTCTGCAATCCCCATCCCAGGTCAGCCAGTTGCCCGTGCATTCTACCCTCAGGTAACGGGAACGCCCGAAGAGGATTATGAGGACGACGATGAGGACGATGATGATGATGAGGGAAGTGACGACGACGATGAGGATGAGGATGAAAGGGGCTTCAAGCGGTTTACCGTGGTGTCCACCTTGCCTCCTGCAATACTGCCTGAAGCAGACAAAGATATTCAGCCTGTTGCAGTGCGCATTACCTGGTCTGGAAGTGGAAAGAAGGTTGTTATCGCTAGAGCAGGCGACGATGCCTGGAAGGGTCGGACGGTTATGGTGAGAAAGTAGGTGTCCGGCTATTGTTACCTCCTGAGACTCGTTGCTGACTTGGAAAGCGTTCCAGCTCCCCCTCATCCCCATTCACAACGACAATTTCACTTCTGCCTGGCACACATCATTACAGATTTCTTGTTGATGACCAATGGCGCGTTGCCGATGACCTTCCCAAGGCTGTCGATGACCAAGGCAGCATGGCGAATTACGTCTCTGTCGGTCTTGGTGGTGCTGTCATCGGTGCTGCGGCTGTTCATTCTTCCCCGCCTCCCAGACGGTCTATGGCACGCGAGCAGGGAAACAAGAAAGATCATCGCAGACAGATTTCCGCCCCACCTTCTCACAGTTTCTGGCGTAACGATGATGACTACACGCTTTGGCAGGGCGGGGGCTGGTCGTCTGATATTCCACTAGATCTATTGGAGGCTGCAAAGGAAGAGCAGGCTTATCTGAATGCACCCACCATTCCAGTGATCACGAATAAATATCCCAAGACCCAGTATGTGCGAAAACCACAGGTGCCGGCTGCGCCTAATCTTCCAGGGCATTTGGGCAAGGTAATTCTCAATGAGAAGCCTCCCAATCCTACGCTCCTTGCCCCTCCTACTCCCCCTTCAGCACCGCCGCCAAACAGCCAAAATAAGAAGATGGACTCTGTTGTCATTCCGGATGATCCCAGTGTTCTGCCCGTACCCAGTCATGTCGTTCTGCACCACCTTGGCACTAGCTCGGTCAAACACGGGGTACTCGCGGTCGGCTCGACCACCCGCTACAGGGATAAGTATAATACAACGATCTATTACAAACCTACGGAAGTTTAATTTGCTTGCTTGCTTACAGACATTGCTCTAACTTTGCTACATGTATTTATTCAAGTGTGTATTTGGCTGCTAAGATTGTGTTTCTTAAATTTGTTGAATGTATTTTATTGTATCGTCCGAACAATAGCCAAGTGCCATAACATCGTCTGTAGACCACAATTCACGGACAGCCTATTTGGCCTCCCCTCACATACTGAGGTAGAGATCTCTCACAGGATCATATCTGCCTTGCGGTCTGGGGGGCGAGGGGAGCAGTGCGGCAGATAACATCCAATTGTCTGGGGTAGTACTGGCAGCGGAGATGCTGGTTAAGGATGCTGGCGAGCCTGGCACACTCGATATCGGAGACTGTGGAGGATGGTAGCCATGGTGAGGAACTGTCAATGCTTCTCGCACCCGAGCTTGACGCATCAGCGGCACCTGGACATGGGGAGGCTGAGGGGGCGTTGGAAGTTGGGCATTGAGGTTTCCGTTGCCCTCCCAGTTGTACGCCACCCGAGAATTGGTAAGAGGATCGGTGCTGTTCAGCGACGTGGTAGTAGGAGAGGGTGCCGCTGCTGTCACAGTTTTTTTTTTAGGAGTTACTAATGAGGAGCAATTGAAGGCCTTACATGACGAAAAGCGGGGCTCATTCGATGTCTCTGCTGCAGCCTTGGCCTTTTTTCTACTTCGCTTAACTATGTCCACAGGAAGGGGGTTCAGACCCATCGCCTTCATTGTTGTGCGACAAGATTCAGTGCCTCTGTGTCTCTTACAGGCGGACTGGTCTGCGAAGCGGCGTGAACAATCTGGGCATCCGAAAGGTTTTTCGCCCGAGCTAAAGAAATTCCAGGAGTTGGCCAAAGGCGACCTGTATAGAGGACCGCAAATAGCAGGTACTTACTGTGTCCGATAGTGGCTAATTAGGTTGTACTTCTGCAAGTCACGGTGACGACAGCCTTCAGATTTATACTTGCAATAATGCCAGCTAGAGGAAGATTTGTCAGTGTCAGAATACTATAGGGGTCAAGATAAACGCACTGCGGGCCCGATTCCTCAGGTGTGGCGTGATACCTTAGCCAGTGTCTGTGCAAGTCAGAGCGTTGAGAGACGGTGGAATTGCAGCCCGGGTGCTTGCACGAGACGCGCTCCTTTAGTGTATTTGAGGTGGTGTTTACTGTTCTCCTCGCTCCATGATGCTGTTCTCTTTGGCCTTCCAATACTTGCACCGTGGATTTTTGGACGGTGTTATGCAGCAGTGACCGAGTTCGGGGCATCGTGCTAGGTGCCGATAGAATGAGGCATGGAGTATCAGATGGCTGCCTTATTACTATCCGTGCATAGGCAAAGAACTCACGGGAGTAAGGACTATTAAATATCTACGAGAGTGTGTGGTGGAAGAGGAAGAAAAAAGAGGGCGGGCCAAAGGAATACTAGTGCACGAAGGTTTGTTCCATATCGAGACCGGGCCCGCCGCTTTGTCCTATCAGCAGGCCCCCAGCAGAGAGAGTATTAGCATGCCGTTCTACCATGTCTATTACCCTCGTGGGCCCGCCAACATGGCCATTCACCTGGCCCCTTTCCACTGGCCACTCATTTGAGATGGACCAAAGTAGCGAGCCCCAAAGCTCTGGACACGGCAAAGGAAGAATAAACGTAGAATTCGCGCTCAATATCAGATCACAACAGTCAAGATGGCTTCCCGATAACGCCTCGTTGTGCCAAAATATGACCTGATGAATGTGTGACTGTAGCAACAAAGCAAGGTCGCTCCCAATAGTCCATGTCCGACGCCGGCCTACAGACTTGCCCTTTCTGGATGTAGATTACGGTCTCGCCGTAGAAGATGCGGCACTTTTGGGGTCTTCGTGAGGTGTATGACTGAGGCTCGAATGATAAAATATATCAACCCCCAAAACAAGACATGCATTGCCGTCAAAGAATTCCTGCAGAAGATCGAGCTTTGAGTTTTCAGCTGAATTATCTGCCCCTTGCACTTGGGTACATATAGCCACCAAGAGACAGCCAGAGGCGAAATTAATTTTTGGGCGCAAGTCGTTGACCAGATAAGGTAACTAGTGGCTGTGCACTCGCTCGTTTGTGGCGTGGAAAAAATGTTTGATGCCGTGGCGCGTCCGGCGGCACAGAGACTGGGAGCCTGTGCTTTGCATTCGAAATGAGTAGTGCATTAGAGATTAAAGATGTGCGGTACCGTATACACATATAAAGCATTCTGTGTCCTTCTTGATAATATTATACATACCTGAAAACTTCCTTCCTTCTATCTCTCATGTCACATATTCTTGTATATCGTGTCAGGAAGTTCATGGCTCTCTGCCACTATTTTCCAAATATCGTCCACATTGTCTTTCAGCTCCCGTACTGGTGCTCCGAGGTCAAATTCCTGCCTTCGATGATGGGTCTGATAGGGTTCGTCTCCTGCTGCCGCCGAACCAACATAGTAGTCTTGCGAATCGGCGTTGAAGTAGTTCTCTGGCATCGTATTTTGATACCCAGAGATGGTGGGCTGCCCAAGACCATATGATGCTGTGGAATCGACGTTCATATGTGTATTGACAGAATCACCAGTGCTGTGGGGTGCAAGAAGGTCATCCATAAATTCTGTTGGGTCGATCGCGGTAGCGTTCATGGGCTGTAAGACGATGCCCTGGCCACCAAAGATATCCAAGATGTGGTCATTATGCTCGCACAGAACAGTTGTTGGTACCTCGCCTCGGTAAATCTCAGATGCGTGGGCAAACAGCGTATTAAGCGCTGCCTGAGTTGGGCAATATCGGTAAGTAGAAGGTTGCAGAGTATCAATCCACGTACCAGAGTATGTGGCGGACGACAGGTTTCAGAACCTCTGTCGTAAAACGGTATTGCGCCAGTCAGTTCTTGCATTGCTTCAGCTGCAAATGGCGATTTCGGGCGCTTGGCAACCATAATACCTAGCACAAACTGCAATGTGGGTTTGTTAGCCAACACTTCCACACCCAAGAATAGATATCCACATACGCATGCAGAGAAGTATGCGGTCCAGAAGAACCAACACCGGCTAGCAGGGACAGGATGTACACTGTACAGACTCTGCATACTGCTTAATAGCCTTCTGGCGCTCCTATACGTAGCCAGCACAGACACAATAAACCTGTGGTCTAGAAGATTGGGTCCTGCAGTCCTCAGCGCGTTGTAGAAATATACTCTGTGCAAGTACATCAGATCTACAGTATCAACATTTTTTAACGAGTACTTGATGATCTCTGAAGAATACGCACTGCATTCTTTAATACACAATGCTGCGTATTGCTGCATAGCATGCCTTGCGTCGGTTGACCAAGACAGTCCTCCAGGCGACCCTGTGGCTCCAGAGGGCATTGTGTCCAAGACACCAGTAGATATAGACACAGGAGCCACGAGATGTTCGGGCACAGGAAACTGACGTATTTTCTTGTCGAGCGCTAACAATGTCTTGTAGGGGGGAGTTGTAGACGAATGTATATGTTTGACAGACATAGAAAGGCACGTAGCCGCATAATGGTATTTCCAATTATGATCTGTCAAAGTATAGGGTCAGCACCTTTTTTGGACTCCATACACTTGCGGATGAACACATACATCCAGTTTGACCATCAGGTGTCTTTTCGAGATCCTGAGGAAGACGGCAATCGGTATACTCGATTAAGATAGAAGGTGGTCGGCCATTCACGATGGACATCCAATGATCAAATGATGCTAGCTCGTAGAACGTCCGCCTGCGACGATCAACCTCATCTGCAGGCAAATCCCATCCTGGATTCTCGTGGTCTAAGAACGGAATGTCAAAACGATGTTGTCTTCAGGGAAACCACTTAGAACTCACGGAGACCGATCTAAGCAATATCAGACAGATGTAATTTCAGGAATATAGAAAAGAAAGGGACCCACTGAGTGTGCTAGCCTAGTACACATACCAATAATCGTCCACCTTATCTCATTATCTGATCGCCCTCTTCGTTTCGTCGCATGCATAAACATAGCCATCACAAAGAGGGCTTGTACTGTGTATACCGTTGCGTTCCTAGTCATCTGGTCCAGAGCAAACGCTGCACGAGACAGAACGAGGAAACGTTCAGCTAGAGAGTCGATATCCGCACTTGTGTGGAATGAATTCCGGGTATCGTAGGCAGAACCGCAGGCCATGACAGCGAAGAAGAGCGAAAGGCGATGGGAAGCGGAATTCAGAGTGGCGAGCACACCATCGTAAATTGGGTCTACCACACTCTGCACGAAATCCGCTTCAGATATGGTTTCATATCTGTGTACAAGAGCTTCATTAATCGGAATCTAAAACAAACCTTGTTCTGTACTCACAACCATGCAATATCTCTATAATATATCTGGACGAGATGCATTGCATCGTCTCTATTCGTAGGCACGAACTCAAATAGATGCGCTAAAGTTAACCCGTATGGGAGCCGACGACAGTTTCCGAGCGGGAAGGTGCTTGCTAGACCTTCCACTGGCAAAGGTAGTCGAGAAGAGGCAGCTAAACGCTCCCCTTGGTCAGGATCCGCGTCTTCAGGAGAATGGTCCTAAACATTGCAAT
>Ga0247730_1001654_pt1 | contig 11918 bp, 9 predicted proteins | sample UWRJL073202C2_FD_180959 | JGI IMG/M metagenome (GOLD analysis project Ga0247730, IMG submission 180959) | Plant litter microbial communities from Arlington Agricultural Research Station in Wisconsin, United States - UWRJ-L073-202C-2 | ecosystem: Environmental > Terrestrial > Plant litter >...
CCGAGACGATCACGCGCACCGTGACGTCCACCCAGGCCGGGGAGTTCACGGCCTCGATCGACGGTCTCGAGGGCATCACCGCCGACGTCGAACCCTCGGTTCTGAACTTCGGCGCCGCCGGTGAGAAGCAGTCGTTCACGGTGACGCTGTCGCGAACGGATGCACCGTTGGACACCTTCACGACGGGGTCGCTCACCTGGACCTCGGGCGACACCACGGTGCGCAGCCCGATCGCCGTGCGACCCGCCACCATCGTCGCCCCCAGTGACGCCGAGGGAACCGGGGTCACCGGTTCGGTCGACGTCACCGTCACCCCGGGCGGCACGGGCGACATCGCGCTCGCGACGAACGGCCTCAGCCAGGGCGCTCTGCTCGCCGACCCGACGGGCACCGCGCCCGGCCACTCGGGTTCCGGCGTGAAGAACGACGAGGTGGTCTACGAGGTCACTGTGCCCGAGGGAGCGGAGTTCGCCCGGTTCGACCTCGACGCGGTCGACGACGCCTCCGACCTCGACCTGATCGTCTACCAGCTCGACGCGTCGGGCACGCCGATCGCCGGCTGGCAGTCGGCCACCGGTTCGGCCGACGAACGGGTGGACATCGTCGCCCCCGAGGCGGCCACGTACCAAGTGCTCGTCGACGTGTTCTCGGCGAACCCGTCGACCGCCTGGGATCTGACCGCAACCTCGGTCGTGCCCGGCGGCGCTCCGCTCACGCTGACTCCCGCCGTGCTGCCCGCGCAGCAGGGAGTGCCGATCAGCTACACGGCATCGTGGTCGGGCCTCGCTCCGCAGTCGAGCTACCTGGGCGTCGTGACCTACGGCGAGACCGGTGCCTACACAGCGGTGGAGGTGACCACCGGCGACGCTGAGACGCCGCCCGAGCCGCAGGCACCCGTGAACACGGCACCGCCGACGATCACGGGATCGGCGGCGGTTGGCAAGACGCTCACCGCGAGCCCGGGGGAGTGGGACACCGAGGGACTGACCTTCGGCTACCAGTGGCAGGCCGACGGCGTCGACATCGCCGGGGCCACGAAGGCGACGTACAAGGTGACCGCGGCCGACCAGGGCAAGTCCATCACGGTCGTGGTGACCGCGAGCGCCGAGGGCGTGCCCTCGGCGACCGCGACGTCGGCCGGCGTCACCGTGCCGTTCGCCTCGACGACCAGCCTCTCGCTCAACCGTCACGTCGGCTTCTCCTGGCAGAAGACCACCGCGACCGTCAAGGTGGCGAGCGCCTCGGGTGTGCCGCCGACGGGCACGGTGACCGTGACGGTGAACGGCAAGGCGGTCGACGTGGCCCTGACCGCCTCGGGCAACGGCACTGTGACCTATACGCTGCCAAAGCTCAAGGCCGGGTTCTACACGGTGAAGGCGAGCTACGGTGGAAGCGAGTCGATCTCCGGATCGACGAGTTCGAGCACGATCGTCTGGATCGTGTTCTAGCGGCGCAAGTCGCCGACAAAGACCCCCGCTCCGGCGGGCGGTGCACCTCCCAGTGCGCACCGCCCACCGGAGCGGGACTTTTTAACCGAGCGAAATTCCGGCCATAATTCGGGCGGGTTTCGGCGTGTAACGGATTTGTAAACAGTCCTAACGAATATGCGGAAGCCTCTTGTGTGAAAGAGGTTCGTAAGGTTCACTAACAAACAGATCTTCACCGGATGTTCGGCAGAGATCCCCTGTTTCAGCGTCGAATCGGCGCTAGACAGCACCCAGAACCGCACCCCACTCGGCCCTGCACAGCGCGACCGGGATTCCGCACAGACAAAAGGACATCATGAAAAAGTCGATCAGGATCGGCGCGGTCGTTGCAACCGCGGCCATCGCATCCATGGCACTCAGCTCCTGCGGGTTCAGCGACAGTTCGAGCGGCGGGGGCGGCAGCAAGTCGATCGACCTGCTCGTACCGAGCTACTCCGACGGAACCCAGGGACTCTGGGAAGACGTCATCGCGGGCTTCGAGAAGGAATACCCCGACATCACCGTCAACCTCGAGGTGCAGTCGTGGGACAACCTCAACGACGTCGTCACCACCAAGGTGCAGGGTGACAAAGCGCCCGACATCATGAACGGCGGACCGTTCGCCGGCTTCGCGGCCGACGACCTGCTCTACCCGGTCTCCGACGTCACCTCCGACGACACCCGCGCCGACTTCCAGAAGTCGTTCGTCGACAGCGCCTCGGTGGGCGACACGCAGTACGGCCTGCCGCTCATCGCCTCGTCGCGCACGCTCTTCGTGAACAACGACCTGCTCGCGCAGGCCGGCGTCGAGGCACCGAAGACGTGGGACGACCTGCTCGCAGCCGGCAAGGCGATCAACGCCCTCGGCCTCCCGTCGACCTACGGCTACGGTCTCCCGCTCGGCTCCGAAGAAGCTCAGGCCGAGTCGGCCATCTGGTTCATGGGCGGCGGCGGAACGTTCGGCGACGCCGACGCGATCACGATCGACACCCCCGAGAACCTCGAGGCGGCCACCTTCATCCAGAAGATGGTCGACGAGGGTGCGACCCAGCCCGACGCCGGAGCGACGGACCGCACGCCCCTCATCGACGTGTTCATCCAGGGCAACATCGGCATGATCGAGGGCCTCCCGCCCACCGTCGGCCAGATCGAAGAGAAGAACCCCGACCTGAACTACTCGATGGTTCCGATCCCCACCAAGACCGGTGACGCGTTCACCCTCGGCGTGGCCGACCACCTGATGGCGTTCAAGAACGACGGCGACAAAAAAGACTCGATCACCAAGTTCTTCGACTACTTCTACCAGCCCGACGTCTACGTGAACTGGGTCACCACCGAGGGCTTCCTGCCCACGACCATCTCCGGTGGCGAGCAGCTCGCCGACGACCCCAAGCTCAAGGTATTCCTCGACGCCCTGCCGGACGCCCAGTTCTACCCGAGCACCAACCCCAACTGGTCGGCGACGGACGCGGCGTTCAAGAGCCTCGTCGGACAGCTCGCACAGGGCAAGGACCCGCAGGAAGTTCTGACCGAGATCCAGGCCAAGTCGGACGAGGGCTAGGCCTCCGCCAGACGCCGGCCCCGCAGCATCCGAACGACACCGAAATGAGCACGATGACCAACGCACCAATCGCCCCGGAGACGACCACGCGTCGTCCCCGGCGGGCCGCGGGCACCTCGTCGAAAGACCTGATGCTGGCGCTCCCCTGGATCGCGCCGGCCCTCGTGCTCATCTTCGGTGTCGTTCTCTTCCCGGCTGCGGTGATGTTCTACAACTCCACCAGGGACATCAGCCAGTCGGGAGTCGACCGCGGGTCGGTCGGCTTCGAGAACTACCAGACGCTGCTCGACTTCGACCCGATCTGGGGTGTGCTCGCGCGCACCTTCGTCTGGGTCGTCGCGGTCGTGCTCTTCACCGTGCTCATCTCGCTCGCCCTGGCCCAGCTGCTGAACAAGGCGTTCCCGGGGCGCCAGCTGGTGCGCATGGCAGTGATCATCCCGTGGGCGGCGAGCGTCGTTATGACGACGCTCGTCGTCTACTACGGCCTCGACCCGTTCTACGGCATCATCAACGAAGCGCTCGTGCAGCTGAACATCCTCGATGTGCCCTACGGGTTCACCAAGAACGCCGTCTCGGCCTTCACGTGGTCGATCGGGATCGCGGTGTTCGTGTCGCTGCCGTTCACCACGTACACGATCCTCGCGGGGCTACAGACGATCCCCGCCGACGTCTTCGAGGCGGCCAAGATCGACGGCGCCGGCCGACGCCACACCTACTTCGCGATCGTGCTGCCGCAGCTGCGCAGTGCGCTCGCCGTCGCCATCCTGATCAACATCATCAACGTCTTCAACTCGCTGCCGATCCTCAAGGTGATGACCGGCTCGATACCCGGCTACGACGCCGACACGGTGATGACGCTCATCTTCAAATACATCCAGACCGACCACAAGATCGACGTCGCGAGCGCGCTGAGCGTCGTCGGCTTCATCATCGTGCTGGTGATCGTGGCCATCTACGTCAAGGTCGTCAAGCCCATGAAGGAGGTCTGAGATGACCACGGTGCACGCTCCCCGCCGCCGCCGGTTCACCGCCGACCAGGTCAGCGCCTCTGCCGTCGCCTGGCGCATGATCGCCGGCCTCGTCGTGCTCATCGTCTTCGTCGCCCCCTACGTGCTGATGTTCGTCAGCTCGCTCAAGTCGAAGAGCGAGATCCTGCAGGTGCCGCCCACCTTCATCCCCACCGAGTGGCACCCCGAGAACTACTTCACGATGTGGTCGACGCCCGAGACGCCGCTCGTGCAGAACCTCATCTCCACGATCGTGATCGCCGTGTTCGCCACGCTGCTCGTGCTCGCGGTCTCGCTGCCCGCCGCCTACTACACGGCCCGCTTCCGCTTCCCCGGCCGAATCGTCTTCCTCTTCCTGGTCATCGTCACGCAGATGCTGCAGCCGGCCGTGCTCACCTCTGGCCTGTTCCGCGAGTTCCAGTTTCTCGGCATCAGCGACACCTGGCTCGCGATGATCCTCATCAACGCCGCGTTCAACCTGTCGTTCGCGGTGTGGATCATGCACAGCTTCTTCGCCGGTGTGCCGAAAGAGATCGACGAGGCCGCCCAGCTCGACGGCGCCGGCCGCTGGACCGTGCTCGTGAAGATCAACCTGCCGCTCGTCTGGCCGGGTATCGTCACCGCGATCGTCTTCACCTTCGTCTCGTGCTGGAACGAGTTCGCGGCGTCGCTCGTGATTCTCTCCACCGCCGGCAACCAGCCGCTCTCCGTGGCGCTCACCAAGTTCGTGGGTCAGTACGCCACCAGCTGGCAGTACGTCTTCGGCGTCTCGATCGTCGCGATCGTGCCCGTCGTCATCCTGTTTATGCTCATCGAGAAGCGCCTCGTCGGCGGTCTCACGGCGGGCAGCGTGAAGTAATGACCGCGCAGAGAGTGCCGTTCGCGGGTCAGCGCCACGCTTTCGCGAGCACCCGTGCGCTGCGCCCGACCGGCAAGGTACTGCCCGAGCACGCCCGCGGCCACAACCGCTCGCTCGTTCTGCAGGCCCTCTACCAGGGCGGCCAGAAGAGCCGGGCCGACATCGCCCGCGAGACCGGTCTCACCCGCGTCACCATCTCCGACCTGGTCGCCGAGCTCATCGCCGAGGGCCTCGTGCTCGAGATGGGCCAGCGCGAAGACGCCCGCCCCGGCAAGCCGGCCACCCTGCTCGAACTCAACGGGCTCGCCTTCCAGATCATCGGCGTCGACCTGAGCGAGGCCGCGATCTTCCGCGGCGCGGTTCTCGATCTGCGTGGCCGGGTGATCTCCCGGGCCGAGGTGCCGCTCGAATCGAGCACCGGTGCGGATGCCACGGCGAAAGTCATCTCCCTGGTGGGGTCGCTCGTCGAGGCGGCCACGCTGCCCGTGCTCGGCATCGGCGTCGGCTCGCCCGGTGTGGTCGACCTCGCCGGAGTTGTGCTCAGCGCGCCCAACCTCGGCTGGGTGGGCGTTCCGCTGCACGACCTGCTGGCCGAACGGTACGGCCTGCCGGTAGTCGTGCTCAACGACGCCAACGCCGCGGCTCTCGCCGAGCACAGCTTCGGCGGTGCGCAGGGCGACGTGATGGTCGTCAAGGTCGGCCACGGTGTGGGAGCCGGACTGCTGCTCGGCGGCAGCCCCCTCTTCGGCAGCCGGTTCGCCGCGGGGGAGATCGGACACGTCGTCGTCGGCACCGACGGCGGCGCGGAGTGCGCGTGCGGCAAACACGGCTGCCTCGAGACCTGGCTCGCGACGCCCAGGCTCGACGCGGCCCTCGCGTTAGCCGCGACATCCGAACAGAAAATCACAGTGCTGCGCGAAGCGGGGCAACGCCTCGGCATCGCTCTCGCCCCGGTCGTCGGCGCGCTCAACCTCGCCGAAGTGGTGCTGAGCGGGCCGACCGAACTGCTCGACGGACCGCTCGCCGAAGCGGTCATCGAGACACTCCGCGCACGCACGATGGCCGAATTCCACGGCGATCTCTCGCTGCGGATGACAACTCTCGGAGAGGACATCGTCATGCTCGGCGCCGCCGTCATGGTGCTCTCCGGACAGCTCGGGGTCTCGTAAGAGCACCGGGCACCGCACCACGCAGTATCCACATCACCATCTACGAGGGAGTATGAAATGAAGAAACGGATAGCAGCGGTCGCAGCAGCCACCGCCGCGGCTCTCATCCTGGCGGGGTGTTCGTCGACAGACGCACCCGCCGAGTCCGGAGGCACGGACATCACGCTGTGGTTGAACGGCGGTGACACCCCGGACGCGCTGCGCGACTTCCTTAAGACAGAGTACGCAGACGCGACCGGGGGCACGCTTACTATCGAAGAGCAGTCGTGGACAGATGCTCTCGCAAAGCTGACCACGGCACTGCCTGATGCCGAGAATACCCCGGATGTTGTGGAGATCGGCAACACGTGGGCGCCGACGTTCACCAACGCGGGCGCGTTCACCGACCTGAGCGACATGTACGACGAGCTCGGCGGCGACAAGCTTCTGCCCTCGTTCGTCGAGGTCGGTTCGGTCGACGGCGCCGAGTACGCGCTGCCTTACTACTTCGGCTCGCGCTACATGTTCTACCGCAAAGACGTGTGGGAGAAGGCCGGCATCACGGTGCCGACCACGCTCGCCGAGTTCAACGACGCGGCGGCCGCGCTCAAGACCGACAGCCAGAGCGGCTTCTACATCGGCGGCGAAGACTGGCGCAACGGCGTCTCGTGGATCTTCGCCAACGGCGGCGAGCTCGCGGTGAAAGACGGCGACGACTGGAAGTCGAGCCTCTCCGACCCGAAGACCGTCGAGGGGCTCACCCAGCTGCAGACGCTCTTCGCCGACGCGTCGCTCGCGCCGGTCACCGAGGCCGACAGCACCCCGTGGGTCAACATCAACAACAACGAGACCACGGGCGCGCCCGAGGCCGCGACGATCATCGCTCCCGGCTGGGCGCACTGGTCGATTGGCGACCTGGCTCCCGACCCTGAGGACGCCACCAAGTCGGTAGCGACCTGGAACGACGACGTGTTCGGCACGTTCGTTCTGCCCGGTATCGACGGCGGCGTGGCCCCGGTGTTCGCCGGCGGCAGCAACATCGCCATCTCCGCGGCGAGCAAGAATCAGGATGCCTCGAAAGAGCTGATGAAGATCATCTTCTCTGCCGACTACCAGAAGATGCTCGGGGAGAACGGCCTCGGCCCGGCAAACCTCGACTACGCGTCGTCGCTCGGTGACGACCAGTTCGCGAAGGCGCTGATCGACTCGGCCGCCGAGTCGAAGCTCACCCCCGCGGCGCCCGGTTGGGCCGCCGTCGAGGGTTCGGGACTGCTCGAGGAGTTCTTCGGCAAGGTCAACGGCGGCGGCGACGTCGAGGCCCTCGCCAAAGAGTACGACGGCAAGATCGACGAGCTGATCAACGGGTAGTCACTCCGATTACGCCGGTTGAGTAGGTCGCTCTGGCGACCGTATCGAAACCCGGTTTCGATACGGCCGCGGGCGGCCTACTCAACCAGCGGCTCCGTCATGCCCGCAAACCACTCACGAAAGGAGGAAGCCCCATGACCGCAACCGTCGAACGACGACGCACGAACCGCGCGCCGTACCTTCTTCTCGTCCCCGCCGTCGGCATCCTCCTCGTCGGCATGGGCTACCCGCTGATCTGGCAGGTCGTCACCTCGCTGCAGGAGTACGGCCTCAAGCAGCAGTTCGGCCAGCCCGCACCGTTCGTACTGTTCGACAACTACGTCGAGCTCGCCACCAACACCCAGTTCTGGGCCGTCGTGGTCAAGTCGATCGCCTTCTGCCTCGTGACCGCCGTGGTCACCCTCGTCATCGGCGTGCTGCTCGCACTGCTGATGAACGTGGTCGCCAAGGCGCCGCGCATCATCCTGCAGGTCGCACTGCTGCTCGCCTGGTCGATGCCGGTCGTCGCCGCGATGACCGTGTGGATCTGGCTGTTCGACCGTCGCCGCGGCGCGGTGAACTACCTGCTCGACATGATCCCGGGCGTCGACATGAACCGCTTCAACTGGCTCGAGTCGCCCACCACCTTCTTCATCGTCGCGAGCGTGATCGTCATCTGGATGTCGGTTCCCTTCGTCGCCTTCTCGTCGTTCGCCGGGCTCACCCAGGTCTCGGAGGAGGTGCTCGAGGCGGCGCAGCTCGACGGCGCCAACGGGCGTCAGCGCTTCTTCGGCATCATCCTGCCGATGATCAAGCCGGTCATCGCCATCGTCTTCCTGCTGCAAATCATCTGGGACCTGCGTGTGTTCACGCAGATCACGATGCTGCAAGACGCCGGCTCGAAGTCGAGCGACTTCGACCTGCTCGGCACCTACATCTACAAGCTCGGAACCAAGTCGCAGGACTTCGGCATGGCATCGGCGGTCTCGATCCTCGTGCTCGCCATCACCATCCTGCTCAGCTGGTTCTACATCCGCAGTCTGCTCAAGGAGGACGAGAAATGAGAGCTCGCACCGCACGCACCCTCTACGGCGCGCTCGCGATCGTCATCGCGCTCGCCTGGGTCTTTCCCGTCTACTGGATGGTCAACTCGTCGCTGCTGCCGAACACGACACTGCAGTCGTTCGTGCCCACGTTCGTGCCGTTCGGCGGCTCGCTCAACAACTTCGCGGCCGCGCTCGCCGACGGAGAGTTCTACGCCGCGCTCGGCATGAGCGTCTCGATCACGCTCATCGCCGTGTTCTTCTGCATCATCTTCGCGTTCCTCGGCGCCGTGGCGATCAGCCGCTTCCGCTTCCGCGGGCGCAAGACGTTCATCATCGCCGTGCTCGTCGTGCAGATGCTGCCCGCCGAGGGGCTGTTCATCGCCCAGTACAAGATGGTCGCGAGTGTGCACCTGCTCGACTCCGTCATCGGTGTCAGCATCATCTACATCGCAGCCGTCGTGCCGTTCACGATCTGGATGCTGCGCGGTTTCGTCGCGGGCGTTCCCGCCGACCTGGAGGAAGCCGCCATGGTCGACGGCCTCAGCCGGTTCGGCGCGTTTATGCGGATTACCTTCCCGTTGCTGGCACCCGGGCTCGTGGCATCCGGTGTCTACGCTTTTCTCCAGGCCTGGAATGAGTTCACGGTGGCCCTCGTGCTGCTGCCATCGGAGTCGGCGCAGACGCTGCCGCTCTGGCTGCGCGGCTTTGTGCAGGCGAGCGCCACGCGTGCAACCGACTGGGGCCAGGTGATGGCGGCGTCGACGCTCGTCGCCGTGCCCGTGATCGTGTTCTTCCTGATCGTGCAGGGCCGGCTGACGTCGGGTCTCGTGAGCGGGGCGGTGAAGGGATGAGTGCCGCGCGCGTTCTGTTGCCCGGCTTCGTCGGCACCACCCTTCCCGCTTGGCTCGAGGCGCGGCTGCGCGCCGGTCTCGCCGGCGTCTGCCTGTTCGGCGAGAACGTCGAGTCGCGCGACCAGCTGCGCGTCCTTACCGCCGCGATCACCGCGGCGAACCCCGACGCGCTCATCGCGATCGACGAGGAGGGCGGCGACGTCAGCCGCCTCTACCAGGCGACCGGCGCACCGTTCCCGGGCAATGCGCTGCTCGGCCGCATCAACGACCTCGACTACACCGCCCGCGTCGCGACCGCCGTGGGTCTCGAGCTGCGCGCGGTCGGGGTCAACCTCAACTTCGCACCCGACGTCGACATCAACTCGAACGCTGACAACCCGGTGATCGGCATCCGCAGCTTCGGCAGCGACCCCGAGCTCGTGGCCGTGCACAGCGGCGCCTGGGTCGCGGCGCACGAGGCGACCGGGGTCGCGGTCAGCGCGAAGCACTTTCCGGGGCACGGCGACACCGCGCAAGACTCGCACCTCGCGTTGCCCGTCGTCGACCTGCCGCTCGCCGAGTTGCGCGAACGCGAGCTGGTTCCGTTCGAGGCCTCCGTCGCGGCGGGGGCGAGCACGATCATGAGTTCGCACATCCTGCTGCCGCAGCTCGACGCTCACAACCCGGCGACGTTCTCCCGCGTGATCCTCGAGGGGCTGCTGCGCGACGAGCTCGGATTCACCGGCGTCATCGTGAGCGACGCGCTCGACATGGTGGGCGCGAGCGGCGAGATCGGCATCGCCGAGGCCGCGGTGCGCGCCATCGCGGCCGGGTGCGACCTGCTCTGCATCGGCACGAAGAACACCGACGAGCAGCTGGCGTCGATCGAGGCGGCGCTCGACGCGGCCGTCGCGGGCGGGCGCCTCCCCGCGACGCGGCTCGCCGAAGCCGGCGACCGCAACGTGGCGCTCGCCCGGCGGCTCGCCGGGTCTGCGCCCACGCCGGCCGCCGACACCGATTTCCCCATCGCCACAGCGATCGCCGCGTTCGAGGTGAAGCCCGGTGTCGTCATCGCCGCCGAGCACACCGTGGTCGCGCTCGAGACGGCGGCGAACATCGCCGTCGGCCGGTCGCCGTGGGGTCCGCCGTCCGTCGCCGCCCGGTTCGGCGAGGGCGACGATCTGCCCGAGGTGCGCGGCCAGCTCGTTCTCCTCGGCAAGAACAACCACCGGCACGAGTGGGTGCGCGAGCTCGTCGACCGCGCCCGCGTCGCCCACCCGGGCGCCGTCGTAATCGACATGGGCTGGCCCGACCTGCGGCAGAACTACGCGGACGTCGCCACATTCGGCGCGTCACGCCACGTCGGCGAGGCGCTCGCCGCGTGGCTCGACGGAGCTGGGTCCGGGGCTGCCGGCGTTGAGGCCGCTCGGCCAGAGGGAGGCACGCCATGAGAATGGGCGTCGATATCGGCGGCACGAAGACCGAGGCGGTGGCCGTCGCAGACGACGGCAGCGTCGTGCGGTCCGTGCGTCTCGCCACCGGATTCGGACCGGAGGCGGTCATCGCGTCGAGCATCGCCGCGGTCGGCGCGCTGCTCGAGGCGACCGGCCGTACCGTCGGCGACTTCAGCACGATCGGCGTCGGCATCCCCGGGGCCGTCGACGCCGCCAGCGGCCGGGTGTCCCACGCGCTCAACCTCGGCCTCGAGCAATTGGATCTCGGCGACGAACTGGGCGCGCGGCTCGGCACCACCGTGCGCGTGGAGAACGACGTGAATGCGGCGGCTCTCGGGGCGTTCCATCTCTTCGATCAGCCGGCCACGGCATCCATGAGCTATCTCAACCTCGGTACCGGCCTCGCCGCCGGCCTCGTGTTGCGCGGCGAACTCTGGCGCGGTGCGCGCGGGGGAGCGGGCGAGATCGGGCACATCCTGATCGACCCTGCCGGTCCGCTCGACCTCGACGGCCAGCACGGCGGGCTCGAGGTCGTGACCTCCGGGTCGGGCATCGCGCGGCAGTGGGGACGGCCGGGTGACAACGCGGTGAGCGCGGTTCTGGATGCTGCGGACTCGGGTGACCCGCACGCGCTCGACATCCGCCGCCGACTCTATGAGGGCGTCGCCGCGTCCGTGCGGATCCTCGTGCTCACCGTCGACGTCGACCTCGTTGTCATCGGCGGCGGAATCAGCGGTCTCGGCGACCGCGTGATGGGCGGCGTGCGCGAGGTCATCGCCACGTGGAGCGCCCAGTCCCCCTTTATCCATTCGCTCGGGCTCGCCGAGCGCATCCGGCTGCTGCCCGCGGGCGCGCCCGTCGCGGCACTCGGAGCCGCACACCTTGGAGGTATCTCGTGGCCGAAGTAGTCATCGTCTCGTCGAAAGAAGAGGCAGGTTCGATCGCGGCCGCCGCGATCCGGGCCCTCGTCGCCGAGACCCCCGACGCGGTGCTTGGCCTCGCGACCGGCTCGACCCCGCTCAGCACCTGGGCGGCGCTCGAGGGGCTCGACCTGTCGCGCGTGCGCGGGTTCGCGCTCGACGAGTACGTCGGTCTGCCGGTCGGGCATCCCGAGAGCTACCGCTCGGTGATCACCCGCGAGGTCGTGGAGCCGCTCGGACTCACCCCGTCGCTCGTGCGTGTGCCCGGCGACGACGGCGG
>Ga0247730_1001655_pt1 | contig 11918 bp, 10 predicted proteins | sample UWRJL073202C2_FD_180959 | JGI IMG/M metagenome (GOLD analysis project Ga0247730, IMG submission 180959) | Plant litter microbial communities from Arlington Agricultural Research Station in Wisconsin, United States - UWRJ-L073-202C-2 | ecosystem: Environmental > Terrestrial > Plant litter >...
TACTGCCGACGACAGGTGAGGTCGAAACGCTTTTGTTTAATGATGATGATTTCACAACGCCGTACATACAAGTCATGGATGGCACGCGTCAGAATTTAACCCGTTTGGCAGTGTTATGGTCTACAGCGGTGGGTAGCTGCATGCACAACGCGTTTAGCTATAGCACTCAAGTGGAAACAAGAACAACCAGTGGCATAAAGTTCCATTATCTTGCCCAGACCATTACTAAGTATATAAATATGCTGCATTCCTCCAAAGCTACATCGTCTAAGCAAATGCCATGAACGCGGCGGAGAATGTAAGTAAAGACGTTAGCAGCGTCTTTCCTGCGACCACAGCCGCATCAGTATCATCGCCACTGCCACCATTTCCAGAGTTCGTAGCAGCTGTCTGGGCAATACCAGAAGGTGTTTGACCATCTTGAAAATATAATGAGAACCGTGAAAAGCAGGAAAGTAGAAGAAGCTTACTAGTGAAGTCGGCGCCACAAACTGACTGAGCTTCCTTGATAGTAGCATCATCGAATTGTTCAGGGAACTTCTCGTGGAGAAGGTTATACGCTGCCTTCGTGCAGTTCGTGCAGGTGGTATTCGCGGGAACAGCGGAAGTGTCAATACCAGTTGTGAATATGGAATTGATGATATTGTCGATGCTCAAGGTACCGATGTTTGCTTGCAAATCGTTCAATGTTTTTGTGATACAGAAGGCATCAGAGCTGATAGATATGATTAGCGAGGTGTCCACCGATTCAACAACAAGCGCAACTCACTCTTTCAGACACATAATATCGCGGACGATAGGATAATACTCCTGGATGTACTGGACGCCTGTCGACGCATCTTCCGTCGTGAATCCTTGCGACTTGATGTCCTCGGCGCACCCAGTCGTGATATTCTGAACAATGGTGGGCCATAGATCGTTGCTACAAGCAGGGGTAGCACAAATCTCGCTAAGCCATGTGTTGACAGGGCCAACGATAGATTCGGTGGGGCTGGTCTGCCATAGTTCCACAAATGCATCTGGCTGCAAGCAGGATTGGACTTCAGGATTGTTGTCGACATCCTTCAATGCTTGTGTACAGCTTGCAGATAGCTCAACATTTGTGGCATTTCTGCGCAAAAACGAAACAGGCGGGAGGATGAGCCGGAGCACATAAAATAATAACACATGAGCACATACTGAGCATGAGCACCGGCAGCGGCAAAGAGAGCAGTGGAAGCAATCGTGATAGTTGTTGAACGCATCTTGAAAATGGGACAGGACCAGGGGAGTTGTTGTTGTCAGCTTCTGGTTGAACGCTCGTTTTATATGCCCAATATTGCATGAAACCCTTCTTCGTTTTCGTACGTAAAGGAACATCATCAGTCGCCCCTGATGCAATGTATGGTGTTGGAAGATTATAAGATATTCCGACATTGCCCTACACTGCCCTTTCATGCATTCAGACACCACATGGCAGTGCTTGGTAGCGTTTTGCGTCCTCCGTGTGGGTGTGGCTGCAATCGTATATATTCGCTCGCTCCGCTTTAGTCGACAAGAAGAGACACAGACGAGAGGTTAGGGAAGGGATTGGAAGGGGTATTTGCCGGACTCTGCCGTACTTGGAAACCAGGAGGAAGGATCAGTAAACAAAATCCCAAATGAAGGGAGGGAAGTGATCGACGGCCATGAAACACGCGCCCATACCTGTACCTCGATACAGCAAACACATCATAGCTCCCATCGCTTGAGTATGATGTATGCCTTGAGATTTGTGACAGATGCTTTCTCACACAACAGGAGGCACCAAAATTTCTTCAACCGCCTTTATCATTCCTCGTATTCTGGGCCGCACCTGGCATAGCTTGTCCAGTGATCCACCCCAAATTGTACGCTCGATTCCGAGACAGATACGGCGTGGAAAACATCAGCTTAGAACATTAATCTGGGGAGCTAGGATCATGTCTTATTAAATACCCATCTGGAATGAACCAAAACCTAATGTACGAAGAAGGTCGTGAGCTCTAGCAATATCAGCAACCTCAGGATTCCACACAGTGAGTCGGGATATCGATTCGGGCCATGGTGGGTAGTACATTTATTCCCATTCATGGAACATGGAATGTAAAGGGCCCTGAAGTCTTGTTTATCGAAAAAGGGACAAGGAGGGAGAGGATGTCCGTTTTTGTCTCGGAAGCTCCTTCATATAGAGTCAAAAAGCACTAGTATGAGTATCCCAGTCAAAGTTACGGTCTTCCTCCTCTCTTAGGTCATGGAAGACGAAGGAGTGCACTGTCAGCAGTGTTTTAACAACCACCAGTCGTTTTCTCGATAGACAATTGAACGGTTCAACGCAGTGGTTGGTTATCTGTGAAGAAACGGAATGCTGTCTCGCAATAGTAGATAGATAGTGGACCGTGTCCTCTTCGTGCCATTGAAGGTTTACTGACTCCCCAGGATAACATGTCTCGTAAACGAAACAACTTGGAGCTAGCCGGAGTCCCAGTAACGGATTGTTGCCTCAGAGGATTTATCGTATTCGACGATATCAGAGAGAAAGCGGGATCCAAGAAAAGGAGCCAGACAATTGCTGTCACCTTCCCCTAGAAGAACTTTCAACGGACAAGATGATCACAGAAATTTGCTGCTCGCAGTTGAGGTTGAGACCAACCTACGTGTTCGATCGGACCGCAGCATCCGAGTTGTTGGACCTTGTTTGCCAGGACTTTGCCTCCATACCGTCACCACACCTCCAGGCTTTCAATGCCTCCACCTAATTCTGAGCAAAACTTCCGCACAAATCTCTCTCAATTTAGATGGGCCAGAGATGCACAGGCAGCAGATCCAGAGCCTCACACCGCTAGTAGCAATCCATTTTCCCGATTCTACAACGCCGTAGCAGGAGACTACGTCCCGCTGCGCTCAAACGAAAGGACGAATGAAGAGGAAGCCTGGTTTGCCCTATCTAGCTGGGAGAGGTCGGTTTGAATCAGGCATATGGAGTCTTAGCACGATGCTTATGCCTACGAAAGATTACTTGGATTCGGTGTCTGCCTCATCGGAGCTGCAGTGTGCTTCTTCGTTTCATTCTTAACAATTCTCCGGTGCGTTCAGATTCTCTTCCGCGGTTATGCTTACATCTGACATTGTTTTAGACCCTCAAAGTTTGCCCTCTCCTTCAGGTCTGCCTCTACTGTTTACTCTCCCAAGAGACTCTTCTCATACTCCTCGTAGTTTGGGCAGCATACTTGTCATGTTTGGGTACGTCACTCGGCCGTATTCTGTCAAGACATGCTCAGTAGTATATTCTAGATTCTCGGTCCTGATAGGTCCATTAAATCACATCAGACATCTTTTATCGAAAGAGCGTTTGCCGTTTACTGTGATATACTTTGCCAGTCTTGGACTGACCTTGTATTTCTCTTTGGGAGTCAGTATCTACCTTTACCTTGAAATTAGTAGACGGTCTTACTGATAACCCTTGCGTTCTAGTTGCATTCGTTCTTGGGATCTCTGATCGCAGGCATTGTTCAAGTGTGTGCTGAACATCTTATACAAACGTTCATTACTAACAGTGGGCTCAAAGATCGTAGCGCTCATTGCGTACGTTCTCGCTTATTTCCCCGGAGGAACGCAAACGCTACGCCTTGGGGGTTCCATGGCACTACGTGGAGCAAACAGTTTCCTGCCACGGTAGTTCTCATTGTTCCCACCACCACCACCTACCTATCTGTACTCACTATATCATATTGGACTTCTGTAACGGTATGTCTTTCATAGCAAAGATCTCTGCTTTGGGAAACTCAATGTTACACGATATTTGCGAATTCTATTGACCACTATTGTCCGTCGACGTTGGACTGTCTTCCTAGTAGAGTGTAGTCTCTTTCTTTGTCTCCCTCTGATACCTCGTGAGATACAAGCGGCTTGGTTTGACTCGACACTTTAAGCGAAAATAGGTCAGGACGAGAACTGCTGGAGAATCAGTTGCCTGTCTAGTCAACTTGTAGGACAGCTGGACTTACTAGTGCCCAACTGGATCTGCCACGAGCTTTGACATCCGGATTGCATCAAAGTCGAGATCCGCGTAAAGGATGGTCTCCTCACTGGGATCCGTAGGCTTCGTCATTGCAACGCCATCGGGCCCATATATAGCGGCGAAACCTCCGCCGTGCTAAAGGTATTGAACGTGAGCAGGGCGTTCTGATACGCCAGGGAACAAACTTACAGTTGCTTCCCACATCCCCGTCCCCTTCAAGCTATTCGTAGCATTTCGTTAGCGTACTTCAACCTCTGTAGATGACGACGGGCTCACTTCATGATTTCAGCTCCTTTTGCGCTTATGACCTGAGTGCTGGAGATGACGAACATCTGACCTTCCAGAGCTGCGAACTTTGCCTGCAGTGACTGCGCATCGGAAGAGAAATGAGGTGGAGCTCCGTGCGCAATGGAATCGCAGAAAGGCCATGCAGCAAAGTGCACCTGAACACCAAGACTGTAGTGATGGTATCGAAGGAGAGGTTGGAGGTGCTCCCTAAACGGAGTACAGTTAGCTCATTTGTTTGAGCCACGTTTGGTATTCATGTACGCACCAGCAGTTCAAACCTCCGATTGTGACATCTTCAGGTCCTTTGACAGCACTGATGACTGAGTCGGCAGGAGAGTCACCCCAGATCGTTCGTTCTTGACCTGTAGCTTTGAGCTTACGCCGATGGAGAACAGTGTCCCCTTCCGCGTTGATGAAGACCAACGCGGCGTACATGCTAAGCGAGTCTAGTTCTGTGAAGCCGAGAACAACCCTATCAGTTAATTGGTCAGTCAAATCGATACGACAGGTTTGTTTACGCTGTCGCTACTTACCAAATCTTATTCTGCTTTGCGGCTCGCTGGATATTCTTCATGTGTTCTGACTTGACGTCGAGAGCATTCTTCTGGAATTGGGTCAGGAAAGGAGGGTTAAAAGGTTGCGCCCAGATTGCCATAGGGTATCCAGGGATGAACGATTCTGGGAATCCAATTATGTCTGCGCCATTGGACGCTGCCTCGGTGATGAGCGAGATCACTTTCGCGACACCGGCCTCGATATCTAGCCACGCGGGCTCAGCTTGGACGGCAGCAACTCTAGGAAATGCGTTCAATTTCGATTCTGGGGAAGGTCAAGTTTCGGGAGACATACTTCATGGTAAATTTTCGGGAAGGAGGGTTGTTTGCGTGAGTGTTCGAGAGAAAAAGCTCGCTTAGTATATATACTCACTTGATTATCGGCGCTTAAAACAAGTGTTCTAGTGCTAGTGCATTTCCTATGGAAGAATATTGTAGCGTGCCCAATGAGAAGCTGATCCGACTCCCCTCCCGACTCGTGAAGCACAAGATATCTATCGGTTGTAGGGCAGCCAATATGTAGCCAGCTGGCACCATTACGTTCACGTTCAGGAGGAAAGCAACACGGAATTGAAGCGCTTGGATGTATCTATGAGTTGAGCTTTACAGCGCTAAACTGGCGGCCTAGTTGCACTAAGGCGGACTTGGAGATGTCTGAGTCCTGTGTATATTGAACCAGTGATTCCTCCGCAACGAGGGTACTCCTAATGGCCTCGTCGACGGGGCATGTTCTGATCTAGCATGTGCCCTCCACGACTACGGGCAAGAGGAGGACCGTCGGCGATTTTCGCGGATCTAAGAGCCCGAAAATGACCAAAACTCCAGCATACTCTAGCGGATTTGAGAGGATTCTCGAGCCTGGAAACTCTTTTGACCTTTACCTCTGGAGCCGGGCCTCAGCTGGAATTCTGGGAAATTTTTCGACCTGTATATCGATTCTTGCGGACTTGAGACCAATAACCGCCAGAAGTTAGCCGATCTGAGAGTTTTGGATCCGCCGACCCCCCAGAGGAGCTTCACGGGTCCTGTAAGAGGTAGGCAGGTTGTCAACATTCGATCCCTAAGGCTACACGAGCGGCTCTGCATTGCGGCTAGATCCAAGGAGGCTATTCAGTGGGTATCAATGACCACGGGTTGACTTCACTCCATGGCTGCCTCTCAAGGAAGGAAGGAAGGAAGGGAAGAAGGAAGTATTTTTATTAACGGCACGGTCCGCGATCTAAACAAAGGAGTCAGGACTCAAGTTAAGATGAGATGGGTACCCAACATCCATATCAGAACAACGACCAAGCACAGGCCCCTACTTAACATACCAAGCGTAGTCCGGGGACGGATTTGGATGAGTTCGACTGTTCGACTGTTCGACTGGTATGCCACGTGACTATGAGAGACCGCCACATGGCGGACGCTCACCCACGAAAAAGTGCAAGGCGCTCTTGCTATCCTCCCTCACCTTTGTGTTTCTTCGAGAGCAGCTATATTTCGGTATGATCCGCTTCTCAGAGGGTCTGGCTACACGTCTTTGCCGTTATTTTGGATCTCTCGTCGGTCGACCCTATGGCATCTGTTGACTCCAAGTAGATGATTCAGTGGTCTCGGACAATCCTGTTTCTATGTATCATAACGGCATGGCTGGAAAAAATGTAGTGCCTCGATGAGATCGCTACTCATCCCCTGCTCGGTGCCAGAGCTAACACCTCTTTTGATCATCTATGAAACCGGAAAATCCTCATACAACACTGATACAATAGTCTTTGTACGGTATGACGCGATTGCCACCTCCCAATGCTATGATGATCCGCACGTCGTTAGCAACACCGCACGAAAACTGGGGCTTTTGTGACACCAAGTAATGCACGACTGACTTTGTACTGGGTACCCTCGGAAAGCATTAAAAGGCTGACTTGTAAACTCCTTCCAAGAAAAAACTCAGAGTTTACCCCCACCAGTTGCATCTACAGCATGTTATCCGTACGCATTCCACTCCCGCTTGGAAGAGCCTTTCCTTGAACTGACCCACCATATAACAGACTACAATTTTGGTGCTGTCAATTATTCCAACACTTTGGTGGCTAGCTTCGTGGCGTAGAAGTTTTCAAGATAAAGACGGCAATCCTATTCCACCCGGCCCTCTGTTTCCATACGCATATCTTCGTGACCCTGCACATCACTTGCTACACGAGTGGGCGTTGGCATATGGCCCACTTCTATCGTTCTCACTTGGGAATCAGCTTTTTGTGGTTGTCTCAGATGCTCGTATTGCGCAGGACTTATTTGTCAACGCTGGTGCCACATTCTCGAGCCGCCGGAAATATTTCCTGAAGAACGACATCGTTCTGCAAAACAGAGCTATAACGGGTTCGGCGTACGATGCAACATGGTATGACATATACGATCAAGTGATGTTCCCTGCTAATTTCGTACTTTGCAGGAGACAACACCGCAGACTTGCAGTGCAATTCCTCAACCCAAAGGTTGTTTCTGAACAGCATATGAATACATTGGACTACGAATCGCAGGTCCTGGTTCAGTCGCTCTTCCACGCCTCTGATAAAGGCAGCCGAGCCGTATCTGCGGGTCATATAGCCTCCCGTTATACTATAAAGTAAGTCGGTCTAGAGCTTGAAACTACTCTTCAAGCACCTTATACGTTTGTAGTATTCAGCTCTCTCTGGCTTATGGTCACAGAACCGAGTCCGTGAATGACCCTCTGATAGAAAGGATAAGGGGTTTCGTCAAGGAGTTTGGAGATTTGTCAGGCAAGCTTGATCCGATCCTGTGCCTTCATCTTCAGCTGACTCTATTGTGGTAGATGCTCTCCAATTTCCCGTAGAGTTCTTCCCGATACTTCGTTGGTTGCCTCTGGATAGTATTAGGCGGGCCCGCCAGCTTCAGGCCGATTTCAAAGAGGTGTATGGCGGCTTCGTTCAAAATACAAGGGACCGTCTGGATCAAGGAGAGCAGGTCGCACCATGTGTCGCTAGATATCTGATCGAAAACCAAGAGCAAGAGAAGCTAAGCGACACGGATCTGTATATGTTGACATCAGTATTTGCATTTGGCGGAGTACCTTCGGTCAGTTTACTTGGTTTACAGCAAGCCGTTGGAAGCTCACCTCACGCGATAGGTATCTTTCCTTACTCAATGGTTCATTGCTTTCATGGCAAGAAATCCTGATGTTGTCCGACGTGCACATGAAGAACTTGACCGAGTTGTTGGCCGAGACCGATGGCCTAACAATGACGATGAACCTAGCATGCCTTACTTGCGGGCTATCGTCAAGGAGGTCCGTCCATGTGCTTGTCAGGATGTCTTCCTGTTTTAATCACATTTCTTAGATCGAACGTCTCAATCCTCCTTTCTGGAAGGGAACACCACACTATACATCAGACGATTATGTTTATAACGGGATGTATATTCCCAAAAATACTGTTGTCTTCATGAATTGCTGGTCAATTCACCACGATCCTCAGCGGTATCCTGATCCGTGCGTTCAAAAGCTATTTGAGTTTGTGTTTACACTCACTCTGATCCATCTTATTGTTCTAGTTTTGCTTTCATTCCGGACAGATATCTCGGAGATGACTTGGGTTCCGCTGAGTCCTCGAAGACAAGGCCATCCGAGAGAGACCACTGGACGTTTGGTGCAGGGTGGGTCATGCATTTGCGCATATTCCATACAACTTGACTGAATCCCAAGAATACAGGCGCCGTATCTGCCCTGGCATATCGCTTGCAGAAAGAATGGTTTGGCTCGCGTTCTCAAGACTTTTATGGGCATACGACTTCGAGTGGGAAGCAGGTCAGGAAGCGCCTGTCTCAGGGCATACGGGCGGCAGTCCTCCACCAATGCATGTTTTTCTCTCGGCTCGGGATGAAAAAATTCGGTCTATGTTGGAAGCAGTCGAGGAGACTTCAAAGATTCCCTTTATTTGAAGACGCTCCTTTAGTCCTCTCGGGCCCTTGACTGAATATACATAGAGTTGTGTCACAGTTCCTTCTGCGGAATGTGTAAACAGCAAAACTTAGAACTAGAGAGAAGGTAGAAATCCTGCTTAGATAGATAGGCACGCAGCTGGTATGCTAGCCTCCGTATTGGCAGAGCTCGCACAACCAAAGTCCTAATACACAAATACACAAGAAAAGTACATATAAGAGAAAGATTTAAATATGTTTATAGATGCAGAGTAAATTGGTCAGTCTAAAAACTCAATCTCGGAGTCAGATCCTGCTGCGGTCAAAGGTTCTAGTACAAGACGAAAGATCAGTTGTCTAATACCAGCGAGCAAGCGCATTGCAATGACGCACGTTTCATTGTAAGCACATTGTCTGCTTCATCGGAAGAAGAGATATAGACAACCTCGCGTCGAGGTAAGGGGGTGGTAGGGCGAGTTTCAGGACCACTGGAATCTAGTTCAGGTAGCATGGGGAACGGCTGCGGAGCTCGAGAAGGTAGGGTGCTTGAAGGATGGGAGAGTGGCATTTCTGGACGATTCTTTCGAGGAGAATTATGCGATCTGTTTTTTCTCGGAGACTTATTCAGATTGTGCTCTGCTGTAATAGGAGATAGTGAGTGCTTAAGGGAGGTGGTGTCTGCACCCTTTGAGCGTCACTGCAGAAAAGAACAGTCAATGAATAACACGTACCTCGAGAGCCACCTTCGTCAGATGAAACGTCCACCCATTCCCTTGTCTGTTTGGATTTAGCCTTGACTCTAGCCGTTGTGGAAAGCACTATGGATTCATCGTCCTCGTCGAATAGATCTCGGCTTCGTACTGAAGATGATTTCGTTAATGGCGAAACATCTCCTTTCCCTCTCTTCGATACGGCATGTATCCCCTTTACCGTCTTCAAGTTCAACATAGCCGGCTTCTGTACTGGTTTTGTCAAATTCATGGCAGGACCTGGCACTGATTCCGAGCCTACATAGAAATTAGTGGCATTTAGCTTTCTACATACCAATGGCTCTTACCTTTGTCTGAAGACACTTCCTGCCAAGAAGGCATCGTCGTCGCCTTCTTCATTTCCTTGCCCGATCGAGGGATTTCCATAGACTTGGTCATAGAGGCCGTTTCTGCAGAAGGAGCATTTCCAGTCGAAGTCTTTTTCTTGATACTGAGATCTCGGATAGGCCGGAATGCAGGAAGGTCAAAATCGTCGTTGTCGCTGTCAGCCCACAACATGGCTTTGGTCATGATCGTCCCAGTTGTCGCAGCACGAGAAAGGGCAGACTTAGACACTGGTTCTTTAGCTTTGGGTGCAACGCGAGCAATAATTTCGTCCTCTGATTCCTCACTCTCCTCGGGATTCCATAGGGCGCTCGACTTCGGGTCTCGCTTTTGGTGATCACGAGTGTTCTTCTCCTTGATACCATAGCGTCCGCTCGTGGAGCCAGAAGCTTCGCTTTCGTCAGGGCTCCACAATGTTGAAGAAGAGGGATTCATTTGTCGAGGCAAATCGGATGTGGACGCTGCTTTCGCCTTGCCGCTGGCCTTCGTCGAGCGTTTGGCCGAAGTAGTAGCCCCCAATGCTTTCTCTGCCTTTTTCTGCTCCCGCTCTGCTTTCTTCCGTTCTGCTTCAGCCTTCTTATCCTCCTTCTTCCTGATCCCATCCTCCCATACCTCGACGATTGCTGGTTCTGCGAGCTTGAACATGCACTCAGGTAACCAAAGCAAAACAGGGTCCAACGGATCTATAGGAGCCTTTGCCTTAGGCTTTCCATAACCACCCTCATCTTCATCTTCAGCAGTCCAATCAGCCGCTGCCACAGGGGTTCGAATACCTTTGACACCTTGTATAGCCATACGGACTAAAGACGCTGGGTTAACAGTAACGCGATACTCTGGCATGCCGTCTGTACTAGCGTGCTCCCGTGTTCGCGTGATGACAGAGAATAGAGCGTCAGAGTCGCCCGAATCACTATCGTCCCCTACAGAAAGCGCGTTGAAATGTTTTGCGAGAAGTTTGGAGGGGGTTTCGCACATAGGTGCAGGCCCTCGTTTCCTTGGAGTGCGTGGAGCACTTGACGATGAGGTGGCGGAATCTCTTTCAAGAACAGCACGTCGTAGTATTCGAACGACGATGCCCGGCCACAACAGCGTACGAAAGCGCTTGATGATGATGTCGAGGAAACCCCACTCAAAGCTGATCTCACAGAAGCTAGCTATGAGCTCCAGATTAGGCTCCTTCTCCCACATTTTGTCCGGATTATAATACTCTGCGAGTTTGCGCCCTTTGGATCGTGAAGTGACCGGATCTAGATAGGAATCCAAGACATTTAAATCAGGGAAATCGTCGGGAACTTTTTTCGCTAAACTGGGAGACTTTCGACCAAGAAAGCCGCTCGAGTTTGTCATGAGCTCTTTTCGCAAGTCTTCTCTCCACCCATGAAGAAAGATTTCCATGCTAGAAGAATCTGCATGTCGACGGCGAGCGTCAACGAGCCTGGTACCAAATCCTGCCTTAGCAAGTCCAACCGAAATCTTGATGCCACAACCGTCAATCCCTGTGTTGTAGTCACCACCAGAACATAGACCAATGAGAACCATATCTTCTTTGGAAAGATTCAAGTCCTTGCTTCGGAATATTCTTACATGTTGCCCATCATCCTTCCCCGAAGCATTCAAGGCCTTATTAGACTTGTTTCCGCTAAGGTTATTGCTGGGATTCCGGATAACAGTCTCAGCACCGAATAGGAAGTTGTCCACATCGTCAGATAGTATGCCATCAATGACACCCATGAAATTCAAGTAAGCGAGCTCGGCTTCAGCTTCGCCAGGAGCAAGCTTCCACTCAAATCCAAACGCGTCAATGATTCTCTGCATTCCATCGACAAGTGGGGACTTTTTGGCTGCGTTGATTCGCTTCCCACGTTTCCAAGTAGGACGCATGGGGCCATCAAAGATGAACAGAGGAAGAAAGGGGGCCTGAAGTAGTATAGCACATCTGAGAGTGTGGATCAACACAAAGATGCACTTCGAGCGCAAATGGTGGCGCACCTAAAGAAAAAGAGTCGGAGCTCAGGATTCTCTCCCTCCTTGCCATATTCCATGTGAAAG
>Ga0247730_1001658_pt1 | contig 11913 bp, 6 predicted proteins | sample UWRJL073202C2_FD_180959 | JGI IMG/M metagenome (GOLD analysis project Ga0247730, IMG submission 180959) | Plant litter microbial communities from Arlington Agricultural Research Station in Wisconsin, United States - UWRJ-L073-202C-2 | ecosystem: Environmental > Terrestrial > Plant litter >...
AGGTCTTTTGAATCAGATTCTGCCCATCGGGCAGCGTCATGAACGGCTTGGGATGGGCTTCACGCGAAACGGGCCACAACCTGCTGCCTACGCCGCCTGACAAAATTACGGGAATCAAATCCATGTCTTGGAATCCTTAGCGCATAGGTTGTTGGCTGACTGACAGCATGTGGGATGAGCGGGATATTTCCAATTCGAGCCGAAGACCGGCCAATCTGATTGATAAGCTCAGAGTGGGTACGCTTACGCATGTCTCAGGCAACGGCCATCGCTACCTATAAAGGGCGCTAGAATACCAGAGAATTCAGAACGGGAGCGCAAGCTTAGGACTCGCGCTGGTGTGATTACTCAAGGGTGGGAAGGTTTAAATCGAAAAAATTCAACACAGACTATTAATATTGAAACCCTGTCACAGTGAAGAAATGGAGTTGTTTTTGTAGTCGGTTAAGGCTTGGCCCGCGTTGGTTGTTTTTTGACCATCCCCACTCTCATCCGGCAAGCCCCGCGCGATGCGATCCATCCTCAGCAACACCTCAAGCAACACTACTTATAGGCGCAAAAGAAAGAGTGAGTCGCTTCGGCAATGACTTTTTGTTCAGGCATGATCAGCCCAGTCAACCTTCGAAAAGTCAAAGGGCCAAGATAAACGAATGACTGGATAGTGATAACAGTAGTTACGCGTGCGTCACGGGGCAATGAAACTTCAGTCTGGGCTAGGCATCTTACTAACGATAAAGTTGGTGCGGCAATAAGTTCGCAAGGCTTAAAGTTTGTATGTAACCGCCCTTTAGATTAGAAAGGCGCCTCTGATCGGCTGCTATATCAGCCAAGCGTTATTCCCTGCTCTACGAAAAGCATGTTGCCGCACGTCTAGCAATGTTGATTTACCCACTCGTACGGGCAATGGGTACAATGCATCTAGCGACCGCACAACCCCGCATCCATGCATGTGGCTAGGGTAACCGCGGCGATTATTTTAGATTGACAGGCGCAGGCTTTGCTCGCTCCCAAGGCGACTGATTCAGCAGTGCGACTCCAGCGCAGGGCTCCGGACTCAAGCCCCTCCACCTGCAAGATGCAAAAAATATAAATAGGGCTTAATCGATAAATGCTACGGTAATAGGAGGGAAGTTAGTAATTAGCCATCACTGCATTAAGGACCGGATAAAAAAATGCGACTGGCGCGAGATCAGGAGTAACTGCAGCGACGTTGCCATTGCAGGGAGAGATCGTGCTACGGACGGAATACCCTCGTAGATGAGGCATATCGATAATGCCGCTAATAGCGGCAAACATGATATAGTTTTTCCATCCCCATTCGAAGCAACTTTTTTAACTGTTTATAGCAAAGAATTCAGTCCGTGGACTAAACGAATTTCGGTGCCAGCGCCATTATTAGCCAGCTGGGTGGTATTGTCAGTACAGGAACCACCCGCAATTTGGATATTGGTGCTTCCAGACCTTATGTCATATCCGATTTTATTGCGATGAATATCACAGTCTTCGAATATATCATCGCTTACGGAATCGCATACCACGCCTGCTTGGTTATTATCAATCGCGGTGATTCCATCAACAGTGCAGCCGCTTGCACTGTCTTGGGATGAGGCTGACCATAATCTGAAACCAACACCGTTTGATACTGCTTTGAGTTTGCTGAGTGTGCAGTCACGATTAGTGAAGGAGAATCCATCACCACATCCATTAGCGAATCCATTTTTTGCTGATGCAGATCTTGGAATAACTCGCAATCCCACCGAGTTATTAGCATGAGATCCCATAATCCTGAAATTTGCCACGCTGCTAGGCTGCACTGCATTTGAACCAGATGTCCCATCTTGGAGCCGGATTCCAATTAAGCCGGACTCTCCAGTCATTTGATATATCGTTATGTTACTTGCTTGCACCCCAGATCTTAAGTCTATTCCTGCTTGTGGTGTAAGAACATTAGAAAGAGGAAGCAGGCCAAAATTTCTAGCAGTGAAGGAATCTACAATACCCCCGATTTGATCGTCCGAGTTATTCTTCCAATCAAGTCCGTCTGCCCCCGTGTTATTGGTTTCCACATCATACACAAGGCACTCGTGTAATCCTTCTTTACCCAGGCCGACCCCATAATAGGGCGTATCGTGGACGTACAGCCCTGCTAAGGTTGTGTTTCTGCACCAACCCGAAACAGTGATCCCGCTAAAGTGGTCACGCAGTTTGGATGGCATAATCTGATTAACCCTATTAGCATCTATTTCGAGATCTTCGACAGAACAATACGCAACCCTCAAATTGGCCTCAATAGATCCGATTTTTATTACATGGCAGTTTGAGTTGTTTGCGAGTTTTAAAATGGTTTTTCCAATCCCTTGCCCCTTCAACGACACGCCGTTGTTTCTAATGTGGATAGCGTATTGATCATCCCAGTTAACGGGTGCCCGATTGCTACTGGCAAGAAGAATGGTGCCTACTGGTAACTCCACGACTCCGCCACCAATACTACCAACGAGGAGGCAGGCGGCATTAATTGCCTTGGTATTAGCAATAGCAGCTGCGTTTGTATATACGGCAGTTTGTACTCCGAACCACGTTGCTTGAACAGTGATACTTCGCCTACGCTTAGTATGAATGCTTGCTTTATAGTTTAGAAGGATATTGCTGTCAACTGTGCTCATGAGTAAGCTCGCATCTGGATATGTTCAGATATTTGATTAGTGCATTGATTTTTCTAAGGATTCATCTCCGTTTGCATATTTATTGATGCATTCGGCAAGTCAGGTTCTGGTTTCTACACCTCCGCGTTGCTCTAGAAGACTACTTCGGTTTCATACGCTTGTCGAACAGATATTGCAGTTCCTTAGAGGCCCCGAGAATACCGCTGACATCACGACAGTGATGGAGGCACGAATCGTGAGATCGCTGTATGAAGATCGCCGCAACGCAGAGATTTATGTGGAATTAACTAGTGCGAACCACGGTTGATGAGACGAATATTACAGAATTAAAGTAATTGAGGAGAGTGAAATTTCATTTGCGCGTGATTAGTTTTACAAATTGCTCATGGATATGATGATAGTACGGTCTTATATCCTACTTATTAGAGCCCACCAGCCGTAGATAAAATGCCTGCTCGCGGGACTTGCTACAGATGAACGTCAATCAAATTTTCCATCGAAATTAATACTTAGCCAATGTGTATTGGTGTGAAATCTGCTAAGTTGCTAGGTAATATGCTTTAAGCATTCCACCTAAGCAACTGTTATTCGCATCGAATATTTAGTCTCGTCCAAATATGTCGCGAGTATAAGTTTTACTTTTTACATCATCCAGTTCTTCAGAATGGCGATTTGCGACAATTAGGTCACTTCTTCTTTTGAAGTCTGCTAGGTCATTGACTAGTAATGAATTAAAAAAAGTACCAACAGGAAGAGTGGGTTCGTACACAATTACTTCAATCCCCTTAGCTTTTATTCGTTTCATTATCCCTTGGATCGATGACGAGCGAAAGTTGTCCGATTCAGACTTCATAACTAGTCTATACATTCCGACAGTTTTGGGATTTAACTTTATGATTGAGTCCGCAATGAAATCCTTCCGTACAGAATTGGAGTCTACAATGGCCTTGATTAAAGTTTGCGGCACATCTCTGAAGTTGGCTAATAATTGCTTAGTGTCCTTGGGCAAGCAATACCCTCCGTAACCGAAGGATGGATTATTGTAGTGAGTGCCAATTCTTGAGTCCAATCCAACTCCTTGAATAATTTGACGTGAGTCGAGGCCGTGAACCTCTGCATAGCTGTCTAGCTCGTTAAAGTATGCCACTCGCATAGCAAGGTAGGTATTGGAAAAGAGTTTGATAGCCTCCGCTTCGGAGGAATTGGTGAATAGCGTATTAACATCGTCACTCAATGCTCCTTCTAGTAGCAGCTTCGAGAATCTTATTGATTCGTTTGAATGATCGCCGACGATAATCCTTGATGGGTAAAGATTGTCGTGCAGAGCATTGCCCTCCCTTAAAAACTCAGGAGAAAAAATTATGCCTGGACCATAAAGCTCAGTTTGCTGCTTAGTGAAGCCAACTGGCACAGTCGATTTAATCACTATGGTCGTAGTTTTATTAGCGGAGCGGACCGCTTTGATCGTCGATTCAACCGAAGAAGTGTCGAAAACACCAGTGTCCGAATTGTAGTCGGTTGGCGTGGCGATGATTACATAATCACATTTACAATAAGCGAGCTTTGTATCCGTTGTCGCAACGAAATCAATGTCCCCTTTTAGGCATCTTTCAATCTCCGCATCAATGATAGGGCATTCTCTGTTGTTGAGCGCTAAAACCCTATCTGTATCAATATCCAAAGCAATGATTTTGTGATTTTTTGCTAAAAGCATGGCCAATGAAAGTCCAACATATCCAGTGCCGACGATTGTGATGTTCAATCTAGTACTCAAAAGTGATTTCCTTATTTCTAGTGTGCTCAACATTAGATATCTAATAAGCTACAAGCGGCATCAGTGTCTACGCTCCACTGATCATTTTTAAGTTGTGTACCCAAGATGTATGTGAGTTGTGAGTCTCTAACTTTCGAAATCATCGCGTCGTCTTTTAAGTTAAAGTCATACGGCGCATAGATATGATTGTTACCTCCCGGTTTTTGAAATACACACAAATACATATTGCTACCGGTACAGCCCGCAACACTGTCGGCGTTTGCTACTATCCTTATTTGATCTCCGATAGGGATGGCTTCTGGGCGAAGCACCCAATAGCCAGCATCCCTATATAACGATTCAAGTTCAATCTCGTTAGAAAGCTTTCGCGAAGGGACATTGTTCCTTGATAGAAATATCTTCTTGGGGAATTCTTTAGTTTTCTCTTTCAACGCTCCTGAAACGATGCTGTCGTACACGTGATTCATGCAATCTCTAGCCCAGAAATGGGTTCGGTATGCCACGGCAGGGACAATAACTTTCTCGACAATGCACGGCGAACTCAGAAAGGTTATTTGAGACTTATCTATTCCTAGATAGGCTAGCATTTTCGCCGCCGGTGGAATTAGGCCTGGCTCATATATAATGATTTTAAGCGCAGATATATCTTCACTTTTAAAGTATTTAAGTATCCAGAGACGGGATAGGCCTTCGACTAGAAAATGCCCAAAGTGATCATGCATGCTACCCAGAAAGAGGTATTCACCCGTTAGTATTGGCAAATGCTCAACAGAAGTGTTCAGAATGAGCCTGTTAGCGGTTGTGTCCATTTGCAAAAGCTCTCGTGGAAGAGTTTTACCCCCATCCATCACTCCATAGGACTCTGAAAATAAACCGTTATTCTTATCTACAATCAACTGGCCATGTGAATGCCAGGTCCCCTCGCGGCTTCGAATATTTCCAGGAAAGACCTTTGCACCGTGCAGCGTATAAGCGAAAAGCGGTGGTATATCTAACGTTTCCGTGAGATAGCTACATCCTTCTTTTCGCGATCCCGGAGTACGGTCGCTTGAAATACCGCTTAAGTTTAATAATGCAGCCCCCTCCACGCTATATTGCGCTATAGTAGTCTCCACTTCTAAACTTGCATCCATTGCGGAATGAGTTAGTTCACTGAAGCTATTAGTTGGCACAAATTTTGGACCGTTAGATGTTGTTGTCATTGGCCACCACGTCAGTATGGATATCACTAGATTTTCTGAGCTGTACCATTTCTTTAGAGTTGAATGCAGCCCTAACCTTTTCACTATAGGCGGGAAACTTCCTAGTTACTACATCTACCCCCGACTTAACAAGTTTGTCTTTTTCTCCTTTGAAGCTGGCAGTGCGAGAGTGATAAATGAAGGCCCATGGGGTAATTACGTTTTTCCAGTTACTGGTGTTAGCTCTCATACAAAAATCGTTTTCTTCGCCGTAGCCGCGAGGGAATAAAATCTCATCAAAAGTCCCAATATCGTTGATCAGTGCGCGGCGGATATACAAGCAGAATCCCGAACCAGTAGGAACATCAACGAAATGGCAGTCGAATGTATCATCCAGTAGATATGCCGCGTATTCCTCATGTGTAAGGTGATCTGGCTTTGGGTTAGGTATCCCCTGAATAGGGAAAGAAAATGCCCCAGCGTTATCACTCATCGCCGTTACTGTTCCTATCCTTGGTTGCGCATATGCGCTGGCTCGCATTGATTGCAGCCAATAAGGCGTAACTATCGTATCGCTATTTAGCAAAATCACGTCGTTACATTTAGCTTCCGCAATCCCTCGATTTACAGTCTTTGTATAACCGATATTTTTCTCGTTACTGAGCACTCTAATCGAGCCTTTATCCTGATATTCCGACAATAACACGGCCATGTTTCCGTCGGTACTACCATCGTTAATTACGATAATTTCAGTGTCACGGGGCGTATGAAGAAGCACTGAATCGAGACAAAGCTTCGTTTCTTCTATAGCGTTGTAGACCGGGATGATAACGGACGTTAGATTAGTTAGGGACTCTCCGTATCCGTTAGAAACTGCTGCTTTCCATTCACTCGATTTCCTAATAACCGAGAAAGCTTTTTCAAGTTTACTGTAAAGTGCATCGTGTGAGAAATTGTTAGTTATATATTTAAAGCCATTATTTCCAAGTTTTTCTATCAATCGACGATCAGTAACAAGTTTCTTAACGTAAGTTGATACGGATTTAACATCTCCGAATGGTGCTAAGTAACCATTCCTTTCATGTTGCACTAGCTCTGGCAAAGCGCCCCACTCATACGCAATAACGGGTCTTTTCGCAGACATAGCTTCGGCAACAGTTCGTCCAAAGGATTCTGCAAACAAAGATAGATTTAATAAAACATTAATCTCTGCCATCGCTCGTTTAGGGCTATCACGGTAGCCAAGGAATTTAATATTTTTAGGCAGCTTTCCTGAGGCGATTTCATCTTTCCAAACATTGGTATAGGCGTTGTCCGGGCCGATAATTACGAACTCAGCTTCATTTGCCATATCCTGACAAATAATTGCAACCTTAATGAAATCCGAGATTCCCTTCTTGGGTATATTACTGCTTACAATACCAAACCTTATTTTTGCGCCGATTATATTCGGTGTCGATATTTCTTTGTAGTCAACCGCATTAGGAGCATAAAAGGTCCTACCGAGACGTGCGAAAACGTTTTCGGTTGCTGCTGAGTTTGCAATAGCGAAGTTATATCGTTCAAACACTGATTTTATAATTTCTTGTATTGGCAAACCTATGCGCTCGCGCAGAGCGTCATCTAGTGTAATCAATTCTCGAATATGCGTTATTGATATGCGGCCCATTTTTTTGGCGGCCGCGGCAGGCTCAACGAGTACGATTGTGTTTGAATAAACAATACTTACATTATGCTTGGCTATTATATCTGCGAATTGCATTGTTGAGCGAAAGTCACTTGTCCTGTTCGCGGTCCATTGAGTATATGGGAAAGCATATATTGCATGAGCATGTTCGCCCAGCATGGCAATGTAATCTTTGTTATTACTACTCGGTAACGTAACAAGTACATTGAAATGAAGTCTTCTCAGAGTCTTGATGACGTCAAGGAAGCTCCTCTCTCCCCCGAAAAGATGGTGCCCGGAAATATGGGCGCAAAGCAATATAGTGGGCTGTAAACGGTTTAGCGGCGCTTCGCCTGGCCAGTAGTCTGGAAGTTTTGACGGAGAAATAGATTTTATGTATTTTATTTTCTTAGACTTTGGTTCTTCGACTAGGGCGACAGCTGTTTTCGGGATATGGGTTGTCCGGTTGTATGCACTTAAAACTGACTTTGTTGCTTCAAGGTATCCAGTATTAAACTTTTGATCAGGTTCGAGGGTGGTACCTTCTGCCCACTCATTCCAAGCATTAACAAAGAGTAACGACTCATTATTAGGGTTATGCCTTTCCTCTTGCTCGAGAATTTGCTTGATCCAGCTCCGATAGCGCATAGGTGTGCAGCCGACAAAAACGCGGGCAGATGTTAGTCGTCTTGCCGTGTTATCCCAGCCTAACATTGCTCCTCTGTGCACTGGCCATTGATAACCAGGCCTAAATCTTGACACGTCTGCGTCAACTACTTCGTCGTAGCTGTACATAGTGCCACCGAAACCTGAGTTTAAATCTTGAACGTTGGTTTTCGCATCTACAAAACTCATATCCTGTGGTGGAAACATAACGTAGGAGTCAAGTCCATGCTGCTCGGGCATACCCTCGAGAGGCTCAAGTCCGAACCGGATAGAACATAAATGGATTTCACCAACTCCAGCTTTTCGACATTCTGCCCGCCACATTTCTGCAGTTTCTAACCAGTTTGGGATTATTTTTATACGATAAACTAATAGAACCGGCTTTCCATTGTGTTTTATATACCTAGGATCCTTCATCATTTTAATGAATTCATGTATAAGAGCAAGGTTGCTCTCTTTCGAGTACGATTGTTCCATTAGTACTTGTTTGTTTTGTCCATCCCAGTTCCTGGACCAATTTTCGTTCGCCCAGCAAACGCAAAATGGAAAATCCGGATTTCCAGATTTCAGCATATTTTCTATAGGTTGATTAAGAAGCTTTTTACCGTTAAACCAGTAGTAGTAGTAACAAAAGCCGTGGATGCCGAAACTTGTTGCAAGTTCTGCTTGCGCTACTTGCGTAGATTCGGCGCTCAGGTCGTAAAAACCAAGATCTGCGGGTAGTTTTGGCTGATAATGGCTTCGGAATAATGGCTTAGCTCTAATTACGTTATTCCATTCGGTAAATCCTTTTCCCCACCAGAGATCGTTTTCTGGTATACGGTGAAACTGAGGTAGATAAAATGCGATTGTTTTGACCGTTCTGCCATTACTAGTTTTGCCTAGGAGCTTACCTTCAAAACCTAAAGCGGTCTTTGCATCGAACGTGCTAAACATTCCCTCGTGAGCAGTAATACCGATGAGAGCCATTAAAGTTTCAAAAGCTTCGCCTTCAACGCTTGGTGTAATCGAATCAAACTTCCCCGGCTTTATGTTAATTGCGAAAATTTGGTTAAGGATTAATGTCCTTATGCAAAATGACCCTTGCGGTACTGGGATAGACGAGTTCTTATTGGCTCGATGAAGTCTCGCGAGCCAACTACCCAAGTGTCGGTCTCTGAATGAAGATTTTACATTTCCGCAAGTTGTTAGGTTGTTTGCAATTAAGCCAACTTCGCTACGCTCGCTTTTAAACGCCTGTATCTGATCGTTCGTGAAGAGGACGCCTTCGTCCGGCTCAATCCAGAGCATATCTGAGTATTTTGTAAAGATACCGGCGTTTAAAGTCCGTATAAATGAGCCGTTTTTCCCGGTCGCAGTCGGAAAAAAGATAAGCTGTAGAGCAGTACAGTTTTTGGGTAAGATACTAACCGCTATCGTATCGATTAGTTCTCTAGGAGCAAGAATTAACACTCCGAAGTTTGACGAAATCTTATTTGCGATTTGAAGAGTTTTAATAAGGTCGCTTTGGGACCTAACCCACGAACAAACTAATAGATCCGCTTCTGTTGCTGCGGACCTAATAGAGAAAAAGTCTGGCTGTTGATTGGCGTGTTCTGCCGCTATTTTTGTTATCCGATTTGAAAAGTCAATTTCCTGCACCTCACGCGTTCCGGAAATCTTCCTTTCCGTAAGCTCAACGTTTGCTCTTATGATTTTCTCAAGTTGCGGAAAGGTTTCCAGGGCTTTGCTATAAAGCTCTAATGCTAAATCGTATTTTTTCTCCCTGAACGCTTTGTTGCCCTGTTGCAAATATGTGTTATGCGCGCTGTTCATTATGGTTTCGATTTCTGAATTAAGCCGATTGGGGAATTATTTATCATTCGTAGTGGTTATTAATATTGCCTTCATCATGTTGGCAATATTTATCCAATCTTCCCACTTCGCATGGTTTTCGTGGGTCACTCTTAGCGATTTTAGCTTTTCGGGGAGCTTTGAGATTATTGCCACTATTAATAGGCGATCGCGGTCCGAAACTCTACGCCAAACTCCTATGTCCATTTGATTTGGGTCCGCAAAGCGCAACTCCAATCTCTTTCCTCTCTCGTCATCAGATTCTATAAACCAATTTTCGAAGCTGCCCTTTGTATCTTCATTAAATTCTAGCCTAGGATATTGACCGAATGCCTTGTCAGGTTCATTCACGCTGGATAGACGGTAGCAAAACGTTTTAATATTTTGTGAGCCAATTTCTAAATTTTCGATAAGGAAATCTAGCGCTTGGTATTCCGATGTGTTGACCGTATCTATCAACTTAATGGAATCATATCTTAGAAGGCTGGGCCAAGCTCTCAGAATTGACTGCAATTTGACTAAGCCATCTACAGTCAGGGCAGCTGCTTCTTTTGGGATGTCGTGTAATATTTCAGTTCGTAAAGTTCGAGCTATTTTCGGAATCAGGATATTTATTGCTTTCCAGTCAGAGGTTCCAAGAGCACTCAGCATGGCGTTGTTCTTGTCAGTGAGCGCGCCGTGGACAGGAAGGCAGGTGAATTCCTGAGAAGTCTCATTCGTTTGAAAATAAGTAAAATCCGAGGTTTCTTTTCGCTGAAAAGTTATTGCGGTGATCCCTGCAGCATATGAGGTTGTAAAGCTAATTCTCGGGTGCAGCTTATTTCCGAGATGACTGTTGATAGCGTTCCATTGAATTACTTTTGCGTTTTTTGTATCCTTTACTAATTTTATTTCGATACTGTCTGCTTCCCAGAAGTCCGGAATACCTTCGGTTAGCCGGAATATCCGGTTCGTTAGCGCGTTTATTTCTATGCTATTATTCATTAGAGTATATGTGGCCTGTTCAAGATCTTCCTGTGTTTGATGTAGTTGGGAGATCGTGAGCTCTAGTTCTAACTCGATATCAGAAGTTTCTTCGTTGTCATTGTAAGATTTCTTCCCTTTATTTAAGTTGGGCTCTGAATCTTTTATTTGGCTGTTGGCTGAGTTTTTCTTTTTAGATGTCATTTTCGGTTCTAATAAATTAGTGGATTTAACAGCAATTTTTGTCTTCCCTGTGACTCACCCTAGTCTATGGTTGAGCCCTTGAGAACGACTGTTCAGAATTATTCCTAATGAACTTGCTTGCTGGTTCGTCGACATTTGCTCATCTTGATTAGCTGACTTTCCTGCGCCGATCTTATTGATTAAGCTTCCTTGAACTGAGGCGCCATCTAAGCAGCAACTCAGGAAGTCTAGAGTCAGGAAATTACAAGTATAATGCGAGATTTCAAGCATTCGTTGGCCTGTTGCTCGTGCGCGATGCTTGCCCGCTCTGTCGTGCCTCGACTTGTTGTCAACGTCTCCTGGACAGGTCTTTTTATGTTTCACATATGCCGGATCTGCCCACGCCGATAGACATTGCAGAATAACCGCTTTAAAACTAGATCTTTTACAGACATCCGGTGAAAGATGTTCGTCGTGGTAGAAAAATTCTTTATAAAAGTAATCCGAACGTTCTAATAGAGACCCACTCATCGCACTTATACTCCTGACGATATGGTCCTGGCCTGCGAAGCCACAGGTAGCACGATGTTCTTCATTCGTTCCAGTCTTGATCTAGGCGGCATCGCCAACCCCCCGTAAGGCCCACTCAAATAATCCAGGCTCAATGCCGGGTGATAGTGCAGATCGCTTTGTCCTGCCGCGAACCACCGTTGTACAAATCCTTGCTGCTCGCGAACGGCGCGCGCGCGTTTTTCGGCGCTTTCGTCTTTGCCGCGGCTGGCAGATTCCGCATGTATCAGTTGGGCAAAAGGCGTCCAGATCAGGTTCAAGCCTGCTTGCTGTATCCGCAGGCAGAAGTCGACGTCGTTGAACGCCACCGGGAAGGCATGTTCATCCAGGCCATTCAACGCTTCGTAAACTGAGGTGCGGACCAGCAAGCAGGCTGCGGTCACGGCGCTTTGACGGCGGGTGATCTGGTTCATG
>Ga0247730_1001659_pt1 | contig 11910 bp, 15 predicted proteins | sample UWRJL073202C2_FD_180959 | JGI IMG/M metagenome (GOLD analysis project Ga0247730, IMG submission 180959) | Plant litter microbial communities from Arlington Agricultural Research Station in Wisconsin, United States - UWRJ-L073-202C-2 | ecosystem: Environmental > Terrestrial > Plant litter >...
AGGGAGAAACTAAGACCAGGGAGAAGTGAAGAAAGGTCGCTTGGCTCCGGAGCATATCTGCGCCGCCCTCCTTTGCCGTGGCTTTACTAGGTCAAAGCTTCCTGTCAGCATATTATGCTACCTGGCCCGTTGCCTTCCACTTGAATAATCAAACAAGATATCGGCAATCATGAGTTCAAACCCCCTCACCCCCTGTTCTTTCACTATCGAGGCCGCGAGGCTTACCTTAACACTGTTCCCGGTATACCATCTCAGTCCCCAGCGCTATGCCTCGGGTACTGCTGACTTATGGTGAAACACTTAGTACAGTATTTTTTTTTAGTTTGCTCTGCAAAATCTTCTACCCGCTTGAGGTCGCATGACGGTACGTCGCTGTTGTCCTCAGTTTGACTTGCTTGGCCGACTGAAATATTCCCTGAGATAGGTGCAGGTCAAGATTCGAGCGATGATAACTTGAAACGACGCTATAATTCCAAGTACCTGATATCACGCTTAACAAAGCCAGAACCTTCAAGAGCCTTCAGAGTGTGCAGGAGTTCAAGTTAATGTGATCTGTTCTTCTCCTAATGTCTATTCTCGGTCAGTCTTTTTCGATGACTGGAGAGGACTGAGTGCACTGACGCGTCGTATCCAATAGATACCTGAGAAAGTTGCGAAACACCGAACAGTGGCGGGCAGAACAATGCAGACGAACTACGCCTCCTTAAGGAGGCGGCCACCTTCCTCATACACACGTTGGGTGTTTGCTGTGAGGCTAACGAGAACGTACAGAGGGCTTCAAGCCACTCAGGACGGTGCGCGGACTATATTGATCAGGCGCATATCGTTTGGGGTTTACGATCAAGAGTGGAACAATTCACAAGTCGCTATGTGCATGCGCTGCTTAAGCGTTACAATCGTGTTTCTCTGGTGTTGATTGTCCTTCACACTAGGCCCATATTCCCCCTTTCGTCGAAAGGTATGTCGCCGTCTAGTGTCTTTAGGAGTCTTTTATCAATATCTCTTGGTTAGATGGTACGAAGAGGAACGAACTCATTTGCTTGGGCTGAACCTCTTCAAGCCCAATTTCCATTGAGAGAGATGTTAGCTTCCACCTCCAGGGCGCTTGTCAGCTTTGACGGCCCGGTCACCAAGTCGTTGTACTTCATCCTTTTGTCAGGTATACTTCGGATCTCCCGTACACACCTTGTGCTTTCCAAGTACCAGAGTCGAAATCGCAACAGATTGCGCAACATCCCTGTGCATTGGCATAGTATACGCAGGAGATCATCTGAGTCTCAAACAGCACTCTGGAGCTTCTGAGGCTGGCTCCAATCTGCGTTCACTTGAACAATTTACTCCTTTCTGCAAGACTTGCTTTCTGCGATAATAATCTTAAAGCCTCGGCCATATCTGACTTCCGGAACTGCCCCTTACATATGAGGCTGTCGAAAGCTTTCAAGTTATCCCAAGGCCAAGAATCGGTAGTTAACATGGTGGGTAAAGAATACATTCATGATTGTCTTACACCTTTAAGAAATCTCTTCTCGTGGCGGTCCAAAGCTTTCGAAGCTACTCCCATGCGGATTCGTCTTGAAGAGGTAAGTCGGTATCAATCTTTATGGGTTCTTTCTTAGAGATTTTCCCAATTAGAATCATGCAATAGCTTACACGTTTAACATTGCCTTCAGCAGCGTCACGCGCCCGTCCGGCACTGATAAGAATGTCGGTTTCGGACTTTGTTTTCAAAACCCACGTCAGTATGGTAGGCGTGATTCGAGGTGAAGACCGTTACATACTCTCTTCCGCGCCCATCCTCCGCTAATCAAAATGTCAGAATCAGCCTGCGGTGTAGAAGTTAGCGTTTTTGCTATCTGGGAGGATGTTGTTCGAGGTGTAAATTGTGGCATACCCTCTTCCGTGCCCATCCTCCACTGATGAGTATGTCGGTATCAGACTTTGGTCTGGCATGTTAGCTGAAAGATGCGAAAAGATGTAGAAAATGGTCCGCGCACCCTCTGTTCGACCTCGACGGGAGCAGCACTGACGACAGCGACAGCAAGAAGAATTGTTGTAGTAAACTTCATTGAGAGAGAGGAAACGATGGAGGCTAGGAGGCAGGAGATATTTGAGGTTTCCTTTTAATCGAAACAGAGCAACACGGGTTGCCGGGATTGGTATTGAACCGCGCATAACAGGAACATATCTGGATGAGACTCGATAAGACTTAACTCAGGTGAGCGTCGTTAACGGGGCCAAGCTCGCAAACATCTTGCTAAACGGTGTAATAATGGCCAGAGTCCTCGACGGCTGTTAAGGAAAAGAAGAACTTTGAAGGTGATCCAGCCTTCAATATCAGGTGTTCTATTGGTCTCGATGCTGGTTATGTTGCTTCCTCCAGCGGAATCGTGTGCTTTCCGGGTCCAGGTTCAAGCTTATCTTCCAAACCCCTTCCATTCGCGGGATGGCGTCTTCTTTCTCTCAGCGTGGTTCCAAGAAAGCTAGCAATCATGGTCACCTGTCATGAACTCGTGAGGTTAATTTCACAGCTATCTACCACGCTCAAGGAGTTTCCTACCAAAGCTCATTCTCTCCCGGAGGTGTCTCGATATCTTTCGCTCTTCTTTTCTCTTCAGTCTTCTTACTCTCAATTGGTCGTCATAATTTTCGAGAACGGGACGCGATAGGCTTGAAGAGCACCAGCTGCTCGACCCCTTAGGCGAGGACGGCTGCGATTCGGACCGCCAGAAACCTCGGAGACCCAGCAGTCGAAAATGGCTTTCGATTGTCAGCACTATCTGCTTTGTGCAAGTAGCCGAGTGGGTTCGTAATACTTCATTATCCAAAGAAATTACATCGAGGACAGGATATCCCGAACCAAGTTCGCTATATTGTACGTCTGTATTCTGTATTGTAATTTGCGCACGATGTAATGTTCAATGATCATGATATAGCTTCGGTCTACGAGGCTATTGAATTCGAGATCAAAGTGTTTACAGTGGGTCATACATGGACAAATTTCACGAGATGGCAGGGGAACAGTCCGGAGGCGGACGCAGCATGGCAGAAGCTGTATAACAGTGAGCACTACGCCAAGACTAAGACAAGCAAAGTGCTTACATCCATCTGGAGATACGATTCGCGCATTCCAAAGAGCAGGCGACGCTACTTCCCAATCGAACGGTACCTGTTCTGGGTAATCCGGAAGGTTACTACTTCATAGCTTAGGTTGGCGTTTTCTATCAGCTACAATGCTCGGTAACTGTCCTGGCATCCATTCTCACCGTGCCGTGACAACGATAGAACATGATTTGCATGAAGGTAGGCGGCGACTACAACAACGAGTTTGCTTATGAGCTGGATGACGACCACATTAGCCATTGTGTTGACAGTACTTTCCAATCGTTCATGTACGCCGCAGTCTTGTTCAGTCCGAGGTTCTTTCTAATGGTTCGTCGCCGTATATAGATGCTTCTCAGATACCTCTGTTAGTGTCAGGCACACGATATTATTAGGATGGTAGTCGCTCAGAGGAAGAAGGCTTGCTGTAAATGTACAATGTACTGTATTATGGCCATGTTCGTCAATAGCATGGCTGGATACGCTGATTCTTGTCTAAAACTGGTTTCACTCGCAAGGTGCAGCCATGAAGCAGGCCGTGAATCGCAACATAGACGCCTCAGCATTAAAAGGGACACTTGGTTTCAGACCTGGAATAAAGTAAGATTAACCTTGAAAAGCAGTGTCGAGCGTTGTCGCGCCGTCTCATCATGCCACACAGTATACGAATAGTCTTGACTTGACCATGTATGCACAAACAAATGTTCCATTATGGACGAATCGGCCCCATATACAGTGCATGGTGAGGCAGGCCTTCTTCTTCCGAACGAGTGCCATCCGAATAAATATCATGCGGCCATTGCAGATCATCGACCGGCGGTTTCTTGTCTCTTGGCACTTCCTCCCCATACATCCCATGTTCTTGAGCCCAATCACGTAGCTTCTCGAAGTTCCGACACTGGTGCGCTTGTGTGCTGTGTCCAACAAGCACGTTTGCATTATCACTCCATTGCCAGACATTGACGGAAGTGTCAGCGGAGCACCTGCACGAAAAAAGGACAGTGAGAAGAGCGAAGATTGAGGAACACGGTAGTATGGCATACATGAGTGATTGGCGGATACCATCGATACAGTGGGATATATGATCTTCATCCATTTCGTAAGACATGCCTTTGTAGTAATCTCCACCGACTTTCATACGAATCATGTTCTACAGTAACACATGAGACAACGCAGGATACAAGAGGAAGTCAATGACACGCACCAAGCAATGCAGCTGATGGAATACGTCGATTTGTGAAATGTAATAGCCTTCCGGGTCATCCACAATAGGCACAGTTCGATTGGGAAGTAGCGCTGCCTGCTCCTTTGGAATGCGCAGGATGGTATCTGAAGGATCTGTCAGCGCTACTCTGTATATGCTAATAAGCGACTCACTGTTGTATAGCTCCTGCCATGCTGAATCTGTCTCTGGACTCTTCCCTTGCCATCTCGTGAACCCTGGCCATGAAAGCCCAACAGTAAACACCTTGATTTCTGGTTCGATTACCTCGTAGGCTGGAGCTATTCACGATATAGTCAATACAAGATTGTGATTGTGTGCAGCGGAAGACGCACAGTATAGCATTCTCGGCTCCAAGCATTCCTTGGTCAATATTTCCCTGGCATTGGACAGCCATTGAAGAAGTATAACGATAGCTTGCAGAAAGCAGATGGGACCAAGAATGTAGAGCCATTTTCGACTGTTATGTCTTCGAGCGTACTCCAATCCCGACACCTCGCTGCTTTCTTCGGTCGTCGGCGCAAGTGGCTCGTATTCAACACTATTGCGACCCATCGACACGATGAAAAGCTGTAGGGAAGAAGGCGGGGGGTGGCAAACGACAGAGTGGACTCAGAGGATTGAACGCAACCCTCAAACGGGTCCAGGGATTGCTTGAAGTCAGAGCCATTTGTACAGGGATTGGAAGTGGCCTCGTGGAGGAATCGAGGGGAAGAACAAGGGCAGAGAAATCACATGATGTTGATGCTCGACGCTCGTCTCCTCCATGGCCACCTGACGTAAACCGCAACTATTTGTGACTGGCCCGAGGACCTCGTAGGCTCTCGTAGGTAAATTTTGGGGGGTCTGACCTCTTCTTTCGATTAATGCCTAAGTCTTGGCAAAAGGAAAAGAGCACCAAGCCTTGGGAGAATTGATTCCACGCGCCTCCAGTACATGGAGCAAGGAACAGCGCTCATCTAAGGTTATCCAAAACGCTCTCAGGCGCTGACCCGCCCACACCGACCGTTATCACCATCTTTTCCTCAGTACCGCGCCCGCATGTCTATGAATCTTCACTCCTAGGGTTCGAAGTCAGTAAGATCATCGATCCACTGGCAACTACATAAAGGTGTTTGCAGACCTTCAGACTCGGAACCCCCACGACTGACCCTGCATTAATCATGAAGTTCACTGCTACCATTCTTCTTTGTGCCGCTGCCGTTACTGTTTCTGCTGCACCTGTTGAGGTCACAGAGAAGAGGGTGCGTTGCTCTCTGGCTCATACAATGTTTCATCATTTGACCTGGCATTCAAGATCGACACCGATGACGCCTTTGAGAGAATCTGGTTGAAACGAGTAAGTCCCATTGCAAGAATGTTTTCAATAATGAAAAGGCTCACCACATGCTCTTAAGGTTGTCACAGACGATGCATTGGAGAGGATATGGCTCAGGGAGAAACGAGTGCGTGAAGCTAGTGGATGTTGGTCACGACGCCCCAAATACTGATAGAAGCCTCAAGGTGGACACTGATGATGCCTTTGAAAGGATCTGGCTGAAAGAGAAACGAGTGAGGCAGAAATTTCACTGTCAATGAGCTAAACTTGAACATACTTTCTGAAGATTGATACCGACGACGCTTTCGAGAGGATCTGGCTTAAGCGAGTAAGTCAAAGCGGCACTTTCTATTGAGCTAGATCTGATGTTACATTCTCCAGGTCGACACCGATGATGCCTTTGAGAGAATCTGGCTCAAAGAAAAACGAGTAAATCTTCATAGATTCAGGGTCTAACCTTTGACTCATCCTCAATTCCGAAGGTTGACTCTGACGATTCTTTCGAGAGAATCTGGCTCAAGAGGGTGAGTTTTGCGTCAATCCTACCCAGGCAGCTAAGACTGATTATATATCATCCAGGTTGATACAGATGATGCTTTCGAGAGAATCTGGCTCAAGCGAGAAGACTAGACGAGTAGCTTGACGCATTCGTGACGTATACTTGTCAAGCTAGCTAGGGATATACGCCGGAAGCATGCAATGATGAATTGAATTCGTCGTGTGTACTGAAATTCGAGCGAGTTCGAGCGAGCTTTCACCTTCCCCAGCTGCATGCATGACCCGGTACTAATGCTCAGTGGTACCGCATTCCGTTGCCTTGAGACCAGGAAATTACTGCGAAAGGGTCTAAATTCACAATGGAGTGTGGCGAAGAGCGCCAGAGATGAGAGATGGATTGAAGGCAAGTAGAGTCCCTCGTGATCTCGAGCTCGTATGCAGTCTTAGTGGTTAGGGAGCCGGGAAATCGGGAGGCTGAGGACGACTGTGAGTGAGCTCGATTGTCAAATGGAATCTGGACCTGTAACTGATCAGTGATGAGCATACGAAGGCATACGATGATGTGAGAGAAAAAACACTATCGCCTCCAAGATCAAGGGAGAAGAGTCACATGATGGCTAGCCACCAGTCAAGGCTCCTCCTCATCTCTTCAACCGTCAGCTACGGAGGTCCTCTATGTATTGATCTATAATTGTCAAAGTATTTGGGTGTGCATTGCGTGCGATTAGGCTGGCTCTTATCAGTGTCCCTCCATGTGCGCTCCCGCTGCGAAGTTCAACATACTTGAACCCAGTGATTTCTGATTCTGTGAGTATCTGCGCCTTATAAGAGCTCTCAATTTCTCAGATCGTTTTCTATCTGCTCATCTCGTCATGAAGTTCGCCTCAGCCATCCTACTCGCCGCCATTGCCACAGCCGTTGCCGCTGCTCCTGTCGAAGTTGAGAAAAAGGTACGGCGTCATTTTCACCATCTCGAATGAAATTTCATAAACTAACACGGACTCTTGCCCCATAGTCTGATACCGACATACTCGTCAGTTTAGGATGGGCCCGAGACGCTGCTGAAGAGGCTAAACGGGTACGGCACCGCTGTCATTACCTCGGATGGTATAGTTTAGGCTGACAAAACCTCTTGAACTGCAGGCGGATACCGATATACTGGTCAGTCTAGGATGGGCCCGGGATTCTGCTGAGGAAAAGGCCAAACGAGTAAGCCTAAGGTTCCATCCTTACTCGGGTAATATTGATTGGTCTGGCAGTTCGACACCGATGTCCCTCTGAGCGGTGCTTCGGGTACTATCGACTGGTTCTGAATTTGAGAGCATCAAATGTTGAGATTCAGTCGCGGGAGCTGAGAAGCGCCGAATGGCTTAAATCACAATACATACTTGATAGCAGGATTGCAATGCTAAATTTTGAGTGCTTGAAGTTTTTGTTGAAGCTGTTCTGAGTTACAGCGCGTTTCACACGTGCACAGTCTTATCGTCATCAGTTGTGTCGAGCATCCGTATCCATATGAAATGCAGAAGCTTTCTAAGTATCAAACGAGCCTGATAACTCCACCCTACAAGAGGACGGGAATATTATGAAGGCAAACACAAACAGTACATGGTGAACGGGAATAAAGTGAGATGTCAGTGCGATGACTCGTAGCAAAGCGGAAATTTTGCAACCTAAAAAATCGATCCTTGACATTGATACCAGTAGAATAATTTACGTAACGGAGAGCCAATATACCTTTTGAAACTTTTCTTGTTCCTATTGTCGAAGTTGTATCCCTTCTTCAACTCTATATCTCATCATCTCTTCCAAATGGATTCAATAGGTGGTTACTATGTTCACTACTGCCAAGGCCATCGTGAGCCGCATCCAGCATATTGCTCGTAGCTAATGAGCTAGACTCAGACCCAGTTTGAGGGCCATCGTGCGAAGCATACGACTCCGCAATTGAGGCGTAAGGCGGAGGCGGCGACGAGACACTGGATGGCGAAGACTTTAGGTTGAGAGGGGCATCAGTCTCGCCACGATCGTAACTGACACTGTCGTGCACCCTCAGTAGTCGCTCTTGAGTAGTCGGATAGCTAGTAACATAAGCAGCATCCAAGGCCGTAGTTGCTGGCGGTGCGTTCTCTCCGGGGACATTGTCTCGAGACCGGGCATGCGTGACATCCGAGTCACCCGACGGTTTTGCGTCTGGGTTCGCACTATAAGGGTGAACGTTGGCGGCAAGGTCGGTCTCCCGGGTGTACGCGCGAGTTCGACGGCGGTGGATGCAGACATTTATGAGGCAAATGATTATCATAAAGCCTACCAAGCCGACAGCGGTAAACGTGCCGGCTACTGCACCCGTGTTGTCCAAAAAGCTTTGATTCAAATGGTCAAGTAACGCACACACGCAAAAACATGGCTTCACTCACGAGGAACCGCCGCCGTTGCTACTACCATTAGTAGAACTTGTAGGAATAGCAATAATAGTTTTAGTGACAGTGGGAACAATGCCGCTTGGATTGGTAAATATGCTGAACTCAGATATTGTGTTTCTCGACTCAGATGCAACGGTGTCTGAAGGAGTGAACTTGGAGATGGTACTCAAATCAGATGTAGTGGTGCTTGGATTGGGAGTGGTCTTGACTCTCGTATTTCGAGGAGGGGGGGTGGTCGAGGGTCTGATTGAAGGTTCAGCTTTGAGATGACACAAGTAACATACAACGTACTGTTCAGCAGTGGAAGATTCACCTAGTAACACCAGGGCACTATTATAAGACGCCAGGAAAAAGGAAGATCACAAGTACGCCACGCACTCATGGTGTCAGAGACTAAGAATCTTGTTTAAGTGGCAGGAATGAATACTAGCCCGTTTGAGTAATGAGAGAATACCCAGCCCTAGCTGACAGGGAAAAAAGGAAAGGCGCATAGCCAAAAACAGAAAAGACTACGGACTGAAGCTCTCATAAGGCCGATACGAAGCGCTCCAAGGGCGATGGAGCAATTAGGACAAGATGAGGACCTCCTACCTAGCCGAACAATACTCCTGTGTCAACCGTCTTATGCATTACACCAACATTACCGGATGATGTGTTTGCCGTGTTTGCTAGTTATCATATGCGTTTCCCGTCCTGGTATACGATAGCCAGCTTATTGACATTCTACGTTCTTCCTGGAGATAATACGTAGCATATAACTTGGCGGTTTTGGTCATGGATAGGTAATCTACACTAATCTATGACGGTAAGATGTCTGCGAGATCCATCTTTTCATCCCAAATTATCTTTGTCGTCGACTGCACACTTTTCATAACTTTTCCGGAGGAGCAATTCCAACGACGTCGGATGTTTAACGTTCCTTGGTTACATCGATCGTCGACTAATCATGTTTCATTAGTACTATGCCTTGATGACTGATGTTGATAGTACGCGTAGGAGTAAGGGTACTCAGGAGATTCGTCCATCAAGCTGTTGGTGAGTGTACCTAACATGAGCAGAGGCGCCAGGTCTTTCTCAGTACGCAGAGGTGCGCTCAATATTAGGTGCATAGCACATTTTAAGACACGTTTTAGGAATCTAACCATATTATATAGAGCCTAGATAAGGTATATCGTACGACGAGCCTTTCTCTGAGCGGCTACCATCCGAGTAAATATCTTGAGGCCAGGGTAAATCATTCGTTGGCTTGATTGTCATATTCAGCGAGTCCCCGATCACGCCATGTTCCCTTGCCCAATCGCGCATCTTCTCAAAGTTTCGACATTGATGAGCATTTGTACTGTGGCCGACGAGCGACTGGATATTATCGCTCCACTGCCAAACATTCATGGAAGTGTCCGCAGAGCACCTTCACAGTAGATAACGTGGGTAAGAGCGCTTGATAGAACTGCAGAGGGATGAAGAGGACGTACATGAGTGATTGACGAATACTGTCGACGCAGTGGGTAATATGATCGTCATCTAACTCATAAGCCAAGTCGCTGTAGTAATCTCCGCCTAGTTTCATGCGGATCATGTTCTATCAAGGCGCATGAGTATTCGCCGTCACAAGCAGTAAATATCACGCGAGCGCACCAAGCAGTGTAGCTGATGAAACACGTCAACCTGAGCAATGTAATACCCGTCTGGGTCACCGGTAATGGGCTCTGTTCGATTGGGAAGTAATGCTGCCTGCTCTTTCGGAATGCGTAGGATCGTGTCTGTGCATTGTCTTGGTTCATTTATCATCTTCGGTTCCAATGCAATACTCACTGTTGTATAACTCTTGCCATGCGGCATCCACTTCTGGACTATTCCCTTGCCACTTGGTAAATCCACTCCAGGAATGCCCGACTGTGAACACTTTGATTTGCGGCTCAACTACTTCATACGCTGGCGCTGTTCCATCATGTCAGAATTGCGATTTTATAGAAGGCGGGGATGATAGAACCAGCGTACAGTACAGCATCCTCGGCTCCAGACATTCTTCCCTGGACGCGATCTCTTTGGATAGCGTCGCAATTCGGATCCCCTGGACAAGATTCAAAATAGTTTGTAGGAGGCAGACAGCGCTGACAATCCATAGCCATCTTCTAGTGGTTCCAGATCCACGGGCGCCTTGATGAAGCTCGACGTTGTTGCTCTCTTCCCACGAAGGTGCAAGTGGCTGGTACTCTGAGCTATCGCGACCCATGTAGTTAGAAGTAGCCCGAGGACAGCAAGGTCGATGTGGGGGAAGAAAAAGGGTGAGAGAAGATTTGGGGGGCACTCTCCAGATGAAGACAGTTTTCTAATGGTCAGGAGAGATGGCACCAGAAAGTGTGGAGCTGTCATGGCCAGATCCGCCTAAACGTCGTTTAAGAACGCAATTTAGCGACTCTCGGTAGCTTCGTATACTAGGGACTAAGGTGCAATTCTGGCGAGTAATTAAGCCTGTAGAAGATAGTGAAGATAATTATGGAACTGTACCTGGTAAGCACACGATTCTGCGTAGAGTAACAGCAAAACTAAACATCAGTGACGGTTGAGATCAAGAGAATGGAAGAGTCACATGATGATCAACAGTCAAAAGCTCGCTTCCAGAGTCTACCCGTTGCTCGAGGCTTTCTCTCTGCGTTGAGTTTGTGTTCAAGATGACCTTTCACGAAATAACCACATCAAATGTCTTCAAATGAGCCAATTCTTATCGCTGTTTGAGCACATGCATTCCTTCTATGTGGTGTCGGCGTAGCCCCCACCGGCAACTGCTCGAGTGTTCTATAGGATTCAGGCTTTAAAAGGGACACTCGTATTTTCTAAAGGCCCAGGATTTCCCTCTGTAATCGAGCCGCCATGAAGCTCACTTCTACCTTGATACTCGCCGCGCTGGCCACATTCGCTTCTGCTGCACCCGTTGAGGTCGACAAGAGGGTATGCTGCTGCTGTCGTCCCCAGGCCATCTTGAAAACTGACGTGGCCTTCCAATTTGCAGCTCTCCACTGACCCAACTGCCGCTAGGAACTGGGCCCGTGTTGAGGTTGACAAGAGGGTATGTTGCTGTTGTCCTCCCCGAGCCATCTTGAAGGCTGACGTGGGCTTCCAACTCACAGCTTTCTACCGATCCGACTGCTGCCCACGAGTGGGCTCGTGCCCCGACTGAAGACACCGCCGAGGTTGACAAGAGGGTGTGTTTCTGTTGTCGTCCACGGGCTATCTTGAAGGCTGACATGGGCCTGCAAATCTCAGCTTTCCACCGATCCAACCGCCGCTCACACCTGGGCTCGTAACGTTGAGGTTGACAAGAGGGTATGTCGCTGTTGTCATCCCCAAGC
>Ga0247730_1001660_pt1 | contig 11907 bp, 25 predicted proteins | sample UWRJL073202C2_FD_180959 | JGI IMG/M metagenome (GOLD analysis project Ga0247730, IMG submission 180959) | Plant litter microbial communities from Arlington Agricultural Research Station in Wisconsin, United States - UWRJ-L073-202C-2 | ecosystem: Environmental > Terrestrial > Plant litter >...
ACGTGCCAGAGGTCGTGTGTCGATATCATTGTCAATGGGTATATGCCTAGAAAGAAATGCAAGCATTAATCGCAATACTGTCTCCACATCTTGACGCTCTCCACGCGCATCGCTCGCTCGTGGTCGTCTGAAGGCCATGTGGAAGCCCAAGTATCCTGAGCCTCGGCAAAGTTTTTCATCGCCCCTTCGTCTGCATCATACCATGGCTTATCACCAACGTCATCAGGGAACCAGCCACTGGTTCCTCCAGCGGAGACGCTGAGAATTAGGTAGAAAGGCTTATCGAAGGGTGCTGAAGGATTCGAAGACCACTTCCCGTAGATGTTCTCTACGACGACTTCCTTTCCTGATGAAGAATTCATCTGAGTAGCCGGGTAATCTCCTCGGTCCCAGAACGAATTTCCGCTTCCTTTGATCTGTATGCTTGATCAGACCTTACAGGAAAGCGATAAGGTTGTAAGCTGGTTACCTTTAGGTCCAGCGTGGCTTGCAATCTCGAGTCGACATACACCCTCATCCAATCACCAGTCCACTCCAGCGTGTAATCGTGGAAGTCGGTCTCGTATCCACCTCGCTTCTTCGTCCACCACCCATAGATCTTGGTGACGAGTTCTTCCATGGGACCATAATTCAAGCTAGCGCGAACGTAATTGCTACCCTGCGCTCCATAAGAGGGCCTATTACCCCTGGCTTCCATAATCTATCATATCAAAGGAAATTTCTAGCTCAGAAAATGGTAGCATTCGCCAGGTGGGGCAACATACGTCAATTTCTCCACTCAATGGCCATGGTCCATAGTCGTTATCTTGAGGGAGCATCCATATTGCGGGCCAGAGCCAATCACTATATAATAATATGGTCCATCAGAATTGCTAGCTTGACGACGACGAAAATACACTTACCCTCGAGGTAATTTAGCCCTGACCGTGACCTTTCCGCCGCCTCTGCCACCGTCGATAGTCGCTTTACCCTGAAGATTAAAGTAAATAAAAATGAGAAAGGCAGGAACATGTTCAATACGAAAGGAACTGACTTTGGTCGTCAGACGAGCACTGAGAACGGGAGGGAGGACTTTGTTGCCATCGCTTTTAGCAGCACAACCGGTGCCGTTAGAGCCCCCCGATGAGGTGCAGTCGTTGACCTCGTACGAGCCTCCGCTCAGCACTTTGTCTTTACCTACGAAAATAAAATGAACGATGTCAGAGACGGCCGTTACTTGAAGATCATTCTACGCACCACCGACGTTGTCACTCATCAAGGTGGGCATGATGTAGAGCTGACCATCCCTCACAAAGGAATTTCCACCGTCAGTAACATGGGCCTGGAATTCTCCATTGCCCCAGCCACCGAGACCTGCATCGTGAACCCAACGGTCTTCACTGATACCACCACTGCTCCAGTCTTCGTCCAAGACATTGCACATGCTTCCTTCATCGAGGAGATGCGTTCCCGCTATCGCTAAAAATGCGACAGCCGATAAGTGAAAATCCGAGGGAAGGAATCGGTGTACGTACCACGCCAACAGAGTACTGCGCCTCCTGCGATGCCGAGGAAGATACAAACAAGGGTAATCCACCAACTCAGCTTCTCTCTCTTCGAACTACGCGTGTCAACGCCCCCGAATGATATCGAATGCAGAATGTGATGCTTACCTGTTTGCTAGCCACGGTTTGTCTTCTTTTGTCAACTTATCTGGAAGTCGTGTGGAAGGGGCAGGAGGCTTCGTTGATCTGTATCAAATAAAGCGCAATTAGATTCATTTCCACTAGACTCTTGCTTGAAAGACGTACGCGTATGTTCCTAGAGCAATGCTGCTCGCCATCGGAGAGTCTGACGTCCCGAGTGGAGGATAAGCTGGAGGGCTCCATATCTGAGATCCGGGCCTACTGCTCACGCGAGAAGCAGGGCTTTGGAAGGCAGGGCGGAAGCTCGTGGTGGAGGCTCGCGCTTGCAAAGCGTGAGGCTGGGTAGAAGCTAGGCCAGTGGCGCTTCCGGCGGGATCAGCGGCAGCTGCACCAGCGCTGTTACGATAGACAGAGTTGGTGCTACTGGTGCGTGGGCTACCTGTAGAACCGACAGAGGAGGCGCTATCGGATCGCTGACCTCGAGCAAATGGAGGGGAAGGTTTGACGAGGTATTGCTCGTCTTGATCTTCATGCCCCTCTGTGCTCTGTGGCTTTAGAAAGAAGCCATGACCATGCTGTGCAGATTGCGGAGAACGGGGTGCATTGGCTACGTTCCCAACGCTCTCAGTGGAAGACCGACGAGAGGGAGTAGAGTAAGCTCGTGGCATAGATAAACCAGGGTCTGGATTTCCGACGTGATTTTGGAAGGGGAAGACAAAGGAAGAGGGAGGGGGACGACTCGAGAGGGAGGAATATTGGGTATCGTGGCCGTCTGCTGAGGCTGGACCTGCACGCCTCATCGGTGTTATATGCACAGACTCGGAGCTGCTGCCGTAGAGAGAGGCTGCATTGAAGGGGTCGTCGTTTGAACGCCTGCGAGCCATGAGAGTAGGGATGAAAGGGTACGGAGATTGGGCAATGTAGCTTCGTTACTTCCAAATCTTGTCCTCAAGGCGGCGATAGTTAGGTAATTGATAGATTTTACAGAGGATCCACACCCACGTTACTCCGTTACCTATTTCATTCCGATAACGCGCAATTCCCTGACATGCCCGTAACTGCCGCGAAGAATCCCCAGAAGCAAGATGGTGGCGACAAGAGCCGCAGTGCAGACAAGAAACAGCGAGGCTTCTCATTCCTAGATAACAATTCCGCAGTGTAAAACTCGCCGATATCCTGTGGAAATGAGACTGAGAAATTTCAAGCTGAGCGATTAGGGTGTTCGGGTGGCGGGACCATCTTCTCGATTAGGACTACGAAATTGTGTACACACCCTGAATAGAAATGGCCCTGGCAACGGAGGAAAGATATGACGCTGACTGGGACCCCTTATACCTATTAGCCCCATGTAGAACTCGATGTGATGCTCCGTTACTTCGTTGCTTCGTTACTTCCAGCCTCCCTCCGCTTCACGTTTTCCCAGAGTCGCCTCGATCGCAATGTAATATAATCGATTAAGACTACAATTGTTATAAGTGGCCTATCTACAAAATGCCTTATCCTGCTTGTACCGCTACTTCCACCACCTGGTCCCGCAGCCCCTACCGCCTGCGCCGGTGGCACATTGTAGCTCGTACCCTCCTCCCCTCCTCCCTCCAAGCCACCTCTCTCTAGGATGGACTACGATAAATTTGACGCACTTTTGCACCACATCTACAAGCGTGCGGCCCCATTTCTTGCAAGAAAAGCATCGAATTTTATGTACTGACTGCTCCCAAACGTATACAGAAACCCAAGGAGACGCTTGGTTCCGTCCAGACGAACAAGGTCTCTCCTCAGGTGTTGCCCTCAGGATAGTCGACACTCCCCCTCAGTTCCGTATTTTTCCCTACGAAACTCCTTCCCTTGAGCCGTTCGAACAAGCGGTATCCCTCCTGAATCCTATCGTGGCCGTTAAGATTCGCTCTGCCGCAGTCCATGCTGCTTTGGCGGATGTTACTCCCGAACAAGATTCTATTTACGTCGACGCGAACACGCGTATACAGGTGGTCGACACAATGGCCCTCCTTCCGAACGCAGAGAAGGAGCAGAGTGCCGCGTTTATTCGCGACGAGAGAGTCATGGTCGTCTGGAGTTTCTCTCTAGACGATATCATCAAAATCTGCCAGGACTTTGACGATAGACTCATTAAACTGTTGTGGCGTAGCCGTCCTACAGGAGCTAATGCATCTCAAGGTGGTTCCATGCTTTCAGCACCCCCGTCCATTTCTGGACATGCCAGTGGCAGCTCAGATGCCCACGGACAGCCTGACCAACCCAATCTCATTCAACAACCTCCGGCGTTCAAGTACAAGCGTACTTGGTATGGCCGTAAAATTGCCATTCCAACTCCAGATAATCAGAAGAAGGCGGAGTACGACGTGGACAGAGACGGTCCAGATCCCAACAGACGCGAGGCTAAACTGTACGCCCCTCTGTACAACGGCTTGGCGGCAGGCTTGTCTTTGTTCTTCATTGCGAATGGTCTCAAGACCTTGCTGGTGGAATTTTGGTTGGACCCTGGCTATATTCGATTTGCACTTTGCGCAACTTTGCCTCTACTCTTTTGCGTCAGTCTGGTGCGTATATGATTTTGTTTCTATTCTCCTCGAAGAGTTGTGCTAATGCTATCATCGCTGCAGTTCTTTTCCATTCAAATCATTCAGAATGTTACTATGGCGTGAGTATATATTTCTTATCCTCTAATAACTGCATCTAACAGTCTACGAATTCTTGCAGTATTGGACCCATCGCTCACTATCACGAAAATTCCCTTTACTACTCTGCCATCCGTCCGAAGGCAGACCAAAAAGTTGATAACGCGCTTCCCCATATCACCATTCAAATGCCCGTTTACAAGGAAAGCCTAGACTCTGTTCTGTGCGTCATTACATCCCTGCAATTTTTTTTGGACCCGGCCATTGACCCATTCGCAAATATAATAGGCACCCTTCATTTCACTCCATCAAGCGTGCGATGCAGACCTACGCTCGTCAAGGGGGTACCTCTTCCATCTTTGTCAATGATGATGGGTTGCGGCTTCTGAGCCGCGCGGACCGTGACGAACGTATCGTAGGTTTTTCGTCTTCTTCCGTTCGACCTTGATGCTGATCCTACATATATGTAGGCTTACTACGCTTCGCACAACATAGCCTGGGTCGCACGTCCTAGGCATGGATGTCCCACTGCTACTGATCTCCTTACAGAAAAGACACCGTCTGATCTTGAGAAAGGTGGTTCTGGTGGTAAGAGCAAGAAAGGGTCGAAAGGTTAGTAAATTATATCCTCGACTCGGAGATAATTTTGATAGAGTATATACTTTCAAGCTCCTACATTCGTACGTGCTGGTCGATTCAAGAAGGCTTCCAACATGAACTACGGTCTCGCCCTCTCTCTCAAGCTCGAACGGCATTTAGAAGAATTGGCTTCCCGTCAGAACATTAGTGTCCCCCCCACTTCTACTTCCCACTCTCACGGAACGCGTCCTGGAAGATATTCTGTAGGTAGCGCCAACTCTGCCTTTGCTCCAACTCCGTACGCTAGTGGCGCTGGCACTCAGCAGGGTCAACATGGTCTGCAGTACTTGAACAAGGACGGAGACGATATGAGTGTTATCAACTTTTCACCAATGACTCTGCATGCAGAGATGCTTGCTAGCGGAGAACATGGCTACCCCCCTTCACCTGGTATTCCAAATTCTGCTGCACCTTTCATGGCTGGTAAGTAGCTCAAGACCCACTTGGACTCTCGCTGATTTGGTATGCAGACGAGTCACCCTTTGGAAATTCTGGACCTGCGACACCATCAGACGAGAATCTCCCGATCGAGGAGCAAGCTTTGGCATTGGCCCTGTCGGAAAGTTACGCTGAGACTGGCGACCGATGGCGTCCGTGGGCTGCTAACGGAAGGCATATGCGTGTTGGCGAGATCGTTCTTATCGTTGATTCTGATACTGTTGTTCCTGAGGTACGATTCGGTTGCATGTCACTCAGCTTTCGCTCTAATACTTCTTTTTCCAGGACTGCTTCAGAGATGCTGCACGAGAAATGGCTGCGTGTCCAACTGTGGCGATCATCCAGCATGAGAGTGACGTGATGCAGGTTGCCCACCACTACTTTGAGAATGGTATCGCATACTTTACCCACAGGATCAATCGTTGCATTAGCATGGGTAAGTGATATCGTTCACTTACTCATATTGGACGAAGATGCTAATATATTTGCAGCTTGTGCTAATGGCGAGGTGGCTCCTTTCGTCGGTCATAATGCTTTCTTGCGCTGGAAAGCTTTGCAAGATGCCGCGTTCCTGGAGTCCGATGAGAACATTATCTATGCTTCTGAAGATGCCCCCAAGAAGTCAAAGAAGGTCATGGTGGAGAAAATTTGGAGTGAGAGCAACGTGTCCGAAGACTTTGATATGGCCTTGAGGCTATTGAGGAGAGGCTTCATTGTGCGCTGGGCGACCTATTCGAATGGCGATTTCAAAGAGGGAGTGTCTCTCACTGTGGACGATGAACTCAACCGATGGCAGAAATACGCATATGGTACGTTCTGATCAACCATGGAACTCCTGTTCTCTGTTATTGATGCATGTCCGATTAGGCTGTGATGAGCTCTTGTTCAATCCTTTGGTCCAATGGTGGCGCAAAGGCCCTATCAATGCTCAGATTCACCGGTTCATGTGGAGTAAAGCTCCGTTGCACTACAAGATCAGCATGATGTCCTGTGAGTGCACTTAAACATTCTTTCTTCAATATTTCACTAATAACGTACCGCCAGACATGTTCTCTTACTACGGTATTGCAGCAGCAATGACTATTAGTTTGATCAACTATGTTTTGCTAGGATTCATGTTACCGGTAAGATGACGAACGACATTAGGCAAGATATGACGACACTAACACTTTTTATTTATTTTCAGACTGATGGTTTCTACATGCACTCATTCGAAATCTGGTTGGCTACCACCGTGGTCTTTATTGGATCCGGAAACGTTGGCTACACACTGCTCCAATACAGAATAGGGAAGAAAGAATTGGTGAGTTTATTTTCATCATCGTACGAGTCTGGAAGACCCCGGATACCTTGTATGAGGTTTTCCGCTTTTCGCCTTCGTGCCCTATCATTTCCCTGTAGCTGGCAACAGAGTAGAGCATGAACTGATATTATTTCTAGGTTCGGGGATTCCTGGAGAATGTGCTTTGGGTTCCATTCTTGTGCGTTGTTTCGCATCAAACCACTAAAATTGCAATGTCCTAACGCCGCTTTTTAGCTTCTTATTCTTTGGTGGTTTGAGTATTCCAGTTTCTCAAGCAATCCTGGCCCATCTCTTCTCTTACAACATCCAATGGAGCGCGACTATCAAAGAGGTTCAAAGGTCTAATTTCTTCAAAGAAATCCCCAAGATCCTGAAGAGGTTTGTTCTGCTCTTCGTGATACCATGACATTCACTTATGCTCCTCAGGTTTTGGTTGCCCCTCTTACTTTCTGTATTGGTCATGGCAGGCATGATCATCTGTTCCACTTCTCTCGTGCCCATGGAATGGCGTGTTGATGGGAGTGCATGGGCTGTCATATTCCCACTCGCCATTGTCGTCGGCTGCCACGTGCTCTTCCCCATCGTACTCAACCCATGGCTCATGGTATTCTCTTACTGAATTCTCCCCCCACTCGAGCACATTTTGTTTCTCGCCTACACACATACTTTTTCCACCTGGGACTTTCATGACTTTGCACCACTATAGACGTTTGAGCGAACATTCTACGTTATATCTCTTTCTGAACCATATAGAACACACGATTCCCATTTGTACATTCTGATGTCTAGATACACGTCCTTTCTTTACCCACTACATTGTAGACTCACTTTCTTTGTTGAATATTTTCTGGTGTACTTTACCTTGTTATTATAGTCCTGTAGTAGCTGCTCTGTTTGTCGATGCTTATACCCGTGCTTTACAATAAAGACATTATCACTTGCTTTATGCCACCTTTCCCAATTTTGCTTCACATAAATATGAGGTTTGTAGACGCTCATTGATCTTGAAATTTGATCTAAAAAGGAAACGAAAACGTGATGTAGGCCTGTAACCGACCTCTATACACTTGTTAAAGTCAGAGGGGTTTCGTGTATAGAGGCCTGTAAAACTGAGTTTGAATTTGGCGGTGGAAGGCCTTACGATAGTGTTGCCGTTGGCTCGGCTGGCTTGGGTGGAGCCGTTAAGCCGAGCCTGATTAAGCCTAGCTGAGCCGGGATTTTTGGCTTCGGCTAAGGTCGGCTGACTCGTGGTGGCTTACGGCTCGGCTAGGCGCAAACCGGGCTCAAGCTGTGCTTTGTTTACACTTACGGACAGCTTCAAAAGCAAGCTTCACCTAGCATCACCACCGTCGCCCAACTTCCTTTCTACCCCATCCTCATCTTGCGTTGGAGTTCAAGGACACGAAATCGCCTATGTCTGACCTTGCATGTAATAAATAATGTGGTTCTTGCCCTAGGAATTGCCCGTCGTCGAAAGGGATTGTGCTGGAACCCTGTGGCTCGACAAGTCGAGCGATTGACGCCGATACAACATATTTTTGGTGCATTTCGGTCAGATTTTGGGCAGGGATATTATCCAATGGAGTACATTGACGGAAGGAACCTGGTACGTTACGTTTTACGCTACGCATGCTGTTGAGCATGGCAACTGACACTAGTCTAGGAGCTTTTGAGCCTGTGTAGGTCATTCTAGATGGTCCGCGGTCTCTTCGTGCAACGTAAAGAGACGTGAATGCACACAACCTGTATAAAGACCTGGACTATTCCATGTCGAGCGCCAGCATCCCCCAACGCCTTTGTACCGCATTGCTAGCCGGGATACCATCTACTTTCCACACTTCGTCATTTATAGCGGCAGCAGCCGAGCCTTGCTTCATCACCAGGCTTTCTCCCACCTCCCACATCCCTATCTATGCCTACTCGTAGTAGGGTTCCTCATGTCGTCACTGAAGTTGGCACAGAGGGATCGTTAGAAGTGACCTTCGCTGCCAGTATGTACCCAGCTAGTATTGACCCAGCTGCACACTGGCTGACATGAACTCTCAGATGGTCAAACTATTCGTCCTCGGACGGCGCAGCGAAAGAAGAACAAGGACGTAACAGGCTCAAATACTGCAGAAAGCACAGGTAAATTACTGCCTTGGATTATTTGAATCTTTCTAACACTCTTCTAAATGCTATAGTCATAGGAGATCCCCCTGCTGCGAAGAAAACTCGGAAACGTGCCCGTGGTATTACATACGATCGCACAGTCAATCTACCAGCAACACCCCCATCTGAGCCTGATGTAGCGGTCGTCCCTCCCCCTCCTCCGAGTCAAACATCACATTCGACCCCCGACCTGTCCTCTCCGCCTCTGCCAGACAGTCAAAGTCACGAAGAGCGCGAACGCCAATTGCCAACAACTGGTTCTCCGCCTGCTTTCCTCCAGCTGGATGAAAACACAGTCGCTTTGCCTGTTTTTGAGGTGCCTCGCGCTGGTCCTCATAGTCCGTCTCGCAATCGTCGTCAACGTGCAGCACCACGAACAGAGAAAGCAGCAGACGTCTGGTCATTCTTTGTTAGTTCATGTGCTGCGCCTGCTGAGATTAAGAAGTGCACAAAGGCAGAGAAGGCTGAGCAGCGGCACTGTGTCTTCTGCTTGTAAGTACTTCTTTGAATCGAGCATGTAAATCTGGCCCAGTATTGACTGACTTAACTTTAGGTCGAAAGACGATTGCCGTGCGAGTGACGGGATATACAAAGGAACAACATCAACGGGAGTACTTCGGAAACATCTCTTCCAGAACCACATCGAACTATGGGTGGATGCTTGCGCTCGTTTGGACATTTCAATTACTTCCCAAGAAGCTAAACCTCACGTTGAAGCATATCGGCGCCAGTCAGCAGGCCGAACTGCAGACCAGAAGGGCTCTATCCCAACAGAGCCTCGTATACCGTTCTCTAAAGAGGCGTTCACAGACAAACTTGTAGATTTTATTGTGTCTGATGATCAGGTATGTGTCTATTTTGTTTTAACGGAGCAAGAGTAACATTGCTTCTAGTCTCTCAATGTGGTTGAGAACCCATACCTGCGCCAACTCTTCCTAATGCTTCGTGAGGACTTGAAGGAAACCGATATACCTCACCGAACAAAAATTAGAGAAAGAATTGCAGCCCGTTGGGACGACTACCTTGATATTTTGGAAGCACGGCTCAAGGTACTACTATAGATGTTCTTGTTTTGTGAGAACTTTATTTTGCTCACGTTATTGTTTCTAGAATGCCATTGGCAAGGTCTCAACTACAATGGACATATGGAGCGACCCAAACCTGCGGCCTTACATGGCAGTGACCGCCCATTGGATTGAGTCTTTTAAAGACGGCAAAGATGAACATCTTCGTCTAGAGTCAGCATTGATTGGCTTTCGCGAAATGCCTGGCCACCACAGTGGAGAACATTTGTCCACCGCGTTTATCCATATCCTTGACCGTTTAAATATCACTGATAAAGTAAGTAATCAGAAATTACTCTTTATGCTATTGACACTTTGCACTGTAGTTTGGATTTGTTACCCTTGACAATGCCTCAAACAACGATACATTTGTCGAGTGTGTCGAAAGAGTGCTTCGTGCACGTGGCATCCCTTTCGACAAAATCCATAATCGAGTTCGGTAAGCAAAACAGCTCAACATTGCAGTTGTGTTGCTCTCGCTCACTTGTCTCTAAGATGCTTTCCCCACATTGTTAACCTTGCTTGTAAAGCCGTTCTTAATACAATGACCGACATGGACTTTGCTACAGACAACCTCTTCCAAGTGCCTGAGGGTGTACATGACGATCCAATTGCATTATCGAGAGAGCTGATTCGCAATGTGAGAAAACTCTTTTAATTGATAGTAAATTAGTGTCTAACAAGCATGACTCAGATCCACTCATCCTCGCTTCGACGCCAGTACTTCAGCGAGATTGTTCAAGCGCTCGAGAAGCGAGATCTGCAGCTCCTACGTGATGTGGATACCCGTTGGTCCTCAACTTTGCTCATGCTTGAACGTTTTGAGCTGCTTCGAGCGGTGCGATTCAACTTCTGTTAGAACTACAATAGTTTCTCATCCAATACCCTGTTAGGCAATTACTCAGTTTCTCTCTCAGCCTGACTTCCGTGAATTGGCTTCAAAGTTTGCTTTTTCAAATGATGATTGGACATATCTCAAGAAAGTCATACTTATACTTCGTGTTGGTATTAAACCTTTATGTATGCCACCGAATGCTAACATTAAACAGGTTCCCGATGCATTTCAACAGATGCTGTCAGCCGAAAAGACACCTACCCTATCACGAGCTCTCCCGGCATTTCAAGCATTAATTAGCAAATGGACCAAGCAGAGAACGGAAATGCCTGAGATGGCACATGTCATCGACGAGGGCATTGAAAAACTGGAAGTTTATCGGAACCGTGTTTCGCTCTCAAATCCATACACACTTGCGTTGCGTAAGTTGTCTGGATCTCTTTACTGTTGTTGACGCTAAATTGTCTACCAGTACTCAATCCGAACCAGAAGCTTAGATGGTTCTATCAACATGACCCCCAGCATGCTTATGAGGCTCAGAGTCTACTCATTGCAGAGGTTAGCATAATTTCGATGCCCCAAGCTACTGTTATACCTATATAGTGCAGGCCTCCAGCTATAAGGACTCTCCTTTACTACATTTTTCACCAGAAAAACGATGTCGCAACAATAACCTTGAGCGCGCTGCCAGCGTTCTAGAGTTTGAAGATGAGGCTCCAAACACCTCTGCACCCAAGGCCTTTGCATCTGTTAATGCAGAGGTTGAGGCATATCTTTTGGATCGTAGCTATATTCCTGCTGGGACTACACCAATCGAATACTGGCAGGTAAGCCGCTGGAACGATTAAACAGGGCCTTTTTAACTTAATTGTCTACAGGTACATGGGGCCACGTATCCAACATTGTTTCGCCTAGCTATGGATATCCTTCCAATCCAGGGCTCTGCAGTTCCTTGCGAGCGTGTTTTCTCCTCGTCTAAGGAGACAATGTCACCTCGGCGCAACAAGATCAAGCCGAAGCTGATGGAGGCCCTTCAGATGCTGAAATTTGGACTTCGCCATTCGTCGACACTTGACTTCTCGTCCGGATTTGACAAAGATACTCGAACTGTTGAACTGGAAGAGTGTCGTAAAACGACCAGAACTGCCCTATTTATTTTCTTTATTTCATTTTCTTTCTATCTATTCTTTACTTTTCTTAATTCTCTTACATCAAG
>Ga0247730_1001661_pt1 | contig 11903 bp, 10 predicted proteins | sample UWRJL073202C2_FD_180959 | JGI IMG/M metagenome (GOLD analysis project Ga0247730, IMG submission 180959) | Plant litter microbial communities from Arlington Agricultural Research Station in Wisconsin, United States - UWRJ-L073-202C-2 | ecosystem: Environmental > Terrestrial > Plant litter >...
CTGGGTCCCTGGTTCGAGTCCAGGTCGTGGAGCCATCTAATTCAAGGGGTCGAGCAGACCTTTGTAGGACCTTTCGCCATCCCAGTGATTTCGCATATTGGGTTGATGAGGCTGCAAAACTGCTCGACTGCTTCGGAGTTACATTTCGTAGCATTTTTAGGACGTCTAGACGCTGTCTCTTAAATCAATCCGATTTAGAGGCAAGCATTCATGAAAATCGCTTCGGTCATCTCGACCAAGGGCGGACCTGGAAAAACCACGGTCACTGCCAACCTGGGCGCGTTCTGCGCTGACTCAAACATCCGAACCCTGCTGATTGATCTCGATACGCAACCGTCGTTGTCCTCGTTTTATCGCATCGACAACGAAGCCCCAGGCGGCACTTACCAACTGATCGGGCAGAACATCACCTGCGCAAGCCAGGTCATTTCCCACACCTGCATCCCCCATCTCTCGCTGATCCTCTCCAACGATCCACACAACCAGCTCAGCAATTTGCTGCTGCACGCGGCGGACGGTCGTTTGCGCCTGAAAAATCTGGTCTCGGCCTTCGAAGAGGACTTCGACCTGGTCCTGATCGACACCCAGGGTGCGCGGTCAGTGATGCTGGAGATGGCCTTGCTTTGCTCGGACATGGCGATCTCACCCATCACGCCGGACATGCTCGCAGCGCGGGAGTTTTATCGCGGCACACAGCAGTTGCTCAAAGACCTCGAGCCGCTTTCGGTGCTGGGCGTAAAGACGCCGCCGTTGAACATTGTCATCAACAAACTCGACGCCACCAATGATGCGAGCCTGATTTACCAGTCGCTTAGCGAAACGCTGGCCGATCACGCGAAAATTCACCTGCTCGACACCACAATCCCGGCTGCCGTGTCGTTTCGACGCGCGGCGACCGAGGGTATTCCTGCACACAGGCTCGAATCACGTCAGCGACTAAACCGCCGTTCACCCGCGGCGTTCAGCGTCATCAAGAGTCTGGCCACCGAGTTGTTTCCCGAGTGGCGTGGGCACTTTGAGGAATTGGCCGTCCGCACCTTGGGTGGCCGGATTTGCGTTGATCAGGAGATTGCCTCGTGACTCTTCTCGACCTTACGCCGCCGTATTCCATCGAAGCGGAGCAGGGCGTGTTGGGCGGTCTCATGCTCGACAACCTGGCGCTGGAATGCATCGCAGACGTCCTGTCCCAGGACGATTTTTTCAAGCGCGAGCACCGTCTGATTTATAAGGCCATTCAGAAGCTTTCGGTCGCCAATCAGCCCTTTGATGTGGTGACAGTTTCCCAGAGCTTGATGGATGCAGAGGAGGTGGGAGGGCTCGCTTACCTGGCCGAGCTGGCCAGAAATACGCCCTCCGTGGCAAACATCCTCGCCTATGCCGAAATCGTTCGGGAGCGTGCGCACCTGCGTCAGTTGATCAGTTTTGGCCATGAATGCAGCCGTAGTGCTGCACACCCCCAGGCCAAAAGTGTTGAGGTGCAGGAAGCTTACGAGCAGCAATTGTTCAAGCTGGGCCAGGGCCATGCGCCTGACAGCTTCGCCGACGTCAAGGAAACCCTGATGAAAGTGGTCGAGCAAATCGACTTCAACTTCAACCACGGGAACGGTGTGACAGGCGTGCCTAGCGGCCTGGCGGATCTTGATCACAAGACCGGCGGTTTTCAGGATGCAGACCTGATCATCATCGCGGCTCGGCCATCGATGGGTAAGACCAGTCTGGCGCTGAATGTGGTGGATGCAGTGCTGCAGCATGACCCTCAGGGCTGCGTGCAGATCTACAGCCTGGAGATGCCGGCCCAGGCGCTGATGTTCCGGATGTTGGCGATTCTCGGTCATCTCGATGTGGCGACCCTGATGCGCGGCCAGCTCGAAGACGAAGATTGGCCAAAACTTACTGCAGCTGTGGCAAAGATCAACAGTTATGGCGATCGGCTAGTAGTCGATGACAGCGCCGGGCTCACCCCGCAGGCCCTGCGTGCGCGTGCCCGGCGTGCAGCACGCCGCTACGGCAAACCTCGATTGATCATGGTCGATTATCTGCAGCTGATGCAGTGTGCCGGCAAGGAAAACCGCAACCTGGAAATTGCCGCTATTTCAGCCTCACTCAAGGCCCTTGCCAAAGAATTTGCCTGCCCGGTTCTTGCGCTGTCTCAGCTCAACCGTTCTCTGGAAAACCGTCCCAACAAACGTCCGCACAACGGTGATCTGCGTGAGTCAGGGGCGCTGGAGCAGGACGCCGATCTGACCTTGTTCATCTACCGGGATGAGGTATATCACCCTGGCTCAACTGATCAGGGGATCGCTGAGTTGATCATCGGCAAACACCGCAACGGCCCCACCGGAGTCGTTCGCACGGCGTTCATTCCTGCTCATACACGGTTCGTCAATCTCGATGCTGCCGCTATGGGGAGGGCTCGCCAATGAAAAGAAGACCTTTGCCGCGCGCCACCTGCCTCGATTGCCAGGCCGAGTTCGCTCGCTGCCGGGCTCTCCGGCGCCTCGCTAATACGATTATCCCAACGGGAGAGTCGGACATCCTTGTTTGCCCCGAATGCGGGAGCTATGTCGTGAAGGAACACAGTATGACTACCAAGCCTGAAAATCTCGATCCGGACCACTGCAGCGTGCTGTTCCGCCTCAGGAATGGCAGCAAGGATGCAGGGCGATTCGTCTTTGCGCTTGCCTGCTTTGTAGAGCGCTGGAGGGACGTAGACGTTATCAGCCTGCAAGTGGCCGATGTTGATTATGACCTTTCACACCCGGCCGGCTCGGCCACCCGGCTGATAAAACTCAATGATGTTCAGACAGGAGTCGACCATGACCAGCGCTAAGGAAGATCGCGAAAAATTCATCATTCGTTTCACCCAGAAAGGGCTGAGGGAGCAGATTGCCGAAGTGGCCAAAAACTCGAACCGCTCGATGAACGCCGAAATCATCAACCGTCTGTTCCGCAGCTTTGAGCTTGAGGCCGAACTGCAGCGTGCATACGCGGTGATTGATTGCTTCGTCGCGCAACCCGACCGTTCCGGTGGAGCATCGTGATGGCCGCTAAATCGCTCAACACCGAAGACATCAAAGGCAAGCTGCTGCAAGGATCCTTCATGAACAACGGCCCGACGGTCTCGCAACTCTCGGATCCGGTCGCCGACACACCCATGGTCGTCACGCTGGATCGATTGCGGCCTTATGAACACAACCCGCGTCTCAACCGAAATCCGATGTTCGATGAGATCAAGGCGTCCATTGCGGCACGCGGTCTGGATGCTCCGCCCTCCATCACGCGGCGGCCGGGTGAAGAGAATTTCATCATTCGCAATGGAGGCAATACGCGTCTGGCGATACTCAACGAGCTTTGGACCGAAACCCGGGACGACCAGTTTTATCGGATCAATTGTCTGTTCCGTCCATGGCCAACCCGGGGTGACATCGTCACCCTGACCGGGCATCTCGCCGAAAACGATATGAAAGGCGATCTGACGTTTGTCGAACGCGCCCTGGGCGTCGAGCGGGCGAAAGAACTGTATGAGGCCGAAGGTCTTGAGCAGCTTTCGCAACGCGAGCTGGTACGGCGACTGGCGGCCGACGGCTACACCATTTCCCAGTCGCACATCAGCAAGATGCAGGACACGGTTCAGTACCTTCTCCCAGCCATCCCTAAGGTGCTATATGGCGGCCTCGGTAAACCCCAGATCGAGCGCTTGATTTCACTGCGCAGTAACGCGGAGAAGACTTGGCTGCGATATGTAGATTCGGAGCAGGCCAGCATCGATTTCAATACGTTGTTCCTCGACGTGTTGGCAACCTTCGATGAAGCCGAAGAGTACAAATATGAACGGGTTCAGGACGAGCTTATTTACCAAATGCAGCGACCGTTGAGCAAAGACTATAACTGGTTGAAGCTGGATATTCTGGAGGGGAAAACACCGCAAGCATCCTTGCCAACGCCAACGCCAACGCCAACGCCAACGCCAACGCCAACGCAGACTCCAGTTCCTGTTTCAGCTGCTGATTTGGTGCTGGTGGATGAAACCAAACCCAAACCGGCAGAGCGGCAGAATCCGCTACCTATTTCTGGCCAATCCGAGGAAGACTCGAGTTTAAACGCGGCTCCCAAGAATCCCGTGGTCAGCTCTGTCAACGGTGGCGATCCGTTGGACACCTTTGACCACGGGATGGTTGAAGACGACGTCCTTCAACGAATCCAGGCGAACATCATTACGCCCATCACCGGGCTAACACCCCGCATTCAGGCGATGAAAAAACAGCTCGCCGCTGTGACAGGCGAGCTCATTCCAGACTTTGGCGAGTCATGTTTGCATTCGATTCCAGTGCAAGTCGGGGGCATGTACCCCATTTCCGACCTTTGGTACATCGAACGCCAGATCGACGTGCCCGCAGAGTTACGTCAGCTGATCTTTGGGCTGGCAGGGGAGATCCTTAAGGAAGAGCAGACTGATGTGGAGCTTGCTGCTTCTGCGACGGGGATCGGATACATGTTCAGCGACGACGACCGCGCCCAGGCCGGTTCGACAACGCTGCTCTCCCTCTTGCGTGGACTTGAGGTCTCGTTCGGGGATCAAAGAAATCCTGCCGATGGCTGCAGTACTAACCCCATGTCAAGAGCATCGCTAGGGCTGCTTTTGGTGGGTGCACCCACGTCTGGCAAAGATGGCGGTGACCAGATGCACAGGCTCAGTGACCAGTCATTAGTGAAGCTCTTCCGGGTCATACGTCTGGCGCGCCGGCTACTCGATCTGGAAGCCTCAGCGTGACTTCATCTTTTCTCGTCGGCAAAGAAGTGGAGGAACATCCATGGCACATCCATTAAATATGGCGATCGCTTTTCAACTGCTCAACGACATCCGGAACGGGCAACTTCGAAGTTGCCTGGCGATGGGTTTTTCCGAGGACAATCTGAAGGACCTGATGGAGCCCAGATGCATGAGCATCCTAGTCAACGCAGCGGTTCCTTGGTTCAACGTGGTCGTCGACAACCTGGTAGTGCAACGACTTCTGATTCAAGCCAAGGGCGCAGATGAGGATCAACTGATCATGAAGGCGATAGAGGTCGGTGCGAGCTCAGTTCTGATTTACCAGTTGTTTGGTCTGTCACCCAAAGAAGTGGCGTTGCGCCGTGCCTTGCTCAACATGCCAAATCGAAAAGGGCGGTGGCCCGCGTTGAGTCAGGATCAAGAACGTCAGCTCTGGGACCTTTGGGTGACATACAGCAAGGAAACACCGATGGATTTCAGGGATGACAGGGCTTTGCTCTCGATCGCCATTCGGCTCACGGAGGAAATGCCGACGATCAATCTGACAATGGTCTGGAACATGATAAAGAGCTGGATTGAACAGGACCTCGTCTAATGTTTTCGCCGCCGCCCCGGTTCAGTCCAGGCAATCTGGACTCGCTGAATACCTTGTTGGATTGCGCTTCGGTTGCGTTGGATTTGAAACGCAGTACTCACCCCTACGCATCCGGGGACGATGGCAACGTCTCCGGAGAGCCTGAGAAGACGGGCATTCTTTTCACAGGCAACCTCCACGAAGCCGTGCCACGACGGCTTCTGCTGGATAAACGACTGACGCCGCTCGAACGTAATGCATGGCAGGTCTTTCGTTTGCTACTCAATGATGATGGCCTGACATCTTTTCCCTCCTACCAGCAGCTTCGCTCTTATCTCTCCTCGACGCCATTCAAAGTGGCGTCAAAGGAGACCGTGGCCAAAGCGATCACGACCTTGCGTCTTACCCGATGGCTGAGTCTGGCAGGCAGGGTGCGTGACGAAGTGACCGGCCAGATGAAGGGGAATATCTACCTGCTCCACGACGAACCCATCAGCATATCGGAAGCCATCCTGCTGGATTGTTCGTACCTCACGCTGGTCGGCGGTGCACAAGAGCATGCCAATAAATCGATACGAGAAGTGGCCGCCTTCACCCTTGAAGAGTTTGCCAGCGATCCCCATGTGGCTGCGCAGAACATTCCCACCCGGCTGGAGGTCTTGGGTAGTCGGGTTGCCGCTCAGTCCTGGACGAATGATGCTATCAGGCAGAAGGGGAAGGCCAGATTCGACCCGGGTTCGGAATCCGAACCCGGCCAACGTGAATCCGAACTCGGTGCAAAACACCGGGTTCGGAATGGCTCTTCACCGGGTTCGGATTCCGAACTCAGTGGAAGACCGGGGCCTGCAGACCGGGTTCGGAATCCGAACTCATACAGTACATGTACTAATACAAATACATCTGTATGTAAAAGCTCTGTACCGCCCGCGGGTGCGATGCCTGGTTCCGAACCGTTTGAGCAACTTCAGATACTCCCAATTGATCAGCGGCAGAAGGCGATAATTGCTCTGGAGTTGATATCGGAGGAACTGCAGGGGCGGGTGCTTGAGCAGTGGGCAAGGCGGTGTTCGCGGAATCAGCTGCGGAATCCGCTGGGGTATTTGCTTGGCATGGTCGAGAAGGCGCGCAATGGTGAGTTCAATGCGCTGGGGGCTGCGAAATCTGGGCCTTCGGTCTGTAAGTTTCAAGCGACGGTAGCGCCTACGCCAATTGATGCGCTCGACAGCGGAGTTGCTCGGGCCCCTCATGACCCGACCGAGGAAAGCAGAGCGCTGGCCGCCAAGGAGTTTTCATCGATGATGGCGATCATGAAACGGCGAGTTGGGTAGGCTTCAATGTTGGGGTGACAGTGATTCCACTGGAATCAGATCGGGCCGAGTACTCGATGCTCAGACCGAGGGCAGGATAGGACACGCTCGGCTCAAGAATGGAGACATTTTGTTTTCAGGGTGAATGAGGAAGTCCGAGCAGCTTTCCATACATCAATGCTCTGGCATTGTTAAGGGCTGCGTAACTTCCATTGGGCTTGAACCTGTTTACGTTTTGTTACCTACTCGACGCGTTAGACCAGTGTGGTGTTGATCTATCGCAGGACGAAGAATATCAGGGCAGTCCGGACGCCGCTGCCACACAAAGCTCGAGAGCACGGTCGGATATCTCGACATTGCCGTAGACGAAGCTCTGGAAATGGTAGAGCAAATGAAGTGAAAGCGTAGGATAGCAATTACGCATTCTACCTCGTCGCTGTTTGTCCACCCCTGCATCATGAGTTTGCGTTGACGTCATGGACAGGCTTCAGTTTGCTTCACCATAAAACTCAGGCGTCATGGAGAAAGTCGGCGCTCAGCGCCACTGCCTCCCACGTATCAAACTCCCGCTCCATAGCCTTGAGTTGCTCACGAGCCATTTTTAGACCGGGCGCACCCAGGACCAGACGAAGCGGCGGCTCCAAATACCTCCGTTACTTCGAAGCTGTTGTAGTTGCCGATTACACCTGGTTCCAACAATTTCTGCAGATGGCTAATATGTTCTGTAATACCCCAAGGCATTGCGTTCCCCTTGTTTATGCAGCTTCTCTCACCTGAATATGCAGCAGAATGCTGATTTGTGCAGCATCTAGTCGTGAACGTCAGTTGTATTCACCTTCAGTTGGTGCCGACATCAAAATAGTTTGACCGTCCACACTTTGAACCGGACACTCATTATTTTTCTTCGAAGGGCCGCTTCCGGCCAAAAGCGGTCGTTCTTAAACGGCTGCTTCCCATCTGAATCTGACGGGCGCGGACAGCGAATGCTGTTAGCGGAGTTGTCCCGGCATTGACTACTCCGATTCAGCGTCTACAGTGGTGGCCATACGATTTCACGGTAGGGACATCATGCGGATCGAGCGCGTTGAAATTCAAAACTTCAGACTCCTTCAGAACGTCAGTCTGGGCCTAGAAGACAGCACAACACTGATCGTCGGACGCAATAACTGCGGCAAAACCTCCATAGCTGAGGTTTTCCGCCGACTCCTTTCAGACCGTACTCCCTCTTTCCGGCTTGAGGATTTCTCCTTGGGAAGTCACGAGGAGTTTTGGACGGCATTCAATGCGTTTAGCGCAGGAATAGCTCGCTCCGAGGTTGCTGCCATGCTTCCCGTTGTCAGGGTCACATTGAACATTTCCTATGACGTAGGTGCCCCAGACCTAGGGCAGCTCAGCGAATGCATAGTAGACCTAGATCCAGATTGTTCTTGCGCGCGCATCGTCTTGACGTATGGACCGCGGGCGACAGGCCTTGAGTCGCTTTTCGCGGAAATGACCGCGCCCGGCGCTGAGCAGGAGGATCAACGTCCTAGCTTCTTCAGCCTAATAAAGAAGCGTTTGGCGGCGGCCTACGAACCCCGTCTGGAAGCGGTTGACCCCAACGATCCTACGAACCGCAAGGACCTCGACCTAAAATCACTCACTACGTTGATCCGCGGCGGATTCATCAATGCGCAACGCGGCCTAGATGACGATACACACCGAGAGCGCGATGTTCTTGGGAAGGTGGTGGAGGTTCTATTCCAATCGGCATTGACTGACCCCACAGATCCCGAGAAACGAACCACAGCCGAACAGCTCCATGTAGCGGTCGAGAAAATTCAAAAGGAGCTGCATGACGGTTTCAACGCTGGACTGACTTCGCTGCTCCCTACGTTCGAGCTTTTCGGCTACCCAGGGTTAGCTGACCCTGGCCTCACCACGGTGACGACCTTCGATGTCGAGCGCTTGCTTAAAGACCACACGCAGGTCAGATACAGGGGGGTAAACGGCCTGACCCTCCCGGAAAGCTACAACGGACTCGGCGCCCGTAACTTGGTGTACATACTTCTGCAATTGCTGAAATTTTTCAGGGAGTTTCAAGCTACGCCGGCCGCCGCAAGCGTACACCTCATCTTCATCGAAGAGCCTGAAGCCCATTTGCATCCGCAAATGCAGGAGGTCTTCATCCGACAGTTGCACCTGATCAAGGGGGCGTTCGAGCAGCAGCTTAATGGCAGTCGTCCGTGGCCAGTGCAGTTTGTAATTTCCACCCACTCTCCGCACATGGCCAACGAAGCGCGCTTCGAAACCATGCGTTACTTCCTCTCTGTGACCGATGAAAGCGGAATCCGGCAGTCCAAGATCAAAGACCTCAGGCAGGGTATGGGCGGTGCTCCCGCACCTGACAGAGATTTTATCTATCAGTACCTGACGCTCACTCGATGCGACCTGTTCTTTGCAGACAAAGCCATCTTGATCGAGGGGACATCAGAAAGATTGCTGCTACCGACCATGATCGCGAAAACTGACGCGGCTGCGGTGGGTGGCCCTCAGCTGGCAAGTCAGTATTTGACGGTTATGGAAGTTGGCGGCGCGTATGCACACCGGTTCCATGATCTGCTCACCTTCCTCGAACTCCGCACTCTGATCGTAACTGACATCGACTCCGTTAAACCGAACGCAGACAGGAAGCGGAAAGCCTGTCTCGTTGCTGAGGGTCTGTTTACGAGCAATGCGTGCCTCAAAGATTGGTTTGAGGCCGAAGTCACTCCTGCCCAACTGCTGGCGAAAACGTCAGCAGAGAAGACCAGAGGGTTGAGGCGCATCGCCTACCAAATTCAGGAAGGGAATGAACCCGGGCCTTCAGGCAGAAGCTTTGAGGACGCGTTCATCTTGGCGAACCTTGAGCGATTTCAGCTGGGGCAGGGCGATGTCGCGTCCCAAGCTTACGAGCATGCGGCGGATCAGAAAAAGTCAGCTTTTGCGTTGAAGTACGCGATCGATGATACGGACTGGAAAGTGCCTAGATACATTGCTGAAGGATTGCGTTGGCTCGCAGTAGGGGCGCCGGTTGTCGATGGCCAAATGGCTGCTCGGGCCATGGCCGCGGTGGTTGAGGCTGTTGGCGAGGCAGTGGCCGCTGAAGGAGGGCAAGGCGATGCCTGACAATCACGAAAGCCCCGCGGACAGAGCTGGGCGAGAAGCGCTGGATCGCATGTTCGCTTGTTTGGATGAAGGTCAAAGCTTTCGCCTGGAAGCAGGTGCTGGAGCTGGTAAGACCTATTCGCTGGAGAAGGCGCTGAGTCGACTGATTGAACACCGAGGTCCTGCGTTGATCCGGGAGCGTCAGCAAGTAGCGTGTATCACTTACACCAATGTGGCAAAAAACGAGATCATCTCTCGCTTCCAAGCCCATCCTGCGATCCGAGCCGAGACCGTTCATGGCTTCTGCTGGTCATTGCTCAGAGATTTTCAAACATCACTGAGAGAATTCCTTGGCGCTGAAGCTTTCTGGCGAGAGCGCTTTGAGCCGGTGGGTGGCGTAGGCAATAGGCGCATCCATTACGAAATGGGTATACCACGCGTATCCGAGGACGAGGTCTCGATTCGGCATGAAGATGTCCTGACCTTGATGGTTCAGGCGCTTCCGTCTACGAAGTTCAGGGCCGTATTGACCTCCCGCTATCCGATCTTGTTTATCGACGAGTATCAGGACACGGATGAACATTTTGTCGGAGCACTGAAATCGTGGTTTCTAGATCGCGGTGAGGGGCCGATGATTGGTCTATTTGGTGACCATTGGCAAAAAATTTACGATGAGGGCTGCGGCCTGGTAGAGCATGAGGCACTCCAGCCGATCGAAAAAAATGCGAATTTTCGCTCAGCATCACGGATTGTCGATGTGTTGAATCAGATGCGACCAGGTTTGCATCAGGAGGTAAGAGATCCGGACTTGATCGGTGAAGCCCGGGTGTTCCATACCAATCGCTGGCCTGGAACAAGACGCACGGGAGTCGGGGGTGGGCACTGGACTGGCGACACCAGTCCTGAAGCAGCTCGAGCTTACTTTGAATGCTTGAAAGCTGAGCTAAACGTCGAAGGATGGGACCTCTCTCCCCAGAAGACCAAGATTCTGATTTTGAACCACAAGGGTATTGCTCGAGAGCAGGGGTACTCCTCGATCCCACCAATTTTTGGACAGTTCAACGATCCGTGGCTGAAGAAGGAAGATCCGCACATCAAGTATCTTGCAGATCAGCTTGAGCCAGCATGTGTCGCATATCAACAGCGTAGTTACGGCGCCATGTTTGGGCACCTGGCAAGTGATCGGCCAACGATTCGAAGGCACAGCGACAAAGTCGCTTGGACTGAGGCAATGGATACACTCCTCGAACTGAGGTTGACCGGTACCATCGGCGAGGTGATTGACCACATCATAGCCGTACCGCAGATGCAACTCCCCGATGCGGTGCTACGAAATGAGCAAGGATTACAGGCCGCCGGTGTTGAACCAAGCGAGGACGAGCCACGCAGGATTACTCAGCTTCGAAAGCTAAGAGAAGTTCCTTACTCTGAGCTCATAGCGCTAGACCAATTCATTGATGGGCATACGCCGTTTGCGACAAAACACGGGGTAAAGGGAGCCGAGTTCGAAAACGTGATCGTTGTGCTGGGCCGCGGCTGGAACCAATATAATTTTGCTGAAATGCTCGAGTGGTTTGAGCCGGGGCCACCGGCGAACAGGCGTGAAAAATTCGAAAGCAATCGGAATCTCTTCTACGTTGCGTGCTCTCGTCCCAAGGTCCGTTTGGCTCTGCTTTTCACTCAAATGTTAAGCCAGGCAGCGCTAGCTCAGATCACCGCTTGGTTCGGCGCTGAGCATGTATTTGAGTTGCCTGCTGACCCTGGGTGAGCATTTTCATGCTTCTCTCACAGTAAGGGCTAGTAGGTGCATGCTGCACCCGACTAAACGTCATTCCGTCATCGTAATCATCCTAAGCCCCCGCACAATGGTCGGCCCAAGGTATAACAGCTAAGCGAAATTTCGCGATGCTGTGCGCCCTTTTCACCGCTTATGCTCAATTGCTGCCCTTGGCAAAGATAGCCTAGGGGCGGTGGCGGGCAGTCACGAGTGGCGGCTTTTGGCCGATAGCTGCCAGCCGCTAGGCCACTAGCTGCGGGCCGTCAGCGCCCCTCAGCTTACTTGCGATTCAGATTTTCTGAAAAGCACTGGGCGACATACCGAACTCGCGTCGAAACATGGCCGAAA